>Ga0206125_10000441_pt1 | contig 54497 bp, 67 predicted proteins | sample Helgoland_Spring_4_FD_148598 | JGI IMG/M metagenome (GOLD analysis project Ga0206125, IMG submission 148598) | Pelagic subsurface seawater microbial communities from Kabeltonne, Helgoland, North Sea - Helgoland_Spring_Bloom_20160331_1 | ecosystem: Environmental > Aquatic > Marine > Epipelagic ... | reverse complement strand
AATATCCTGTATATTGAACCTAGTATTTTACAATGTCTTGTATATTGAACCTAGTATTTTACAATATCCTGTATATTGAACCTAGTATTTTACAATGTCTTGTATATTGAACCTAGTATTTTACAATATCCTGTATATTGAACCTAGTATTTTACAATGTCTTGTATATTGAACCTAGTATTTTACAATGTCTTGTATATTGAACCTAGTATTTTATAATATTTAATATTTAATGCATTGTTGTAGGTCATCGCCTATCATAAATACATTTCCACCATGGTGGAATCGTTTCTTTATTCTTTTTTCTGCAACAGAAAAAGAAGAAATATTAGTGATTTTACCACTTTGACATAATGGACAGTTTATAACTGCCTTATTAAGTGGGGTTGTTCTATGTCCAGATATATGATGACATGATACTTCTCTTAGTTCATCTAAGAGAACTTGTAGCATATCATCGAGTATGAGTGTATGACCACATGAACAAATACCAATTGTTAATTTCTTATTTGTTTCAACAGAAATATCTATAACACTGGCATCTGAAACTGAATAGACTCCTTCTGATAAACATGTTGATATAATTTTTTTTGTTTTTTTAAAAATATTAACTTTTGATTTGCATTTCAATGCCCAATGAGATAACATAATTTTTTTTGTATTTTTTATTGTTTTGTCAATTTCACTTTTTCGATAAGTTTTTTTTCTGAAAGTAACGGTTGATTCAAATTTATATTGTCTAAGACGTGAAATAAAATCTTGTTGACGACTAATCCAATAATCAGTTAGATTTTGAATTAATTCATCAATATTAGATAATACTAATTTTTCACATGTTATACCAAGTGGTAATTTGTGAGGGTTTGTATAATATCTATTACCTTTATCAAGTTCATCAAAAATCATTGGATATTGAACAGGTGAGTCAATATATTCAATAAATTGATCAACTATAATATCATCTGTCAATAATTTGAAATTAAAATCAGTAAATGATTTTTGGGTCATCTTAATTGATGTCATAAGTTCTTGTTCAATACATATATCTTTTATTTTTTTAATTTTATTATATTTAAAAATACTATATTTAAAGTTCCATAATTCGACTTCAAACATTTCATCCAGAAATCTGTATGATCTAAATGGGCGTTTAATATATACCAAATCAATGGCTACCGTGAAACTCTTTTTTTTACCAATCTTCATAATCGGATTACAAAGAAATTTATTTGTATTTTCTAGATAATCCATTAAATTAAACTCTAGTTTCATTTTAGAAACAGCAATTGATTTAGGCATAGATGATTGTAATGGATTCAATCTACTAATTAATGTAATGCCATTAAGTTCATTATATAAAAATTGAGCATATATATTTAAATATGCTGAATAATTACGAATATAAATATCAATATCGTGTGGTGGATTTTTAGCATATAGCTTAATAATCTTTTCTGGTGGACTATTCGTAATTAAACGTGTCCAATATAGTGCAGCTGATCCAAATAAAACCGGATAACCATCTACAAAACTTGGACAACAGCTTAAAAAGGCAATTGCACGCAGTGGACTTGAGTCAATACTTAACTCTTCTAATCCAGAAATGACTTTTTGATAGGTATCAAGAAATGTCATAGTTTATTTAATATTTAATTACTAAATTAAATATTATTCAATTTTTATGATTTGTAAATAAAACAACTTCTTTTAATTGTACAGACCAACGTATCGGCTTACCCTTCTTTGTTTTAGCCTTAGACTGTAGTATTATATAACCATCTTTCATCTTATTTTCATATAATAATCCACCTTTTCTGAAATTACCACTTTCGATATGTAAATATTGTACCATACAAAACCGAGGTAAGCCTCTTAACTGTGTCTTATTTTTAACAATATAATAAGAACAATCTAGTTCTTTTAATATATTCTTTAATAATTTATCCAGCTTATGCTTCATTTATAACCTATATAAAGATAAATATTTATATTATTTTGAATATAAAAGTATATAAAGGGATATATATATAATTATATACCCCCCGAGTTATGTTAGTAGTTTTGGATTACCAAATATTACAACTCAGCAATTTATAAATAGAATTGGAGCACCATTTAGATATAAATTGTAGTAGTGTATAAGTCACATATAACTTATTATGTGTTGGCTTATATATGAAATTAATTTAAAGAATTAATTTCATATTTTGAATTATGTTTTAATACATAAATAATCGTATCAAGGTTGCTTAATGATGTTTTCCACAGAATATTATTATTTAGAAGTAATTCAATCTTATTATCAGAATACTTTAAAAAACTAATATCTTTAATTGTAATACTTTTCCTCTTCTTAGGTCCTCTTTTTTTACCAACTTTTAGTTCTAAAACTAATTTTTTTAATTCAATTATTTCATATTTTAATGTATCTACTTCTGATATAAGTGTTTTAATTTGGATATCATTATCCAAAGCAACCAATGACATTAATATAAATTATATTATATGATATGATAATAAAAATCACTTTTAATAAATAATAAAAAGTGATTATATTTATGTTTAGAATATAATATAATTATTATAAATATTATGAGCTATTCTAAAAAATCACCAGAACAATTTAAACAGGAGAACATTCAGTATTGGACAAAAGATATTTTTAATAAAGAAAATCTAGAACATTTATATGAAGCAATCATTGATACCTTAGAAGCACCAGGAAAAAAAAAGAACATGTTTCTCAATCTTAATCCTTGGGTTAACTGGAAACGGGGCGATGTATGTAATGGAATTTATCGAGATAAGTTTATTCGTAACTCAAAAGAGTTTGCACTAGAACATATCATATCATTTCCTAAAATTAAAGAACTAATTGAAACTAAAGAATTAACTCTACATCTTATTGTTGGACCTTATACAAACTCAGATCCTCGACATTCTCGACAGTCTCGACATTATCGGCATTCACGAGAAGATGTGGATGATTCTGATACTCTCAAAGTACATTTCAATGTACTTTTATGTTTTGATAAAAACTATTCAGATAAGTTTATTGCTGTTCGTCAGTCAAAATCTTTTAAGAAGAAAACTCGTCGTACATTTGTAGATCCGAGTAAAGTTCAAGGATATTCACAGCCGATTCGTAAATCAACTCGTAAATCAACTCGTAAAACAACGCCATCTGATACTCACATCGATCATGTGGTAAACTCAGATAATACCTCAAATCCATTTGAAGCACTTTCCGAGGTTCAAGAAGAACAGGCAGATGTTAAAGATGACTCTGATATTAAAACATATGATGTCGACAAAGACAAAGCTACCACAGATACCGAGACTGGTTCAGATGAAGCAGCTGGTACAGTAGAGACTTCGCCCGTTGAAGGCGAACTTGAAATTGAGGAGTAAAAAAAGTGATTTTTCTATAACCCAATTCTATTATAAATTAATTAAAATGTCAGTAGTATGTTTAAAAACATCTATCTCAGAATATGAAAGTAAAATTAGTGATATTGATTCAAAAATAAAAATAACAGAAGATCTTGTTCGTGAACATTTTAATGAATATAATGAGAGAAAAAGAGTTTATTCATATGAACCATATAATATTTCAAATATTAAACCAAAAGTATGTATAAAATCAATTAAAATAACTTAGAATCTTATTTTTTAATTTATTATTATAATTTTTATTTTTAAAATTAAATATATGTTTTTGATTTAATAAATATTTTTCTGGACTATTAATTAAATTATTAGTTTTACAATAAGTTTTATATAAATTATTTATTATAATTTCCAAAAAACCTACTCCACATATCCACTCATTACCATTCCAATAATAATAATTATTATCTGAAAAAATAATAAAATTATTTTCAAGATATTTTTCTTTAATGATTTTATAATCTCCATACATACTATTTCTAGAAAAATATTCTAGTAAAAAACTATTTTCTAAATCAATAAACTCTTTTTTTAAAACTATTTTATTTTTTTCATAATTAAGTTTTTTATAATTAATTTTACAACTGGCTAAAAATAATTTATCTTCTAATGAAATAATTTTTATTTTTCTTTTTTTATTTTTATGATTTTCTATTTTATAAAGTCTTTCATTAATCAAATTAATTTTATTTTCTAAATCAAATAATTTTTCTAAAATTATTTTATTTGTATGTTCCATTTATGTAGTATAAGTATTGTTTTTTATTATTTGGGAAATCACTTTTTAATATATAATTAATATTATATATGAATAAAAAAAATCCATATAGTATTTTAATTAAATCTATTTACGATGATAGTAAAATAACAAATGACGAATATAACTCAGAACTAGGTCCTCTTTCGGGTTCAGAACCAGACTATGAACCAACTAAATGGAATACTAAACATAATATTAAAGCTAATCATAATTGTTATGCGTATGCATTAAATAAATATGCTGGTAATAGAGGTGATAAATCACAGCCAGGTTATTTTTCTAATTTTAAATCATTGTCAGGGAGTAATTATACCTGTAAAGAGTTTTTAAAAAGACTCAAAAAAGATAGTCCTGGTTTATATACAATTAATTATAATAAACCGTGTAAGAAAAATTATACAAAAGGTTTTCTAGCTTTATCACTAGGTGATGATATTGATTATCATTTTTATAGACAAGATAGTTCTAAACTTTGGTCACATAAACCAGGTAGAACAAATGCAACAAATAAAGATGCCAATAATAATTTAATTATAAATCCATTAATTTCTAATAGAGATTATGGAAGATTAAATTACAGTACTCCATGCTTCTTTTTTTGTGTAAACTCTAAGTTATCAAGTTTACATTCGTAAATATATAATCGTACTATAATTTATAGTATGGATAATCTAAATTATGATAATATACCAAAAATATATAATAAACATTCAACTATTATTTATTCATTCGATAATTTTGTTATCAAAAAAAATAAATTTAATAACTCTAATAATAAATATTATATAAATGAAATAAAAATATTAAAAAATATTAAAAATAAAAATATTTGTACTTTATTAGATTTTGAAATTCATAATTCAATTTTTTATTTAAAATTAGAAAAATGTGATTATAATTTGAGAAATTATATCGAAAATAAGTGTGATTCATATAATTTTGAAATATGTTCATGTATTATTAATGGATTGAAATACTTACATAAAATGAATATTGTACATAGAGATTTGAAACCTGAAAATATATTAATTAAAAATAATATTAATGCTAAAATATGTGATTTTGGATTATCAAAAATATTAGATAATGATAAACAATATATGAAAACCATCTGTGGAACACCACTTTATATGGCACCTGAAATTATTATAGACAAGACATATAATAATAAAATTGATCTATGGAGTTTAGGAATAGTATTTTTTGAGATTTTTTTTCATAAATATCCGTATAGTGGACACACGCATAATGAATTATTAACTAATATAGTTTCATCAAGTGTTACAATTCCTAAAAATAATATATCATTTGAAATAATTAATTTAATTACATCATTAATTAATAATAAAGTAGAAAAAAGAATAAGTTGGTCTGATTTATTTAATGGAAATTATTTTGAAAAAGATATGGAATTAAACTTTGATGATTTATTTGATTGTACAAATGATAATTCGAATGAGTTCATTTGTTCATTTGATGAAAAACCAGAAAGAAATTATAATAATGAAATTAAAATTATTAATACACCAAGTGATAATATGTTTACTATTCATAGAACATTATCTGATTTGGAATTAAATAATTTTAATAATACGGACAAAATTGATAAAACATTTAAATAGTATTTTTATATTGACGTTGTACTTTTTTAAACTTTATTATTAAATCATTTTTTTCTTTTTGTAATTGTTGTTCAGTTTGTAAATTTGTTGATCGTTTTATTTTACGATCAATTTCTAAAACTCTTCTGTCAATTTCTAATTTATAACTATTCATTAACTGTATAACTTTTTGTTTTTTTGTTTGTTTAACAGTTTTAAAATTATTAGTATTATTATTTATTTTAATTCTTTTATTAATTACTTTATATTGTGAGAAATGATCCGCAAAATCAAACATTTGTTTTTTAAATATATCATGTTCATAATAACAATATAAAGACATTAATGATAATACATTAAATGAATAAAAGTCTTCAAATATTTTTTTTGTAATTAAGTTTTTATTGAATAAATATTTATAACCTCCTGGCTTTTTTAAATCTTTTTTTAATTTTAATATTATATTTATTAATTTACTATGATTATTATCATTCTTAAATAAATCTATTATTTTTAAATTATGTATTAATGTCTCCGGTATTTTAATGGATTTTAATAGTTCCATAGGTAATTTATTACCTAGATCATCTTTAATACTTTTCACTTCAAGTTTATCAATTTTTTCAATTGAATATTTTACTTCTGTCCATGATACTCCATTATATAACTCAACTTTATTATCTGCTATTCTAATTTTATTATATTTATCAGTATTGTTATTATTGTTATTACTATTATTTATTATTGTTGTACTTTCTTTACCTAATAAGAAATCTTCTAATTGTTTATCTGTAAAACTACCAGTTGGATTAGAAACCTTTTTAAACTTCCAATAATTATTCACTTCATTAGAAACAAACTTATATCTTGGTAAACTACATTTATTTTTACCCTTCTTTTTATCACCACCATTTTGTTTACTTTTATTTTTATTTTTACTTTTACATTTGTTCCACAATTCATTCATTTTTTCAGAATATTTTTTATTGCCGTCAAAATACATTCCATCCTTTAATTTTGGATAAAATATTTCATTATATTGTGTATTTATATTATCATCTTCTTTATCATCTAAAACTAATGAAATAAAATTTTGAGATGCATTTAAATAACTGCCATTATAAATATTTTCAAAAAATAGCAAAGGATTATATTTCTTAATACTTGATTTATATTCTTGTTTTAATGTTCCTATTAATTTACCATAATGTTTTATAATAGTATTTATTTTTGTATTTGTTTTTAGTTCTGTTATAATATTTTGAATATAATATTCTAGAACAATTGGATTAAATAGATTCTCAATTTTAGATAATACATTTTGTAATACAAAATTATTTATTTTAAAATTATTATTATTATTTTTTGAAGTAAAAATATTATCAAACTCCTTTTTAACATCTGATTTATTTGATGTAAATCCTATAGAATTATTTGAATCATACAAATCATCTATTATTTTATTTCTTATACCTGGTCCATAAAAATTAATTAAATTTAAAACTGATAGTATGCCCATATCACCAGTTCCAATTGAATCCGAACTTAATCGTTTTTTTATATAATCATGTTTGGAATAGTCTGCTGTTTTAAAGTTATTAACTGCGACATCAAAGGCTGATTTATTAGCAATTATGGTCTTAGCAAACTTATATAAATTAGTAATGTTATCTAATTTACTTTCATTATTAAACTTTCTAGTTAATCCAAGTAATTTTTTTATGATTTCATATTTTGAATTTGTAAGAATTATATATTTTAATAAAGTATTTATTGGTTTTTTTTGAAGTTCTGGTAAACTTCTAATATATTTATATACTTTATCTCTAATATAAAGTTCCATTAATTCTATTACATTTCTATCTAATGTTGATGATAAAACATCTTTTATTTTTTCCCATAGTATAATAAAATTAGAAATATTTTTAAGAGTTGGTGATGTTGATAATGTAGTTATTAATGTATCAAAATCTTGATCTATTTTATTAGAAGTCGTATGAGGTATATTTAAGAAATACTCATTTATATCATACTTATTTTCATCAGTATCATAACGACGCTGTTCATATCTATAAACATTAAGAATATACCTTGCCAAATTCTCAAAATTATAAACAGATGGAATTGCATCTAAATTTTGTAAACCAGTAAATGCTAATTTACAATTCTCATCTTTATCATTTCCAGATACTAACCCCGTACTAGTAATAGTACATCCACTTTTAGAAATATCTATTGTAAGATCATGGGTACCACAATCTCTTAATATTCTTGCCCCCTTATCATTTAATGGTAAACCACTAAGGGTTGAATTTGTATATAATTTTATATTATTATATATTTTTTTATATCTATTCAACTCTCTTCTAATATATTCTCTAATTTGAATATTATAATTTCTAATTTGTTCAGTTAATTTTCTAGGTGTTATTTGTCTAATTGTAGTATCTATTACACTAGCATCTCTCTCAATTCTTTTATCTAGTTTTTGTAATGTTGTATATGACACGTCCTTAAAATCATTAGAGGTTTCATCAAAAGTAATGGCAGTTTTTTTAAATGATACTGTTATAGTTGGGTCTGAGTTTGAATAATTTATGGCTTTCTCATTTAATATTTCATGTAGATTTTTATTCAATGGAGTTTTTATATTTTTATAATATTGTTCTAATGAATTATTTTCACCACCGGATTGATAATTTCGTCGCTGTCCTTGTTTAAATTTCTCTTTTTTTTTTGTGTATTGTTTACTTTCATCTCTTCCTCTATCTCTTCCTCTATCTTTTCCTCTATCTTTTCCTCTATCTTTTCCTCTATCTCTTCCTCTATCTTTTCCTCTATCTTTTCCTCTATTTCCATCCTTAAAATCTCCTTTATTTGATTTATAATTAATGGTAATACTTTCAATAATAGATTTGAATGTTTCATAATTTGTAAATAAAGATATATTGAACTTTTTATCTTTTATTTTAGATGAATGTAAAACTAATAATAAATGTTGATTTAATATTTCAAATAGTGAATATTCATCTATGTTTTTTTTTATATTTGGTAATGAACTGACACTACTTTTATAACTTGTTAATATTTGTGTATTTTTATTTGCATTTTGAATCATTTCTTTTGAATCAGATATATTTGAAAATATATTACGTTCAATCATTGCTATTGCTGAAATAATAAATGGTAAATTAGATTTTGATAATTTGATAAATGGATTTAACTTTAATTCTCGTGGTAATGATAACTCAAGACCAGTTGGAAAATATTTTTTTTTTATTAATAGTTCAGACATTGATTTAAAATATTTGACTGCTGTTGTTAAATTTTCTAAAGTGTCATTGTCTATTACATTTTTTCTTTTAATATATTTCAAAACACTTTCTTTATCTTCTGCCATTAAATATTTTAATTTCTCTATTTCTTTCGTTTGATCAAGATCAGCAGACTCTAATAATGGTTCAATATGGGATTTATTTATTTTGTATAACATTTTAAAAGTTTGGTCTTTTATTTTATAATTTGACAACATTACTAATATAATATATAATATATCATAACATATTATATATTTATTTAACTGTTTTTACAATTTTACATTTATTAAAAGATGTTGATGTCTCTCTACAAAATTTATCAATTGTTTTTTTTATAGAATGAGTTCCTATCCAATTTTCTGTATGTTGAACATAAAATGATTTATTTGTTAATAATTGATCAACTTTATCGTGTATTATCTGTTTATCTACTTTACCAAGCATATTACGACTAATATCATCAAATATATAATCGAATCTTAATACTTTCCATTTTCTTGTATCTTTTGGTATTTTCTTTGACCAACCTACAATTATATAACCACTATTGTATAAATATTTTTCTATTTCAGTTCTTCCAAATTGAGGCATAATTGATTTCTTAATATTACCAGATCTGTATAACTGAGTTAAATTTAATACACCATATTCATCCATTAATCCACCATGTTTACGAACAAAAACAATATATTTATTTTTACCAGTTAAAGATGTATCTTTTTCTATTTGAGCTTTATTTTCTCTAATTGTTTTTTTATTTTTTTTAATTGTTTTTAATATTTTGTTTACATCTGTTGGGTTTCTCATTTTAACTAATTGTGGTACTGGTGGTACACTTTTACCAATTTTATACTTATCTGATAAAGAAAATAACCCAATTTTAAATGGTCCAACCTTTGTATTACTTAATTCCTCTATCATTTTATTATATAATTTTTTTTCATAATTTATATCATACTTCATAAACTCTACTGTTTCAATTATATTTTTATATTTCTTAAATTGTTCAGGATCACTGATTTTTATGATTTTACTTTTAATAGTTGATATTTTACGATATATTTTATTATAATTATTTTCTAATGTAGTAATTTTATCTTTTTTATCTATTATTCTTTCTTTTAATTCAGCTGTATATGCCTGTTTTTCAGCACGCGATAATTTTTTTGTCACACCTTTTAATTCATTCTCAAACTCTTTTATTTCTTTTTCAATATATTCATCTATTAAATCTGTTATAATTTTTCTCTTATCAACCCTATCATATAGTGCATTAATGATTTTTAATACAACCTTTACTTTATTTTTTTGTCTTATAAAAAAGTTTTTAGCATTATAATTTTTTTCTTTTGTTTCTTTTGTTTCTTGCCAAAAAAATCCATTTGTTAAATTACTTAATGTTACTTCTCCTGCATCACCTTTTATAGGATTATTTAACTTGTCAATTTTTTCACTTTTAAGCTTATTTTCATCTAATGTAGAATTATTAACTATTACATTTATAAAATCAATAAAATCATATTGATCTATTACATATTTTTCGTCTTTGTCAATTACTGGCGGTGGTCCTGGTTTTCTAATAGTTATACTCTTATCTAATTGTATTTTTTCAATTCCAAGAGTTATATTTCTTTCAGTTGTATTAAATAAATAATCTGCTAGATTTTTAGCAATTACAATCTGATCAACTTCATTTTCATTATTATATTTTTTTATTTCAGCTAACATTTGAATAACCGAATTAGCACATTTGAGAAAACTCTTTTGTTCATCATTTAAATCGAATTCTTTATCCAATAGTACTGATACTCCACTTGTTGATGGTATCCAAGATACATCTTGTAGTTCATATACTTTTGCTCCGTCACCTGTATTAATTTCATATAATCTAGAAATACCTTTGACATATACTTTTTCTGTTGGACCAAAATAAACTAATTCTTTAAAGGAAGAGTTCAAATTAATAGATCCATATCTAAAATATGGTAAATATTTAAATGCTGTACCATGTTGTCTAGTTTCTAATATTTTTTTAATTTGATTATATGAAGTTTTTAACATTCCTGGATAAGTTTTATTATTAAAAGATCCAGCCTTTACTTTTTCATATGTTGCTTCTGAAACCTCTTTTGCTAGTTCTTTTAAATTCTTTTTATCTTCTTCATATTTTCGTATTTTATCTCTGATAATCAATCCTACAGTTGAATTATACATATATATATCTTAAGATAATATTTTATCTAAGTCCAGCATGTCCTAAATGTGTAGGAGGTGGGTATGTAGAAAAAGGTAATGATAATGAGATCGATGATCCAGCCATACTAGTAAATATTGTATATAATATGGATGTTAATAATAATAGAATTAATATACCACCCATACTTGAAAATTTAATATTATTCATTAATAAAATAATTGAAACTGCTAAAGAAATACCAAACTTAGTTGCTTCACTATATAACTTGATTTTGTTGATCATTTATAGTATATATATTAGATTTTATCCATTCTACTTTTAATATTCTTATAATAATTATCAATCACCTCTACATAGTTATTATCTCCATTCGTGATTAGATTTAATTTATTTTCCATATCAGCTGTAAAATTGATATCCATAATTGTATTAAAATGTTTTACTAAAAATCCACAGACGTCTTTTCCAATATCAGTTGGAATAAACTTTTTAGATTCAGATGAATATTTAAATGTACTATTTACTTTTGTAACTGTATCATTCTGTAATTTATAATTTACAACATCTACTTTTTTACCTACTGTATTTCCAACCTTGGCATACTTACGATTAATAACAACACCAATTACATATGCATATGTTGATGGTCTGCCGATTCCTAGTTTTTCTAATTTCCTAATAATTGTTGATTCTGAATATCTTGGTGGTGGATTTTTAAACTTCTGTTCAGATTTAATTTCTTTATATTTTAATATTTCGCCATCTTTAATTTTATATTTATTTTTTTTAATATCATCATTTTCTTTATTATACAATTTTAAAAATCCATTAAATTTTAATAATTCTTTTTTAACTTTGAATAATTCTTTTCGATTACTAATATTAATATCAAATGTTTGAACATAATAAATTGCCGCACTCATTTGACTTGCAACTGTTCGTTTCCAAATTAACTCATACAGTTTCAATGTTAATTCATCTAAATCAGTTGGTTTTAATAATTTAATATTAGTTGGTCGAATTGCCTCATGTGCTTCTTGTGAATTATGTACTTTATTTTTATACTGTCTAAACTTGTAATATTTATCAGTATATGTGTCTTTAACATAATCCTTAATTTCATTTAATATATATTGTGATAATTCTGTTGAATCAGTTCTATGATAAGTAATTAAACCTTTTTCATATAATTTCTGTGCCATTCGCATAATATTTGAACTACTTGTTTTTAATTTACTAATACCATCTTGTTGTAATGAACTTGTGTGAAATGGTGGTGGTGGATTACTAATTCTTTCAGTTTCATTAATATTTTTACAAATAAAGTCTGCACGAATACAATGTTTTAAAAAATCAACAATTATTTTCTGATCTAAATGTTTATTTAATTCACCATTTATTTTTTTATTAAACTTACCCACTGTTTGATAATAATTTTCTGATGTATGTTTTTCAATTTCTTCATCTTTGTCAATTAATAATTTTAATATAATTGATTGAACTCTTCCAGCTGATAATTTTCCTTTATAATCTATATGTTTCCATAATACCGGTGAAAGCATAAATCCAACTAATTTATCTAATACAACACGACACTGTTGTGCTTGAATAAGATTCATATCTAATGTGTGTGGATTATCAAATGCTTTGCAAATACTTTTTTTTGTAATCTCATTAAATGTTATTCTTTTCGTTTTAGTTGGATCTAGTTTTAAAACTTGACAAACATGCCAACCAATTGCTTCACCTTCTCGATCCTCATCTGATGCAATAATAACTTCGTCAACAGTTTTTAAATATTTTTTTAAATCAGCTACAACTTTTTTTTTACTTTTTGATACTTGATAAATTGGTTTATAATCATTTTTGAAATCAATTCCCATATTTTCTTTTGCCAATTCTCTGATATGTCCAACAGATGCTTTTACAATGTATTTATTATTCTTATAATTATATAAATAGGATGCAATCTTTTTACATTTTGCAGGAGATTCAACAATAATTAAATATGTTCTTGTCATATTTAGTTATTTAATTATTTATATTTATTTAATTTTCATTTTTTTCTACAATAAGTACATCCATTAAATCAAATAATCTATTTAAGATATCTGGTATAAATTTATACATCTCTACATCAAGAGATACATTATTGTCTAATTTTTTTTTAATTGATTTAATTAATGAAATATCATCTGGTTCCAATACAATTCTTAATAAGAAATTACAATAATTGTATAAGAATTTAAATAATTCTTCATCACTTAAATATTCAATGTATAATACATCAACCATCTCTTCTAGTAATGACTGGTCATTTGTACAAACTAATATATACTCACGTAATTCAGTTAAGTTTTCAGTTACAACTTCTATATTATTTTCTTTAAGATTGTGTATTAAATATCTATGATACGATTCCTTCATAAAGCTTTTCAATGATTGAGGATTATGATTTTTTAAACAATCATCGTCTAGTTTATTAAACTCTTCTTGTGTTATTAATTTTAATAATTTGACCTTATAACTATCAATTAGTAGTAATAAATTACCTTGAATATTGATATTTTTGTCATCATTATATTGTTTTTTTAATGCAATATAGTCTTGTTTTAAATCATTAACTATTTTTTTCTTATCAGCTTCTTTCCATATTTTAAATTTTTTAATATATTCATCAATAATATCATTTAATACATTTGGTGGCATATTCTTAATTAATGAAGTATGTAATTTACATATCTCTTCAGTAATATTAAATACATTTTGTGAGTCATTATACGGATAATATAAATTATTTTCAATTTCATATTTTAATAAAAAACTTGCTAAAATTAATTTAGGGTTAACATGTGAACCAATATTTTTTAAAAACTCATCCACTTTTTTATATAAAGTTTCTGATGTTATATATTCAGATAATTCAGAAAAGTTTTTAATATCTTTTATTTTATTTATAATTATTTTAAATAACATATTCGTTATATACTTAATGGTTATTTTATTTTTATCTTTATTCTATTTTGTAAAATAGAATCAATCTCATATAATAATACATCTTTCTTATATCTTATTTTCAACCTTTTTCTAATTAATCGTTTAACTTTTAATTGGTCAACTTCTCGATAATAAATATATTTTTCATCTCCATTATCTACAATTTTTTTTGAATATACAATATCATCGTACTTCAATTCTGTTGTACTAAATTGGTGAAAATATTGTGGTAGTGGCCATAACTGTAATTGTGGTCTTAATTTTTCTTTAATCATAATTAAATCTACAATACCATTAATTCTATTTCTCTTTCTGCGTCTAACAATATCAATATTTAATGACATAAATCGCAAACCAAAAAAGTATATACAATTACGAGGATTGTCTAAAATACAATCAAAGTTTTTAATTCCTGCTAATCTACACCAAGTGATTTTCCATTCATCCCAATATTTTTTATATTTATCAGTACCATCAATAGTTATATCCATGCGAACACATTTCAAACTTTCAAGCTCTTTAACCATTTTGGATAATAGCTTTTTATTTGTAATATTATATTCTCGAATATACATATCAATATCATTAAATCTACGTAAGCCGTATATGGTTAAAATACCACTACTGAATATAATGTAGTTTTTACGAATATTAATTGGATATTTCTTAATAATAGTATATATCTTCTGTAAGATATTTACAGTATGATAATTACTTTTGAAAAAATCAATCAATTGGTCATCTACGAACTCGTACGTCGGCTCGTGACATACAAACTTTCTAATAATATCCACTGCGAAATGCTTATCTATGATCATATCAGCATTTTCAATGTAATCACTATAAATATACACTTCAATTTTCTTGTGATCTTTTACTAAGTAAGTATCACGGTAAGGAAAGCAATTCAAATAGAACTTATCTTCTCTAATATGTAGATACCGTATTAAATTATCATTGATTCTTGAACCAAAACATATGCTAAGCATATGTATTTAATAATTATTAATTGATTCTTATATTAAAATTATTCAATTTTAAAAATGAAATAAAATGTATATATAATGAATTATTAATTATATACTAACAATGTCTTCTCTTACACTACAAGATAAACAGATTGGGCGTTTTGAAAAGGGTCACTTTATTTCAAGTGAAGAAGATGAAGCTGACTATGAAAAAAGGATAGATAGTCTTATTAAACAATTATTGTATCTAGATAAAGATAAACCCCGCAATTTCTTACATAATAAAGTACTTCTTACTCAAAAATTAAATGGAGTACTTTCTCAATATAAGTCGACATAATTTGACTTTTACTTTATAATCTATTAATTACCCCATTTTTCCATAACAAAATGCTTATTTAATTCACCAATACTATCCATAATATACCATTTTTTCTCATCTTTATCCCACTTTCCTCCATATTTTTTAACACCTTCTTTATCAGAATAAGGGACATTTAAATAAATACGTTCACCCTTACTCTTGTTTTTATTATTTACTTTATTTTTTTTTATATTAGTATACTGTTTTGGTTCAACTTGCATACAACCATTTGCTAATCTATCTGCCCAATCATTTCCAATTGAATGTTTATCTTGCTTACCTGTATGTGCTCGAATATGTTTTAATTCCACATTACTATATTATTATATAATTTATACAGTCGTTTAACTAGATCTCTATTTGGAATTGGTTTTTTCCAATTTAAATTGTGCATTTTTCTACCATACGTGGTTGCACATTTAATGGAATAATCAGAATCACTATAAATGATAATTTTATGACCCAATGAAATATTTGTATCAAGTAAGTGAATTGCTCTAATAATTGCTTTTAATTCGGCTGTATTATTCGACTGCTTACCTTCAATACGTTCACTTACATTTCGGGGATCATTTACACCAAAAAATACACCAATACCAGCTTTGGCATAAGGTTTACCATTATTAATACATGAACCATCCGTATACACATAAATGGTTTTATCAACTGGTTTATAATCTGAGTGTTCTAATTCATTATTTGACATTTTGAAATATTCAAGAATTGACATATATATAATAATTAATATTAATTATTATTTATTTTATCCTTTTTTTATCCTTTTTTGTAAATTACAATTAATTATATTCAACATCCAATACCTTTCCAAGAACAATAAGTGTGTTAGAGTCCATACCAGCAATACGACCTAGTCCACGACAGTCATCAAACTTATCTACAAAGAATGGTGTTCGTGGTTCAAATGATACCTCCGCTTGTTCACCAGCTTTGAGAAAGAGTGGGTTATCAAGTTTAACACCACCGGTTGCTTTTCCCTGTTTCCAATGAATCTTAGCTAGTCGACACGGTGCCTTGCTTGTTCGGACGTGAATAGATGGCGTAAAACCTCCACGACCCTGATCATCCCCTGCTTTTAGCTCTCCTGGATGATCCTGAACATATACCATTGCACGGAATGATCTAACTGAAAGAGCATCATTATTTTGACTATGTGGATCATTCTTAAGAACCATAATATCACCAGACGAGGGCATGTTGTTTTTATCAAGACCCTTCATATTAATACCAATATTATCACCTGCGTGTGCTACCTCAACTGATCGATGATGCATTTCAATTGAAAATACTTTACCTTCTGTTCCACTTGGTAGAAACTTAACAATATCACCTGCTGTAAGATTTCCTTGTTCTACTCGACCAGTAATAATATCACCTGCTCCGGGGATTTTAAGCACATTCGATACTGGTAGTCGGAATGGAACATCTTCTGGTCGATCTGGAACCTGTGCTACAATATTAAGGGCGTCTACAAGAGTATGACCCTTAACTTTCACACCCTTACTAATAGGAACTTCAAATCCCTTATACCATGGCATATTGTCTGAAACTTTTGTTAGATTCTCACCATTAAATCCAGACATTGGGATAAATGGAATTTTCTTAGTTTTATACCCAATATTTTTAAGCATAAGTTCGACATTTGATTTAATCTCATTAAAACGTTCTTCACTATAATCTGCTGCATCCATCTTATTAACTCCAACAATTAACTGTTCAATACCAAGAAGATTACATAGCTTTGCATGCTGTCGAGTCTGTCCCTGAACCTGACCAGTCTTATGATTACCTTTCTGTACAGAAACTTCAAAACTACCTTTACTTGCTGGAACCATTAGTAGAGCAATATCAGCCTGTGATGCACCAGAAATCATATTTTTAATGAAATCTCGATGACCAGGTGCATCAATAATTGTATAATGGTAATTATCTGTAAAAAACTCCTTAGTTGTGCAACTAATAGTTACACCACGTTCACGCTCTTCTTTCTGTTTATCCATAAAAAAAGCATACGAAAAACTTGATTTTCCAAGACGCTCAGCTTCTTCCTTTAGCTTCTGCATAGTTCTAGGATCGACACCTCCCAGCTCAAATAATAGATGTCCAGTTGTTGTACTTTTACCGGCATCAACATGTCCTACAATTACAATTCCCAAATGTTTTTTATTAGCAACTTCACTCATATTAAATACTAATTATCAATAGTACTTTAAATATTGTCTGTTTTACACCTTTGAACATTTAAAACGCCTATTTATTTCTTTATATTGTTAATTGTAAAAAGTCAGTTATTATATAGTTGCAGACATCAGAACTAAACTGCTTTAATTTCAAAAAACTGTATCCATTAAAAGTCTATGACGTAACTATGCTTAGTCATTGGGTTTAATGGATGTCATCAAAACTGAATTTATTCAGTATAAAAATTTATTTTTAAACTTTGTTACACGAAGTCTTTTAAGGGATACTAATCATACAAGTTTTCTAAAACCCAGTCTAGTTCTAATGTCCGCAACAATAGATTTCTAATATTTTATATATACAATAGATTTCTAATATTTTATATATATATATATATAATATGATATTGAAAGAATTAAGAGAAAAAGTAAAAATTTTGAAAAATAATTATAACTACAATATGTGTGATGGAACAAGTGACAGACACAAAATTGAATTAAAACAAGAAAAATATAAGAATACTATAATGTATAAATATTGGCATAAAACAAATAAAATAAGAGAAATAAACGTATTATCAGATATAATAGAAGATCATATTTATACTTATAAATTTGATTTTCCATCCGATAATAGTATTGTTATTCATATAAGAGCAGGCGATGACTCATATGGAAGAGGAATAGGGAATCCTAAAAAATTTAGGCTTATGACAAAACTAGTACAACAAAAATTATACGAATATAAAAATATAAATAATATTGTTATAGTGACAGCATTAAATTATGGACATGATATTCATAATCAAATAAATATACAATCTAGAAATCAATTTAATGAAGAAAATATAATTAATAATTTAAATTTAATTATAAATTTTTGCGATCAATTTGATATGCCAATAGATATATTATCAAGTGAAAACATAGATTATGATTTTTCATATTTATCCTGTGCTAAACATTTAATAATATCTAATTCTGGATTTTCCAAATTGGCACAAAAAATTAATAAAATTCTTCAACCAAGAATTAATAAAATTAATGTTAATAAAAATATAAATATAAATAAATTAGATATGCCTTTTACATATATTAATTAAATAATTGAAAATAAATTGTGGAATTTATACATTGATTATACAGTCTTAAAATAGCCTGGACAATATCCTATAAAGTACGGATACATTCGGTTATAATATCAAAAAAGTATATACTGTAAATAATTAAGCCATATCCTAACTGTACAATATTGTACGGTTCAGTGCTTTAGAGGATAACTATTTTTTACTTTAGAATAAAATTTTATAAACAATGTTAATACTAACGTATATCCTAAACTGATAATAATTAAATAAAACAGGCGTTTTAAATGTTCAAAGTTGTAATCATTTATTTTTTAATTAAATGATTTTAACATTTTTTATCATATATAATTATATGGACAATATGGAATTTATAAAAAATATCATTTCTAGTTTTACAACAGCAATCATTACAAAAACTAGCGTATCTCCAATAACTAGAATTAAAGTGTTGAAGCAAATTGAATCATATCATTCAACAACAAAATATAATAATTTAAATAAATCAATTAAATATATTTATAATAATGAAGGAGTTTTAGGATTTTATAAAGGAAATATGATAAATATTTATCGTGCGATTCCAAATTACTGTCTTAAATTTCCATTAAATGATTTATATTTAAAATCTATTATTAAGGATACTAAACATAAATCTATTAAAGAATTACCCTTTAATGAATTACTAAAAGCTGGTGTATTTACTGGTTCTATTCAAACAACTATTATGTATCCAATTGATGTAATTAGAACTAGAATTATACAGGATAAAGATATGATACATAAAAAAACAACAGTGGTTAATTGTTTAACTAGTACAGTTAAAAAAGAAGGATTTAAATCATTATATAATGGATTTATACCAGCAATTTTAACCAGTCCATTATATATTGGATTACAATTATCATTATATCAAAGTTTTAAAAATAGAGAAGATATATTATCAAATAGTCTAATTGCTGGTGGATTAAGTGGTGTTATATCACAATCAATTATGTATCCAGGAGATACAATTAAAAGACATCTTCAAATTAATGGATTTGGAACAAAAAAATATTCAAACTTAAGAGAATGTATATATACAATTTATAAAAATGAGGGTGTTGCAGGATTTTATAAAGGTATTAAACTTAACTCAATAAAATCAATACCTGAAATAGCAATTAAATTTACAATTTATGAACAAATGAAATATTTATTGAATAAATCATAAAAATAATATAATAAAATATATATATGGATTTTATTATATTACCTCATCAATTATTTCATAAAAAATATTTACCAAAGAATATTAAAAAAATTATATTATGGGAACACCCTCAATATTTTACAAAGTATAATTTTAATAAAAAAAAACTTATTCTACATCGAGCATCAATGAAACATTATTATGATTATCTTAAAAAGAATAAATATAATATTCAATATATTAATTTTAATAAAACACCAACATACAAAAAAGCAACATTATTTGATCCAATAGATAAAATAAAAATACCAAATACAACACTAATAGAGTCTCCTAATTTTTTATTAACAAAAGAAAATTATGATGCGTATAAAAAGAAAAAAGGTGATTCATATATGTTTCATTGGTTTTATTTATGGGGTAAAAAAATAGTTGATATTATCCCCAATGTTAAATCAAAAGATAAAGAAAATAGAAAAAAATTACCAAAAGATATTGATATTCCAGATATGCCAAAAAACTCAAATAAAAAATATATCCAATCTGCAATAAAATATGTAAATAAACATTTTAAAAATAATTATGGTGATACTGAAAACTTTCTATTTCCTATATCACATGCGACTGCTAAAAAATGGTTAAAAGATTTTATAAAAAAAAGATTTGAAAACTTTGGAAAATATCAAGATGCTATTGATAAAGAGAATGATTTTTTATTTCATTCATATCTATCAACAAGTATTAATATTGGTTTATTAAATCCATTAGAAATAATAGATGAAATTAGAAAAGTAAAAGGTATTCCAATGAATAGTTATGAAGGTTATATTAGACAGTTATTTTGGAGAGAATATCAAAGATATTGTTATATGTATTTTGATTTTTCAAATAAAAATTATTTTGGTAACAAAAAAAAAATAACAAAAGAATGGTATGATGGAACAACAGGAATTGATCCAATAGATGATTGTATTGAAAAAGGTTTTCATCAAGGTTATTTAAATCATATTCAAAGATTAATGATTGTTGGAAACTTTATGAACTTATCTGGAATGAACCCAATGGATGGATTTAAATGGTTCATGGAATTTAGTTGTGATTCATATGAATGGGTTATGTATCAAAATGTTCTTGATATGGCTTTTTGTGTAACTGGTGCAAGACAAAACGGTGGAACAATGGCAAAACCATATATATCATCATCTAATTATATTATTAAAATGAGTAATTATAAAAAAGGTGATTGGTCAGAAAAATGGGATACGTTATATCACAATTTTATCAAAAATAATAAAAAGAAATTAATTCCATTCAAATATTATTTTAGATTTAAATCTTAATTAAAAATATATGTTATTATTACTTGCTATTATTTTGTTGATTCTAGACATTCCATTTGTAGTATTAATTTTAAATATTTACAGAAAATTAATAAAAGATATACAGGGAACAACTCTCAAACCAAAAATGTTAGGAGCTATAATAGCCTATTCTATAATGCCAATTGCGTTATATCATTTAATTGTTAAACCAAAAAGAAATTATACAGATGCTTTTTTATTAGGTGTTGCAATATATGCTGTATATGGTGCAACAAATTATGCTTTATTTGATAAATGGAATATTTATCTTGTAATTGGTGAAAGTCTTTGGGGAGGTATTTTATTTACACTATCTTATTATTTATACAATATAATTCATTAATCGTAAAAGATTTTTAACATAACCATATTCATTATCGTACCATATTAACATTTTATACAGATCTCCTTGTTTCATAATAGTATTGGCATCAATTATACTAGTATAGGGAGATCCAATATAATCACTGCTAACCAATTCATTATAATCTAGATCGACAATTCCTTTATATTTTTGAATTGATTGAATTTTTATTTCATTAATAATATCTTCTACTTCTGGAAAATCTTCTAATTCAACAGTTAAATCAACAACTGATACATTTTGAACAGGTACTCTAACACTAATGGCATTTAATTTGCCATCTAATTCTGGTAATACTTTTCCAATTGCAGCTGCGGCACCAGTTGAGGATGGTATTATATTGTTTAATAAACTTCTACCAGTTCTAGTATTTGGTTTATATTTATCAACTGTCATTTGGGATGCTGTTACTGAGTGTATTGTTGTTGCTAATCCAGATTTAATATGAAATTTTGTATCTAATATATCTACTACTGGTGCTAAACAAGTTGTCGTACAAGATGCTGCTGATATAATTGGTTCATTATTATATTTCTTATGATTAACTCCATAAATAAACATTGGTAATGTTTTTGAAGGAGCACTTACAATTGTTAATGCTTTTTTTGGTCTATTATAAGTCTCAAAATCTTCTTCATTTTTAAACAATCCAGTAGTTTCTAAAATTACATCAATTGAATTACACCATTCAATTTTTGATGGATCTCTTTCATTATGAATAATTAAATCATTTTCCATTTTGTTATGAAATTGACCATGAACACTATCATATTTTATCATTTTATTAAAATCTTTTTGATTAATAGATGGATGATTTATTGCTGCTAATTGATAATTTTTATTTTTGATAATTTCCCGAGCTGCTAAACGACCCATTCGACCAAATCCATTTATTCCAATTTTTATCATTATATATATATATATAATGATAATTATAAAGATTATTCATAATCTTAAAATATTAGGTATTGTTATTGCAATTGGTTTATTTATTGCTGGGTTAAATAGAATTATAGATTCATATATTCCAAATAATTTCAAATGGGGTATTATTTTATGTTTAGTTAGTATCTCAATATTACTAATTGATGATGGATATATTTCTGAATTAGATGGTCCATTATTAAAATAGATAAATAATATTAGTTAATAATATATGTATAATAAAGAACCAGTTTTTAATTGGAAATGTATTGTATTCACCTTAGTTCTATCCATTGGTTATTGGGTATTACCAAAAAAGAATAAATGGATTTTATTAGTTTTATTGTATGTTCCATATATTGTTTTAGCATATTATGATCATTATTATAAATGTGAAAGAAATATGGGACCAACCTATTTATCTTTATTTTATTGGTGGGCAAAACCACAAGATTCACAACAAGTTAAAGATTATAATAATTGGAATCCGAAAATTAAAAAAAAAGTATTAATAGTTGATTTAATATTATTAATAGGTGGTATTGCTATTATACCATTCTTCTTAAAATGGAAACCTTAATCGGTATTTATATATATGTATATATTATACAAATGTCATGGCAAGATAGTGTACGTGGTTGGCAAATTGACTTACGTGATGATAATGAAATTAGAAATGCTTTTAATGCGTATAATAACACCGGTAATCAGTCATGTTGTTATAATATTAAAAGTCATTTAGCTATACTTAGACTTGATACACATTTCTTCAAATCTGCCGGGGCCAGGTTTCCTGATGATTCTATGAAAAATGCTTTTATTATTAGGTATAAGAATATTCTAAAAGTGATGGGGTATGCAACTATGCCATCAGTAAAACAATTTGAAACTTTTTTTGACAAAGTAAATGAACCTTAAATAATAGAATATCTTATATTTTATTATGTGTACCGACAGTGGGATTTGAACCCACGCAGACTGACGCCTATCCGAACTTGAGTCGGACCCCTTAGACCACTCGGGCATGTCGGTAGTATATTATAGTATAATTTACTTTTTAGGTATGTTTAATTATAATAAAATATGATTATAAAAATATGAATAATATTATATTTAAAAATAATTATGAATAACCATAGTATGACCGGAAGTGAAATCGCAAAAAGTGGTTTCAAAGTAGAACATTTATTTATAACAGCACTAGATATTAAAACTAGTCTTGATAATTTTTTTAATAAACAAATTAAAAAAATTATTTTAGCACCACCAAAAAAAAAGTTTGATATTATATGTATTTTTGATGATGATACTAAATTTAATATTCAATTGAAAAAAATTATAAATTTTGGCGGTAGAGGTAATTCCTTTGATAGAAGACATATACGCGACACTTTTGAAAATCCAAATACGAGAAGATACTTAACATTATTGACTTTGTATCGACCAATATTGATGATTAAAGAACAAAAAAAAGATTTTATATTATTAGTTAATAATCATCCAAATGATTATAAACAATATTTAAAAAAAACATTGATTGGAGATGAAGAAAAGAATGATTATTTTTGTGTAATAAAAACTAATAAAAAATTATCAAAATATGAACTTTACATAATTAAAAGTGAAAAATTATATGAATCTCTTGAAAAATCAATAGATATTAATATCTCAATGAAAAGAAATGGAACATGTTTACATTTATCTCCCAATATTTATTTACAAAGAAAAGGCGGCGGTAAAAGCGACAAAGCACCAAATCATATCCAAGCTAAATTAAAAATTACAAGAGAATTACTAACTAATTTTAATCACATTTTATAAATCTTTTATTAATTCTTCTAAAACATTTACAACTATACTATTACCTAAATAAAATAACAGTTCTTTTTCTTTTTTTAATGTTTTATATTTATATGTTGTATCAAATCCAAACATTTGTAATGTTTCTTTAACACTTAAAGTTCTGATTTGTCCATTAAAATCATATAATCCTGTTTTGGCACCCGGACCACCAGATGAAGCACATATTGTTGGACCACATGTAGATAAATCATATATACGTTCACCCTGTCTTCCTCCCTTACCAGTTATGTTATTAATTAATTTATATTTCATCATTCCTTTACCACTACTCTCTATTAATTTATATTTTTGTTTATAGTCAAAAAAATTCGTAATACTATTATCAATTATTGTTGAAACTGGAATAATCGGATTTTTAATTTGTTTAAATATATATTTTTTATTTTTATTACATATTATATAAATTCGCTGTCTTGATTGAGGTGAATTATAATAACGTGAATCAATTATCTTATAATTAAAATAATAACCTCTCTGTTCTAACTCATTTTTAATAATATTAAATGTTTTACCACTATGAATTGTGCAAAGGTTTTTAACATTTTCCAGTATAATACTTTCTGGATTTTTTTTATCAATTATTTCTAAAATCTTATAAAATAAATTACCTTTTCGTATATCTTGAAATCCTCTTTGTTTTCCAGCAATGCTAAATGGTTGACAGGGGAATCCAGCACACAATATATTAAAATTAGGTATTGAATCTATATTTATTTTATTGATATCTCCTTCTGGTAGAATATTGTAATTTTCATTATAAATCTTTCTAACATTTTCATTTATATCACACGCAAATACACATCTATATTTTTTTTTATTTTGTTTTTTATTATTTTTTTCAAATGCTGTATGAAAAGCACCCAATCCACAAAATAAATCAATATATTTAATTTCTTTTGACATGATTATATATTTATATATATTGTATTTTATATAATCATTTTTACATTGATTTTAGGTATTTTTAATTATTAATTAAAGATACCCTAACAGGGATTCGAACCCTGAACCCCCAGATTAGAAGTCTGGTGCGCTATCCATTGCGCCATTAGGGAGATATGTGCTCCGAGAGGGGCTTGAACCCTCGACCTTCCGCTCATAAGGCGGACGCTCTAACCAACTGAGCTACCGGAGATAATATTGCATGATGTGGGGTTTGAACCCACGCAGACCATAGCCTACCCGATCTTAAGTCGGGCCCCTTAGACCACTCGGGCAATCATGCTTTTGATATCTAGTAGAGTGGACACCAGATATAATTATATATAGGTATAAATCTTTAAATAGTAATTATTATACATAATAGAATATTTAATTATTTATAATATTATTGACAATAAGGACAACTACATAATGCAATTTCTCTACAATACGTACAAAAAGGACCACCATCATAATTTTTATCACAAACACAGTCATAACCATACTCTCTATGATAATCATCTCGTTCTTTTTCATACTGTTCTTTTTCTTTAATTTCCATTAAAAAATAATGTGCAGTTTTATACATCTCTTTTTCTTTATTTAATCTACTTTTAATTTCAGGTACCATTTTATCAATTACAGATGCTAAAGAACATATCATTGTAAAATCTACATAATTAAGATAATCAAGAAAAGTAAATATATTAATATGTAATTTACTTTCTTGTATGTTAATAAACATATTGTAGTATTATTATTTATAAATAATATTTATAAATAATCAATTTTAAATTGATGAACTGTCCCGGAGAGACTTGAACTCCCAACCTCTCGATTAACAGTCGAACGCTCTAACCAATTGAGCTACGGGACGTTATATTATAATATAAGTATTTCTTTAAATACATTTAATTAACTATCCTTGATTGCGTCAAGAATAGCCATTAATTTCTTGGCAGTTCCACCACTTTCAAGAAACCGCTTAGTAGTTGATTCACTTTTTGTAGATTCAATAAAAGCTTCAACTTCTGTAAGTTTCTGAGCTTCAAGTGAATCACTCTTTGAAATGCTTCGCAGTGAACGATCCGGTAGTATACCTACCGGAGAACTTGAAGTCTTAGGCTTAATTTTGACAAGTTTACTCATTTTACATATAATTATAATTAATGGATAAAGAATAAAAATATTCATTTTTTATTCTTTCACGATCTTATATCTATTTTTAGAAGTAGTCATCGCCTTACCCTTATATGTATCATTTAGATACGTTCGTTTGGATATAGTACACATAATATAGTCTTTTTTCCGGACTTTAATGGTCTTACCTACAATGTAATGATGAGCCTTCATTAAAATGGGGGCTTCATCATCATTTACCTTTGTTAAAACACCGATAGGTAATCCAGTATCATTACCATGGGGTTCATATACGTCCATAGTTTCATCATTTAGAAAAAATGGTGCCCCTTGTTTTGAAATAATTTGAATACAAGTAACCTCGTCTTCTTCGACGGATTCTTCAAATGAGTCATCAATTGGTTCTTCAACTGATTTTTTAATAGATTCATCGTCTGATTCTTCAATTGGTTCTTCAATTGGTTCTTCAATTGGTTCTTCAATTGGTTCTTCAATTGGTTCTTCAATTGGTTCTTCAATTGGTTCTTCAATTTGTTCTTCAATTGGTTCTTCAATTGGTTCTTCAATTGGTTCTTCAATTTGTTCTTCAATTGGTTTCTTAATTGATTTAACTACTTTAGATTTTTTTGTTGATTTCTTGATTTTAGATTCATCAATTGATTCAATATATTCTTTGGATTCTTCATCAAGTAAGCTAATAATATCATTAACTTGTTCTCTGATTTTTTGAAGTTTAATTAAATGTTCTTTTTTAATAAGAACATAATCAGTTTTCTTGTCTATCTCTGTATATACTGTTTTTTCTTTACTTGAAGACACTTTGGAAGAACTTCCATTTACATTTGTACATTTATCAATTATATCAGTTAATCGATAAATATGTTTACTACCTTTGGTAACAGATTCATGGTGTTTGTAACAACAATTCATGCTATCAAACTTTGGTTTTTTACATTGAACACAATGGAATGTTTTTGACTTTTTGCCAGAATTATCTGTAAACTTAAAAATAGTTCGACTTTGATATGATTTTTTTTCCATTTGTGCCTTTGTAATTTTAACTGCAAATGGACACATTGAACTATTAATCATAGTATTAACTGTGTCTAATTTATTTGCAGTTTCAATTAATTGAGTGTCTACAAATGCCATTTTATATTATAATATTTATTTGTTATTTTTAAATAAAAATCAATTTTTATTGATAGTATTTATCAGCTTAGCCAATTATTTTTTGTCGTAGTTTACTAGGATAAGACTGTCCACGTGCTGATTCCATTTTTGCAACCTCTGCTGCTCGCCTGGCCTTCGATGAAACATATCGACTAATATTGCGTAATTTCATACCTTCTTTAATTTGTTCATAAGTATAATTTGGCATATATTAATAATAATAATATTGAATAATTATGATATTAAAAATCACTTTTTAAAATTGAATTTTAATGTATTAAATAATAATAAATATATCATAAAATGAAAACTTCTCAAACACCAAATCTTTTTGATTTAATGCGAGTTACGAATGTAACTACTTTATCTCGACTTGATCGAACAATACATACCTTATACAATAATCCAAATAAATTATCTTTTATTCGAGGCAATTTGCCAATTATTACAAAATACTATATGTCATTAAGTGGTGAAAAATCATCAAAATCATATAGATTTAATATATGTCCTTTTTGTACTTCAAAACGAGGATGTTTAGATGAACAAAAAAGTAACTCATTTACATGTATATTTACGGATGATCGTAAATATAGAATATGTTTCCGTAAAACTCGATTTTACACATATCTTAAGATACATATGGATATTAACTATACCCTTGTTAAAAACAAGTTTAAAATTACATCTATTGAACCAATCTTAAATAAACGTGATATGCTTGATGTAGAAGTCAAACATAATTTTCCATCTATTACTGATAAAAAAAAACATAACACAAAATCAATCAAAATGTCAGATGCGTCAAAAGATAATAGCATAACTATGAATGATGATTCTGAAAAACAACTAAAATTAAAAAAACGTTTACAAGAATTGAAAGTAATTTTAGAAGAAAAAGAAAAATACCATTTAAGTTTACTTACTAAAATACATACATATGATCTTGAAGAGATTAATAGTTCTGATCGAATGAAATATAAAATTGATTTTATTTGATTAATTTATTAATGACTAATTATAAATCTGTCTAATTAATATGAAATTAATTATTTCTGAAAAAGGACGAGTTGGTATACTTATATACAATGTAACCAATGGACTTGGAGGTGTTTCAATTAAGGGTTCCGGTTTAATATCATATACTGATAATATGATTGACCAATATAAAATTAAAACATATGAATGCACCATTGATGATCTAACTCATTGTGAAGTAAGACAGTTACTTTCAAATATTGAATATTTAAATAAATCACCATACATTGATAGATTTATCAAAGAGAAAATGATTAAACATATTAATATACATCAAAGGATCATTAATTATCATTAATTATCATTAATTATTATTATTATTATAAATTAAACTGCCACAAAATATTTCTTGTGAATACCACAATAATTTCCATATTTTGAATTTTTCGAATTGCAGCACTGTGTTTTTGATGTTTGTGTAATAGCATTACATCTCCAATGGACTAAATCAGCTACTGTTAACTTGTAAGTAGAATGAATCTTATTACATAGTTTTTTTGTAGGATCAGTTGGTATAATTAAATTGGCTGTTGCACGACAGTATGGACATTGTCGAATTACATATGTTTTGTTAGTTAAATGTGATGATTTGTGAATACTTGTCCACCAACTGACAATACAATCATGATGATAATAGGGACAACCACATTTATTATTTACACAGCTTAATGTTGTTAAATCTTTTTTATCAATATTCTCACAACATATACCACATTCAAATGGTATATCACTAGTCAACAATTCTTCATCTTCTTTTTTTTTTAGATCTTTATACAAGCCTATAATCATTATGTATTTACTTGTATATTATTCTTTATATTATTAAATTATTCAATTTTTTAAAAAGTGAATAATGTATGACTTTAATATTACTATTAAATTATAAAATGGAATTTACAAAATTAACTAAACACGCACAGACACCGTCCAGAGGAACCATTGGTTCCGCCGGATATGATCTATATTCAATAGAAGAGTATGATTTTGATCCCTCGACACGACTTTTGATTAAAACTGGTATCGCACTTAAAATCCCAGAAGGATATTATGGGCGTATTGCACCTAGGTCAAGTATGGCATGGAAAAAACACACAGATATTTTAGCTGGTGTAATCGACTCTGATTATCGAGGAGAAATTTGCGTATGTTTATCCAACTTATCACCCATTAATGGTTTTACTATTAAAAGAGGTGATCGAATTGCCCAACTAATTATTACTAAGATTGAAACACCAGAACTAATTGAAGTTTCAAATGAAGATTTTCATTCAGTTGAGACGGAACGTGGTGCTGGTGGATTTGGTTCAACCGGACAATAATTTTATCTAACTATATATTATAATTTATGGATCACACTGGTGGCGATGGACTAGTTAATAATATTGAAGGAACCATTACAAATAGTGTAAAAGCAATTGAGTATTTTGCAAAAGCAATGTGTCAAATAATTGATCTTGGTGTAGAACTTGGTGAAACTACAATTAATCCAAATGCACCATTATCTGATTCTATAGCTTGTGATATACCTGGTACTTAAGAATCGATCTGCTGTTGTAGTTTACTAAATAATTTATTATCTGTTTCTGAAATATTTGCACGAGCAATAGCTAATGTAGCACCTTCATAATTCTGTTTACATTTAAGTTTCATCTCTTTTAATATTTTTTTTGTATCAACTATCATCTCATTTAGTAATCTATTTGAAATGATTAAATCATTTTCTAACATATCTAATATCTTTTTAAGATCGGTTACTAATAATAAATACTCTTTTTCTAATTTCAATGAAAATTCCATAAATAATAAATTAAACTTATCCTTATTTGTTTTAAGTGTTTGTAATTCAGAAGGTGTTAATTCTCGGTAGTATCTGCCAGTTTTATTACATTTATCTTTTGTAACTGGTAAAGATAGTAACGATAAATCTCCTTGGAAATCTCCAATGCAAACTTTACCTGTTTTTAATGATTCAATTTGTGAAAAACATATTCCACCAACCCATCTTTTTGTCTCTTTATCTTTTCTTGGTAAATATTTTCTAATCAATTTTGCTAAACCTACACGAACTTTAAAATGTTCTTGTACAGCTTGACATAATTCAAACTTCGTTAATCTACAATCCTTCGTTTTCGATGAACATTTGGCATACTCCTTTGATTTAACTTGGGTATTATGTAGAGGAACTAATGGACGTGGTGGTGGAGGCAGTATGGCTGCTTCTTTTTTCTGTTGAGCAAGTGAATTAGTAATCTTTAATATATCATTATTAGTTTTCTTGATTTGTGTTTTAATTTCTGAAGGTTGGCGAGGTTTGTTTGGAAGCTTTAAAGGTTTTTCAATTTCTTCTGTATTCATATTTAAACTTTTTAATTGATTCTCAAGAGAGTTTAATTTATTTTTTTGTGGTACATATGGTTTATTATTTTTTCTATTATATTTTCTATTGGGTTTTCTATTATTTTTTCTATTATATTTTCTATTGTTTTTTCTATTATATTTTCTATTATCTGAATTATTTAAATCATTATTATTATTATTATTGTTATTGTCATTATTATTATTGTTATTATTGTTATTGTTATTGTTATTGTTATTGTTATTGTTATTGTTGGTATTGTTATTGATATTGTTATTGTTGTTGTTATTGTTATTGTTATTGTTGTTATTGGTATTGGTATTGTTATTGTTGTTATTATCTCCACCACTTTGTGCGTGATATTCTAATAATTCTGTCTTTAATTGAGAATGTAATTCATTAACTAGAAATATCGCTTTATCATCAACTGGTTTACCTATATTTAAATCTAATGATTCTAATTTTGATTTATCTGTTATACGTTCATTTATATCTCTTAATACTTTTACTGGTAATTTAGAGATTTTACTATTTAATGGATTAAATAGTTTATGACACATATTACCGTAAGATACTTGACCATTTTCATATATTATTCTATTTGATTGTGCTACAATTCCAGATAATGCTGAATAAATGTCATCTTTATTTGTTGTAATTCCGTTATTTTGATCATCGGATGAATTATCGGATAAAATATTTCCCATTATATAGAATATCATAGAAAATATTTGCTGTGAATATATTGTTTTGCAGTACGCTCATCAATTTTTGCGTATACCATAAGATATCTAACTATATGAGTTAATTGTTTATCATTTGATATTAAAAATATTATATTTTTGGATGAGTTTTCATATATTATACGTGGTATTGTATCTAATGTAAACGAAATCGATTTATTTACTTTTTTATTTGTTAAATTAATAACTCCATTAATTTTAAATTTTTTCAATACTGGATATGATTTATAATCTGAAATCCATAATCCTGGATATAATTCAAAATACATATTATATATGTTGAATAATTATTTAATATATTTAACGACCACATCCACAACCAGATTTGGTTTTGAGCGTATTTAATTTTTTATTATATGTGTATGTTGTACATCCTTGTACGAAGTAAACTCTTTCAGCTGTTGGATATTGTTTTATTTTACTAATGATAATATCTCTTAAACTTGGCGATAATTTATAAAGTTTAATTAATTGATCTAATTTTTCTTTTATTTGTGCATTCATTATATTAATATATAATATTTTTTTTATAACATTCTTGTAATAAAACTATTAAAAATTAAACTACTTGCTAATATTACAATTGCCAAAAATGCTAATATTAAAAATATTAGTGCGACAGTTGCTAATTTTGAATTTTTATATAATGTTGCATACTTAAATGGTTTTCCTTTACATAATTTTTCTTCTTTCATATCAGTACATTGTACATGTTCTCTCTCTGGAATTAATTCTCTTATTCCAAAAATTGCTACACTACTAACAAATATTCCAAGTAAAATACCACTAAGGAACTGTTGTATTTTTGTTACAAATATATTATCAGTTTCTGCATATAAAAATAATAAATTTGTTAAAAATGCCAAAGTTGGAACAGTTAATAAAAACTTATTTGTAAATACTGCAATTACATCTTTTCCAGATTTAAACTCTGTATTATATGTATTCAGAAAAAATAAAGTACCTCCAAAAATAACAATAAATGATACATACATTACCAATTTCATAGGAGATCGATAATTACTTATTAATGATATTACAATAACTAATATAACTAATAAATAATAAATTGAACTCAAAATATCTAATCCCGTACTATCACCATCTTTTAGTTTCTCATTATTATAATTGTAATATAATTGTCCAAATGTTAAACCAATAATATATGAAAATATAAATAAAATAGATGATGTTATATTCATTTCACTTAAATAACTATTAAATAAATAAATAATTGAACCAAATAATAATACTCCCATAAAATCATATTGTATATTACTATAACAGGTTGTTTCACAATCACCTTCTTTTGTCATTAATTTTTGTAATAACTTTGTTGCAAAATATCCTAGTAATATCATTGAAATAACTGTTTTATATGAGGAACTATTATAACTATCATAATTAATCATTTCAGCTGATGTATTATCCATTATATATTCTTTAAATAATATATTAAAAAAGGATAATTTTGTTAGTTTAAAGGATTAAATATATATAAAGATATGTTGAATATTGATTTCAAAAAATATAAAAATTCATTTATAGATGACTCTTCTAATAAAAAAATAATCAGTGATAAAAATAAATGTACATTTTGTGACAATTATAATATCATTGAAGAGGCAGGTAATCGAATATGTAAAGATTGTGGAATAATTGATGGAACTGTTCTTGATTCTCAACAAGAGTGGAGATATTATGGAACATCTGATAATAAATATTCATCTGATCCAACTAGGTGTGCACATTCATCAAATTCATTATTTGATGAAGTTCAGTTTGGAGGTATTATGAAAGGGTATGGTAATGAAAAATATAGGAGATTATTAAAATGGAACTCAATTCAATATAAAGTAAAGAGTTTAATGGGAATATGTAAAAAAATTCAAGAAGCTTGTAAAGAAGGAGATATACCATATTGTGTAACAGATAAAGCTAATTTCATGTATAAAATGGTTAGTGAAGATGTTATTAAAAGGGGTGTATCTAGATCAGCTTTAATTGCTGCATGTGTATATTATGCATGCAAGGATAAAAATATTCCGAGAAAACGTCGAGAGATTTCTGAATTATTTGATATTAGTATTTCACGTATGACAGTAGGATGTAATGTATTCAAACATATTATGTTTTCAAAAAATGCAAACTTTGTAAATAATTTAACTCCATCGACCGTGGTTGAATTCATTAAAAGAAATTGTATTTTATTAAATATTGATAATAAATATTGCGATATATGTTTATATATTGCAGATATTGTTGATAAATTAGGTCTTGTAATGGATAATATCCCATCATCGATCTCAGTTGGATGTATTTATTTAATGTGTCAAAACTTTGATTTAGATATTAATAAAAAAGTAATTGCAGCAAAATGTAATATTTCTCAAGTAACTATTTCTAAAACATTTAAAGTCTTAAATGAATATAAGAAATATTTATTACCAATTCAGATCTAACTATTATACATAAAAAATGTTTCTCTTTTCTTGGTTTTAATATTATCTAACTGTTCTTTCGCATCATAATTTATATTTCCATACGATGTTAACTCTGGTAATTTATTAATAGGAACGTGTTTTAATAAACCTTGATAATAATTTGCGTCCTTAAATACACTATTAATTGAATTAAAATAAGTTAAGAAATTGTAATAGAACCTCAAATAATATTCCGAACAATATTTTTTATTATCAATTAATGTATAAGTTGTAGAATTTCTAAGACTCCATAAAATTAAAATAGGTTCATTATCTTTGTATACTATGACATAATTTGCCATAATATACATAAATTGTTTAAACTTTTTGAAAGTTATATTTTTATATTTTCTTTTTAATTTATTTACAAAATATAGTATGTTTTCTGTTAATATTTCTAAATAATTAATTGTAATATTTTTATCAAACATTCTATTAAAAGCATAGTCACCAACTATAATACTATCTCTTTTAACTATTGATAATATATATTTATGATATTCTGATAAAATATGAGTATCATCTAATGTATGTGTTGATGTATATTTATAATTAGATTCAACTAATCCTAATCGCTTGAACGCTTTTTCAAATACATTCATATTAATAAATGTTGGTTGAGATAAAATACTATACAAATCAATCTTATAAAACTCCGGATGAATATATTTAATTCCATTAAATGTTTTATATTTTAATTGATCATAATATCTTTTTTCCATATCTTCTACATCAATCATCGGAACAGTATATAATGACACTCTTGAAATATCAGCCTTAAAAGGTAAAACTCTCATTTTAATAAACTTCATATCATTTTTTTCAAAATAATCAGCAATATATTGTAAATCTTTTTTATAATTGTATGAATAAATATCATAATCAACATAAAATAATTCTTCTTCTGAATATATTTGATATTTTAAGAATTGATTTAATGCTCGACTACCTTTTACAACAACATCTAACTCTTTAAAACATTCTATTATTAATTTGTGAAACTTTTCTAATAGTTTTTTGGGAATGTGTTCAGTCATAATATCTTTATTTTGTTTTCTGATATCTTGTACTTTATTCTCAATATCATGAATATTGATCATTATAATAGTAGAGTATAAATAAAATTATTTAATTAATTTATTTTTAATTAATAACATATCTGAAATTATATCATCAACAAATACATTTTGAAAACAAGTAAAATTATTATCATTTAATACATTTACTTTACTTCCTTTATTTAATAAAATATTAATAAAATCTAAATATCTTTTATTTGTTGTCATTAAATATTTATATAATAACATAAATAAAACAGTGTGGTAATTACATCTTTGTTTTTCTTTATAATAACAAAATGGTACATCTGTAATATAATAAGTTAATACATGAACGTTTCCTAAAAATACTTTATACACATCATTAAAATATTGAAACTTATTTGTTATTTTTTTCATTACTAAATTTTTAACAACTGTTGATAATTTTTCAAACTCTGTTTGTAATTGATTATATGAAACTATTATATCTATTGAATCAATATAATCAGTATCAATAATATCATTCATTGCTAAAAGACCAGATATTAATATATGTGGATTATTATCTAGGTATTTTGGTTTTACGATTTTCAAAAATAAAGTATACACATCTTTTTCATATTTATTTATATCATTTAAATCCTTATCTTTAATTTTTATATTTTTATTAAAAAGTTTTTTCATTAATGTTTGTTCTATTTTTGCTAAATCAATATAGAAATTTGAATTATATAATGGAGTTGAATACATATAATAAATATCAATTAATCCAACAGCTGGTAATATATATTTATATCCATCCTGTTGAACAATATATTTCTGCATATTAATTTTATACATATACATATATTTCACCATTCGGAATTCAATATAATATGTTTTTTTATGTAAAAGTGGTTGTATTTTAAATGCATATTTATATTTTCTGTTTAATTTGCCAAAAAAGTTTTTATAAATTTGAATTGATTTATTAAATAATGTATACACTGGTAGTGTTAATTCCAAACCTAAATACAACTCTAATGCTGATCGACCAAACAATACAATATCATTATCCTTAATAAATTGTAACATATCATTTTTACTTTTAAGTGTTTCATTTTGTAATGTTTCTATATTTTCTTTTTTTTTATAGTCAATATACTTTTGTAATTTATACATATATATTTATTAATAGATATATTATATAATGGCTTGTAATATTTGTTTGAAAGAATACAAAAATATTATAAGAATTACTACAGTATGTAATCATACTTTTTGTTTAGATTGTTTGTCCAAACTAAACAAATGTCCGTATTGTAGAAAAGATTTAAATGTTAAAAAATATTTTGAAAAAGAAGAAGATAAAATATTTACAGAAACTGATTTTTATTATACTAATATTGGGTATTTATTTTAATTAATAATTTTTTTTTCTAAAACATTAATTCTATCTCGTAATTTTAAACATGTTTCTAACAATTCTTCATATGCCTCTTCCCATCCTCTGCGAATAGCTATTTCTTCTGAATATCCACTCTCAATATAAAACTTAATATAGTCTTTCGCACGAGTTCGATTGATATATTCTTCATTATTACTTGTATGCTCCATATAATATTATTATTATTTTAATTTAATGTCAAATAATTTAAAATCAATATTGAATTCAAAAATAATCCACCAAATACAATAAACACAATTAAAACACTTGCACATACATATGTATAAATAAACCAATTAGGATTATATTTTATAAATTTATACCAATAATAACATTTATTATTATATTGTAATCTACAAACTGGACAATTAAAATATTCTGGGGAATGTGGACTTTCTTTAATCCAAGTAATAATACATTTTTTATTAAATATAGATTTACACTGTTTACATTTCCATATTTTATTTGTATTAATATCTTCTAAACATATTGGACAATTATTTGACACTTCTAATTGATTGGAATCAATACCTGTCATTATATATTGTAATTAATTACTCATTAAATATTATTGTATAATTCGAAAATAATATATTGTATAATATTATAAAATGAATATTAATGAAGCATTAATAGAAGGAAAGGGTAATATTATAATTAAATATACACTTGTTATTCCAAATAGTGGGGCTTCTGTCGATCTTAATATAACAGTCTCCAGTGGTAAACCCAATAATGATTCTGTATCAATTATTATTAGTGATGAGGATGATGGTAATGGAATTGAATTACTTCAATCATACTTAAAAGATCATTATGGGGACCAATATGATGATCAAGTTGGACATTGGTTTGGTTTTAATAAAGATAAGAATATTTTACGAATTAATAATTCTAATTTATTAATTGAAGAAGCACCTTCTAGTTCTGAAAACCAAATAAATATATCATATAATGGCATTAGTAGTACTATTGAGTATGATAATATTGAAAATACTGTAAATATTAATAATACATCTGGTGATTTTAAAAATATACTAACTGTTTTAAAATTCCCTGATAGCATTAATTATAAGGTAGAATCAGTTGTAACAAGCGTCCAAGAATATTCAAAATTTATTACAGAAAGTACTATATTAAAAACAACATTATCAAAGTTATATACTGTATTACCTGATAATATTATAATTGATCAATTATCTGAAAATAAATATTTAATTGTTATAGATACAGTCTGTGATGAAGATTTAAGTAAAAATGCGGCTATACCAATAATTAATGAATATTTTAATTCAGATCCTAATTCTGGGTTTCAAGTTACACATTATTGTGGTTCTAATAATTTTATAATAACTAATAATATTATATGTTTCAGAAAAGGATCAAAAGTATTTATCGATAATATTGGATATAAAAATATTGAAGATATTCAAAGAGGGGAATACATAAAACAAAATAAAGTTTTAGGTATTGTTTCTGAAAAATTGAATGGTAAAATTGTTAAAATTCAAAAGAATGCAATCGCATTTAATGTTCCATGTGTAGATACGTTTGTAACACATAATCATAAATTATATCACAATAATTACACATTTATTGCTAAAAATCTTATTAATGGAAAAACAGTAACAGAGGAAGAAATCAATGATACCGTCTATAATGTTCTTCTTGATAAATTTATATATCATAAGATGAATGTAAATAATATTGAATGTGAAACTCTTCATCCAATGAACTCAAAGGCTATTAAATATTATAAAAATTATGTAGCAGAAGAAGTTAAAAATAAAAACTCAGCTGTTTTACGATTTTATAGTTTTGTTAGGAATTTAATTCCTCTCTAGATAAATCTATAACATAAAATACAATTTTGTAATATAAAAATACTATAATACAAAGTGCTTGTGCCCATCGTATACCATATTTACGAAAATATTTTCTGTAAAAATGTGGCATATCTTTATCTTCTTCTCTAACAAACTCATTTATAAATCGAACAATACAATAGGTTGTTACAAAATTAGTTGATATATTAAATATATCATTCTTCTGATATGTAATCCATCCAATATAACCACATAATACTCCTTCTGTCAATGCTTGTTGAATTTGACTGGGATATCTTATATTCAAATAATTTATTCTTTTTCCAATTAATTCACCTTTTAAATAATTACCAATTCTTCCAAAAAATATTTGTATTGGTATAATTAAGGGAATATAATTAAATAAATCATAAAAATTAATATTAAGAAAATAACATATAATACATGTAATAAATGGATGTAGAATAATAATTCCAAAAATACTATGACCACCATTTTTATAAATAAAAATAGTTTTTAATGATTTATTACTTTGTAAAACTTCTACGATTCTACCAATAAAAAAAGAATTAACAATATATATTAATATACCCACTGCTAATTTACTAAGAGTTAAACCTCTAATTTTATTTAAAAAAAATTTTAAACTATTATATAAAAATACCATACCAATTCCGTGACATATTCCGTAGTAATTTATTTTAACCATAACATATTATTATAATCATTCTCTTTTAAGATATATAAAATATAATTTGTACAAATTAAAAGATCCGCAATATTAAAATTATAAGTTTTAATACTAGATAATCGTATTGTAATATAATCAACTATATATCCTTTTATTATTTTTTCACAAATATTAAGTGTTCCTGATAAAATAATAATAAGAAAATATTCATTATTTTGCAATAAATATAAATAACTTATACAAAATAAACTAAAAAATAAAATAATAAATTGATATTTACTATTTTTGTGTAATCCAAATACTAAATTTTTATTATATGTTGTGTTAAATGTAATAGATAATTTTGACAATTTATAATTTTTATTATTTATAATTTTTGTTCTCAAATAAATATCACAAAATAATAATAATATATTTGTATAAAAAAACATTATATTAATTTATTATTTTGTCTCCAAATAATTTAGATTATTATTTTCTAAATAATCTAATAATTCTTTAAAAAAAGAAATACTACTTTTACTTGATATATCAGATTCTAATTGACAAAATATTATAAGTAATTGAATATATTTATAATTTATTATAATATTATGTTTAACAGAATATTCTATTAAAGTTTCATAAATACTAGGTAATTTATTTGCATCAATTAGATTTTTATCTTTTTTTTTTATAAATATTTTTAATAATTTTATTTTAATACTATTCAGAATTTTATCAGTTATCATATTATTAAATAAAATATTTATTAACTCGTTTAAATATTCTTTTTGCATATCAAATGATATTATACATATATTTTTAATAAATTTTTTAACATTAATAATTTCATCTGGTGTTAATTTAATAACCATTCCAAAATCAATTAATATAACTTTTATATTATTATTATTGATATTATATAAAATATTTCCATCGTGTAAATCTGAATGAACTAATCCAGTATCAATCATTTTTAAAAATGCAATACATGATAATATTCTACATTTTTTATAGAGTTTGGGATATTCTAATTTTACTTCATCTGGTGTTAACCCTTTATGATATGTTTCTATTAAAATATTAGAAGAAGAATAAATAATAGTTGGTATTATAATAAAATCTAAATCTTTTAAATTTGTTTTAATAATATTTAAATAATTTGTTTCATATATTAAATCTGTTTGTTGATATAATTCAGAAAAAAAATTATCAATATCAATACTATTAAGAATATTTGATAAATCATTATTAAAATATTTTTTATAATAATTAATAAGTGTAATATCTTGTTTAATCAATTCTTTTTTATTTGTATTTATTGATTTTATAACAAAGTTTTTATATTTATATACTTGACCTACTGAACCTACACCAAGCAGAGTTACATTTGATTTAGTAAGATCTAAATTAATAGTTTTTATTTTTTTAATATTATAGATAAAATTATTATAATCAGGTATACAATTATTTTGTAACTCTTTGAATTTATAAAAATTAATATCGTTTGTTGTTTTAATAAAATGACCCATTACATATGGCCTACTAACAATCCATTGCATTAATTTTATTATGACTGGTCCAGATTTTTTTAAAACATTTAATAATGTAGTATAATTATGTTCTGTTATTCCATCATTTCTAATTTCTGATCCAATTAATGTATATAGATTATATAATTTACAACATCTACATAATAATTTAGGATTAAATATTAAAAAAAACATATTATATATATATATATAAATGATAACAGATATACTTGTATATACTTTTATTGCAGTTTTTTGCAGTTATTTAAATGGTTGCCGCGTCTCCACGCAGTTCGGCTCCCCCCCCCCATCCCCACGTGTCACACTAACATTAAATACTGACAGCGTAGAAATAAATCATGCGACTAATAATAATAATGATGGTTCAATACGTGGAATACCTGGCGTGTGGGGGAAGGGGGAGTTGCTGTATAAATGGGTTGTGCGGACAGGTGTAAGTTATGATCCCGTATCTCCTGAAACTACCACTCTGATGCCACTAACCGGTGTACCAGCCGGTACATATCTATTAATGGTTCGAAGTGAGAATAGGAGGAAGACTGGGAGTGAGGTATTTGTTATAAACTCAATAAATACAATGGAAATAACCACAATAACTATAACAGATGCGACTAATGGTATGCTCGATGGTTCAATCCAGGTGAATATAGATCATGGTACTCTCCCATATAAGTATATATGGAACGAGAAAGAATCAAATGCCATCATATATGATTTTACAACTAATACACTAATCGATGTACCAGCCGGAACATATACATTAACGGTTTCTGACAATAGTAACCCGGTACAAAGTATTTCTAAGGATATTATAATACAAAATGTTGGTGTGGAATTAAACACAGAATTATACACAGCTTCTAATACCGCTAATACCGTAATTATAACACTTCTTGGTGATAATCCAATGCAAGTAGATGGTGAAAGAGCCGAATATGTCGAACCTGGATACAACGCCAGTGAAAATGTGAACGGAGTGTGGACTAATATTAAGGACCAATTGGTCATAGAATGGTCAACCATGCCTCAAACCAGCCCTGGTAGGGATATCCTCATATATTCATATACGAATACTAGTACAACATGGTTCAAAAAGAGAATAGTATATTTTGGATAAATATAATGTAATCATTCTATAATTTTTATTTATTAATAAAGATTATATATGAGTATTAAAACTGGGACAGATTATTATAATGATTTAATAAAAAAATTAGCAGATGGTAAGAAACATATAGCACTTTGGTATAATACAATTAATAGTATTATTAATGTTATTTTAATTATTTTAATTATTTATTTTTTTTATAAAATTGAAGGAGGTATTAGTATTAATGTTTCATATATTTTATTAGTTGTAATTGGTATAATTCTTATTCTGATTTTTCCGACCTCTTGGTTATTGTATAAATATTCTTATAATACAAATGCAATCAATAATGATTTAGGTAATACAAAAAATCTGTGTCATGCCATTACAATTATTCCAAATAAAACACCAACATTACAAATTGAAAATCCAATTGCTAATAGTATGATGGATTTATCGGTTAAAGATTTTTTCTGGGCATCTTGCTATAAACCATACAGAGTTGAAAATAATGGAATATATAATGATTCAAAATATATGTTAAAAGAAGCAATGGATATGGGCTTCCGGTCAATGTATTTAAATATAAATTATAAAAATAATAAATTAGTAGTAGGTGATGTTGATGGTATTGATATTGGTGAAGCTTTTGATATTATAGATAGTAAATATACAACCACAGTTCCATCTGTTTTAGTATTTAATATTGAATATGGTGATAAAAAAGATATTCATCAAAAATTATATAATATAGTAGAAAAGAAATTTGGATCTAAACGATTAGGAGTTTCATATAGTAATAATGGACTGAGTGGTACTAATTTAATTAATGATTTAGCAATTAAAGATGCTCTGGGAAAATATATTATTATTCTAACTGGATATCCTACATCAAATGAACAATTAAATTATATTACAAATGGTGTTATGTCAACAAAGTTTCAACAATTTAATGTATTAAACTATTCAAAATCAAATGAAAAACGAGGTATTACATCTAATATTGTAAATATTAAAGGATTTTTAGAAGATAATAAAAAATATATGAATGGTGTTATTCCAAATAAAACAGAAATCAATGTAGCAGATTGTAATAAATACGGTGTTAATTTTTGTTTCTTAGATTTAACACTTTACAAAGGTGAAACCTCTAACAGAACATATAATAGTATTTTACAATTTAAAGACAATTGTTTAGTTGAAAAACCAAAAGAATTAATTTATTTCCCACCTCCACCAAAGAAGATTATTCCACAAAATAAAGATTTATCATATGCACCTAGAAAATTAGAAGTTCCTGGAACAACGCCTGGATTTGTTCCATCTTTTTTAACATATTAAAATATATATTTAAATTAATGGAATTGCAATTTCTTTTGTTTTTATTTTAGTAGTATAATTAAATCCATGTAAATAACTAATTCCTTGAGATTTAGAATATTTTTTAAAAGCCTTAATATAAAATGTATCATTAATAATCATATTGTTAAACTTTTTCTTTTTAAAAATTGTAAAAATCTTTCTTAGTTCAGTTTTTCTATTACCCTTTGTTAAAAATAGTGCTATATTAGGTAAGTGACAGGTGTATTCATCATATTTAAAATACATCATTGTTACTAAACATATTGTTTTGTTAGAAATATAACAATATTTCAAATCATCTTCTGGTTTAAAATAATAGATGAACTCTTTCATACTCATAATTTGGTGTAATTTTTTCTTTTTACTTAATTCATTATATAAATTATAAGATTGTTGTATTTTATCAGGATTAAATATTTGTAAATTATTTTGTACTTTTTTTATTTTTTTTAAATCTAAAATAAAATATTCTATTTCACAAATTGCTGGGTCAACTATTTTAATATCTTTTATATAAAAAATATTATCAAAATTACTTTTTTGTACCTCACTCATTGCTCTTAATTCAAGATCTGTCCCATATCCTCTATTTCTTCTTTTTTTTACAACGCAATTATAATCAACCCATAATGTTTTTAGTATTTTATCTTTACAACTAACAATAATTGGTCGCAATGTTAATAAACCAATTAATTTATTTTTAATAGTGTAACCAATATTCCAATTATTACGTGGTGCAGTTGAAATACATATTATATGCCTATGGGGTGTATTACAAACCCAGTCCATATATTTATTTAGAAAAAATTGAATATCTGAAAAGTTTTTATTTAGGAAACTTGTAATTTTATTTATATCGTATATTTTAATAAATTGATTAAAGTTTTTTTTGATTTTCAAATCATTTTGAATCATTAATTCAATTGCTTTATTAGTATGAATACGTTTATTACTAATACCAAATGTACAATATCTTTTATGAATATCTATTGCTCGTAATTTATGTCTAAACTTTTTATAAAAATAATATATTAATAATATTATTCCACTTATATAAATATATTTCATTCTATTTTATTGTTAACACTTTAATTAAAAAATCTTAACTAATTATATATCATATGGAATTATTAACTGGACTAAATGCTAATAATGTTAAAGTAATTAAATTAGGTAGCACAAATAACAATAACAATAACAATAACAATAACAATAACAATAACAATAACAATAACAATAACAATAACAATAACAATAACAATAACAATAACAATAACAATAACAATAACAATAACAATAACAATAAGAAAAACAATAACAATAACAATAAGAAAAACAATAAGAAAACACCTAATGTTCAAAATGAATTAAACCAATTAATGAAACAAATATCTAATATAAATGATGTTACATTAACAAAATCACAAAATAATTTAATTAATAAAATTAATAAAAATTATAATGTTAATAAAAAGAACTTACAAACCGAAGCTAAAAATATTAAAACGCAATCAAATAGTAAACAAGTAACATATTTTTTAAAGAATATTGAAAAAATAAATAAGAAAATTGATTCAGTTGATACCGATACAAGTGATGTCAAAAAAGTTGTTAAAACATTAATGGCTATTATTAGATCTGTTTCAGAGGTATTTGAAAATGACAGTATTGCAAAAAAAGAATCACTTAAACGATTAATTGATAAAGTTAAAAGTGATAAAGTATTTCTTAAATCATTAGAGGATATAGTACAGTAACTATACTTAAAAAATAATACATAAAAATATTTATATATTATTTGATGAATACTAAACTGAATGTAATTTTTCTTACAGAATTTTGTATTATTGAAATACCTACCAATCCAAAAAGTAATGTCACGTATGAGATTTATGGTAATAGTGGTTATAAATTATACGGTTCTTTAAACGGTGACTTACTAAACACATGTAAGCATATATTATCTATTCCTTATAATAAATCTGAAACTTTATTTTATAAAATTCATATAGATGATAAAGTATATACCTCTTTTATTGATATTAAATTACAAGACGATATAGAAAATATAAGTTTGAATATTAAAAAGATAGAAACATTTAATGAGAAAATACCAAATCAATTATTTGTAAAAGGATTGTATGATAAAAATATACAATATCTTCTATCAGGCGACAGCACATTAGATGAATTATTAAGTAAACTTTCAAAAAAAGAAGAAGATAATAAGGAGGAAGAAGATGAAGAAGATGAAGAAGAGGAAGAAGATGAAGATGAGAATGATAAGGACGATAGTGATGAAGAAATTGAATATGATGATGTAGAAGATAATACAACTAATGAGAGCGATGAAGAATTCATTAATGATAGTGGCGATGAGAGTGGTCAAGATGGTGATGAAGAAAATAGTGATGAGAAAGTTAAAGTAGAGGATGTAGATGAAAATCCTGAAATCACAAATACTGATATTCAGGGGAGTAATCCGAGTGAAAATAAGGACAATATTAAAACACATATAGGCAATCAGAACAAATCTACTATATCTAATACAGAAATGACATCAACGCCACGAGATTCTCCCAATCCACATACTGATTTATCAAAAGGGTTAGACTATAAAACCAAAGATTAATTCTGTTTCCATTTAAAATTACAATTTAGGCACGTAATAAATGTAGTCATTGGTTCATCTGCCGAACGTACCTGTAATTGGTAATATGTACATTCATTTTTCTTACATTTATAACAAGTAAATTGATCTGTTGAAGGATAGAGTGTTTTGGAATACATAATTTCATATTCTTTATTTTTTTTATCAATTAAATTATTCCAATGTTCAGGAAATAATTGTTGTGGAGTATATGATGCAATATTTACAAGATCAATTTCATTGTTCTTAATTTTTTTTAGTAAATTTTTATTTTTAATATATGATTTTGGATTTATATTATCAAATAATGATATACATTTATCTAGATATGCTCGTTTAAAAATAATGGAGGTCTCATCTAATGATACATTAGTTAATACATAATTATAAGCACTGTTTTCAACAATAGTTGATTTTTTTTTATTCTTAATTATTTGATTAAATGTTTTAATAATTTGCGGACGTTCTTCCATTATATAATTTTATTTAAATGATTATAGTTTAAATATTCATTTTTTATATAATTTCATAATTATATAATGGCGGAAAAATTTGAAATATCATTTGAAAATTCAGAATTAACAGTTTTACAAAAAGAAGTAATTAAGAGTGTCTACCAATCATCAAAAGAAGCAGTTCTTGAAATTGTATCATCTCCTGAAATAGAGGATGCGGTTATTGTAATATCAGTTGTGGGTAAATTAATTAAATTTATTGAGGATGTTAAAGTTAATGGAAATACATTAACAGGTGATAACAAAAAACAAATTGTTATATATCTTGGTAGAAATTTATTAAATGATGTTTTACCAGATGATCATAAAGCAACTGTATTAGCTATTTTTGACACAACTGCTGAAACTGCTTTGGAGAGTATGATTGATGTAGCAAACAATATCAATAATGTTGCGGTTGATTTAATAAATAATACCGATGACATGCCAAGAAATTGTTTTGCGGTATTGGCAAGAATCTTTAAGGGTTAAATATATATAATTTATTTATAATAATATATTATATATTATATATTATGAAAGTTTTATTAAATGCATTAATTATTATAATCATTGCTCATATTATATTAGTCAATACAGAAGACAATAATTCTGTTGTAGAATTGAATAAAGTAGAAGTACCAATGTCAGTAACCTCAAAATTAGATTATTTATTAAATGATGATGATGAAACTGATAATTTATTAGAGTTTTTAAACACGCAAGAAATGTCAATCAAACCTTCTAATTATTACGAAGAAGAGAATAAATTAAATGAAGTTGAAAAACCAAATATTAAAGATTTAAATAAATACTTTCATGTATCAGATGATGATGAAATAAAATTAAAACCAAACAAATCATTAAATAATAATACAATGAATTGGCAATATAAAGATGAACAGGTTAATAATGGCGGTGAGTTCATTGAAGGTGTGACAGCATTTGATGGTGTTATGGATGAATATGCCACCTTATAATTATCTTTTTCGTAATTTTTGTGTTTTTAATAAATGTCGTTCATTTACTTTTTTAATAGGTTTCAGAATATCATATGAATCATCACAAATAATTAAATTATTTGAAAAAATTAATTTTGTAATTTCAGTATCGAAATCTTTAACAAATACTAAATTAATTTCTTGATAATTTAAAAAAATCATCTGATATAAATACTTCAAAGCATTATTAATATTAATAATATTAAAATTATTTTTTTTATCAAAATATACTAAAACTATAATATTAACAGTTTTGGTTTTATCAATTTTTTTTATCATTCTATCATAATAATATCTATATATTTCAGTATTACTAATATTTTTAGTATTATCATTACCTAAACAAATAAGTAATGTTACCTGATTTTTATTATACATTTTAATATGTTTTGATTTATTTAAAAATATATCATATAATATTTTATAATTATTTTTTTTATTACATTTTAATAGATATTCACTTAAAATAGTATTATTATATTGACTATCTGATATTAATTTTATTATATCTGGATTAGATCTATTTTCATTATTTAATACATTAAATATATTATAATATTTATCATATGTATCAATTAAAACAACAGCATTTGATGTAATGTATTTTAAATTATATTTTACATTATTAACATTATTAATTTTAATAGTTACCTTTTTGTCTAAATGTATTTTATTTAGTTCGTTTACTAATTTTGAAAATTTACCAGAATCTGGACAAACTAATAAATTTTTCGCCAATGATAAGTTTATTATATCCAAATCGACATCTTCATTAGATACAATAATAACTTTATGTTTAATTTTAGATATCAGATTTCGTAGCAATTTAATATTTGTAACTAAATTAATAGGATCATATACCCATTTTTGAGATTTATATATTTTACTATCTGCTTTATTTCCATAATGCATTGCGGTGACTATAATAATAGTCTTACCAACGCCCTTTTCATTGATATTATCTACATAAAAATTAAAATTCTTAGGATTATTTAGACCTCTTTTATTTAAATCATCTCCTGTCCTAATATGAACAACTAAATAATTTTCATCATAAAGCTCTATATTTAATTCTTGTGCTTTTTGTTTAATTAGATTATATAATAATTTCATATTTCTATTAATTTTAGTTTGTAATATATAATTTTTTAACAAAGTACCATTATATTGATCGTTATTTTTTAATTCTTGAAACACACCTTTATTACGATCACAAAAGTCAATGACATCGCCAATACGATAAATCTCATTGTCTTTCAATACCTTTACCTGACTTTTAATATATTTACAGGTAATATGACTATTTTCAGGACATAGCATTATATATATATATATATATATATATATATATATATATTATTAAAAGTGATTTTTACTTAGATATATGATAGATACCAATTTCAATAATACAATGAGGTATTTTAACAAAAAAAGTGATATGTTATCATTTTTGATGGCTTACAATAGAAAGTTCATTCAAAAAGATACACCAAATACCACTATTAGTAGTGCATTTGTTCCAGTAAAAGGTAACATTTTAGCAGATAATATATTACGACGTATATATTATTTGTTTAAAAATCCAACTTTTACAGTTACTGAAACAATTAAAGACTACGTTAAGTTAGACAAATCAACTATGTTGATTGCAACTGGTAGAGAGTTTATTCTCTATTCAACTAAAACAAAACAAGAGATTTTCCGAATAAATATTAATATAGCAATCAATGAGTCACAAGGAATATTTCACATATATACAAGCTATCCATTTGATAGAATGGTTCGTCTTACTGATGATCTAATTGCTTTTTCAATTGTAAGTAGATCTCAAAGCGTACATATTTTTTCTATTAGTCAATTCAGGGTTATTCATTCATTTGATGATCATTTTGGACAAAATCATATTTCTATTTTAAAAAAAATAAATGGTCGGCTTATTACAGCTAGTCCTAAAAAATATTTTATGACATATGATATTAGAAATATGGATGTTAAATATAGATATTTCAATCATTTATATATACCAATTGATGTAACATCCTTTGAGAATAAAATATTTATTTTAGACATCGACCATAATATTAAATCATATGATACATTTTTTAAAGAAATTGTGTCAATTAAAAATAGAGCTTTTATTAGAACTAATATTATAGCTATTGACGAATCAACTCTTATTACAATTGAGTCGAGTAATGTATTTTTAACTATTGATACTAATAGTGGTAATACTACTGTCTATTGTCCATATAATAAACCAATTTTGACAGATCCGGATCAGATTGAAAGATTGTCAGCAGATGTTATAGTGGTAAGAAATAATATACGTATTCAGTTATGGGATATTTCTACTCCGAGTTTTATGTGTATTCGAGATATTAAGTATCATGAGAATATTAAAAATATGAAAATTGTAGATAATAGTATTATTGTTCAATCAACAAATGAAGTGAAAGAACTTATTTGTTAAATAAAATATTATTATATATTATAAAATGATTACTAAATTTTTAATCAATCAAGTTGGTGGTGCAAAATCCAAATCTGTTAATATGCTTATGATTTTAGCTATTATGACTTTATCTTTTATTGTAAGAGCACTTATTGTTCAGATTTCATACAATTACTTAACACCAAAGATGGCAGCATCTTTCAATATTACCCAAAGACAGATCACACTAGTTGATGCTATGGCGCTTGTTATTTTAGTAGGTTGCCTTTTAGGATGTTAAATTATAAATAGACTGAAACAATCTAGATTACAATCTCTCCATATCGAATAGCATCCACCGTACGGTAAGATAAACTACCATCGGGGAGACGATGCTCCCAGAAACAATCATATTCGTATGAAAAATTGACAAGATCTCTCGGGTTGATAATATCCTCATCATCAGAGGTATCCACCTCATCATCAGAGGTATCCTCATCATCATCCAGTGTGACATCAAATGAGATTGTCCAGTTCCATGAATCCCAATCAAAAGAATCATCATAATCAGATGGAGTAACATCCATCTGGAAGACCTTCTTAAGGCGATCAAGATCAAACGGATATGAAAGTAGCTTTCTCTTATACTTTCCCTTCACATCATCAAAAATGAAATCAATAAGGAAAGAATAACGATTATTATCAATTGTGAACCTTAAATACAGCATTTTTAATGAGTTTGGAGTAATTTATAATATACAGTAATAAACTGTATATATTTCGTTTTTAAATTGCCATTTTCATTTTAATTGAATCTTGTGGTAAGTAGCCAATCAATTTAAAATCTTTATATTCAAAATCTTCTACTTTATTATACTCTTTCTCTTTATTAATCTCTAAAATTGGAAATGGTGTAGGGTTGCGTTTAATCTGTTCTTCTAGCTGCATAATATGATTTTTATAAATATGGGCGTCGCCAATAGTATGAACAAATTCACCAACCTCTAATTTACAGATTTTAGCAAAGATATGGGTCATTAATGTTGCAGAAGCAATATTAAAAGGTACACCTAAGCCCATATCACCAGATCTCTGATACATTGAACAACTTAATTTATTATTTTTAACAAAGAATTGATATACCATATGACATGGAGGCAATACCATCTCATTTAATACAGTAGGATTCCATAAATTAATTAAGATTCTTCTACTTGTAGGGTTATTTTTAATTAAATCAATTACATATGTTACCTGGTCGAATCCATCATCCTCATAATCAGTCTCACAATTGATATATTCAGCACCATAATGTCTGAAATTAAAGCCATAAATTGGACCACCATCGCCTTCTTCTCTTTCTGTAAATCCAAGATTATCTAAAAACTCTCTTGAGGTATTACCATCCCAAATACGAACACCTTTTTCTTTTAACAGATTTGCATTTGTTTCACCTCTTAGAAACCATAACAGTTCATGAATAATCGCTTTCATAAATGTCTTTTTTGTAGTTAAAAGAGGAAAATATTTAGAAATATCAAATCGCATATTAATACCTATTGTACTTAATGTACCAACACCTGTTCGATCATCTGATGAATATCCATTTAATAAAATATTTCTAATTGATTGTAAGTATTGATATTCTTGATGTTCATATTTATTTACTTTATTGTAATTAATAATATCATATTTTACTTTTTTATTTGTTTTTGTATCAATATCTTCACAAGAAATATAACTATTAATGCTAAAATCAGAAGGAATTAATGGAAAAAATCTATCACAATCATATTTCTTTCTAATAACTGTTAGAATAATTTGATCACAGTATAAGATAGCCTCTCTATATAATTGTTCGCCACCAATAATAAAAATAGTATCGCAGTGTGGGTCTCGTTTTGCATGAAGTAATGCAATTTTCAATGATTTAAATACATAGTCTTGATATAATAATTTAGATGAAATAATGTAATTTTTTCTTTTTTTCAATGGTCTAAAACATTCAGGAATACTTTCCCAAGTCTTACGACCCATTATAACAATATTGTATTTATTCTTAGCAGCAATTGTGGTTACTTCTTTAAAATGATTCATCTCTTTTTGTAATCTCCAAGGAATCTGATTATCTTTTCCAATACCCCTATTATTTGAAACAGCAGCAATTAATTTAATCATTATTAAATTAATTATATTAATGAGTTTTTAAATATTATAAAATCAGTTTGAGGACAATCCCCAAATCACTGGAGAATAGCCCCATGTCTTCTCAAAGGTAATAGCCTTAAAATGGCTAGTAATTGAGTTTACTGGATATGTCGACCAAAACTCTGTAATCGCCTCTATCAACTTATCTGAATGGCACTGTTCTCCATCGAGAACACCCACCTGAGAGTTGATAATATCAATTGCCATCTCACGAGTAGACATTGTATCGAAATGTAATAAACTAATATATTTAATTAATAGTTTTATATTTCGTTTTTCTTTTTAGTTCACCCCATTCAGACCGCTTTATATTAAATATACATATCTTTATGCGATAGTGCCATAATTTTATGATTGTTGGTTATTCCTCAAGCAATGCTTGATAAAATATTACACCAGCTTTACCCTGATGCTCCTTATCCTTCATTGAGGACTTGGCCTTTAGTAGGAAAACCTTAACGGCATGGGTTCTCTCGTCGACAGTCATACTCAAAAGATTGTTCCGCCGAGTCGCCACTATGTTATCGAGGTACTGTTGTTGACTATGGGTGCACCCCGCAGTAAAGCAGACCATCCACATAGATAAGGATAGAGCCATTGTTTCAATGATAGTCTATTGTAATCTATTTATACTTTTTAATTATAATACGTATCATTTTTTTATAATAAATTGGCTTACCAGGGGTAAACATGTCCAGGGTTCTTATGTTTGAGCTTAATGCGACGTTGTTCTTCTAGCATTTGTTTTACCTGAGCCTCATTCTTAAAGCCACATAATGGGTAATTATCAACGTTAATAATTTGATTCCAGACTGTATCTGAGATGCAAATAGGGGGAAGGCTCTTTTTTTTAATTGATGGCATGTTATATAATTTAATATTGTTATTATAAGTTACAAATAATCATTTTTTTTTTAACATATAAATACTATACTATGTATGCAAAAGTTATGAAAGATAATACAGCTATACATATACCAACAACCGACTTAGATACAATGTGGACTCAGCCACAAAAACATCAAAATAAGATTCATAATGAACTAAATCCAAAAATTATCTATAATATGTCAGTGGTAGATATATCAAAAAAGGTAATTGAAACATTACTTGGTATTATGAAAGATATAACAGAGTTTAAATATAATTCAGAAACAGTTATAACAGACATTATGCATATTTTTTTACAAAATGATAGATTACTTTACTTAGGTATATTTTCAATAATAATTGCTCTCATATTATTCTTTATTTATGCCACCTCTGAAAATAGGGAAGTTATTGTCCCACAATTTAATATTAAAATCTCATAAAATAGTAATGATAGAGTATTTTATTATATTTATAATTTTATTATGTTTAATACTATTTAATTGGATATTTTTTTCATTTAATTATAATTTATTATTATGTATTAGTGTATTAATAGTAATATTTTATTCTAATATTAAATATGTAATTCATTATTTATTTGAAAAAAATATCCAATTAAATGCAGATAGTTTTTATAAATCAATAATTAAACGACCGTTAGAGATTAATAATGACATATCTTTGATATTATACAAAATTAGGATATTTTTTCCATATGATAAGAAAAATTATAAATACTTATTACACAATGCTGATAAATTATCATATTATATCAATAATAGACATAATATGTGTGATATTATATATAAGGAAAAACTCAATAAATATTGTAATAGAATATTAAATGCCTATAATTCAATCGGTCATAGTTTACCTGACAAAATGGATAATTATAATAAATTAATGAAGGAATTACAAAATTTAATGTATAGTTATACACATTCTGTAAATAAATATAATATTAAGACAAATGATAAAATGAGTTATAGTAATAATCAATTCAATAAATATTTATTATAATTACTCAAGTACAGATACATCTGAAATACTTGTTAATGGAATCCCAACCATTTCACCATTCCTATCCAATAACCACTGTGTGCGATTGTAACGTGTAGCGTGTATCTGTGAAAAAATCTTCTCACCACTCCGAAGGGTAATCTCAAGAAACATATCATCGTTCAATACAGGTGTAAGATCAAGAATACGCATAATTTTATTGATTTTGATTTCTATTACTGTCTTAGACTCAGAACGAATGTAACAATACTCACCCTGTAACTGATATACGAACCCTATAATAGTCTTATTGTTGATAAGATCAATCGCCACCAAAGTATTACGCTTTGGTGGATAAAAGTCTGGAATAAGACAC
>Ga0206125_10000438_pt1 | contig 54777 bp, 48 predicted proteins | sample Helgoland_Spring_4_FD_148598 | JGI IMG/M metagenome (GOLD analysis project Ga0206125, IMG submission 148598) | Pelagic subsurface seawater microbial communities from Kabeltonne, Helgoland, North Sea - Helgoland_Spring_Bloom_20160331_1 | ecosystem: Environmental > Aquatic > Marine > Epipelagic ... | reverse complement strand
GAAGTAGAGCAGGATCAAGCACATCAGGCCTGTTGGTAGCAGCGATGATAATGACACCAGTGCGGGTATCAAAGCCATCCATCTCGACAAGGAGCGCATTGAGTGTCTGCTCTCGCTCATCGTGACCGCCTCCCATTCCATGTCCACGGTGGCGACCAACCGCATCGATTTCATCAATGAAAATCAAACAGGGTGAGTTCTTCTGGCCCTGCTCGAACATATCGCGCACTCGGCTAGCACCAACACCAACAAACATCTCAACGAAATCAGATCCTGAAATTGAGAAAAAAGGTACATCTGCTTCGCCCGCAATGGCGCGAGCTAGAAGGGTCTTACCAGTACCGGGAGGACCCACCATGAGCAAACCCTTGGGCAGGTTGCCACCGAGCTTCTGGAACTTTTTAGGATCACGCAGGTATTCGACGACTTCGACAAGCTCATCCTTCGCTTCTTCGATGCCCGCAACATCTTTAAAAGTCACCTTGTTTTTATCCATGGTGAGCAGGCGCGCCTTCGACTTGCCAAAGCTCATTGCTCCACGACCAGCAGACTTCATCTGATGACGGAAGAGGAAAAAGATGATCAATATGATGAGAAAAATAGGGAAAATCTGAATCATAAACATCTTCATCATGCCTGAATTAGGCTGGAAAGGTGCCAAGTCGTTGATGAATGCTAATTCTGAGTCCGTGAGCTCCATGTAGTTGATGTCCAACTCAAAGGGTGCAAGATCTTCATCCTTGGTAGCTGCTGGTGCCGCTGGGAACACGTAACGCGTGCCTACAATGTATTTGTTATCTGAGCCATCAGCAGAGATAATTTCAAAGGCTCTCTCTGGGCGCTCCTCAGCACCGACGATTTCTGACCTAGCCAGCATTCTTCTCAGATCAGCAAGCGTGCTGAGCTCGCCACCTTTCAGCTCAGGCAAATCTGTAACAACCCGAAGTGGAATGGAGTGCCTGGCGAGAATAGCTTTGATCTCGTCATCGTGGAATTGAGTGATAACAGGTATACGGAATTCTTCTTGGGGCGCATTGTTCTTATCTGCAATCCATGGATCTTTCTTGTAGAAAAATCCTGTGATTCTGGGAACCGCAGCAGATTCCCCCGATTTCTTCAATTTGAATCTAGAGTCTGGAAACGCCCCCTCACTTTTATTGGGCAGCGCCTGGTTGGTAATGATTTTACCAGAATCCACGTAATCCCTGAATTGGGTGTAAGTGAGACGCTCTGGCTTGCCAAATCCACTCGATTGCCAGGCCATAAAAAGAATAGCTGTGGCAATACCCATGAGGACAAGAACACGCCAATTGACCCCATTACTTGGTGTTGGCTGACCGGGGCCTTTTCCTGATCCACGTGGTAGTGGTGGAGGTTCGGGTGGAGATTGTTGAGACATAAAGCTGAATGGGTGATAGTTGTGGCGCGAAAGAAGCGCGAGAGGTGACAAATTAACTCGGTATTCAAAAAAGAAAACGCTTAATTTAGGACATTGTGACTGTTTTGGGACAAAAAACACACATCGACGACCAGTGCCAGAGCGAAAGTAGCCACTCAGCCCAAGACCTGTGACTGTCATATACACGTACTTGTTAATTGGGCGTTTCTCATTAACATACAACTCGTGGCAGATCCCGTTGACCATAAACCTAGCGCTCGCAATCAGCTCCATCAACTTCGAGGCTGGCTAAATCGCCTACCTGGTCTTCGCAGAATCAGTCCAGCTGCCCCAAGTGGTATCAAATACGCAGGTAACCTAGTTGATGTATTTGCCTCCTTCGTGGCACTCGACAACAAAGTAGATCGTAGCGAAGCTGAAGTAGCCCTCGATCTCTTGCGCCATGCTTTTCCTGAAGCTGACCATCGCTGGCTAAGCCGCCGCTTGCGTCGTGCGCTGGCCAACCCTCAATCACCAGCCAAGCTCATTGTCTCCCTGAGCAACAAACTCAACCAGGACGAGATTGTGTCTCTTGGCCTGCAGCTCTACCTCCTAGTTATTGCTTCTCAGTCTGCTTTTAGAGGGCAAAACGCATTCACTCATGTCATGGACGGTCTGGGTGCGAAGTCGGTCGCAGACGCCATTCGATCAGAAATGAGAGGCGAGGATTACACGGAACCACTACCTTTTGATAAAATAGCATTTACCACTGAGCAGAATGCGAATGTGATGATTCCCGAAAAGTTATCGGATTACTCTCTCTGCGCATACCGATCACAAGATATAATTTTAATCAGAAACACAGGTAATCATACCATTTGGATGAGCGGAAGCTCGCTAGAGCCTGGCCAAATTCTTCGGCTAAGATCACATCAAAGTATCGAATTACCCGATTGGACCATCTCTTTCGATGATATCGTTTTTTTTCTAAACGCATCACGAACTGGCCACCGACAATCTCTCTATCTCAATGAAAATGGTTCCACGCTTTCGGCAGAGAGGTCTCGATCTCGCACAAGCACTGTAAAACTTGAATTCGGTCTAAACGTTCATCTTGAAGCGCTCGCAGAGACAGCGCTCTGTTTAGAATCTGGCGAATCAATCTGCCCTGGCAAGGTTTACACCCTACCAATGTCAGAAAATCTCATTTTAGCTGGTGAGACTGAAACAAGCTTAGAGTCACTCCGCAAACAAGCCATGAAAGCTGGAAGTCGGTTCAGAATGGATGCTGGCAGACAGGAATGCCTAGTTTCTAACGACCCCTCTGCCTTGAGGCGTGGTGATGTACTACTCAGTGCTGGTTTAGCACGCCGCGCGGTATTAAAGATTAACTACAACGCACAAACTGCAGAGGGTAATCTATCTATTATGAGTGCAGATCGCACCGTGCTGGTCAACGGCCACCCCATCAGAAGTAGTTGCAAGCTAGTTGATGGATCGCTCATTAGAATTAGTGCCAATCAAGCAGTCCGATGCCGATTTAGCGAAGGTATTCTTGATGAGGAGCGTGCCGTGATTCGCTCCATTGATGTTGAGAATCTCAAACACAGCTTCGGCATTGATAAGACAGTATTAGACAACGTCTCCTTCTCGATCAAACGCGGTGAGATGCTTTGCATTATGGGCCCAAGCGGGAGTGGCAAAAGCACCTTGCTGGGAGCTCTCGCAGGACACCTCAAGCCAAACCGGGGCGCAGTGAAACTCAATGGGGTCTCGCTCTATGATCACAGGACACGCTTAGCACCCTTTATCGCTTGCATGCCGCAAGAGGAAGCACTCAACCCTCAACTTACCGTAAGGCAACACCTCATTCACGCCTGCACCGTCCGAAGGCCGCACCTTCCATCTGCTGAGCACGCCAAACGAGTTGAGTCTATTCTCTCAGAACTTGCGCTGCAGCCATTGGCGCGGCGGCGCGTCGGCTCAGCCGGCGAAAAGACCCTCAGTGGTGGTGAGCGAAGCAGGCTTAATTTAGGCCTCGATTTAGGAAGTGCTGCTGAGATTTTTCTATTTGATGAGCCCATATCGGGACTCTCATCGAAAGACTCCGAACACGTCGCTGATACGCTACATACCTTATCGCGTGATAATATCGTGATAGCCACGTTACATCGTCCGGGAGCTCGTGTGCTAAGAATGTTTGATAAGGTTTTGATGCTAGATCAAGAGGGGCGAGTTGCATTCTACGGCACACCCATGGCAATGAGCCTATACTTTCACGAAGCATGCGGTGATTTGGGCATTACTCCCCCCACAAAGCTACGAAGCCCGAATTCGAGAGCTATTGATGCCGATTTCGCCTTCGATGTATTAGAAACACCATTGCACCGAGGGGCAGGCCGAGAAAGTGGTGGTGCACGGCGCTTTTCATCGACATTCTGGCAAGAACGCTTCGAAAGTAGCCAACTCATTGACGAGGTCAGCAAAGGACAGAATCCTGATCAAAGCAATCTCGATGATGTTATTCTGAATGACGACCACATGGCCATGCCTACACGCACCCGCAGGCAACGTGGCGTTGAGTGGATACGTTTATTCCGCACCCATCTCTACCGGTCACTGATCTCAAAATTCAGAAATCGCGGCACTATTTACAGTATATTATTAGAGTCTCCGCTGCTTGCTTTACTCATCGGCGCGACACTACGAGCCTCTCCAGATGGACCATATGAATTTAGCAGCTCCCTTCACTTGCCCGTCTACCTGTTTCTCACTGCTACCATCGGTATGTTCTTGGGGCTCACCAATAGTGCCACTGAAATACTTAGAGATTCGGCCTTATTAAGACGAGAACGCAATTACCGACCTGGATCTTTGCTTTACGTTGGCGCCAAATTTATCGCTCTCGCTATTCCCGCCCTGCTTCAATGTGGTATCTACACGTGGATAGGTAACAACATGCTCGATATACACGGTATGTTTCTTATTCACTGGGGCTGGATGACCTTAATCGCTCTGTGCGGTACCGCTATGGCTCTCACCATTTCATCAATTGTTGCAACTGAAAGAGCCGCACTCAGCTCAGTTCCGCTTCTTCTTGTTCCACAAATCCTTCTTGCGGGAGCATTGGTTTCCTTCGAAGAAATGAATCGCGGTTTATTCCATGGAGCTGACGAAGCTCGCGGACAAGGGGCTGAGCCTATCCCAGCTCGTATTATGCCGCTACGTTATGCCTATGAGGGCATGATGGTAACACAAGCGACAGAAAACCCGTTCGAGAGACAACGCCGTAAAATTCAGGCTAATATTGATCCGCTCAAGCAGCGCACCAGTAATCAGTATACTAACAATGGCCTTGAAGGCATTTCACTCAAAGAAACTGACCGCCTCAAAATACTCACAGAAGCACTAACGAGACTTATGGCATCAGAAGCTACAACTGCTGCTAATGCTCTCGACCTCTCTTGGACAATCTCTCATGCTGGAAGATATAAAAACATCGAAAACTTATTAGCCATCCCACCTTATCCAGATGACCTCAGTTTGGAAACAAAGCCCATCAGGGATTACTTCGTCAACAATCGAACCGACCTATTGGTCGGCAAATCAGAAATTGACCGAGTAGATTACCGTAAAAGCAAGGAGCGAAATGTCTTCCTAGCTGAGCGAAAATACTGGCTAGGTATTGAGTCAAAAACAACATTCGCCTGCCTATTAGTATTAGTGTTTTGCATCGTGATATGCACCTTCCTAACTAGCATCTTCCTGCAGATACGCAGTCAAAAAGTCCGTTAGGATCAAGCATTATTCACTTGCTTTAGACAGATTACTGATAGCCTCTCGATACCTTATAAGCTCATCGCTACTGCGTATTTTTAAAGCCTTATCCAAATGGCTTAAAGCAACGGCATAGCGTCTAGTGGCAACACAAACTTTCGCTAATTCTATCTCCGCATTGTATGCGTGACCTGCAACCCTTGATGCCTGCTCGAGCATCATGGTCGCTTCCTGATATCTTTGCTTTTTGGCACGATAACGCGCCAGCAAAATAAGTGCTTCTGCGTTAAGGGGCGCCTGCTTAACAACTCCTTCAAGAATCTTCGCTCCACGCTCCATCTGGTCACCTGATTCAATATCTACATAGGCCGTGAGATACTTTATTTTCTGATCAAGCTTAGTATCAGCAGCGCTATCAGAATAGGCTTTTTTGATCACAGCGGTGTAATCGCGAGCCAGCGACCAATGACGAATCGACGTGACAAATTCGAGCAAATTAACAGCACCAGTATAACTGGCTTTTTGATCCATATGCATGGCGGTCATCATGACTGGGCGCGCGAGTTCTACACTACCTGCACGCAAGTGAAGATTGGCTAATAAAAGATGATTCTCTGCATCAAGATTATCCATACGGCGAACGAGTTCTAGATTAGTAATGGCATCATCAGGGCGATTCATAGCTATGTAAACAGATGCCTGCAAAAGATAATAAGATGGCTCTGTTGGCCTTGCCTCGATCACTTCATCGAGTAGTGACAGCGCCTCCTCTGAACGCTTGAGCTGCTGTAAACATTGGGCCGTGCCAGCCTTCCAATCAATCGTCTCAGGTTGGGTAAGCTGAGCCATCTGAAAAGCTTGCAGAGCAGAAGCGTATTGCCCCAATTGCATTCTCCCAAAAGCCAACTGACCAAAGGTGGCTCCATCGTGATCACCAAGGCGAACCGACTCCTCAAGCGCTGGCAGAGCTTTTTCCCAATCACTCTGGCGCACATAGACGAATCCTAGATTGCGGTGCGCACGACGAAAGCTAGGAAACTTCTTCAAAGCCTGCAGATAAAATTGCTCAGCTGATTCAAGCTCACCTAATTCAAAATTAATGTTGCCAATATTAAAAGCAATAGCCGCGGAAGATTTTGCTAGCTCATTACTCTTTAGCATTTCTAGTGCTGCCTCTCTTTTCCCCTCTGCCATGAGGGGCTGAATGGCAACTAGTAAACTTCGCGCTCCACTTGTGACCGATGGCTCGATACGTGCATTGATGCGGTAAGAGCCATTGAATGAGCTCAGAAACGCATCATCCTTCCAGTAATTTTTACTCAGCGCCAGCGGCTCTACAGCGCCCGAGATGAGACAAGTTAACAAACAAAAACTGATCACTAAATAATTCATTTCTTAATGGTAATAGGCCAGGTCATAACAGCCTTCACTGCTTTGCCTTGGCGGGTTGGCGGGGTAAATCGTGAACCACTCGCAATGCGTTTTGCAAGGGGGACAAGATCATCATGAGTAGAAGAAACAACAGAAACAAAATCACTGCGACCGCTGGCTGAGATCGCAACTCTGACAACTACGCTCCCACTTTTAGCATCTTTAATACTACGCGGAAAAATCACTGATGGGTAACGAAGTAACTTGGGTTGTTGATCTAGCTCTCCTAGTGAGTATTCAGATTTAGGCTGAGGCAGAGCTGGTGACACTTGAGGTTGTGGTTTTGTCTTTATTGTTGACTCAGTTACCACTGGGCGAGCTACTTCAAGCTTCTCCGCTAAAGGAGCTGGAGGCTGATCCACAAAAAAAGTATCAATACTGAGCCTAGGGTCAACAATCTGGTTATTCACAAGTAAGACCGGCTGAGTCATATCCAAAGCGGGGCGTAAATTCGTCAAGGCAGGTGGTGGTGGCGGCGGAATATCCTCTGAAGGCAGTTGTTGCTCTGGCGGAGAGGGCGGCTCAGGCAGTGTGACAGTTTCTATTTCACGAATTTCAAATTCGTGCTCTACAGGTGACAATACCATCAACCTGGTAGCGACCAGGATAGCAAGAAGTACGGCTGTGATAGCAATACCGGTAATGATGGATTTAAAGGTCATGAATCTACGCTCACTGCTGTGCTGTGCTTCTATTTTGCTGTCGCCAAACTAACCGACTTAGCACCTGCTAGTTTCGCTGCATCAATCACATTTACGATAGTGCCGTGGTTGGCCGCTGCATCACCTTGAATGATAACCGGTGTCGAAGCATCATTTTCTAACATTGAGGCTACGACACTTCGTACGCCATCGACCCCAACACTACGCCCACCTTGATAAACTTGCCCATTCGCGGTCACCGCCAAGAGAATAGCTTGCTTCTCTAAATCTTCAGCTGATGCGGCCCGTGGCTTATTCACATCCACTCCAGTCTCCTCAATAAAAACAGTCGTAACAATAAAGAAGATAAGTAGGATGAAAACCACATCAATCAATGGAGAGATATTGATCTCAGAACTGGTATCTTCATTGCCGGTAAAATTTCTAAATCGACGCATTGTTTAAGCTGGTGAATCTGAAAGTTCAGTATGTGAAACCATTGCTTCGTGAAACTTTTGCTGCAACATGGCATGCGCATTTTTGATCTGGCTACGAAGAATGGCGAGCAGAAACGCTGCAGGAATAGCGAGTAAAAGTCCTGCTTGAGTAGTAATCAAGGCTTCGGAGATACCCATCGAAATCTTATCGATAGGTGTCGCACTACTACTGGTAGCTAGCCCTGAAAAGGTAACCAACATGCCAGACACAGTACCCAATAAGCCAGTCAGAGGAGCAGCCCCAGCAAGCACTCCTATGAAAGGAATACGGCGCTCAACCCATGCCAGACGATCGAGCTCAAAGACTGCAAATTGACTTGTTAACTGCCGCTTGCCCTGGCCGAAAAAATGGTGACGCGCAAGTTCAGACTTCACTTTCCATAAGCCCAGCCAAGTGGATGCTAGAATAGTGTAAAGACCAATACCAATCAAGATAAGTGCCCACAAAATGGGACCACCTTGGTCAAGAACTTGCTGGAATTCGTTAAACACGTGAGACGTTAATCTTGAGATGATTGATCCTTATTGCGAAGACCATTGATAAAGGTCAGACCGAGCTTTTCGGTGTTTTGGAAAATACCTTGGCAACGCCGTGATAGCATTGCGTGAATAATGAGAGCTGGAATGGCAACAATAAGACCAAACAAGGTCGTCACCAAGGCTTCCGAAATACCGCCCGCCAGCGGCTTGGCATCCCCGGTCCCTGAGATAGTGATCACATTGAAGGTTCGAATCATACCAGACACAGTTCCAAGCAAGCCCAACAAGGGTGCTGTGGCTGCGGTAATTGCGATGAAAGGAAGCCAGCTTTGGAGTTTATTTTGCACACCAATCAGCTGTTCATAGAGGACTTCCTCAACAACATCAGGACCCGCTTTCACATAAGACAGGCAGCGTTGTATCACCTTTGAAACCGGATGTGAGGAACGCTTTGCTATACTGAGAGCCTTCTCGCCATCTCCGTCACGAGTGGCGGCAAGTATGCTAGCGACCCATTCTGACTGCGGAGTGAAGATTCGAATAATCTGAACAAATTTAACGATTCCACACAAAGTGGATAAAAGTGCAATGCCAAGAATAGGCCAAATCCAAAAGCCTCCCTTTCGAAAGATATCAAGCTTATCATTTTCCAGCGTCGCAAGAGCCAGCGCCTTGCCGCCAGTCACATCAATACTCAATTCAGACTCACCTCCGGCAACCACTGTTTTGATCGCTCCACGAAAACCCGGTAATATCTTAGGATTGCCGGTTCCTCTCTCACTAAGCACGGCACCCGCAAGATTATCATCATCTGCAACAAACCATGCGAGAGGTCCAGCTACCGCAAATTGACCCTGCTTGAGCTCTCCATCTGGGGCAACAGCCTCTCCTGCTACCACATAGCCTCCCATGAGGTTCTCAAGGTGTGTGATCCCATCCTCTAAGACAGCAAGCCGAGATTGAAGCATGGCTGCGGGAACCTCACCCTGAACACGTATACCCTTCAGAGAATTGCGGTAACTATCACGCTCACTCGGTAAGAGGAAAATTTCAAACTTTAGCCCATAATCGCGCAGTTGCCCAAGAGTGTATTCATGGTCTTGTTGGTAGATGTATTTTTTCTTCTCCAACTCCTTAAGGTAGTCATCGCGGTCTGACTTAGTCATGCGAGCAATTCTAACCTTACGTCGCTTTTCAATCAGATCTGCACGTGTTGCGTGAAAATCTTGCCCAATTTCAGGCTGTTCCTTTGCAATGGCATCTCGCTGATTACTGAGCCGTCTTAGGGCCTCATCCAGATCTTTTTGGATCGATCCAATATCGTCAGCGGCCGACGATGAGAGGACGCTTATGAAAAGCAACAATGTAACAATGATTCCTTTCATCGCGTTATTCTCCGACCTCCTCTATTTGTAATTGAACGGGCAAATCAACAACCTGTGGCTGTGCCGATTTTTCATAGACCGCAATCGTGTTGCGTACTTGGTCAGCAATTGCTGCATTTTCTGACCATGACCAGCCTCCATTGGTTGATGGCGATCCTGTTCCGGCTACTGCACCACTGCTGGCAGCATAGTAGGCCTGAGAGAGCCCAAGGTAGAGAACATTGACCGTGAGTTTTTTCCCGTTTGCGAGAGAGCGCGTCTCCTCAGCAAGGGTTATGGAACGATTAAAATTTCCTGCCGTATTTAAAATCGCTATTATCGACTTAATTACGTCTCTGGGCTTATCGAGGGCCTCAGTCGTATTAATAAAATCGATATCCGGATCAAGCTGCTCGGTCAACGGAGCAGGAAAGCGCGCCACTAGAGCTTGCACCTGTGGAATAAGAGTTGCCATCGTAGAGCGAAGCATTTGTTTTGCCTCCTGGTATTGTGCTATATCTCTGTTCAGGCTCTCCTTATTTTCGTCGATGAGATTGGCACCATTGCCTGCTGCCTCAAGTTCCTCGTTCAACAGAGCAAGTTCCTTTTGATAAATCTCAAGAAGGTCTTGCATTTGCTGCTTCTCGACCTGCCACGATGTTTTCTCCTCGCTAATCAAGCGCTCTGTCTGAACCCATTGCTTAATCAACTCGCGTGCACGGGAGGGCTGCACTGCTTGCTCGGTATCATTCGTTTTTTGCTGGGCGTGGCAGACCATCACTGCGAACAGTGAGATCAACGTCATCGAACTAATAAACCTAATCATCTACCGGTGTGGTGTAGCTGATTCATGCATTTCTGCAAGCTTTCCAGTAGCATGAATCAGCACTATGAAGACTAATCAGTCATTTTAAAACTCCATTTCAAAACCGCCGTAGATATGACGACCGCGACCATTGCGTGGGCCTTCAGGAATGCGTGAGACAATGTTTTCCTCGTCTAGGATATTATAAATGCCACCGATGAGCTTCCAATTGTCATTCATTTGATACCAAGCAGACAGGTCAAATTGCAGGGCATCATCAATCTTACCCTCGCGAGCAGAAGTCACGGGCTTATCGTAGTTTCCAGCAGTGCCATACATGGAGCTCGTCCAGGTAACGTCGAGGTTCGCTCCCCATTTAGTCATATCAATGCCTATGCCTGCGGCAAGCTTCCACTCTGGGATGTAGGGAATGTCATTACCAGACTCATCACCCCCTTGAAAATCTGTGAAAATATTGCTATCATCGGTTTTTAAATTGCTTTTCAAAGTCGCCTGCGTCCAAGTGGCACTCAGATACATTGGTAAACGAAAGTCTTTACCATCCTCGGATGCCGGATCCCAGCTCAGCATAGCCTCAATGCCGTATACTTCGGCAGCACCTCCATTGGCAGGATCACCGGTCGCTGTGCCTGTGGCCGGAGCGAGCAGATTGTCAAAGTCAGTGAAAAAACCGACTAATTCAAAACTGCGGTAAGCTTGTTCATCGATGTGACGCCAGCCCAACTCATAAGAAATGGAGGTCTCTTCGTCGGTCTGCTTAGCAGCATCGGGCTCGGTATAACCTTTAGGACTTGGAGTCGAAATACCGCGAAACACACCACCAAAAAGTCGGCTGGTTTCATTGAGCTCATAGGTAAAACCCATGCCCCCTGCCATGACATTCAAATCATCGCTGCGGGATATATCTTTGTTATAGTCCTCAAAATCAAACTCAAGATGCTCAAAACGGATACCAGGACGCAGTGTCCACTTGCCCGTTTTGATCTCGTCTTCGATAAACAAGGCTGTCGCCACTGTTTCTTGCCTACGGTTAGAATCATCTCCAGGGGTGCCTGATGTAGTGAGGTTAAAATCCCCCGCCCCATCCGAAGTATAATTATCGACCCACTGAAAGCGACGCATACGATCCTTGTGCACCCGCAGTCCTGCAGTCACGCTATGGTCAATCGCACCCAGACTAAAATCATAGGTAGCCGCTAGTTGACCACCGTAGCTATAGTAATCGCGGTTGTTTGCTTTGACGTCAATCTCATCGGTGATGTCTCCCAATCCCTTCAGCGAAGTCACATTACCAGCATTTAGCAGAGCTTTATGTAAACTCACCCCATTCACTTTATTAAGCTTATACCAGTTTCGGTTGAAACGATTGTAATAACCAGCTGCTTCCAATTTCAAATCACTAGTAGGCTCAGCAGTGTACTTTAAATAAGTGCGATACTGAAACGCATCCATATTATCATACTTGGTGGCAGCATAACGATCGTAAGGATTACTGCGAACATCGGCCTCAGACAATCCAAGATAGCTCTCATTGGCATCAAAGTCTGTGGATCCGAATTTAAAATCAAAGCGCTGCTTTAATGCGGTATCAGGCTCCCAAAATAGTTTAAGCATTGGCTCGATGCGTTGAAAGCCGGTGTCCCTATCGACATGTCCTTGAATGGTGCGGAAGCCATCACTGCTCTGATAATACAATTCCAACAAATACCCGAAGCGGCCGTTGTCTGTTTCCACCGCATTACCGTAGTGAGCATGGCCTGTGAAACTATTGTCGGAGCCGTAGGTAACCTTGCTGTAGAATGATTCCTGCTCGGGAACAGGTGTCGAAACATAATTGATCACCCCGCCTGTCGTGTGAGGACCATACTTAACCTGGCTGGAGCCTTTGAGGATTTCAAATGCACTCATTCTGCCAGCATTGGGTGAGTAATATGCACCAGGAGAGGAGTAAGGGGCCGGAGCCATCAAGATGCCGTCCTCCATGATCGTGGTCTTCTCACTGCGTGTTCCTAAGTTACCTCGAATAGATAGGTTGGGAAATAGGCCGTAGCCATCTTCCTCACGTGTGTAGACACCGGGCACCTTCGCTAACAGCCGGTTGATATTGGTGTAATTCTGCTGCTCGATATCTTCCTTACCCAAATAAGCTGCTGAGCCGACAAGGTCAAAAGCACGATCTTTTCCGCCCACCACTGTCAATGGCGACAGCTCCCCATCACTTTGAGCATCAGAGGGCGTTAACAGCATTGCGCTCACACTGGCGCTGAATGCGATCATCGACAGAGATTTATAGGAAAAGCTATTTTGAGCAGATAATGGGAGAGTTCTCATAAGGTAATTAAATAAAGAGGATGTTGGGGCCACAAACTGCGGCGCACAGCCCTCTTATTGAGAATGAATCTCATTAGCAATAAAAATATGCATAAAAATGCATTTTTTTTCCCTTGCTGGAATCATCAGTCTGACCGCTATTCATGACAACATGTTTGCACCCAGATGGAAAAAGGAAGCTAAGCTGCTCCATAAAGCCGCCAAAAAATTTCTTCATTACAAGCGCGACTTACTTAGCGACCAACAGATCGCAGAGATTCAATCCCGGTGTCAGGACCTGCAAACCGCATGGAAGCAGAAAGATAAAGAAAAGTGTGACGAGGCGTCGAAGCAGCTCCATGCCACCTGTGAAAATGCCCTGCCTAAGCAACAGAGACAGGGATGGATTGAAGAGAATCTTGAAGTCATCTTTGTGGCAGTCGTTATTGCACTGGGTTTACGTGCGTATGTGGTTCAGCCATTCCGTATTCCAACGGGATCGATGCAGCCAACCTTGAATGGCATCGTTGCCACGCAAGTCGCGTCACCAGATGAATTTCCTAATATCGCGATGCGAACACTGCAGCGAGTGACCCGTGGCCGCAAATACGTCGACCTAGTTCTTGGGGAAGACAAGCGACTTCGTGCAGAAAACCCAGTCATTGAAAAACCCTACTTTCACTTCTTCACTCATACATACATCTATTTTGATGATGGCACGAAACTCACCTTCCCAGGTCCGAAGTCGGCGCTAATGAACCGTAACGGCATGGGCTTTGGCCATATCTGCGGATACCCTACCTCCGACATGAGTCAGGAGGACAAGAACCAATACCAGAGAGCGATGCTGGGGACGTCTCGATCGAACATATCGATCGAGGGTTCTAGAAGTCGACCCATCGCCTTCACTAAACCGGAGATTGCTGCCGGCACAGTGATTGCAAGAGGATACATCGACACCGGTGATTTGATTCTTGTTGATAAAATATCTTACCATTTTCGTCAGCCGGATCGTGGCGAAGTTTTTGTTTTTGATACCCGAGACATCAAAAAAATTCACTCTCAGGCTGCACAGAATGGGGGAACTGCTGGATCTCACTACATCAAGCGACTGGCAGGAATCCCCGGCGACAAGCTACAGATCAAACAATCCAACCTCTATGTGAATGGGGAAAAAGCGCAAGAGACTGGCATCGCCCGCGTCATGAGTAAACAAGATGGCTATCGTGGTTATGAAGCTTCATACCGCCTCCAGGGAGGCAAAATTTTTAAGGCTCGGAAATCAAATATCCCGGGAATGAATGAATACATTGCACTTGGGGATAATAGCTACAATTCATCTGACTCGAGGTTTTTTGGAACGGTAAAGGAGTTTAACGTAATCGGACCAGCTGCTTTTGTGCTATGGCCTTTCACGAGCGGACACTGGGGAGCTATTAAATAAGATTGATTCAGGCTGCCATCTCCCGTTTGATGAATTCATCCTGACAATTTGCCAGCTGCTATTGCGCTCAAATCATATGTCCTCCGCTCAAGAAATTACACGTAAGGCAAAGTCTAACCTCGCCTTTGCCCTTTCTTGCTTACCGAAGCAACGAAAGAGCGATATGGTTATTTTCTATGCTTTCTGTCGCGTTGTCGACGATCTTGCAGATGATCTAGATGTTCCCTATGATGAGCGCCTTTTAGGGCTTAATCAATGGGCTGATGGCATTGATAAAGGCTTTGAAAATCCAACTGAGCTTCAGCAAGAGGTGATGCAAATCATCGACCGCTACTCCATTCCCAAACAACCATTCCTCGACCTCATCGACGGCTGCAAGTCAGACTTAGACCCCCAGAGCTTTGACACCTGGGATGAGCTGCAGAAATACACCTATCAAGTTGCGAGCTGTGTAGGCATCATTTCCATTCGTATCTTTGGTTGTATCCACCCAGATTCAGAGAAATACGCCATAGCACTTGGTCATGCTCTCCAGCTCACTAATATCCTTCGGGATATTCAGGAGGACTTGAGCAAAGAAGGTCGCATTTATTTACCAAAACAAGACCTCACCCGCTACCATTACAGCGAGAAGGAACTCAAGCTCCATATCCACAATGAGCAATTTATTGAGATGATGAACGCACATGCAGACCGTGCAGAGGCTTTTTACCAAGAAGCAATGGGTTATTTGCGTGAGGAAGACGCCAAAGCACTGCGAGCTGCAGAAGCAATGCGTAAAATTTATCATCGCTTGCTGATCAAAATGCGATCAGATAAATTTCAGGTTTTCACCCAACGCTACTCATTATCTAAAGCGAGGAAGACGAGTATTTTAATTTCCAGCTTACTAGGTAAGTGATTGAGTCACGGACGGCATTTCTTAGTAGCCAGAAAGTCATCAAGCGTTATATTGACATTATTAAGTTAACTCTGGTTCCAGATACGATGTATATCATTGATCATCTCGATCGACAAAATTGATACCATCACATTGGTTGCCGTTATTATATGAAAAATAATTCCATTCTCATTATTGCAGTGATCACACTCGCTGCATCATGCACACCCTACCCTAGCCCTAACCTAGGTAGCAGAAACCACTGGTATTCAAACTATACCGAACCCGCTCAGGAACAAAAACAATACAAGAAAATCCCGCTTGGACATCCTGACCCTCAAGGCCGATCTAATATGGTTGTTAGCCCCTATCGCCCCTATAATATTATCGATGTCTCAGGCTATCGCAGCGGGGATATCGTAGGAGACCCGTCTACTGCTATTGTCAACCCAAGGACAGGTAGACGAGACCCCAACAGCGCAAAATATTTCCGAATTCCATAAGCTGACAATAATGGATTCTCTGTTCCCAGATGCTTCCGACTTGGAAACCAGCGAACCCGAGTCAACAAGCCCGATTGCTCTCGCACCTTTGGCGGCTCGAATGCGGCCCACAGATATTTCAGAGCTTGTAGGGCAACAACACATACTCGGCGAGGGTCATTTATTACGCCGCGCAATTGAAGCCGATCGCTTCTCCTCGCTTATTTTTTACGGTCCACCTGGCACAGGTAAAACAACGCTAGCAACCGTGATTGCACATAGCACAGACTGTCGCTTTGAAATGCTCAATGGTGTTGAGTCAAATGTAGCAGAAATACGGGACAAAATTTCCCAAGCTCAAAAGTGGCGCCAATTACGTGACCAAACGACCATCCTATTCATTGATGAGATCCACCGCTTTAACAAAGCTCAACAAGATGTATTGCTGCCCCATGTTGAACGCGGCACCGTTCGTTTCATTGGAGCTACGACACATAACCCTTATTTTTATGTCAATTCACCGCTAGTCTCACGCTCTCAAATTTTCCAACTTGAGCCTATTGCTAGCGAAGATCTGGTCGGTTTGATGCACCGCGCCCTTGTAGATGAAAAACGTGGTCTGGGTGGCATGACGATCACGGCTGACGACCAGGCACTCGCTCACATTGCGGAAAAAAGCGATGGCGATGCTCGGCGAGCGTTGACCGCACTCGAGCTTGCCGCACTTACGACACCAAAAGGTGGCGAAGATCAGGTAATTCACATCACATTAAAAGTCGCTGAGGAGTCCATTCAGCACAAAGCTATCGTTTATGACGCAGACGGCGATCAGCATTATGATACCGCATCTGCATTTATCAAATCAATCAGAGGTTCTGACCCTGACGCAGCTCTCTACTGGCTGGCAAAGATGCTCACCGCTGGAGAAGATCCGCGCTTCATAGCTCGTAGGTTGGTGATTTCGGCAAGTGAGGACATCGGACTGGCAGACTCTAATGCTCTGCGAGTCGCTATCGACGCCCAACAGGCATTTGAATTCCTGGGAATGCCTGAAGGACGAATTCCACTTGCGCATGCAACTGTTTACCTTGCAACCGCACCAAAATCAAACAGCGCCTATGCCGCTCTCGGTGAAGCAATGCAAGACGTCAAAGAAGGCCACACCCTGGCTGTTCCAGAACACTTGAGAACAAGCTCACGCAAAAAATTAGCTGCACAATCAGGCGCACATGAAGATGCCTTGAAGTATCATTACTCGCACGATTATGAGGGCAACTACACCCCTCAAGCCTACCTACCGGAGGGTCGTTGTTATTATACACCCACTGAAAACGGTTTAGAAAAACGCATCAAGGAGCGGCTCGCTTATTGGCAAAAGCAATTTGATTCATCCACAGTTTGACCAAGATTTGGCAATCTGTCTACTGATTCACTTGCTCAACCTTTGCCTTACTGGTTTCAGTCAACTCCCTGACTTGCCTTAGGATCATTTTATCGGCGAGGTAGTATTTCTTGTCCTCTTTGATAAAGCCGACACCTGGAACAAACCAATAGCTACGTTTTAATTCTAACCCCCCATTCATGCCTGTCACTTGAACATGTAATGCGTTAAAGTCTCCCGCATCTGTTTCAACCTGTTCCCAGCCAATAGCTCTAAACATTCTCGACATGCGTATTTGCTTGTCCTCGACTACTTGATCCATCATCACAGGGAATGACTCACCTCCCTTCCAACTAACGTCGACGAGGGGAATAGGGATACTCAAGCTGATGAGTTTGCGCGGTTTTTTCCCCTCTTGTTTTGACGCCATCGCCTTCACCATATTTCCCTCTATCAACATGTATTGAATTTCCTCAAGCTGCTTGCCATTGGAAAAATAAAACGCATGTGCTTTCGGTCCATCTTCAGAAATAGGTAACAGCCCATGATACACCGCTGTCTGTAAATATGTCGTGCGTATTTTCCCCTCCAACTCCTCAATGACCTGGCCTTCAATATCTGAGGGAATGGTCGTATCCTTGGCCACCTCTAAGGTTATTTTGTATGTCCAAGTATCTCCTGCAGATGGATTCCATAAGACCTTGTTTTTTTCAGGGGACTCTTCGGCCTGAATTGCCACAGAGTGAGACAATATGAAAGTAGCTACCAAGAAATTTTTAAGCATAGTCCTCAATCTTACTAACATAAATTAGCAACTCAAGACTAAATAGATTGCGCTATACGAATAGCCTCCACCACAGTTTTAACATCATGAACACGATGTAGCTGAATGCCTTTTTTATATGCGAGAGCGGTAATAACCGCGGTAGCCCGATCTCTCTGAACAGGGTCATCTTCCCCTGTCAATTGACCAATAACTGATTTACGAGACACCCCTAGAAGCACAGGCCTGCTTGCTTGCATTTCACCAAGGCCTCTAAGCAACTCGAGATTATCCTCATAGGACTTACCGAAACCAATACCTGGATCAAAGCAGATACAATCAGTATTGATGCCAGAAGATTTCAGACTTGAAAGCCGCTCAACAAAGAATGCCTGGATTGCTGGCAATACTCCACCCTCATTCACATAGCATGGATTCTCCTGCATCGTGCGTGGCTCGCCTTGCATATGCATTACACACACTCCCACACCGGCGGATGCACATAACTGTATCATGTTCTCATCACGTAGCCCTGTAACATCATTAACAATATCTGCACCGGCATCAACAGCTGCTTCAGCAACAGCTGCTTTTGATGTATCGATAGAAATCAACACCTCAGACCTCTTCTTCAATTCCCTGATGATGGGTACCGTTCTGGCGATCTCTTCTACCGCACCGACAGGCTTTGCTCCTGGACGCGTAGACTCGCCACCTATATCGATGATTTTCGCTCCCTGCTCGACCATCTCCAAGGCGCGTTTGAGGGCATCGTGAGTATATGAATACTTCCCTCCATCTGAAAACGAGTCTGGTGTTGCGTTTAGTATACCCATTACAACCGCATCTCCTCTGAGGTCTAATGTATGGTGACGTGTTTTCCAGATCATGATCTTATGGCTTGGATTATTATGGCAACAGCTATAGCCTCATCTGTAACTTTCATGAATACTTTTATCAGAAAAGCAACCACTACTGTGCGCATAAGGGCGACAATCTATGGGTGGATGCTCATATTATTTGTGTCGATTATCAATCTCCATGCAGACATTAATAAGCTAACCGGTATTGATGCCCCGAAAAATAATGTTCGCATTATGCATAATGAGGATGGCACATACACAGAATTTCGCCGTAGTCCAGATGAGCGAATCATCGAACGCCGCACCTATGGCGATCGTGTGGGCGGCAGTGGCGATAGAGTATTACGAATGCTCGTTATATATCGTAAGGATGCATTTGGAAAACTTCGCAGTGGAATTGTCTATGATGGGGCAGGGTCTAAACTATACCGGATTGTTTATGGTTATCACAAACGTGATGGAAGCCTAGTTGCCGAGGATATGTTTGATGCTAGGGTCAAAAGAACAAGAACGGTAACTGACCCCGTGACCAAAAAGCCTTTCGAACAAGAATACCCAGTTAGGTATCTAAGATACCGCTACAATGCCCAGGGACGGCAAATGAAACCCATAGTGGTATGCTTGCCTCCCGGAAAAAAAGCAGAGGAACTCTTTGGTAAAGAAGGCTCCAGTCACGCTGACCCTTGGGCTAACAAAAACAAAAGAACGATCAATCCGAATGCCCGAAGTTTACGCTAATTGCTCATATTTGCGCCTCTAGGAGCCCTCAATACTTTCCGTTTCAGAGCTATTCAAATAGTCGGGGAATTCTTCTTTCAGCGTATTAAGGTAATGTGCTGCTTCCGCTTGATCTCCTTTTTGCCTCAATGCCTCATATGACTTGTATAGCGCGTCAGATCGCAAGTCCTTGTCATCAACAAAGAGTTGAACGACTACCACGTAATATGCTGCAGCTCCTGCAAAATCATTAGAATTGTAAGCAATATCACCGAGAATCATTCGCAAGTCTGCATTCACCTTACCCTTAGGCCTGAGCTCAAGACCTTGCTCAGCACTTGTTTTTGCTTGTTCTAGATTTTCGACTCCCAAGTATGCCTCAGCTCTATCCAAGAGTGCTTCGGCTTTCCAGAAAGGCTCTTCTACAACATCAAGAAAATTGGTCGTAGCCACAATTGCCTCCTCATACTTACCGGCGGATACACAGGCCTTACCGAGCATTTTCCAAAAAGCTTGAGGCGTTGCGCGAGGATCATCTAAAGTTACCCCTTTGGTCAAATATTGATGAGCGGATGCCATTTCACCGGCATTGAAACACTGCACTCCAAGCCATCTAAAAATAGATGCGGGCACCTTTTCGCTGTGCCCAGACTCAGTCATGGATTCAATTCCCTCCTGTAGTCTACCCTTATCCTTCATCGAATACGCGCTATAGATAATTAGCATGCCACTGTTGAGCCCATACTTTTTCGAATCTAGCTGACTGGCTTCCTCAAGCGCCTTAATGGCTTCAGGAAATTTTTTGATCTGGTAGTTGCCCCAACCTATCCAGTAGTGAGCATTAGCAGAGGTGTCATCACTTAGGTCAGAAAATCCACTAAGCAATGCCTCATAGCGACGTATCATATCTGCATAGTCTTTATCCTCTTTCCTTATTTTTGCACTGTTTTGCCATGCTAGAGCTGCCAACTTATCTTTGGGATAACGCTTGATCAGCAAGTCAAAGTCCTTGAGAGCTGAAATACGGTCCCCAAGCGCAAGAAATGACTTTCCTCTCATCGCAATAACATCAGCAGCACGCTCATCATCACCATGTCTGGCCAAAAAGGAGGTAAAGTCACGTACTGCACCGTTGTGATCACCCGATAGAGATAGACACCAACCCCTTTTGTAATACAAATTAGCCTGATTTGAGCCCCCGATAATTTCTGAATCAATCTGATTGTATGCGGAAGCCGCCTCACGATGCTTCTCGGCATCAAAGAGTGTTTCTGCTTTCATCAGAAGAGCCTTATGGATCCTCTCATGCTTGGGATACTGCCCCTGATAAATTTCCAAAAAAGCATCTACTTGTTTCGGGATATTAGCACCCTTGATGTTATAAAAACAAAGTAATCGAAAGTAACTAGCTTCGAAAGCCTCTGCTGACATTGGTTCTTGGCTCTCAGCTTTCGAAAAGAGTCGTATCGCTTCATTGTATGATTTTAGTTGGTAGGCGCTCCGCCCGGCAATGGCGTATTTGACTGCCTCAGTGGCAGCAGAGCCTGGATACCCTCCCTGCTTCATGACATCCAGCACCCCTTGGTAATCTTTAGCCGTATACATGCTATTCATCAAACCCGCTTGAGCACTGGCTTTGAACTTCTCCTGATTAGAACTTAGCACGACCTCAAAGCACTCTTTCGCGATTTCAACTTCTTTGTTCTGTAGAGCCAACAAGCCAACATTGAGAGTTGCCTCAATACGTATATTGGCTTCGACCTCGGGCACCATCAAAGCTTCAAACTTCTCCCTAGCTTCACCGCTTTCCTTCTTGCCCAAATAAAGATGAGCTAACTTCAGCCGAGCGCTCTCACGGTAATTGGCAGGCGCCTCCTCGGACTGCTCTACCATTAAAAAAGACTGAATGGCATCATCAACATTGCCGGCATATCTAAAACACGACGCCTCTTGATATCGGCCTCGATATCTTTCCTCGGCAGTTGTCGCCATTGTAGCGACTCGGCCAAAATGGACTGCTGCTTGGCTATATTTTTTTTGATTATACGCATCATAGCCCAGCCTATTTGACGCCAGAGCAACGTAGCGCCCCTCTAAAAAACGATTAATGACCCCATGAAGTATTCTCTTACCCTCATCCAAGGATCCTGATTGATAATAACATTCACCCAAATAATAACTGGCAGCTTGGGTATTCGGGTGGTTAGGATAACGCTCTATGTATGACAACAAATGAGGGATAACACGCTGGTAAGCCTCAACTCTGAGGTCGAGCTCCTCTGTACTATTTGCGTCACGGTATAAGTGTTTGCAAAATTCAAATTGATCCTGAGCCGGGTCTGATACCAACGGTGTGTTTTGTGCATACAAGGTAGATTGACCCAGCGCCAAGTTTAGGAATACCCATGTCACCAGAGCTACTATTGGCATGTTGCTTTTCATAAAGGAAATCGATTCGGTCTGAATTACTTATAGCTTAGTGTGAAACAAAAACCATAGCCTACTGGCTCTTTTTTTGGACTCGAGTAGCAAATGAAATGTTGGGTATGCCCGCTTTCTGGCAAATATCAATCACTTCAACAATCTTCTGATACTCTACCTTACCAGCACCGCGAATTCGGATAGCTTGGTTTCTGTGCACGGCTGCAATACGCGATAATTTTTCGTAGAGCTCATCTTGTGTCATGTCCGCACTGTCCACGACCACGCTGCCATCATCGCGCACATTAACTATTATTTCGCCAACAGTCTGCCTCGCATCGGCTCCCTCTTCAGCAACAGGGACTGACACATTGAGTTCCCGTTCTTTTTGAGCATATTGCATAGTTGCGATGAAAAAGATCAACAGAAGAAACACGACGTCTATCATCGGCGCCAATGGGAAATCGGCGGATTCAGGCTCTCTGGTTTGAAATTTCATCGACGTGGAAGAGGTTCCCTGGATTTAAATTCCATGAATTTCAGGACTATCATTGGATGGTCTATCAGATGAAGCAGATGCCTGATCACGAGTTACGACATGCCTGCGTAAAGTATCGTTACCATAACCTTGTTCGTCGGGGTCATTTGTGTAAACAGGCTGTGGGGCAACCCCTCCCCTCCTATTATACTGCGCCGCTAGTAGTGCCATTAAGTGAGTGGCTGCCGCCTCTAATTCGGCAATATACTTTTGGACTCTACCCCGAAAAATAGAGTAAAATATAACTGCTGTTATGCCGATAACCAATCCACTTGCTGTAGTAACCAACGCCTGATACACTCCTTCTGCAAGTTTGATTGCGTGCGCACCCGGCTCATGATTTCCATCCGCAATTTCCATAAAAGCACGAATCATTCCAATCACCGTGCCAAGTAACCCCGCCATAGGCGCAATCGTTCCAACATCATTAAGATAGCTAATGCGATGGGTAAGAATACCGGCCTGTCTGGAACCTTCAGCTTGGGCAACTTCTCTGACCTCCTTGAATGTCGTACCCGTATTCTTAGTCATAAAATCAAGTGTCTTCTCCGTGATGCGAGCTACACTCTGATTTTGTCTCTGACATTGAGCCACAAGCCCAAGGTAATCACGTTTTCTGATTAGAGCCTCGGCAGCACTCATAAATTTATCGCTAACCACCGCATTGCGGCGAATCGTGAAAAAGTAGAGTAGAATCAAAACTACGCAGATCACGGATAACACAGCCAATGGCCACATCATGAACCCACCTTTGTGCAGTATTTCAATAATGTCCTCGCTCTTGACCTGACTAGAGATATTGCCTGCCGCAGATTCAGCGGCTATTAAAGACTGTGCAGAAGCTAGCATCGCCGCAGACAGCAAGCTATGTTTGAGAATATTTGATTTCATAGAAATTGTTCTCGTTTAGTGTAGTCCGATTTTTGCTCTGTGCAAGCACGGGGAAAGCCAAGTCTCAATGACAGAATTCCAATGAAAATAAGACCATGCTTGTCAGTCAGAAAACAAGCCCTAAACTCCTCTCTAGAAGGGAACTACTCACGATTATCGCCTTTGATTTTAGAGGCATCTGTTCGAATCTTTGTCACTACCATCGATGAGCACATCAGAAATTCAGCAGAAACTCAGAGACACGCCGCACAAACCTGGCGTTTACCTGATGCGTGATCGTCTAGGGGGCATTATCTACGTCGGTAAAGCGCGTGACCTCAAAAAACGCCTAAGTAGCTATTTCATGCCCTCACGAAAGATGCGAGCGGATCGGAAAACACGCGCTCTCATTGATAGCATTGCAAATTTCGATATCCAAATCGTCCGCAATGAACAAGAAGCTCTCATCCTCGAGAGTAAGTTAATTAAGCAATATCGGCCTCGCTATAATGTAAGCCTTCGTGATGATAAGCGCTTTTATATGGTTAAGGTCCAGCTCAAGGACCCCCTGCCGCGCTTCATGCTGACCCGGCTAAAAAAAGACGATGGCGCCCGCTACTTCGGGCCTTTCGTTCACTCTGTAGCGATCCGATCAACCCTTGAGTGGATAAACCGCGAATTTGGACTGCGGACATGCAAGCCCAGAAATCCAGGCGAAAGTGAGTATCGACACTGTCATGCTGATGTCATCCGCTCATGCAGCGCGCCATGTGTCGACAAAATCAGCGAGGAAGATTATCGAGCCAGGGTGATGGAGGTGGTTGAACTGCTCGAGGGTAAAGGCAAAAAAAATCGACTCGATGGATTACGTGAACAGATGCAGCTAGCATCTGAAAAACTTCAATATGAAAAAGCTGCGCGTCTGCGCGACATCATCGATAACTTAGAAAAATCACTCAGCCCCGCTCGAAGCTTTGCGCGGGGTGGAGGATCTATACCCAGCACTGTTCAACCTAGCGAGGACCTGGCAGAGCTTCAGCAGGCACTCAGCCTGCCTGACAAGCTTCATATCATGGAATGCTTTGATATCTCCAATGTATCAAACAATCATATTGTCGCTTCGATGGTGCGGTTTGTGAATGGCAGCCCAGAAAATAAAAGCTACCGCCGCTATCGCATCAAAACCGTTCAGGGCCAGGATGATTTTGCAAGTATGGCGGAGGTGGTCAAAAGGCGCTACTCTCGAATCTTACTAGAAAATAAAATTTCTGACGTAGAGCATACTCAAGAGCAGCCTCTTGAGGCATTGCGACGACTTGCCCGAGAGGGTAAATCACCTCTACTTATTCCAGATCTCGTCATTGTCGATGGTGGCAAGGGTCAACTGGGCATGGCGGTCAGAGAGCTACAACGCCTTGGTTTACACGATCTCCCCGTAATAGGTCTTGCTAAACAACGAGAAGAAATTTTTAGGCCAGGAACGAGCGACCCTTTACTACTCTCTCACGATTCAGGGGCGCTCAAGCTCATGCAACGCATTCGTGATGAAGCTCACCGCTTTGCCAATAACTACAACGAACTTCTCTTGCGGAGGCGCGTTCGCGAAAGTTTTCTGGACGACTGCCCAGCGATGTCGCCCAAGCGCAAAGAGGCTCTACTGAGGCGTTTTGGCTCGGTAAAGCGTATCCGAAAAGCGAATGCAAAAGAGCTGGAATCAGTACCTGGTATCGGCAAAAAATCAGCTGAAGAAATTCAGATCTGGTTGGCATCGCGCAAGTGATACCTCTCATGGTGTATTCACATTACTGACTGGCGAAATCCAGCGCCCGCTGCTTCATCTGTGTTGCCATCAGATTGAGGGCATTCGCACGTGTTGGTGCCAAATGTTCTTTCAGCCCTGTATCATCAATGAAGCTCATATCAGCCTGCAGCACGTCCTCGGGTGTCTCACCATCCAAAACCTGGACAAACAAGGCTATCATACCCTTGGTGATTAAAGAATCCGAATCAGCAATATAGTGCATGACCCCGTCCTCATAAGAAGCATCCAACCAAACCTGAGACTGGCAGCCTTTAATGAGGCGGTCCTCAGTCTGTTTCTCCGCAGGGAATGGCTTGAGTTTCTTTCCTAAGCCTATGACATATTCGTACCGCTCAGTCCAATCGTGAAAAAAACTCAGCTCTTCGAGCAGCTCTTTTTTTTTCGACGTAAGACTCATTAGCTTGGTGAGCGATTACTGCTCTTGCTGGATAAGAGGAAGAATGCGAGCAACTTTCTCTTTCATTTCCTTACCGGGCTTAAACTTGACGATTGCACGAGGTGGAATCTTCATATCCTGACCAGGATTTTTAGGGTTACGGCCAACCTTACCTTTCATTTCACGCACTTGGAATGAACCAAAGTTCCTCATCACTACGGCATTACCACTAGCAAGCTCCCCGGTGATAGTATCCATCATGGTTTCGATCACTTGAAGCACTTCAGCTTGCCCGATTCCTGTTTTGTTACTCAGTTTAATAACGAGATCACGTTTTGTTACCGTTTCCATCTGTAATATATGTATAAGGATTATTTATTAGTTAGAAGTCAAAATACTGACTGCATGGACATTGGAAACCATACTGGCGTGGAATTGTCTCGTACAAAATGGTATTAATTTTTAATCTCTCCTGCGCAATAGACAATATGATCAAATAACAGCCTCGTTTTCGGTGTTTTTGAGCCTATATGCTGGGAGATTGCATGTTTATTGGCCTGTTTGCTGATCGCGGAAATCATGACCAAGCTGGTGAGTCATGGCCTGCTCAAGGAGCACCCATCACCTCATTAATTTTCCCCGCATCCACTATATTTTACATGTTACTCTATAATCCCTGACCGCAGAGCCAAGCCCACGACATAGTAACTTAATCTCATCAAGTGAAATAGAAAGGGGCGGCATCACCACCAAGGTATCTGCAATTGGCCTTGTCAGAACCTGATAATCACGGGCCATCACCGCCACTTTTTCTCCGACCCTATGGGATCTATCAAATATCTGGCCGTCTCCACGACGCAGTTCGATTCCTGCAATCAGCCCGCATTGCCTAACCTCATAAACGAGTAATTCTTCGTTAGCCAATTCCTTGAGCTGGGCTGCGAGACATTCGATTTTCTCAGGTAAATGCTCAAGCGTTTGCTCTTGCTCAAAAACCTCCAAACTAGCCAGCCCCGCTGCGCAGCCTAACTGATTTGCAGTATAGCTATGGCCATAGTAGAAAGCCTTATCTGCATCACCTAAAAAGGCATTATAAATTTCACCACGAACCATCGTTGCTGCCAATGGCATATAACCACCACTGAGACCTTTGGCTAAGCATAGATAATCAGGAATGACATCCTCATGTTGGCAGGCAAACATTTTACCTGTACGCCCAAACCCAGTCATTACCTCATCAAGAATGAGGTGCACACCATGGTGGTCGCACCATTTTCTGAGTTGCGCTAGCATGCCCTCTGGCCATGGCCGAATTTGGTTCACCCCTTGCACGAGCGGCTCAATAATAACAGCTGCTGTTTTGCTAATCGCTTCATCATCGAGAGCATGAAGTTCATCGAGGCCATTTAAATGCTTCACTGGAAAGCCAAACTTCCTGAAAGGCTCAAAAAACTCCCCCACTCCGCCGAGGGATGCCGCCCCTAATGTGTCACCGTGATAAGACATATCAAATGCAAGAAAATGGATGCGCTCAGCTTGACCAACCTGCATTCGATATTGAATTTCCATCTTCAGAGCGCACTCAACTGCCGTTGAGCCATCGTCCGAAAAAAAGACCCGCTCCAATGTCTGCGGTGGAAACAAAGCCGACAAACGAGCGGCTAACTCGCTCGCCCTTGGATTGGCGAAGCCCAGGTAACTAGTGTGCGCTACCTTATTAACCTGATCAATAATCGCCTGATTGATTACCGGATGGCTGTGTCCATGTATATTTGTCCATATAGAAGAATTGCCATCAATATACTTTCTGCCCTCAGAATCAGTCAACCAAGAGCCGTCACCGTCAACGAGAACCAATGGTTCTGCAGGCTCCCCCTTTACCCAATCATCTTGCCGAGTAAAAGGATGCCAGCAGTGCGCCCAGTCTGCTGCAATCCATTGTTCCGTGTCCACACAGGGCATTGCGCCATATTATATCAGAATTGCAAGCATCAGCATCTTTTATGCGCGGCAAAATCGGAGGGATATTCAAGAACATCTTCATACTGGCTTGAAACGACATTGATTTCAGCAAGAAAAAATTGAATAATATCAAATACGCTTCGTCCTACCTCATTATGAATCATTCATTTTCTCTCCTCCTATTAACGATTCTATCTGCGTTATCTCTGAGTTCATGTGTAGACCCCAATTATTATAACAGCGGGAATACCGGAACAAGCTATTCGACAAGTGCTACATTCACAACCCTACCACATGGCTACCGCACAATCTACGTGAGCGGCTCGCCCTACTACTATTGTGGATCTAGGTGGTATCGACGTAGTGGCAGCCACTATGTCACCTGCGCTCGCCCCTATGGATACTACGGAACGGTCGGTCGCTCCCATCAATACCATGGCATATCACACCTGCCCTATGGCTGCCGCACCACTTATGTGGGTGGTCACCGCTATTACACCCATGGCAACACATGGTATCGCAAAAGTGGCAGCCGTTATGTCACCTGTTCAAAACCGAGCAACTATCACTCAGGTCGTCACAAAAGTCATCAGCGCATCGACAAGCACAAGAATCAATACAAAAAATCAGATCACGAAAAACACTCATATAAGCACCACAAAAAGAAAACCTCAAAAAGCCCAAGCAATAGTACCACCCATACTACTGTCCACGTGAAGACAAATCCCCCCAAACAGAAAGCTAACAAGCAATCATCTCAAAAGACCTTATGTAAGGAAACAGATACTCCAAGGAACTCAAAATCATATGCTGTAAGTCGAACCAAACCTCATTCTCGATCTTCACAGACGATGAATGCAAAATCTAATCCTCAGCAAACAAGACTGGGCACGAGGTTGAAAAACAGGCTTTCCGGGGTAGCAAGAAAAGAAAAAAACTAAACCTACATCTGTTCAGGCACCTCAATACCCAACAAACCAAGGCCTTTTTCGAGCACCCGACTTGTAAGGTCACACAACGCAAGGCGTGTATTTTGAGTTTCCCCCTCAGACTTTAGCACAGGACAAGCCTCAAAAAACGAGTGGAAAGCTTTTGCTAACTCAAGCAGATAATTTGCTAGGAGATTTGGCCTAAAGTCATCCAGCAATGTAGGAACTGTCTCACCAAACCGCACCAGCATACGCGCCAAATGCACTTCTGCATCTGCTTCAATCGCCAAAGCTGCTGGGTCGATATTTGTCTGGTCTCCCAGTTTACGGAAAATTGAGCGCACCCTAACATAACTGTATTGCAAATATGGGGCTGTATCACCTTGTAGCGCGAGCATCCGATCCCAGCTGAACACATAGTCAGTCATGCGGTGCTGGGAAAGCTCAGCAAATTTCACCGAACCAATGCCAACAATAGAGGCAACCTCTGATCTCAAACACGGGTCCATGTCTGGATTTTTTTCTCCAATGACACGATCTGCACGTTCAACCGCCTCATCAAGAACATCAACAAGTTGAACATTATCACCACTTCTGGTCTTCATTAGTTTACGATCCTCACCAAGAATAGAACCAAACGCAATGTGATGCATGCTAGGATGCTGGCCACGCTTGCGGGTAGCCTCAAAGATTTGCTGGAAATGTAGTTGCTGAGGAGCGCCTACCACATACCAGATTTGATCCGCATTCCATTCTTGAACCCTAAAGTCTATGGTAGCCAAGTCCGTGGTTGCATACAAGAAACCGCCGTCAGCTTTACGAACAATCGCCGGCTTTTCATCAAGCTTAGCATCACCGTCAAAAAACACACAAATGGCACCCTCACTCTCACGAGCAACACCACTTGCAATCATCTCATCAACAAGCGGAGCAAGACGTTCATTGTAAAAACTCTCTCCATACCAGTAATCGAAACCAACATCAAGCCGGTCATATATCCCCTGCAAACCTTGTTTCGATAGGTTCACGCATTTCTCCCAAATCTTCAAGTTCTCCTCATCTCCACCCTGAAGTTTTACCAGCTCCTGTTTACAAATTTCGCGCACCGCATCATCCTCACTACAAAGCGCGTTCACCGAACGGTATACACGTAACAATTCCGCGACTGGGTCAGCTTTCAGGTCGTCATCATTCAATACAGTTTTCCATCCATGAATGATCATACCAAATTGAGTCCCCCAGTCACCAATGTGATTATCTGTGATGACCTCATGACCAAGAAAACGGGCAATGCGAGACAGACTATCGCCAATAATCGTCGAACGAATATGACCCACATGCATCGGCTTTGCTACATTGGGTGCCGAGAAATCAACTACAATGGTCTGCGCGGGGCTTACCAATTCCACGCCAAGACGATCATCACCAAGTAAGGAAGACATTCTCTTACTCCATGCAGAACGACTCACCCTGAAATTGATAAATCCAGGCCCTGCTATGTCTGCTACAGCTAGATCACCCAGGTCCATCACCTCGATCAGCTTCGTAGCAAACTCACGCGGGTTAGTGCGAAGACGTTTTGCCAAAACCATGGCTGCGTTACTTTGATAATCTCCAAATCGAAGATCCGCAGCCGACTCTACTTGCACCTGGAACCCTTCAGGCAGATCAACGCCTGAGACATCGAGCGCCTGCGACAAAGCCGCCTCTAATTTTTGTATCATCATGGTCTAAATATGTATTTTACGAGCACGCTAGTTTTCACCTCCTGCACGAACACTGGAAGAGTCAGAATCAAAAATATCCAATACCTGCTCTACTGTCTCTGCATCATGCAGCTGCTGACGAATTGAACAATTATGAAACATTTTGGCAATAGCTGCTAAGGTTTGTAAATGCATATTGCGCTGCGTTTCAGGCACAATAAGTAGCATCACAAGATTTACCGGAGAATTATCTATCGCTTCAAAATCTATACCTTCGTCAGATCTACCAAATGCAGCCACAACATGATCCACAGTATCTGAAAAAGCATGTGGGATGGCTACACCAGAGCCGATACCGGTGCTAACTTGAACTTCCCTCTCCTCAAGCAACCCAACAATCTCATCCCGATGGTCAGCATTGAGGCATCCACGAGCAATGAGATGGTCCACCATGTGCGCAAGAGCGTCAGAACATACCTCACCCTCTAAATTGAGGATGACTTGTTTGGAACTTAACAAGCTAGATAGTTTCATTAGGTGATCAAACAGGATTTGGTGTGCCGGCACCGATGACGGGGAGAGCCGTTTACCCTGCGCTACTATTGCTTGCAAGCCTATTTGGCTGCAGAAGAAGCCTCATAATTACCATGCAAAATGATTGGAATTCTGCCTAAATAGGCATGTGCCCGACCTAAAAGCAGCTGCCTATGCAACCATCAATCGATTATGCGAGGGTGGTCACACCGCCTATTTTGCCGGTGGCTGCGTGCGAGACATACTTATCGGCATTGAGCCAAAAGACTATGACATCGCAACATCTGCAACACCCGATGAAATTCAGGCGATCTTCCCACACTCGAATGATATCGGCGCACACTTTGGCGTCATTCTCGTTCAAGCAGACGGCTTCCCGTTCGAAATAGCGACTTTTCGACATGATGGTTCATACCAAGATGGGCGGCATCCTGAGCAGGTAACTTTCACAAATGCCGAAGAGGACGCCGCAAGACGTGACTTCACCATCAACGGGCTATTCCAAAAGCCAAACAACGACGAGATTATAGATTACGTCGAGGGCATACAAGACATCGAAGCAAAACAATTGCGTGCCATTGGCAATCCCAGCAAACGCTTCCAAGAGGATGCGCTGAGGCTGATGCGCGCAATTCGATTTGCGACTAGCCTCAACTTCACAATTGAGCCAACGACTTGGACCGCTATTTGCGAGCATGCTGATCTTTTAGCTCAAATCAGTGCCGAACGAATTCGCGATGAGTTCAACTTAATCATCACATCAGCTAACCGTGCGCATGGCCTTGATTTACTCACGGAAAGTGGGCTGATGCGACATATCATACCTGAAATATATGACCTGATTGGCTGTGAGCAGCCCCCGCAGTGGCATCCCGAGGGTGATGTTTATACACACACTCGGATTATGCTTGAGATGCTCGCTAGCGAGCCAACAAAGGAACTCGCGTTAGCAGTGTTGCTCCATGATATCGGCAAGCCCGCTACTTATAGCTATGATGAAGGTGACGACCGTATTCGATTCAATGGTCATGATCGTGTTGGTTCTGAAATGGCGCAGACCATCTGTCAGCGCCTCAAGTATTCCAAGCAAACAACTGATGACGTCTGTGCCATGGTGGCTAATCACATGAATTTCATGAACGTGCAAAACATGCGCACCGCCAAGGTAAAGCGTTTCATGGCGCGCACCACCTTTGAGCTAGAGATGGAGCTACACCGTGTCGATTGCGCAAGCAGTAATGGCTTCACCGAAAACTACGACTTCTTAAGGTCAAAGGAGCAGGAATTTGCTGCCCAACCGCTGATCCCTCCGCCGCTAATCAACGGTAATGACTTAATCGCCATGGGCATGAGTCCAGGCCCAGAGTTCAGTGAAATCCTCACTCAAATTCAAACCGCCCAACTAGAGGAAACAATCAATTCGAGAGAGCAAGCCCTCGACTACGCGCGCCGCCATGTAGAAGATCACTGATCATCTTGATTTTCATCGTCGGCATCGAAGAGTTCTTCGCTGGAATAGCCGCTCACCTCCCCGCCCTTTTCCTTCAATTCTGTGAGGACATCAGACATGTCACGAAGCTCATCCCATACATGTTCACGCACATAAATAGATGCTCCCTGCCTTACTGCTAGTGCTAGACAATCGCTTGGGCGGGCATCAATCTCCACCACCTTACGTTCCATGATCTCATTTTCAGCAGTGATGAATAATCGTGCGTAAAAAATCTCACCGTCAACTTTCACAATCACGGCTTTGTCAACTCTGGCGCCAAATGCATCCAGCATTTGGGAAAACAAATCATGCGTCAGGGGTCGAGGAGGCTTCACGCCAGACATTACAGCATTGATGGATGCGCCTATTGCCGGCTCAACATAGAATACAATGGCTTTTTTACCATCTCCGAGGAATACCGCACACCCAGCAGAAGTTGGCATCAGCGCAACAGGCTCAACCTTGACATGATCTTTCATAATAAATCTTAAGATGCTTTCTTTGCAGTAGTGTCTTATCTAGCTGGCAGGCTCTGCTACTTTTCCATCATTGGCTCGGCTGAGGTATTGACGTGATACTTTTACATACTTCTCGGCCCAATGCTTAATGCCCTCTTGCTGTTCCGAGTCTAGTGTTTTGACAACTTTAGCCGGACTACCCAGCACCAACGATCCAGGTGGAATTTCCGTACCTCCGGTCACAAGTGCATGGGCTCCAATAATTGATCGCTCACCTATCACCGCTCCATCTAAGATGCATGCCCCCATCCCAACAAGCACCTCATCTTTAACCGTACATGCATGTATAATAGCACTATGCCCCACCGTCACAAGCTCGCCAATGTAGACCCCATAATCATCAGCCAAATGTAAAACAGCATTGTCTTGAATATTAGATTTTGGCCCAACAACTATTTCGTGAATATCCCCGCGAAGAGTTGTGTTGTACCACACGCTAGCCTGCTCTCCAATACTCACCCGTCCGATCACATCAGCACTCTGCGCGACAAAAGCGCTGCCATCAATGTCTGGACTTATTCCATCAAAAGTCTCAATTGCCATATACTAAGCATATCCTTCATCACTATTTTCACAAGTTGCAATCCATGTTTAAACATGCCATTATATAACATCTTGCACATGACAACTTCACCAATAAGTTATGTCTGTTCATGATGCTACATTACATTCTACCCTGCTGATTTTGATATCGTTTTCATGAAGGAACTCTACACTGTTATTGCCATTATTATCTTTGGTTATGCTCTGCGTTCCTGCAAGACTATCGCACTGCGTAAATTAGGAGCCTTAGTCATGCTTCTGGCCTCGGGACTCTGCTTTTATTATATTTTTGAATCATTACTAGCCGGGATCATCGCTATGTCCGCGTGGTTTTTTCTGCCATGGGTTGAATTACTGACCCGCATTCGCAACCAGCGTATGCCTCTCAAAAACAAGCTCAGACAACGATCATCTGTCAACCTCCACGCTTTTCCCAATGCTCATGAGTATGTAGACACTTTGGAAAATTCAGGTTTTGAGCATATTAGCAACTGTGGCTGGAACCTTGGCGGAGTAGACCAATTATATCAACTATACTGGAACGCAGAGACAAAATCGGTAGCCTCTCTCTGCCTCTGTGAGCATACTAGTGCCACTTTTTCATATATTACAATCACCTCAAAAGACGTTGCCAATGGGGTATGGCGAACGACCAATTTCCCATTTTCTCCTACTCTCAAGCCTTCGCCCTCGGTGCACTGGAATCAAATCAGCTGCGTCAACGAGAGTGTTGTGAAATTACTGCAGCAACATACCAACTTCCTCCACAAACAAGGGTTTGATGAGAGCGATCTGAGTATTCCTGACCCAGACCAACTTGAACAAGATTTAGAATATGAACTTCAATGCCAGATTGATCATAACCTAGAGCAAGGGATCATCACTCCTGTTTGTGATAAGGAGTTCCGCTACACCATGCGTGGTCTTTTCTATCTATGGCGCCAGTTCATCCGTGATATGGTCAGACTCTGTTAAGCCAGAGAAAGCACTCAGATATCGCTTTCGAGTAGAAACAAGCAAAAGAAACCCCGAGTCTCTTGCAAGAAACTCGGGGCTGAAAAATATAGCGGTTGATTTGTCCTATACCAGGATGAATTAGGAATACATCTTAGTATAGTATTCATCAGCCATCCGGTCAGAATCGAAGAATGGCACTACCTCATTCATGCTGTTGAGCACAATATTCCACCAACTACCCTCTTCGTCATAGTAAGAGGGTAACACTTCTGTCTCAAGAAGCTGATAAAAACCAAGCATGTCATGCTGGTCGCGAGCTTCATCAGATAAAGCTGGATCAGCCTCTGGGATAACAAAGGAGTTATGGCCATCTTTCGAGAATTCGCAGACCCAACCGTCATAGGTTGAAAAGTTGACACTACCGTTCATCGCCGCGCTCATGCCAGATGTTCCAGAAGCCTCGCGGGTCACGACAGGATTGTTGAGCCAGATGTCGGAGCCATCTTTGAGTAGCTTGGAAAGTGACAATTCATATCCAACAAGCACAGCAGCATTTGGGTAATGCTGTGTCAGGTGAATCAGGTGATTGAAGGTATCAATTGCGCCCCAGTCCTTAGGATATGGCTTACCCGCCCAAATAATTTGAACCGGGCGATCTGTGTTGTTGAGCATCGCCTCGAAACGCTCGATATCACGAGCAACAAGATCCGCACGCTTGTAGTCAGCGAATCGACGTGCCCAGACAATGGTCAAGTAATCTGGATCAAAAAGTCGACCTGTTTGGTCAGCAACTTCTTTGAACAAGAGCTTTTTGAGTTCACGCTTGCGCTTGGCCAATGCGTGAACGTCCCCAGCTGCACGTGCAGACTCGAGTTGCGGATCTACCCAGTATTTCTTATTTTGGGCGTTGGTGACGTGGTCGATCTCACAAATTCCATCGTGGCCTTTCCACATTTCGCGGGAAACATCGCCATGCAACTTAGATACCGCGTTTGCTTTACGGCTGATACGTAGTGCCGCAAGCGTGTGGTTAAATTCATCACCTTCAACATCACAGATTTTGCGAGCCTCTTCCAGGCTCAATCCGTTGAAGAAGGTGAACTTATGGAGTAGGTCAAAGCTCGACTTTTCATTACCTGCCTCAACGGGTGTGTGCGTGGTGAAGACCATGCGCTTCTTGACTTCGTCTAATGAGCCATGCTTCGCGTAGAGGTGGAAAGCAGCTGACAATGCATGAGCTTCATTCATGTGCCACACATCAGGGTCTACTCCGAGCTTCTCGAGCAAGGTAGCACCCCCAATACCAAGCAAAATGTACTGAGCGATACGTGTCAAAAAGTCTGAATCATAGAGACGATGGGAAATCGTGCGGGACATTGTATCATTCTCCTCAAGATCAGTCGTCAGCAGAAACATAGGAGCAGAGCCAAACACATCCGCAGGAAGATACATTGCCTTTACCCAGACATCGTGATCATGAATCTTAATGGTAAACTTGATGTTGGTTTCCTGGAGGAAGTGATACATCTTCTTCCTCTGCTGAACCGCCATCTCGCGGTGATCCCCACGCGTTTGATTGTAGTAGCCATAGGTCCAAAGGATGCCTATACCGATCACATTCTGCTTCAAATCGTAGGCGCTTCGCATATGGGAGCCAGCCAAGAAGCCAAGACCTCCGGAGTAAATTTTGAGAGTCTGATCAATAGCAAATTCAGAGCTGAAGTAGGCAACGCTCTTTTGGTAATTTGGATTGATCTCGTATGGATGTTTGAAAGGTTCAGGCAGAAAGCTCATGGTATACTTGTGTTATTGCTGATCGCGCCCTGTGGCACGTGCTCGTCCTTACGCCCACCCAACGACTTAGCCAAGCAGGATTTGTGTCTTATTATACATTTATTATTATTCAACAGCTCGAAAGCATAGCTTGGCACCCTTTATCCAGCTGAAAAAACACCAATTAGATGCGCTGTATAATTAAAGTCGCACCTCAAAAAAATCTAACATCACTGCACGGTAAACCTGCCGCTTAAATTCCGGCAACCATTTCAATTTGAAATCTTCCGGCCAAATCCACTTATAGCGCTCAAATTCAGGTTTTTTATGCCGATCAAGATCGATATCAGGCGCAGATTTCTTCAACTTGCATAAGTAATAAGTCTGCTCCTGCCCGTCGAAATACATCTTCTTTTTCTTAACCTGATCGGGATACAAATAAGAATAGCCGTCGCGCTTCTCCATTACTTTATAACTTTTCCATGGCAAGCCTATCTCCTCTTCCACCTCCCGCGCCAGCGCCTTAATCAATTTTTCATCAGCATCGACCCCACCCTGCGGGAATTGCCAGGCTCCTTTTTGATTTCGGCGTTCACAAACCAGCAGTTTACCCTTACGGTTCAACATTAACACTGCAACATTTGGTCGGTAGCTCGCCATGACAAATCAATAACTAGTCTTCTATTTTTTCATGATCAAGGTTTTGACGAAACTTTATTTTCAATGAATAGTAAATACTCAACCAGAAAAGATTATGAAAACCTCATACATACAGCTAAGAGCCGCATTGTTCATCTTATCATGCCTGCTCATTCTACCTCATGAAGGCAATGCCCAGTCTGAGGAAAAATCGGCAAAAAACAATACCTCTGAAGCAAGTGGGCCTAAAAGATTTTGGCAAGCAGACTTGCCCGGTGGTAGCTACATAGTAGCTCTGGACCGCATCACATCAATCAGCCAACATGCTTACATCATAGATGGCAATATTAGTGTCACCGAGGTCGTCATCGATACTTCCGGCAACTCGCTTGCTCGTTTTTATTTTATTAAGCCAGTTGTTCAAGGAGCCTCCAACTTGGGAGCTGATCTCAGCCAACGAGGTAAAGATCTCCTCAACAAAGTGAGTCAGCAAATTGAGGTGAATAGCGATTCAGCTGTGATCAAGCAATACCCCTCCACCACCCATGCCAAGACAGTTGAGTTTCATATCTCTAATGCTACGACTCTCGATGCACTCATTGATAGCGCACGCACCGCCTGGATTAGTGGCCGAGGGAAAAAATTCATCGTTCAAGCTGGTAACTAGCCAGCTTTGTTCATTTTTTCCCGGGTGGTTTCAATCCCGGTATTAAATCCAGCGCGCTGTCAACTCCCTCACGCAGAACATCAATCCCCTCCTTCAGGACCTCATCTCCTTGTTCAAGCATCTCACCGCTGATGTTGATTACAGCTTCAGGCAATTCCACCGCTTGGTCCTGAGCAAGCCTGAGGACCTCTTCGCCTGTTTCAGGTATCAACTCAATGATTCGCTCCCCCGCTGCTGCAATGATACGCTCACTCAGGTCTTCATTGGGCTTATCTATCGTTCCCGTTATTCGCAGGGGCGCCCATCGTAAGCCTTTTTCCCCATACTCAAAAACCTTTGTTTCAGCTCCCGGAATGTGTGCAAGTAAGCCTGGCATGATTCCGACGCGAAATTCACCATTCAGCTTACCGTTATCAATTACAAGGTCACCCATCACTCGAACAAGATCTTCACTCACTAAAACAATATCACTGAGCTCAATACGCACACGCTTGCCTGGCGCATAATCTCTGTGCTGACTGTTATAATTGAGCTGGCATTCCGTAAGTTTAAGTCGGCGAAATCGATTCGTATTGGTATAGGCAGCAATACGATCAAGTACAGGTAGAGCCGTCAACACTCCGTTGCTTACCTCAATCCTACCTCGTGTATTGAACCCATCCTTTTTACTCTCCAGATTGAATTCAGTATGGAGAATGCCCGATAGTCTTTTCTTCCAATCTTCAGCAATGAGCTCTTCAACATCGACATCTTCTAAGTTGCCAAACCATTGGTAACCCTCCTCCGTTAGCTGACCACTGAGTAACAAGTTACCATTTCGGAAAATACGAGATGACGATTCTTGCACAAAAAGGCCACCATTGGCATATTTCCCCTTCGCAGAATCAAGGCGCAACGAATCCTCTAGCCACGGTGTATGAATGAGTGCATCTGATAGTTGAAAATCATAACTGTATTTTTGACCTGGTCTCTCGTCTGCACTCAAAAAACCATCCACAAGGTCTATCACACCACTACTAGTTTTAACCTTCAGTTTCAGGCTAGATACATCAAGCGACTGCAACCTTACGTGGTCAGGCATTATGGCACCGAGAAACCCTCTCTTATCAGTATTATTAGAGTCCGGTAACTGTTCTGGATTGAGTCGCATCTCGATATCGGAACCTCCTTGATTTTTGCTTACATTCAGATCCGCATGCAATTCAGCTATTTGCAGATCCTCAATAAACCATTCCCCCCTAAGCACCCGAAATAATCCCAAATTAGCCGTCAAATTCTTGGCATATGCGCTTCTCACGTTTGCCATCCCTTTTGCATGAAATCCGTCTGTTCTCACTTTTGACCACTGCCACTCTAAAGAATCAAATTCGACCTCAGCAGCTACCGCATCACCAACCAGCTCACCCATCAAAACCCGAAACTTGTCACCATGTAGATAAGATTGGACCAGATAGTAAGCACAGCAAGCCATCAGCAATACGCTTATAACAAAAATCATCACAATCCTCATTGCGAGACGATTGACAGAGATCAACTGACCAGCTTTTTGCTTTTGTGAACTTCGACGTCTATTTGACCTGCGTGACACTTGGATAGCGTAGCTTGAAGCACTAAATTCACAAGTTTTCTTCTCGCCAGAACTCGTCACCCTGCTTAAAGTGAAAATCGTTTTTAAATTAACTATTGTCTCTTGCTAGATCTTCAAAAAGTCTGCTTTGCCGTTCAAAAAGAGGGTGAAGCATTTAACATTATCGATGAGGTATCATTGAAGGTGCCCGATGGGCACTTCATGGCTATTGTTGGGCCATCAGGATGCGGTAAAACCACCTTGCTCAAAACAATAGCTGGCCTGAATGAAGAGTCTGAGGGAGATCTTTTGTGGAATGGTAGAAACTTGGCTAAGGAGCAAGACTTTGAGCCAGCCGAGATCGGGTATGTCCCCCAATTCTCGATTGCATATGACCAGCTCACTGTTGACGAATCAATCGAGTCGGCCATGCGACTGAGAGTTAAAACCAAAAACCTCAAAGAGCTCGACCGAAGGATCGACAAAATTCTTCGTGAAACTGGTCTCTCAAAGCTCGCTGATCGCCCAGTCAAAGTCCTCTCTGGCGGACAAAAACGCCGGCTTGGCCTGGCCATAGAATTAGTCACAAGTCCACCACTGCTACTGTGCGATGAAGTCACCTCGGGGCTAGACCCTCGATCAGAGCGGGATGTTGTCCGTTTACTACATCAACTCTCTAACCACAACGGACGCACGGTAATCTCTGTGACCCACTCATTGGCCCATCTTGATCTCTACGATTCGGTATTAGTTCTTCATGAGGGGCGTGTCGCTTATCACGGACCTCCTGATGAGATGACCCATTACTTCTCAGTAGATGATACCGAGGAAGTATACCCAAGGCTTGCCAAACAGAAATCTGAAAAATGGCACCAATCATGGCAGAAACACAAAGACGCCTACTACCGAAAAATTACCAAACAGAAAAATCAACCAGCCCCAGACACAAAAGAAAAAAGGGATGAAACAGCGAGCGAAGACACCAATAAACCTATCACCATTTTACTTGATGATAATTTATCTGAAGCTGAACAAGTCATCCACACACCAACCGTCTTAGCCGAGACACCCGGTGCGATAAGTCAGTTTTTAACACTCTTATTGCGACGATGGAAAATATTTTTCCGCAACAAAGGTCAGGTTTATCTACAACTAGCCATCCTCCTCTGTTTCCCAATTCTTGTGGCCCTCTTTCACGAGCGAGGCAACGAGAACATCAAACGATTTTCTGACCGTGGTGAAAGCGTCATACAACAGATTCAAGAGCACTCCATGGTTGAAAAAAGCTATTTAAGTGTGGGCTCGGCTGTCTCGGGCATCGTCATGTTTCAAGTCATCCTACTCTCACTGATGGGATCAAACAACGCCGCTCGAGAAATTGCTGGGGAGCGCCTTATCTATGAAAAAGAAAAGTTCGGAGGGATAAAGCCGGCAGCTTACTTGGGAAGTAAAATCGCTTTTCTGGGTTGCCTGATTTTAATACAGTCGCTGTGGATGGCCCTCTTCGTTGAGCAATTCTGGAAATTCCCAAGCGGCAAGGATGCCGCATTCATTGATCACGTCGTTTTTCTTATTCTGATCAATGCGGCGATGACATTCATCTGTTTGGGTATTTCTGCGACAATGAAAACTGCTGAGCAATCTTCCCTGTTATCCGTCTATCTCGTCGGTTTTCAGTTGCCACTATCTGGTGCTATACTGGCACTTCCCGAGAGTATCGAATCGATAACTCGCCCCTTTATTTCTGCTTATTGGGCTTGGTCAGGGAGCATCGAGTCAATGAGCCCAAGCTATCGCAATGCCATCGATGCCATCACCGAAACCTCATTCGAGTCTGTGAGTGTATGTCACTACTTACTAATAATACACATTTTAGTGGGTCTCGTTGTAACCTACCAAGGGTTGTGTCGTCACCGATGGGGCTAACCCCTCGGTGCAGAAACAAAGCATTCATTACCATCTAAATTATTATTAACCATGCCGAGAAGATCAACTTCCAACAGTAGTAAAAAAAGTAAGCTTACCAGCTATGTTCTGGCATTTGTAATGACTATTATCATGCTTGCTGCTGGCAAATCATACCTCAGTAAGCAGGCACAATATTTTGCCAACCTCAACGAAATGCCCTTAGCAGACCTTAAAGAGAGCGGCACGAGCTTAAGCGGCAACGAATATCGCATCACCGGCGAAATTTCAGAACGAATCATACTTAAAAATGAGCGCGGCCTTCTGGTCAGCATCAAGTCAGATGACAATGAAGCAGGGTCTAGCATCATACCCCTGCACATACCGCCAGACATCGACCGAATCAACATCGAACGAGGTCACAACTACAGCTTTAGAATAGAAGTAAACCGCGAAGGCTTGCCTGTCGCCAAAGAGATCAAAGCAGAATAATGTGATAGCCTACACATATGAATCTTCACACTCATTCGAGAACTTCTAATATATACAATTACCTAACAACTATGAGATTACTAATAATCCTCATCGCACTTTGTCTTCCTGCTGCTGCACAAGTTTACAGCCCAAGCAATGAAGGCCAGACAGAGACAAATACCCAAAATAATAGTGGCAGCACGACCACCATCAAATCCCAAAACACCAATACATCGGTGTATGGTAGTGAAATCCCATTTGTCGACCCAACTCAGGAAACAATTACCATTATGGGTCGCACTTTCAGCATGGGAGACAACAGGCTCGGGGGGATGTTTGATGCATATTTGGCAGATTCTCCCAATACCTCCGAGGAAGCTCTCGAATATCGTACTACGATTAATTCTATTTTGGAGGCTGTGTCTCCTTATACCAAAAATGTTACTGTTTCTCAAAAAATAAGGGACGGCTTTTCCTTTCTACCTAGGGCAGCGACCTACCCAGGAGATGGCCGCATCTGCGACTCCTTATCGAACGCGATCTATGCAGCGATGTTATCTAAGGGGACTGTCAAAAACTCAAAACAATACATTGCCGATTTAGAAAAAGAAAAAAAACGCATCATCGCTAAAGCTGAATGGATGAGGCGATCTGGCAGCACCGCTCTTTCTAGCAACACCAAATTAAGAATCGGTCTACCGAGGAGACAAAATGGCGATGCAAAACAAGCCACATCGCACACGGAATCATATAGGATTAAAGAAATGCAAAGGCGCATTCTAGAAATCGAAACCCTCAAAAAAACCCATCAAGGAAAAAGTGAGTTAAACATGCTACAGGCAAGAATTGAATATCAAGCTCTACTGGCCCAGCTATTTATCCAACGACGTTTTGAACACGTCATCATCGGCACCCGTTTTTATAATCTCATTTTTCAAGATGGCAGCTCAAAAATGCATCTCAAGAAAGGCTCCGATATTAACAAGTTTTTCACCGAAGGGCTGGGGGTAGAGCCCACGGTAACAGGACTAGACTCCGCAGCTAATGAGGCCATGCGCAAGGCCAAGTCTCTTGTTAAAGGATTCCAGAATCACCTCGAATACAATGAGCTACACAGCGCATCCAAGCGGCTTACCGAGGCTTATGCCATTGGTGAGTTTTTACCAGTGCTACAAACCGTGCCAGCACCAGAGCGCCGCATCGTTCTCGAATACGTTCGCAACGGTAATGCTTTAATCAAAGCTATGGATGTTCGTGACTATGCTCAGGCCAAAAATATACTCCAGGCTCTCAAAAAAAGATCCTCTGATTTTGACTCAACTAAAGCTGAAGGTGCTATTGCCGCGTTTATGCGTGTGTCAAATGGCCATATAAGAGCAGCACAAATGGCCATGATCAATGGTGACCAAGCTGGCTTTGAGGAAGAGCTAAAAAAAGCAACTCAAACATGGCCGACAAACCCTAAGCTAGAGGAAATCGACAAACGACTCGATCTGCTGCTCGACAACAGTAATGTCGCTAAATCTCTTCTAGATGATTTTGACCGCCTACTCAGCGAGGATAATTTTCGCGAAATATTTAATCGGCGTTTTGAGTTCGTCCCTGTGGTGAAGGATGATATTACACGCAAAGATGCAATCGAACAAATCGTGAGGAATATCACACGTATCGATGGCACGCTGAGCATCGCTGACATTTCCTCAAAAAACGGCAATCATTTTGCAGCTTGGGAAGCACTAGATGAATTAAGAGATAAATTCCCTAAAGATCCCGAGCTGCTGCAAAGACTTGAGAAGCTTTCTTCAAAGGTTGCTGACTTTACTGTAGCTCTCAGTAGGGCAAGGGACTTTGAAAACAACGATATCAATCCACAAACCGGATCCGCACTCAGCTGGTATATGGAAGCCAAGTCAATCTACCCAAGCAGCGTTCTCGCTCAGGCTGGAATTGACCGTTTATCTGAGCGCATCATGCCAGAGAATCTTGATTCCACTTCCAGTAATACATCGCGCAGTCAGGACGAGGAAAATACTCTTTCCGGTGAATGACCACCCCACAAGTGGCAGCTTAAGATCAACCATATCTGTGAACACTTAAGAATTACTGACTAATTTTTTTGATTGTTTAGTTGCTATCCCAAAGCTGTGGTTCATGTTTGGATTTGTTATGGCTAACGCAACGAACGTACTCGCAAATGGTATCGAAATAACCGGCTCCATCAAGTTCAGCAATGACATGGTCATTGATGGCAAGGTAGACGGCGAAATTACATCAGACAAAGGCAAGGTCACCATTGGTGAAAATGCTTACGTCAAAGGTGATGTCAAAGCTGGTGAAGTAAAACTCTTTGGGAAAATCAAAGGTACTATCACATCAGACCGCTGCGAACTAAAAACCAAATCTAAGCTTGATGGTGACATCAAAACAAAAATGCTCAGCATGGAAGAAGGTGCTGTACTGTCTGGCCGCACTGACATTGGATCTTAGATCGATATCTTTTTTTATCAAAAACAGAGCCGGCGCTTGCGTCGGCTTTTTTGTGTCGTAAAGCCTAGGTTCAGATGAGACTACCGGGATGAGCTTTCATATTCTTTTAACATAACCTCAACGATCGCTGTCCACTCTCGATCAACTGACACATCCTCGTGCGGTTGATTTTTCCCCGCGACAGAATACCAATAGGATGCATTGCCCAAGTCACCTTCCACCCTGTGTAAATAAGCATGTATCCAAGCGCCGTCTACTCCCTCAATTTCTTGACATAAGTCATGCGCCTGATCCCATTGATTGGCGCGTGCTAGCCACATAGCCATCAGAGACGGATTAGTTCCTATTGGCGGATCTCCACCTTCATCGGCCGATTTAATCAAATCATCTAAGTTCATCTAATCAATATTGTTGTTTGAATTTTCCGGCTTGATCGCCTGATTCTAGCCCAAGAGATCAAGCATTTCCTGATCACTAAGCCCTGTCATCATGGGTTTTAATTCGTCATTCATTTCACCCATGGAGGCGGCCATGACCTCACGCTTTCTATCCTGTAAGCGTAAGATTTTCTCTTCTACCGTGCCACGCGCGATAAATTTATAAATCGTAGCCGGTTTGGTTTGTCCAATGCGGTGAATACGATCTGCCGCCTGCGCCTCAACTGCAGGGTTCCACCATGGATCAAACAAAACAACGGTATCCGCAGCAGTTAAGGTCAGACCATACCCCCCAGCTTTGAGGCTGATGAGAAAAACAGGAGGGCCCTGCGACTTTTGAAAGCGTTCAACAACACTGGTTCGGTCAGTCGTAGAACCATCAAGATAACAATACTCGATATTCTCTTGATCAAGCTCCTCACGTATCAAGGACAACATCGATGTAAACTGACTAAATACGAGGACACGATGGCCACCTCGCTGTGCCTCTGCTAATAATTCAAGTAAGCGAGCAAGTTTAACCGACACATCAGCCATTTTCTCGTTTCTCATTGCATCATCTATCAAACGCAAATCACAACAACTCTGGCGCAGTCGGAGCAGCACGGTAAGCATCTGCATTCTAGCTCCTTCTTTACCACTACTCTCACGGGCTTGGTCCACCTTTTTAACACCGTGTTGCAAAATAGATTGATAATGATCTCGCTGAACTGCTGATGGGTCACACCAGATAACACTCTCAATTTTGGCTGGAAGGTCTTTCGCAACCTGGGCCTTCACCCGACGTAACATAAATGGCTCTGTTCTCCATCTTAAGCGTTGCAATGCTGCACGATCTGGATGCTCCGCAGAGCACGGCAACTCGTATCTGTTTCTGAAATCTTCTCTGCCACCAAGATAGCCCGGCATCAAGAAATGGAAGATTGACCACAGATCACGCACACTGTTTTCCACAGGGGTTCCGGTAATAGCAATACAAGCTGCATCTGGGGCCGACCGCCTCACTTTCCGGGCAGCTTTGGCCGCTAAGGTATCTGGATTACGAATCGCACTTGCTTCATCCAAGACCATAGCAGCGATAGGTAAGGCTTCATAGTGTGCGGCATCTCGATCCAGCAGGGCGTAGCTTGTTACAATTAAATCGGCGGATGACATCACGTCATGATATGCACTTCGTCGAGCGCCATGCATGACGAGCACATTAAAATCAGGAACAAATCTCTGGGCTTCATCGCGCCAAGTGCCGAGGAGCGTCGCTGGACATACGATCAAGACAGGTAGCTTACTTAGCTCAACATTATTTGTCTTCCAAAGCTTCAGAAACGCCAATGTCTGCAATGTTTTACCCAAACCCATATCATCCGCCAACAGCGCCGATCCATTACCGGCGGCGGTGCGATACAACCAGTCAACACCTTCCCTCTGATATCCGCGTAATATATCATTAAGTTCAGGTGGCAATTTCGGGACAGCCGCCACATTTCTTTTATCCTTGGAGCCGTAATGTGCTCGCAAGCGATCCAGATATGCACCCTGCTGCAATGAAACATAATAGCGACCGTCTTCCTGTCGTGGATCCGTATCCAGCAAGAACCCCTCCAATACCTCCGCATCAAATTGAGAAATGACTGCTTTACCCCCACCTGGAACCGACATGGTTCTACTTCCCGACTGAAGCAACTTACGAACAGACGCCTCGTCTAATGAGTGACCCCCGACCTGCCACGATAGCTCACAGGCCAACCAATCTTCACCACTACCCTTAGGCTGTATGGACGGTATAATTCGATCAACACGCCCCTCTACCTGTTGAAGCCGCTCATCTGTCACTACCTGCCAATTCTGACGCAAGCCGGGCAAAACAGTAGTTAAAAAATCAATGACGGCATCCTCACCTCGCAGAAGTAATGACCCCGTGGCATCAATCACATTAAAGCCACTCTCCATCAGCTTAGCGATAGCTCGTTGTTCAACCTCAAGATTCCGAACAAACCACCTACTTGGTTCATCGGATGGCACGGGAAATGAAACCTCTGATGGTTTCGTTGAAGCCAAGGCCACACGCTCCCCTTGTCCATAAATAGCAGTCAGACGCACCTGCAATGCACGCGTAGAACCAGCTATATTCATCTCCAAAACTGGTATTGCCTCCTCGATCACGAGCCCTCCCAAGTCGTTTGGCAATTGATACCCGTCAGCAAGAGCTTCCAACACTTGGACAAAATACTTCAGCTCAATTTGCAACCAGTCACCAGCAAGTAAGTCATGTGGATCAATCACCTGCGACAGCATCGGCCGTGATACATCGAGTGAAGCAGATGTATTTGCCACTGTCAGCAAATTCTCAGATGGCTGCCATTCGGCAAGGCTGTCACCCAACATCAACAAGCTAAGTTCACCATCTTCAGATTGCCTCAGCTTGAGCCACATCATCTCACCTTCGAGCTCTAATTCTAACGCCGGACGCAAAGAACCCATACGAAATCTCACCTGAGTATCCCCACAGAAAATACGACAATGGCCGTTAAGAACCCTGTAAAACTCGGCAAGTTTGTCATCGGGGACTGAGATCATGGCCGCACCAGAAGATCCGGCATGTTCGAAAAGCCATAAAGCGAGTCTCTCGTCAGCAACATCTGCAATTGCATGACCACAGGTCTTCAAATGTATTGCATTCAAGCCCTCTTCAGGGAAATGAGGTGAAAACCGCACACTCATAGGTATCACCTCCGCTGGCGGAGCAGCGCTCGTATTAGCAGTATGCTCAGATGCATCGACCTGCTCAGACTTGCTCTCTTGTTGCTTGATTCCAGCCAGCAATACTGCCGCGGCATGCTCACACATCGCTCCTGTAGATCGGGCCATGCTACAGCGGCATAAGTTCTTTACCCTTGTGGGGCTATATACCTTAACCACAACACGCATTGGCCTTTTACCAGAACCTACCTGTGCCTGAAAGACATGGCCTTGATCGGCATGTTTATAAGTAAGATCAGCCACTTTACCCAGCTTCAGCAGGGCACGAGCATCCTTAAAGACTCGCCCTCCCGCTGCTTGACCTACCCATGGCTCGGTTATAAACATCACTTGCTGAGAGCAGATTGACGAAATGTAGCTCCAGTGCAATGACGCGTTTACAGATCATGCATTTTTTCTCTTTGGTCGATCGCACGAATAGTGCATGGTCAAGCGCGACCACCTCGAGCGCAAAATCCCATTATCGTAGAAATAGAATGAATATAATTGCCATTGCGAACCAAAAGGGAGGTGTCGGTAAAACCACCACGGCCATCAATCTATCATCTGGGTTAGCTCAACGCCAACAGCGCGTATTGTTGATCGACTTGGATCCTCAAGCAAACGCGACCAGTGGTCTCGGGCATGAATCTGATGGTGATGGTGACGACACCATTTACCACCCATTACTGGGCGAATGCCGCTTGGAGGAGAAGATTGTCCCCTCCCGCATTGAAAACTTATCTCTGATCCCCTCCGGGATGGATCTTGCAGGTGTCGAAATCGAGCTCGCTCGCATGGATGATCACCTCGTTCGATTACGCAAGCTTCTTGCCGACTACAAAAAACAAAACCAATTCGACTTCTGTATTCTTGATACCCCGCCCTCGCTCGGCGTCTTGATGACCTCAGCCTTGGCTGCAGCTGACGAAATCCTCATTCCTTTGCAGTGTGAGTGGTTCGGTCTAGAGGGGCTTGCCAAAATCGTGCAAGTCATCGAGCAGATAAGAGAAACAGGTGCCAACCCTGAGCTAAAACTCGAGGGCATCTTGATGACCATGTATGATGGTCGAACCAATCTATCGCGCCAAGTCGTCGAGGAAGTTTCTAATTATTTTCCTGCGCAGCTCTATAACACGGTCATTCCAAGATCTATCCGTATCGGGGAAGCTCCCAGCCATGGCAAAACTATTTTTGAGCATGACCCCTCTGGCAATGCAAGTATAGCCTACGCCAACGCCGCTGATGAATTTCTTGCGCGTCACAAGGTGTTTGCTCCTCCTGCTAACACATCTCATAATCACCACACTAGCGTCTGAACTATTGATGTTAATGGAGAGCTCTCACCACTACCTGTGTTAGCTACTACCAGCCCCCCTCTACATGTCTGAGTCCCCAGCGCAAATAGGCGAACGAGCACAGCTCACCGTCATCAAACAAAGCACCCCAGGCTACTTCCTGGATTCACGTGGTGAGCTTGGCAATATCCTCTTGCCCCGTAATGAAATTCACGGGCCATGCGAAGTAGGAGAGACCGTCGACGTCTTTATCTATTGTGATTCTGAGGACCGCCCCATCGCTACCATGAAGCACCCCAAGGCGATGCCAGGAAGCTTCGCCTGCCTGGAGTGCATCTCTGTTACTGGCATTGGCTCTTTTCTTGATTGGGGGCTCGCCAAAGATCTTTTTATCCCTTTTCGAGAACAAAACAGCCGCCTCGACGTGGGTAAATCTTATGTGGTCTATGTTTACGTAGACCCTGAGAGCGATCGTATTGTTGCCAGCAGACGCATCAATCGGCATCTAAGCAAACAAGAGCCTGACTACACCATCAATCAACAAGTTGAGCTCATGGTCTATGCTAAAACTGACCTTGGCTATAAAGCCATCATCAATGGTCAACACAGCGGCGTTCTCTTTGCCAACGAAGTCTTTCGCAAACCTGGGCCTGGAGAAATTCTAACTGGTTATATCTCCAAGCTACGTGACGATGGTAAAATCGACCTTAGCCTGACACCCCCTGAGCAATCAGTTCGAGAAAAGATTGAAGATCTCGAAACCAGAATCGAAGTTGAACTCGCTGCCCGGAATGGATTCTGGTCACTATGTGATGCCAGCCCGCCTGATGATATTTATCAGGCATTGGGAGTTAGTAAAAAAGCGTTCAAAAAAGCAACAGGCGCGTTGTTTAAAAAGCGCAAAATCACCATCGCAAAGGACGGCATCAGATCGATTTAACGGGAGCTACACCATGAGCTCTACTGCTGTAGCGATGTAGCCCAATCAAGGAGGCAATTACTAAGGCTCCCCCCAGCCATATTCCATATCCAGGAGTCTCACCCGAGACCATAAGAGATGACTCGATGACCGCACAGACTGGCACGAGAAATCGATAGCCGGCTAGCAGGTTCACCGGGAAAAGACTCGTCAAATAGTTCCATAGCCCAAAAGAAAAAGCGGAGACAAAAGCAAGATAAAGCGTCAACAGCATCACCTTGGATGAGAATAAAGCGGGCAACTCCGACCACGCCGATACACCACTAAGCATGAAAAGTATGCCTCCAAAAAAAAGGCCAAAGCCTGTCGCCGATCTTGGCCCCATTGTCTTTAATATTTTTTGTAGGATGATCAAAGCAAACGCCCCACTGAGAGTGCATAAACAAAAAAGAACTCCACCAAGCACGGGCTGACCACTTCCAGCGCCTGGGCGATAGACGGCAAGCACCACACCCAATACCCCTAATAAAACAAACCCCCACTGCCGGCGACTTGGCCAAGGTGACTTCAATAGAATAGGTGCTAACAACAACCACCAAATACTACCTGAGCCAACCAGCAATCCACCTAAGACAGCGCTTGAGACGACCAGAGCGGTGTAAAACAACGCGTATTGTATATAGGTTTGAGCACAGGCAAATGCCAGTAACCGTAACAGTGATGTATTTTTTAGCTCTTGTATGGGTTTTTTAGCTAAGATCAGCAAAGCAGCTCCTCCGATCATAAATCTCACCCCTGCAAGCAGTAGCCTGTTTGGCATGGTTGGATCAATATCTGCGCGTTGCCACTCAGCATAGATCGCCTTAATCGCCGGAAAGGCACTGCCCCATAACAAGGCGCAGGCCAAGACTGCAAACGGCAACATTCGAGACGATATTCTCATCGTTTAGCTAGAGGCTCTCATCTTTCAGACTTTAGCAACATAGACAGTGCTTTCTGAACTACGCCCAAGAATCGGATTTTCAAATGGCACGACATGTGTCTCACAGCTCAAGAAGACATCTCTTAGAGTCTTCATGAAGGATGCCTCAGGTGGGTCATCGGACCACAACGCAAAAACTCCACCAGGATGAAGTTGTTCGGTCATTAAGCTCAGCTCATCTGCGCGGTAAAACGAAGCGTGCTTATCATTAAGCAAATGGGCCGGTGAATGGTCGATATCGAGTAAAATAGCGTGGTACTTTGCATCGGGTTTAGCTGAGTCAAAACCTACCCCCTGAGCCTTGACGGCCCTCTGAAAAAAATCACCATACTCAAAGCCGCACCTTTCATCCTCGACAAGTAAATGGCCCAAAGGAACTAAACCCCGTTCATGCCATTCAATGACAGGCTTTAAATAATCCACCACGATAAGCTTTTTTAACGAAGCATGATCTAATGCTGTTTTCGCTGTATAACCCAGCCCTAGACCGCCCACCACGACATCTAACCCTTGCTGAGGAAAGCTCTCAGCCGCAGCTGCAAGACCGAGATCAGATAATGCCTCTTCTACAACCGTGAACAGACTCGACATCAAAAAATCGGCACCAAGCATGATCTCATAGATCTCAAGGTCACCCAGAGTCTGCATCGTTCGACGGCGCAAGATAACCTCGCCGAGTGGCGTTTGCTGATAGTCCAGCTCTTCAAATTGTGGTCTCACGGGTGAGCTTGTAACCTGACAAAATAGGGATAAACAGAAAAACCTGAAAATAGAGCATTGCCTGGGCAACTATGGAGTTGGCATGCAATCTGCTAAAATAAGTTCATATTTTTTGTTTTTCGGTACGCTTTTTGCTGTGATTTTTGTGTCTTAGTAGCAAGTGACGATTCCTAGTGCTCATAAATAAGCTTATCATCTTTCTTTATGAACAACTTAGGAATCCTCAAACCTCTTTGCAACTTAGACATCTCCAATTATCCAGACAAACACTAAACAATGAATCCTACTCATTCTATCCGAAAAATAATCACTTCCGCCTGCTTACTCTTTGCCTCAACGATGGCTATTTGTGCAGAGGAAGCAGAAGCCGTCATAGCAGCCACCGATTCTGGTGACACATCGTGGATCCTCACCGCAACCGCTCTTGTGCTATTTATGACCATGCCAGGACTCGCCCTCTTCTATGGCGGTCTCGTTCGCTCCAAAAACGTATTATCCGTCATGGCTCAATGCTCAGGCATCGCCATCATGGCCTCTGTATTATGGGTTGTCTGCCTTTACAGCCTCTGCTTCAAGGGAGGCAATGGCGGATGGATTGGCAATTTAGATGCCGCTTTTCTCAAGGGCGTTACCACGGAAACTACCGCAGGAACCTTACCCGAAACACTCTTTATCATGTTCCAGATGACTTTCGCCATCATCACACCAGCCCTCTATGTTGGTGCCGTTGTTGAACGTATGAAGATGAGCGCTATCGTCGTCTTTTCTGCACTCTGGCTCGTGCTCGTCTACGCCCCCGTCTGCCACTGGGTCTGGGGAGGTGGTTGGCTCTACGAAATGGGCATCCAAGATCTTGCCGGAGGCATCGTCGTTCACGCGACAGCTGGTGTTTCAGCACTCGTGATGGCAATCATGCTCGGGCGCCGTAAAGGTTTCCCAGAGCATCCACATCCACCACACAACCCTGGAATGGTCTACATCGGTGCATCCATGCTGTGGGTTGGCTGGTTCGGCTTCAACGCCGGCAGCCAGGTCAGTGCCGGGCAAGGCGCTGGCATGTCCATGCTTGTCACTCACCTGTCCGCTGCCACAGCCGCCGGGGTCTGGGGCATCATGGAGCGTACGCTCAACGGCAAAGCAAGTCTCGTCGGTATGGTCACAGGCTTAATTGCCGGACTTGCCACCATTACTCCAGCTTCTGGTAATGTCGGCCCGATGGGTGCCATTGCCATTGGTGCTATCGCGGCCGTGTTCTGCTACTACGCAGTGAACTTAATCCGCAACAAATTCAAAATCGATGACTCCTTGGACGTATTTGCCGTTCACGGTGTCGGCGGTATTCTTGGCACCATCCTACTGGCCGTCTTCGGACAAACTGCATTCGGCGGCCTCGGCAATTTGAAGCCTATGGGTGAGCAGCTCGGAATACAACTCACTGGTCTTGGCGTCACGATTGTCTGGTCAGCTGTAGCTACAGTCATTATCATGCTCATAACCAAAGCCATCGTCGGCATTCGTGTTACAGAAGAACAGGAGAACCGAGGAATAGATCTCACTGAACACGGTGAAGATGCCTACAGTGAACTATAATAAATGTTCACTCGCAGGTTGGCGACAATACCAACCATGAACTCGACCAACAAGCCACTCACCATCCTTTACAGGGACGAGTGGCTTGTTGCTGTAGACAAACCAGCTGGTCAGCTTGTTCATCCGGCTAATCACCCCAAAGAAGGTGACTTAGTCACGATGAAAATACTGCGCGACCAGATCGATCATCGCGTCTACAACATTCACCGCATCGATCGCCCAACCACCGGGGTCTTACTTTTTGCTCTTTGTCGTGATGCGGCTAAAGCATTACACCGCGATCTAAGACATCATAAAATATTCAAGACCTACTGGGCTGTTTGTCAGGGTACAGTGAGTGATCAGCCGTGGGAATGTTATCAAGGTATCCAAAAAGAGGACAACGAGCCAATACGCGATGCCCACACCAGTTTTCATTGCTTAGCTTCAGCATATCCGCCCTGCCTAGCCGATGAAAATTCATCCTGTATTTCACTGGTCGAAGCAAAACCCCACACAGGTCGCTATCACCAAATTCGCCGGCATATGTTACATATTAACAAGCCGATCGTGGGCGACTTTCGTTATGCCGGCATTGAGACATCCCAACACCTTGGGCAACTTCTTGGCACTGGATCGCGTATGCTTTTACAGTCTAAATCGTTGACATTGAGGCACCCCGTAAGCGACAAACAATTAACTATTACCTCACCCCCCGATCCATTTATCGCCAAGCTATTCCCTGAATATAGTAATCACTGATTGGCCATATCTTCCTCATTCTCAACATCAATCAACCATGCCTCGTCCGCCATTAATACCACCTAATCAATTGCTTGTGTGGTATCAATCAGGATCCATTACCCGCAAGCAGTGGCTTGCCGGCATGCGGCTTCAACTCCTTCAAGCTCTTACAGAAATTGCAGAGGATGGGAAAAACCCAGAGGGAGCACTGCTTGAACGTCTCCGCTGCCGTAACGCAGCACGAAGGCTTACCAAAAAAAACAGCGAGTCCGAGTTGCGAGAGGTATTCATGAGCCTCAGCCTGCTTGATGACTTTCCCCCAGCAAACTATTTGTGGAATGCAGATCATTTGGAAACCCCGATCCACACCATGCTCAGGGAAAAGCGCGCTCCTGTGCTGAAATTCAATGATATGGAAATTCACCGATTGAGTGCCAAACTAACGATTGAGTATGGCGGCTTAAAAAGTAAAAATAGAACCCGAGAAAGGATTTCTCTGCGACGAGATTGGAGGGGTGTCATGGTCATAGAAGACCGAGAGTATCTGCAAAAAGCACCATAGCTTTTCTATCAAAGCCATGACCTCATCGGCAGCTATATGGCTCAGTATTTAACAAACACCATGAAATGCTGCCACGGCAGATAGCCCTCAGTCTTGAGATGCTTTAAGCCAACCGCTTGCATTTCCTTAACAGCTTGAGCTTCTGTCATCTTATGAAGCGGCTTGATGGGCACCGCAGGATCCTCCGCACGATATTCCAATAAATAGATACGGCCACCTGGCTTGAGGGCATACACGATAGACTGCATCATCTCATTCGGGTGAGAAAACTCATGGTAAGCATCCACCATGATTGCCGCATCCACACTCGCAGCAGGCAGTTGTACAGAATTTATGTTACCCAGATTAGAATCCACGTTGCTTACACCCAAGCGCTTTGCCTTTTGCACCAAATAATCAACCATTTCTTGCTGAATATCGACGCCTATCACCTTACCTTGCGGCACAAGGTTTGCGAGCTTGAAGGCATAATAGCCTGAACCCGAACCAACATCGACAATCACCGCGTCAGATTTAAGTTCCCGCGCCAAGCCGTTCATCACCCGGCTCGCAGCCTCCTCTGCCTCCCGCTCTGGGCGCTCAAGCCAATGAATGGCGGCATGCCCCATCACCTGGGAAATCTCACGACCCATGTAGATCTTACCCGTGCCATCACGGCTCGCTTGTTTTTGCTCATAATCGTAAGCCGTGGGTTCATAGGCTTCGTCGAGAAAATCGGCAGTAGATAACTTATCATCAACTACTTCTACTTGTGATGAGGTCTTTGCTTTTTGGCCTCTGAGCTGATTCAAATATACCATACCGCCGATCACGAGTGATAATAAGATAAGGTAAAAAAAAAGTCTCCGGCGTTCTGCAAATTCCATAACAGATTCCATAGCATATATCTATGTATGATACAAACCCCCTATCAAACTGATACCACCGATTACCTGTGCACATCCACTTGCAGGCATAGTCAATGCGGGCTAGCCTCTTGCCATGGATTCCATCACCCAAGCAGCACTCGGCGGATTGTGCGGCGAAATGACGCTTCGCAAGCAGCTGGGCTGGAAGGGTATGGCTTGGGGGGTGTTTATTGGTACCCTTCCCGATCTCGATATTATCGCCTACCCATGGCTCGATAAGGTGCAGCAGCTTTCATGGCACCGCGGCATTTCCCATTCTATCCTGATGTGCTTTCTGGCCGCCCTTGTCCTTGGCTGGCTGCTAGCCAAAATTCACCGGAAAAGAGGCGTGACCCAACGGCAGGCGACCTGGTTTGTCTTTATCACCTGGGTCACCCACGTCGCCATCGACTGCTTCACCTCCTACGGCACTCAGATCTTCGAGCCCTTCAGTAACCACCGCTTTGCCTTGAACAATATGTCGATCATCGACATCTCCTTCACACTGC
>Ga0206125_10000437_pt1 | contig 54817 bp, 55 predicted proteins | sample Helgoland_Spring_4_FD_148598 | JGI IMG/M metagenome (GOLD analysis project Ga0206125, IMG submission 148598) | Pelagic subsurface seawater microbial communities from Kabeltonne, Helgoland, North Sea - Helgoland_Spring_Bloom_20160331_1 | ecosystem: Environmental > Aquatic > Marine > Epipelagic ... | reverse complement strand
GCCAGGTAGTAGCGCATTTTTACCCACACCGACAACAAAATCTTCAACGGCCAAAAGCCGGGTACCCGATTCGCTGGCGATCTCACACTGCGCGCCTGCAGCAATCATTGCGGGTATGCTGTCACCGGCGGGCGACGCGTTACACAGATTGCCACAAATCGTCGCTCTGCCTTGAATCTGAGTCGACCCGATCAAATCAGCGGCTTCCATCAAGCCTGGCAATAATGCCTGTAAATCAACATTTTCAGTCATCAACGCACTGGGTACCGCTGCACCGATGTAAATGCTTTGATCAGTGACCTCCAGTCGATTGGCTTCTGCCAACTGTTTGATGTCCAGAATTAAACGCGGTGTTTTATCAACTGAACGCATCTGTACCAATAAATCTGTCCCTCCAGATAATATTTGAGCCCGTTCTCCGCGCTTCAAATGATCATCCAAAACAGACAGTGCTTCTTGTACAGACTGTGGCGCTAAATAGGCGTATGCCCCCATGAATCCTCCGGGATGGTAAAACTATTAGAAAAAACAGCATCGAATCTATCAGAGACAGGCAGCCGCGAAAAGCTCTGTACCCAATTCGCATTAGGCTAATACAATACAAGCCCGCAAGCTGTCATAGGATCGAACGCCATCTCTATCTCAACTAACGAAAGACCGAACCTAAAGCCACTGATCAAAGACCATCTGGATCACGTTCAGGCAATGTGGGAAAACGCACTCGAGCAAGGCGGGTACGCTGGTGCTTGGATCAGCGCTGGGCAGCAGAGCTTCTATTTTCAGGACGATCACGGGCCAAAGTTTCAACCTAACCCAAATCTGGCCCAGTGGGTTGATCCAAAATTTTTAACGCCCGATTCGCAATTGTTAATACAAGCCGGTGACCGACCCATATTATTTTTGCATACACCTCGCGACTACTGGCACGCGCCCGCCCCGCTACCGGACTACTTAGCGCCATTTGTCGATGTACGCACGTTCTCATCACAAGCGGCACTTTGGGCTGCGTGTAAGCAGGCTAATGCAAATAAGCGACACATGGCACACATCACACAAGTCTATGCCGACGCCGAATATTTGGGCGATCTGAACCCGCCGAGCATAGTGGACTACGTGCATTTTCACCGCGCTCAAAAAACCGCTTATGAACAAGCGGCAATGCGCGCAGCCAGTGATATCGCCACGGCAGGACATATCGCTGCCGCAGAAAAATTTACGCAAGGCTGCAGCGAATTCGAAATTCACATGGCCTATCTTCAGGCTTCACAACAGACAGAACGGGACTTGCCGTATGGCAACATTGTTGCACTGAACGAGCACGCCAGCATCCTTCACTACCAGCATCAAGAACAACAGCATGTCTTACCCGCTAGAAGTTTTCTAATCGACGCGGGCGGGCTGTATCGCGGATATGCCAGCGACATCACCCGAACCTACGTTCACCAAGGCACACAACACGAGGATTTTGCGCAGCTGTTGCTTGATATGGAACAGCACCAACTCGAGTTGATTAATAGCATCACCTGCGGCAAGACATTCGCCGAACTACACGTACAGATGCATCAACAATTAGGCAAAGTGCTGGCGGCCAACGGTATCGTAACCTGCACCGCCGAGGCCGCTTTCGAACGCGGTATTACTGAGAAATTTTGTCCTCACGGACTCGGCCATTTGCTGGGTTTACAGGTTCATGATGTCGGTGGTCACCTCGCCAATGCGCAGGGCCAGGCTGCCCCACCGCCACCTCAGTACCCCATGCTACGCTTTACCCGCGCAATCGCTGCGAATCAAATTTTCACCATTGAGCCGGGCATCTACTTTATTCCTATGCTTTTAGCAGCGCTGGCCACTGAAAAAGCCCCTGTTAACTGGTCAAAGGTTGAGGCCTTAAAAGGTTATGGCGGAATACGCATTGAGGACAACGTCAAAGTGTTAGAGGTTGGCGTTGAAAATTTAACACGCGATGCATTTGCGAGAATTATTCATGACTGAGCGCCTCACACCTGCCCGTCTTTTTGCCGGGCAACCACTGACTGGCAGCCCACCTATTGACCTGAAATTTTCGCCGGACGCCAAGCGTTTGATCTACCGGCGAAGCGCGCAAGATGATCGGCAGCGTATGGATTTGTGGCAAATAGATCTTCAAACCAAAACTCACAGCCTGTGGATCGACGCTCGCGCGCTCACGCGCAACGAAACTGAAACCAGCACAAAAAACTTAACCAAAGCCGAACGAGCCGAAAGAGAACGCCGCCGGCAATTTAGCTACGGCATCAACCAATATCTCTGGCATCCGGACAAGCGACATATGCTCGTGCCGATTCAAGGGCAGGCTTATCTGGTCGACACCGAACATCCCAACAAGACAGCGACAACTCTTTGTCCGAGCGAGACACGACAAAGTGGGTTTCAAATATCGCCGCGCGGCGATTATCTAAGCTACGTTAGAGCAGGAAATCTGTTCATTACAGATTTCCAAGACGACACCGAACGACAAATCACCGAAGATGCGAGCGACACCCTCAGTAATGGGTTACCAGACTTCCTCGCAGCTGAGGAGATGCACCGATTCGAAGGACACTGGTGGTCACAGGACGATCAATATCTGGTGTTTTGTAAGGTAGATGAGGCTAGCGTTAACGTCAGTTTTCGTCTGGAAATGGAAGCCAGTGGTACGCAGACAATTGGGCAGCGCTATCCCTATGCGGGCGAAGCAAACCCTAGCGTTAGTCTGTGGCTTTACCACCTTGAGACTCAACGGGTCAGCCTAATATGGAAAAATGACAGGGACAACGACGCCGACTCGCAAGCCTATCTTGCAAGAGTCCATCTCGCAAAATCAAAGGTGCTCATACAAACCCAAGATCGACGGCAGCAGCATCTGCGCATTTTTGAATTGAATCTTAACAACGCGCTTGAAACTGGAGCGCCAGAATCTATTCAGTGGCAGGAGCGCTATCGTGAGTCATCATCAACCTGGATCAATTTAAATCACAACCTAAAAATACTGACCGACCAAAACATTGTCTTGACCACCGAGGAAACCGGCACCGCTCAGATAAAAATTATCAAACCCGATGGGGCAATTGAGCGTCTTGGGGGACCAACCCATATCAACGCCGTGTTGGATGCGAACCCGCACAAGATATACGTCACTGGATGGACCGACACTCCGCTGGAAAATCACCTCTTTGAAATCGATATCGCTGAGGGCGGTTGCCAACAAATCACCTCTGCGCCAGGCTGGCATGACGTGGTGGTCAATGTGCCGCATGAACAATTCATAGACCGCTATAGTCATGAATCATTGCCTTTACAAATTGACCTCAGCGACCTCACAGCAGACCCTAGGCCAGTGAGTCTATATCGGGAAACCATTACCAAATCTCATCCCTATGCGCCGTTTCTGCCGATGCATGCCTACCCCTATTTTGGTGAGGTCAAAGCCGAAGACGGGCAAACCCTACACTACCGCCTAACACCACCGGCAAAAATAACAGGCCTTCATCCGACTATTGTGTATGTCTATGGCGGGCCCGGTCCACAAAAAGCAAAACGCGAATGGAGTCCTTTAATCACTCAGCTGTTCGCTCAACATGGATTTGCCGTTCTGGAGTTAGACAACAGGGGTAGCGGCAATCGAGGACACCAATTTGAGGCCCCCATCTATCGCAACTTAGGGCTTGTTGAGGTGCGCGATCAAGTAGCAGGCTTGAGCGCTCTAGAGGACTACCCATGGGCTGATCAATCCCGCGTTGGGATCTATGGCCACAGTTATGGCGGGTATATGACAATCATGTGTCTCGCGCAAGCTCACCAACACTTTCATGCTGGCGTTGCGGTTGCACCGGTCAGCGATTGGCATTTATACGACACGCACTATACCGAGCGTTATATGGGCCTACCCGAGGAAAATACGGCCGGCTACGAACAGGCAAACGTGCTCACGCACATACATAAACTGCAGGCACCACTGCTACTGATGCACGGTATGGCAGACGATAATGTGCTGTTCACACACAGCACAATGATTATGGGCAAACTGCAAGCGCTCGGCTTACCCTTTGAACTCATGACCTATCCCGGCGCCAAACATTCGATGCAAGAGCAGGACGTTTCAATTCATCGCTTCAACTTAATTTTAGATTTTTTCAGTCGGCGACTTGGAGGCCATCAATGAGTGAAATCACGATCAGAAGAGCCGTACATACCGATATTCCTTTTCTGATCGAGAGTAATCAGGCAATGGCAACGGAAACTGAGGACTTGGGCCTGAATATACAAGCGCTGGGTAAAGGCATTGCCTATTTGATGACGCACGCCGCCGAGGGTTTCTATTTAATTGCAGAACAGAACCGCATATCCATCGGCACACTTATGGTGACCTTCGAGTGGAGTGATTGGCGCAATGGACGCTTTTGGTGGATTCAGAGCGTCTTCGTCCCGATAACCCATCGACGCAAAGGCGTCTACAATCTCATGCACAACGCAGTGCGACAACTCGCTTTGCAGGACCCTCAGGCATGCGGCATTAGACTTTACGTGGAACATAACAACCAACCCGCAATCGGCACTTACCTGAAAATGGGAATGGCAGAAACCCACTACCGCCTATACGAAGAGCCCCTCAAACGGCCCGATTAAACAGTCGAAAAAAATTTTCGCGCGTGAATTGAGCCAATTCAGCTACCTCCACCCCACGCAAATCGGCTAAAAACTTTGCGGTATCCGCAACAAAACCGGGTTCATTTTTCTTCCCGCGGTGTGGCACCGGCGCCAACCACGGGGCATCAGTCTCAATCAGCAAACGCTCATCAGGAACGCGCTCCGCTACTTCTCGCACTTGGGCTGCATTTTTGAACGTCACGATACCCGAGATAGAAATATAATAATCTTCAGCTAATGCCTGCTCCGCCATCGCCCAAGATTCCGTAAAACAGTGCAAAACGCCGCGAACTTTTGGAAATTCGGTGATCAAGGCCAAGGTATCAACCTCTGCCGACCGAGTGTGAACGATCACCGGCAATGCATGATTTTCGGCAAGCTGCAATTGTTGGGCAAACGTATGACGCTGCTCTGCGCGGGCTTTGTTGTCATCAACGTAGAGATAGTCCAGACCCATTTCGCCAACCGCAATCACATCTGAGCGATCCAAATAGCGATTAACCCAAGCGGCATCGCCGCTGCACGACCCTGGATGTTCCCCAACGCTGGCCCATACCCCGCTGTGGTTTTCAGCCATCGCAAGCACCTCTTCGATAGCCGCTTGTTCAACGCCTATGCACAGAAGTTCATTAACACCCGCCGCTCGAGCACGGGCAAGTGCTGCCTCGGGATTTTCCAGATAATTCAAATGACAGTGCGAATCGACAAACATGGGCCTAGGCTACATCGTGTGGGTATGGCGATCCGACTGCAATGCGCCTGCGAGATGCGTTTCGATCTTGCTGCGAGCAACGTCGTCCTGATCGTTAAATTGAACGCCTATGCCCGCAGGACGACTGCCCTGCGCACGCTTTGGCGTGATCCAGACCACGTTGCCAGCGACCGGTATTTTTTCCGTTTCATCTAAAAGATTCAACAACATGAATACTTCATCACCAAGGTCGTACTCTTTGTTCGTCGGAATAAAAAGGCCGCCATTGTGGATGTACGGCATATAGGCTGCATACAAAACCGCTTTGTCCTTAATTGCTAAAGACAATATCCCGTTTCTCACTCCGCGTTTTGAACCTGCCATTAGATTAAAAATCCTGTTTAAATCTTTGCATTCAAGGATCCAGCAGGTCAGTTAAACACTGCCTTTTCCAAGCTAAATATAGTCCGCGTTACGCGTTGAGGTGTCAATCGTCAAACTATGACACACAACCCAGATTTCACCGAATATCAGGGTCCTTTTGCACCACTGACTCTATTTAGCTGAACCCACCGCACAATGAGTCGCTCAATCAACAACCGCGCATTCGCTGAATTTGAGGTTTCGATCTGCTGGCGGATCAACAGTAATTCATCCGAAAATCCGATCAGCGCTGCCGCAGAACCCTGGCAGCCGGGAATCGAATCACCACCCAAATGCAGCAAAACCCTCCGATACCAACGAGCAAGCCAATTAACCTTGTCCCCCTGCATAATCGGTTCAAGACTTACCTCTAGGCTTGCTCTAGGCAACTCGGCAAGCCACGGGGTGATCTCAATCTGCCCGCTGTGCCTACTTTGGGCGATAGACAACGGGGCATGACCATACTCGGCAAAAGTGCTCTGCGAGATATCTAATCCTTTCTCTTGCAACCAAACCCGTGCTTGGGTGATGTCCGCATTGACCTGAAAGCGCTGGCAACGACTTCGGATGGTCGGCAAAAGCTTTCCCCAGAAAGGGGTAGCCAAAACTACGTGTGTATTAGGCGGCGGCTCCTCCAGAGTCTTAAGTAACGCATTGGCTGCGTTCGGATTCAAAAGGTGCGCATCCAGTATCGCCGCGACTTTACGGCAAGACTTCTGTGGTGTTTGCACGGCAAATTCTGTCAGGCGCCTAATCTGATCGATTTTGATCACCGCGCCATCCGCCGTGATCCAGCGAAAATCAGGATGAGCAAACTCATCCACCTGCCGCTCACCATCAACCTCCAAAAGTAATAATGCCACTTGGGCCAACAACGTTTCATGCCCCCACCCAAGCGGACACGTCAACGCAAGCGCATTAGGCAGCTGGCTTGTTGAACAAAGGTCTTGCAAGCGCCGCAAGGTGGGTTCATGCCATGGATAAATAGACACTAAATATCGCGCTCGGCTAACAGTCGCTGGATCACTAGTGCAATGTTTTTCTGCACCTCATCTAATGACTGGCTCGCATCAATGGTATGCATTCGCGACAACGAAGCCGCCCGGGCCAGATAACCCTGGCGCACAGCTTGAAAAAAAACGAGCTGTTCTTGCTCCATGCGGTCTAACTCTCGCGAGGCAATTCGGCTGCGCCCCACATCCGGATCACAATCAAGGTACAGCGTTAGATCAGGCTGCAAATCTCGCTGCACCCACTGTTCGAGTTGTCTGACATAATTAAGATCAACTCCGCGCGCGGTTCCTTGATAGGCATAAGAAGCGTCGGTAAAACGGTCGCTCACAACCCACTGCCCTCGCGCTAAACGTGGTCTTATCTCCGTATTCAAATGCTGATTTCGAGCGGCAAAGACAACTAATAATTCGGTCAAACCGGCCACTGGCTCATCCCAAGTTGAGAGCAATTGATCTCGCAAAGCCTCGGCAAACGGCGTACCTCCGGGTTCTCGCGTTTCGTAAAAATCAATATTAGCCTGCCTTAACAAATCACATAAAAACACTAAATTTGTCGACTTACCTGCGCCCTCAGAGCCTTCCAGAGTGATAAATTTTCCTTTTAAACTCATGGTTTTACCTGTCGATTTAGTTGATACGTGCGGACCGCACTATTGTGCTCACTTAACGTGCGTGAAAACTTACTTTTGCCATCTCCTTGAGCAACAAAATACAGATAATCGCCGTCTGCAGGCTGGACTGCCGCCTCGAGCGAGGCGTTAGACGGCAGTGCAATGGGCGTTGGCGGCAAGCCTCGATTCTGATAAGTGTTAAACGGTGAATCAATGCGCAAATGCGCACGCGTGAGGTTTCCGTCGAATTCTGCGCCCAGTAGATAAATCACGGTGGGATCTGTTTGCAATCGCATCTGGCGACCAAGTCGATTATGAAAAACCTGACTAATGAGGGTTCTATCACTTTCCAAACCCGTTTCCATTTCAATAATCGAAGCTAAAATCACCATCTCAAACGGACTCTTCAGCGCGCTATTCTCCTGCTTTTTTTGCCAAGCAGACAACATTCGCAGGCGCATCGCATCATAGGCGCGCAGTAGAATATCTCTGGTGCTATCACCACGCCGAAAATAATAAGTATCAGGAAAAAACATACCTTCTACAAATGGCGCATCTAGCGCAAGTTCCGACGTTAAATCTAGGGCGGTTGCCGCGGACAAATTTTGCGATAACAAGTCATTGTCACGCAACTGCCGCAGAAGTACGGCCACCGTGATACCCTCCCGAACACGGAACCGATGAGTCACGACCGACCCGTCTCGCAACATAGACAAGAGTTGCCTTGGAGTCATACCAACGGACATTTGGTATTCGCCCGCTTGCAGAGAGGTTTCGAGCCCCGTCAGGCGTGCTAATAATAACAATCGGTTGGAATTATCGAATCCTGCCTCATCGAGCTTTTCAATCAAGTCCGAAAGGCTTTCACCAGGCATCAGATCAAAGAAAATAGGCGCATTTTGAATCGGTTGCACGGCCCATTTAGTGATATGCCAATAACCAGCGCAGAGCAACAACAAACCCACTGCCGCGATCATCGCAGCTAAATTCATCAGTTTGCGGAAGACTCCGCCCACCGATCAAACGGTGCCAAAAATCAGCGTTCCGTTGGTCCCACCAAAGCCAAAGGAATTGCTTGCCGCAGCCTTGATACGTACATCGCGCGCGACGTTTGGCACATAGTCAAGATCACAATCTGGACTTGGATTGTGCAGATTTATGGTTGGCGGGAGCACCTGATCCGCTAACGCCTTGATCGTGAAGATCGCCTCGACGGAGCCTGCAGCGCCCAATAGATGGCCAATCATTGATTTCGTTGAACTGACAGCCAAGGAGGTATCCGCACCAAATATCGATTTAATCCCCTTGGTTTCAGCGACATCTCCCAACGGCGTTGAGGTGCCGTGCGCATTGAGATAACCAACATCTTCGGGATTCAGGGCCGCGTCCTTCAGCGCATTGCGCATCGATGCCGCGCCACCTTCTCCATTCTCAGCCGGACTGGTGATGTGAAATGCGTCACCACTCATACCAAACCCGAGAACCTCTGCATAGATCTTGGCACCGCGAGCACAGGCTCGTTCATATTCTTCCAGTACAAGCACACCTGCGCCGTCTCCAAGAACAAAACCGTCACGGCCTTCATCCCAGGGGCGACTGGCCTGTTCTGGTTCCTCGTTACGCGTCGATAGCGCTTTCATCGAATTAAAGGCGGCGACACAAATTGGCGAAGTCGCATACTCAGCACCACCAACCACCATGACGTCGGCCTCACCATACTGGATCATTCTTGCGCCAAAGCCGATATTGTGGGTACCTGTTGTACATGCGGTCACAATCGCAATATTGGGACCCTTAAAACCATAACGAACGGATAGGTTTCCCGCAATCATGTTGATTACAGAGCCTGTCACAAAAAATGGAGACACTCGGCGGGGACCGCTTTTGATCAGCGTGGAGTGCGTTTCCTCTATCAGATTGATTCCACCGATACCCGAGCCGATAGCGATACCGATCCGATCACCATCGTCGGGATGCGCAACCAAACCCGCGTCTTGAATTGCTTGAATACCAGCAACCATCCCGAATTGGATAAAACCATCAATTCGACGGGCTTCTTTTGCAGCCATATACTCAGTGATATCGAGGCCTTTGACCGCAGCACAAATCTTGACGCCGTGATCCTGCGTATCAAAATAGGGATTTTCGGCAACACCACTGGTACCCGCTAATGCAGCCTGCCAAGAGTCATTGACGGTATTCCCAATGGGGGAAACCATACCCAAACCGGTTACGACAACTCTTCTTCTACTCATAGATGACCACTCATAGATGATAGATGGACAGCGCAACCGGAGGCCCACTAAGATTCGCCTTATCGAAGTCCAGATAAAGCATTGCCGCGGGCAGCTTCTTGGCGCGCAAATTGCGGCTGTTTAGCCCTATTGGTGCGCCAAAATGTAGTCTATTGCGTCTTTAACCGTTGTAATTTTTTCAGCTTCTTCGTCAGGAATTTCGGTTTCGAATTCCTCCTCTAAAGCCATTACAAGCTCAACGGTATCTAATGAATCGGCCCCGAGGTCCTCAACAAAAGAAGCTTTTTCGTTCACCTCGTCGTCTTTGACTCCGAGTTGCTCACAAATCAATTTCTTTACACGTTCTTCAACACTGCTCATTTTTAAGGTATCTCCCTAGAAAGTTCGTGAATGCAGGGCGGGCGCATTCTATAGAGGCCATTTACGCAACGCAAGCAAGCTTTTGTCTCTTGAAACGGCGCCGCCCTTGCGGTTATAAAATTTTTTCCATCAGGCGGCAAACATGCCACCGTTTATATGTATTGTCTGCGCGGTGATGTAACCCGCTTCATCACCGACCAAATAAGACACGGCGCTGGCAACCTCTGTTGCCTCACCCATGCGCCCCAAAGGAATGCGCTCCAGCATAGATGCCGTTTGCGCGTCCGTTAACTCTGCCGTCATGTCAGTCCCAATAAACCCTGGCGCGACTGTATTGACCGTAATATTTCTCGAGGCAACTTCCAATGCCAACGCCCTAGAAAAACCTTCCACAGCAGCCTTGGAGGCGACATAGTTGCTTTGCCCCGCGTTACCCATACGCGCAACAACGGAGCCCAGGTTAACGATTCTGCCCCATCTTGATTTCACCATTCCGCGCAAAACAAGCTTGGTGACGCGATAGAGGCCATTTAAATTTGTATTTACAACATCTGTCCACTCAGCTTCGCCCATGCGCAACATCAGGTTGTCTTTGGTAATCCCAGCGTTATTGACTAATATCTGCGGCGAATCTGCTGCGTCACCAATACGCTGCATCAACGACTGGACTGATTCAGGATCATCCAATCGCAACTCCACACCCACACCACTGACACCTAATGCCTGCGAAATCCGCTCGGCACCTACTGGCGAGGTAGCGGTGCCCACCACAAAATACCCATCACTGGCCAGACGGTCGGCGATAGCGGCCCCGATTCCCCGCGATGCGCCCGTGACTAGCGCCGTTTTTCTAGCCATATTGGGTCTCTCTCATGCTGTTCTTCGCTTGGGTTCTCGTTTTATATTTCATTGCTAACTTGTATCTCAAAGAACCCCAGCTTTTGACAACCCTGACGTCGGCGTTGATTTTGATATCCTTCGAATTAGACCTGCCAGTACACTGCCCGGGCCACATTCAGCAAAGTCCGTTACCCCGAGGCTAATCATTTGATTCACGCACTCAGACCAGCGCACCGGTTCAGCTATTTGCGCCACTAAATTCGTACGCAACTCATTTAGATCGTTGGGCACCTTGGCACTTACGTTTTGAATAATTGGTATACTGGGTAAGGTCAGCGGAATTCGATTCAGCGCTTCAGCAAACTCTGATTGCGCCGCTGCCATGAGTGGAGAATGAAAAGGGCCGCTAACGTCTAAAAGAACCGCCCGCTTCGCACCATCAGCCTTGCAGGCAACAACCGCAGCTTCCACTGCTGCTGTCGCACCAGCAATGACCACCTGCCCGGGTGCATTAAAGTTTGCAGCGACAACAACGCCTTCAACGTGTTCACAGCAGGCAACTACCTGCGGGTCATCTAAACCCATAATTGCCGCCATAGCACCTTGCCCTCTGGGCACAGCCGCTTCCATGAGTTCTCCGCGCAACCGCACCAGCCTGAGCGCGTCAGCAAAGTTCAGCGCACCTGCGCAGGTCAGCGCTGAATATTCCCCAAGGCTATGGCCCGCAACATAACTCGGCGATGGGGATTGTTTCTGCCAGACATCCCACAACGCAGCACTCGCAGCCAGCAATATAGGCTGAGTATTTTGAGTCGCAGACAAGTCTTCGGGTGGCCCCTTTTGAACCATTTCCCAAAGATCGAAGCCAAGCACGTCTGACGCCTCGGAAAATTTATCGACAATGGTAGTGTACGTCGCCGCCAGATCAGCAAGCATGCCCACGCTTTGCGCACCTTGCCCCGGAAAAACCGCGCCGAGGGTCATCGTTACTAACTCTCTTCGGAGATAACCTGACGGCCGCGATAATAGCCATCCGCAGTCACATGATGGCGACGGTGGGTTTCCCCGGTGGTGTTATCCACGGACAACGTAGGCTTATCCAACGCGTCGTGCGAACGTCTCTGCCCACGACGCGAGCGGGTAACTTTACTCTTTTGAACTGCCATCTCTTTTCCTTACTAGTTTGCCAAATCAACTGGCTTATTGGCGCGCATAATACCACGTATAGGGCACAAGCACAGGCCACTACTGATTATCGTCTTCAGACTCCGGTGAACGCGCCCCAATCCCCATTTGAGATAATGCAGCAAAAGGTCGGTGCGTATCGGGCTCCACCTCTTCCACGAGGGGTCCAAAGGACATTTTCGGGTAATTAACACATTCCGCTACCATGCAAACCTTGGCCGGCAGATGCAAAAGTATCTCGTCCTCGATCAACTCCACCACATCTAACTGTGGTCCTGAAACCACAATAATTTCCAACGCTTGGTCTTGCTCACGCCACAACTTTGCCTGATCCTCAGAGTTAGCCAATACCGCCTCTATCTGCGCCTTAACCTCTACCTGCACCGGCTCTGTACATCGCTGGCACGCCAGCCCGAGGACGGTTTCCGCCTTTCCAGCAACGGCCACTCGACCACGGTCATCCACTGCAAAGCTTAAGCGTGCACGGATGTCCTGCAGATTGATCGCACAATCTACCAATCGTTGGCAGTTCTGAGCCGGCACCTGCCGGTCTATCACCGCCTCGGACTTTGCAAGATCAGCATATTGCGGCACAGAGTTATTGCGTGTTGTCATGGCGGCGGCAATCATAGGGATCAGACAATGCCATGTAAACCCACACCCACGGTTAAAATTTGCAGAACGCTTAAACACCGTTTGGATTCATTTCTGCAGGAACACGCGCCATGACACCATCTATTATTCTCGCCTCAACGTCTGTATACAGAGCACAAGCTTTGGCGCAATTCGACATACCCTTCACGTCCGCAGATCCGAAAGTTCAAGAGCGTCGGATTAGCGGAGAATCCGCCAGAGCCCAGTCACAAAGACTGGCCTGTGAAAAAGCCACTGCTGTGGCCAAAACCAACCCATACGCCATCGTCATCGGCGCTGACCAAGTTGGCGAATGTAAGGGAAAACTGCTGCACAAGCCTCTTTCCGTAGCAAATGCCATTAAAGGGCTTTGCGAGATCAGCGGCAAGCAAGCCACCTTTTATAGCGCGCTTGCTGTGTACTGCCCGAAACGGCAAAAGCTGTTCAAGAAAGTAGTACCCACGCGCCTAGTCTTTCGCACGATTTCAAGACAACAGGCCAAAGACTATGTGCAAAAAGACCGGCCATTGGATTGCGCAGGCGGGTTCAAAATTGAATCCTTGGGGATTGCATTGTTCGAGCAGGTCTCTGCGAAAGACCCAAGCGCGCTCATCGGACTGCCATTAATAGCATTGACCACGATGTTGAATGATTGCGGTGTCCAACTCGTGTGAGCAGGACACACCATTAGGCGGTTTCTAAACCCTTCAGCCCTACCCAATACGCCTCCAAAGCGGCACTTACAGGGGCATTCACCTTGAGCGCCCCCCGTTCTAACGGAATCATCAGCTTTCTAGCATGCAAACATAAACGTGGGGCAGCATCTGGCGTCGTTTGCTCTGAACTAGCCTGAGTGTATTTATCATCCCCTAAAACGGGGTGGCCATTTGCGCTGGTATGGACACGAATCTGATGGGTTCGCCCGGTATGCAACGTCGCCTGCAGACGAGTGGCCCGATTAGCCGCACGATCCAGCACCGCAAAATCTGTTCTTGAGGCACGCCCGTCACTCGATACTTTCACCCGCCGCTCCCCCCAGGACGTTTCAAAGCGCTGCAGCTTTAGTTGCACAGTACGAAACTGTTGCGGCCAGGCGCCCGCAACAAAAACCTCGTAAATTTTTTTAACCTGACGGTCTCGGAATTGTTGCTGAGCGTAGGTGAGTGCTTGACGGTTTTTAGCCAAAGCTAAGCACCCAGAGGTATCTCGATCCAGGCGGTGCACAAGTTCTAAACGTAAATTCCCCGTCATATCGCGAAGGATTTCCACCACGCCAGCACCAATTCCCGAACCACCATGAACCGCGATTCCTGAAGGTTTATCAATCACCAAATACTGCTCATCTTCAAACAAAATGGCGTCCGTCAAATTCTGCTGGGTTTTTGTCGAATATTGCACCGGCAACGTATCTGCTGTGCGCACCGGTGGAATGCGAATGCGGTCATTTAGGGTTAACCGATAGCTGGCTTTGACGCGCCCGCCGTTAATCCGAACCTCCCCCTTGCGCAGTAACCGATAGATATGCTGGCGTGGAACGCCTTTTAGCTGCCGCAATAAAAAGTTATCAACGCGCTGCCCAACATCTTGCTGATCAAACACATCCACATACCTAACGCTCATACGTGCACACTCAAATAAAAATATAAGGGTTTGAAGGACTTAGCAAACACTGTTAACATCGCGTCGTCTCGGTGAGCCGACTTGCTGATTGTCATACGATATAACGATCCCCGATCAATATCGATCGCTGATTAAAAATCGTAGTCAAAACAGATAATCGCCTCGCTGAGCGAACGACGACAAGCCAAACGATGGTTTTAATCCTCGACACGGCATAAGAGCATGATTGGCAAGCCCCAAAATAAAGGTCGGGTTTGCGCCAGCCCTCGAGAAGGCGAACTATGACAGTGGCAGGTAGTCTAGCGAGGATCCCTTAAACTTAGATCAACACTAGACACCCTTGATAGGTATTCGATCTTTGATGCTTGTACATTGAGCATCAGTGATAACGTGTGTTCATGTCCGAAGAAGGCGCCTAGTGGCGCACCGGAGCGTAACACTGAGCACATTTTTTGCGGATTTTGGCAATAAATTTTGGGTTTTGAGGGCTGTAGCATTGCGTGCGTACAACAAACGACATCTACAACACTCAAGAGAAATAGGCACATTGACGAAGGTTACCGTGGGACGCGCCCATACAGCAGCGTTTGGCAGGTAATCTAGATCGCCGGGCATACCCCGACTCCCGTCACTGAAGCTCTTTAAAACCCAAGGCTAGCAATCGCTAAGCCTGTTTATGCCCTAGTCCTCAAGCGCCTGCCCTTTGCCGTCAACGACACCGGTATTTCAGCACAGCTGATTCTCCGGCTATAAAATGACAACGGACAAATTTAAATGAAAAGAATGTTAATAAACGCAACGCAACCCGAAGAGGTGCGCATTGCATTGGTCGATGGCCAGAAATTATATGACCTGGACATCGAAAACCGCACTCGCGAGCAAAAAAAATCCAGCATATACACAGCCAAAATCACTCGCGTAGAACCCAGTTTGGAAGCTGCTTTTGTTGATTTCGGCTCTGAAAGACACGGCTTCCTGCCTCTAAAGGAAATCGAGCGCAGCTACTTCAAAAAACGTATGAGTGAGGGCGGCCAGCGCACCCCAATTCACAATCTTGTTCAAGAAGGTCAGGAACTACTGGTACAAGTTGACAAAGAAGAGCGCGGTAATAAAGGTGCCGCGCTGACGACATTTATCAGCTTAGCCGGGCGTTATATGGTGTTAATGCCAAACAACCCGCGCGCTGGAGGCATATCCCGACGCATTGAAGGAGACGATCGCGACGAGTTGCGCGAAGCCTTGTCGCACTTGGAAATACCTGACGGAATGGGGGTCATTGTCCGTACCGCAGGCGTTGGACGTAGCGCCGAGGAACTACAGTGGGATCTTGCCTACCTGCTACAATTGTGGGAAGCAATACAGACGGCTCGAAACCAAGAAGCAATTCCCTCCCTCATTTACCAGGAAAACAGCGCCGTGCTGCGGGCGGTACGGGACAATCTGCGACGCGACGTGAGCGAGGTGCTGATCGAAGGTCCAGAGGCTTTTGAAGAGGCCTCAACATTCATCGCGCAAGTGATGCCGCACTACAAAGATAAAGTCAAAGCTTACAGTGACGGTATTCCGCTTTTCAGTCGCTATCAAATAGAAAGCCAAATTGAATCCGCTTTTGAACACACGGTAAAACTCCCCGCCGGCGGCAGCATTGTCATCGACCCAACGGAAGCATTAGTCTCCATCGACATTAACTCTGCTAGGGCCACAAAAGGCGCTGATATAGAAGAGACTGCACTGAATACTAATCTCGAAGCTGCTGATGAAATCGCGCGTCAACTTAGAGTGCGTGATATCGGCGGTTTAATTGTGATCGACTTTATCGACATGGTTAACCCGAAAAACCAACGTGCCGTCGAAAACAGGATGCGTGACGCACTCGAAGCTGACCGTGCGCGCGTACAAGTCAGCCGCATCTCCAGATTTGGGCTTATGGAAATGAGCCGACAACGACTACGCCCTTCTTTAGAAGAAGTAACCAGCGGACTTTGCCCTAGGTGCAATGGTCAAGGCCGAATAAGGGACACAAAATCACTGGCACTGGCTATCTTGCGCATCGTTGAAGAGGAAGCACTCAAAGAGCGAAGTGCTGTTGTAAGAATTCAGGTTCCATTATCTGTCGGCGCTTACTTATTAAACGAAAAACGCCAAGACGTGGCCGATATTGAACAACGCTCAAAAACTCATGTTGTCATTATACCCAACTTAAATTTGGAGACACCGCACTACATTGTCGAACGGTTGCGCGACGACCATGTCCAAGAAGAAGGGGAAATTCCAAGTTTTCAACTTTCTGAACTGGCTAACAAAGCCAGCAGTCAAGAGTTACCCCAAGACGAACCCACTTCTAAACGCCCGCAAGCTGCTGTTCAAGCCATACAACCCCAACAGCCGCCACCCAAACCGACGTCGGCACCACCTGCCGATCGCGCACCAAGCAAGCCTGAAAATGACAACGCGCCCGGTTTTTGGAAGAAGTTAGTCAAAAGCCTGTTCTCCGACGAAGCGATAAGCGAATCACGGGAAAAAGAAAGCGCTCAAACCCGCGAGAGAGCACAGCCGAAAAAAACCCGTAACGCACGATCGTCACAACGCTCAGAAAGCCCTGCCAAGTCAAACGCACGCCGGGCGAAACCACAATCCGCGGAACAACAAAAGCCCAGCGACTCCAAACGCGCCTCCTCGCGTGATGGCGGCAGCAACGCTGAAGAGCAGCGTGATCGAGGAACTCGCGCAGATGCGAAACAAGCAGAAAGCAGCAAGCCAAACAGTCGTTCAAAAAAGGAACAAAAAAATAAGCTGGCTGACGATCTGCACAGTGAGAGTGAGCAACCATCTAAAGCAAAAACAAAAAACAAAAGCGAGAAGCCATTACCGACGCCAACCGCGGAGGAACGTGCACCCAGCCCTGAGGCGTTGAAAGAAAGCAAACGCGCTCCTCGTAGAAATCGCTCTGCCAGCAAGCCAAAAGCACCTGCAGATGGCGGCTCAGTCAATCAAACAACACCCGATTCCAGTGAAGCGACTGACACGGCTGAACAAAAATCAGTTCAATCAAACGCGGACACATCTGTCGAAGCTATAAGCGAAACAACAACCGATACCGCTCAGCCATCGAAAAATACGCAAGCGCCAGCTTCTCCTGAGCAAAACAGCATCGCTGAGGGCGAGACGGAAAGCGAGCCCTCGACAACCCGCGGTCGAGCAATGAACGACCCGAGAAATCGCGGCAAATCTGCCGATGAACCAACGCCCGCATCACCGCCGGTTGAAGCTAACGGTGCTGAAGTTTCCGTGCTAGAAAACGAAGTCACGCCAGACAAACCACCAGCAGAAAAGAAGCCAAGACGAACTCGGGCAAAAAAAGCTGTCCCGAAGGCAGTCGAGGCTTCCGGTGATGACTCGCAAGCCCAAGAAACAGTAGCTCAGGCCACCGTCGAAGAGAAGACAACTGTGGATCCGGAAACGGCCGAGAGCACGGATACACCGGTGGCAGACAAACCCAAACCAAAGTCCAAATCGAGACCTCGCAGAGCGCGAAAAACCGTTGACAGCCAGGAACCGGAAAAAGACCAAGACGCAACCGCGCAGGCCGCCGTTCCGACGGAGCCAGCCACAGCTACCATTGATCAGGTACCTGCAACAGATTCAGCGTCACCGCCAGATGCACCGGTTGTGCCTACTGCGCCCTCCGGCTCAGCATCATCAACACCTGAAGCGGTAGTTTCCGAGGAGGCCACTGCGGCGCAGCCAAGCCCCACGCCCGCTGAACGACCTGCACGAGCTTATAATGACCCGCGCGAAATTCGCCGTAGGCAACGCGAGGAAACACTAAAATCGCAGGGCGTTATCCCAAAGAATGCGCCGTCAGCCAAAAGTGATCAGAACAACAGCGAGGGTTCTACCTCAAGCTGAACGCCGTACTTGTCGAGGACATCACGCTGGATGTCCTCGGCGAAAGACATAATCGGCTCCAACCGATCAGCGCCTAAATTCACCAGCACTAAAGGCTGCTTTGACCAACAGGCGACCGTCGCCGATGGCTTATCTTTCCAGCCGGCCGTATCTATTAACTGCGCCGCACTCAACTTAACGCACGCCGCACCGACTGTGTCAACGGTTGAAAACTGTTTGAACTGTGGGTGTCGGGCGCGCAAAACAGCGGCAGTCGCCACACTAACGAGCGGATTTTTAAAAAAACTGCCCACGTTGGGCACAATGGCGGGTTCGGGCAACTTACGCCGACGAACGCTCATCACTGCTGCTGCCACCTGATTCGGTGAGGGGGCAAGCACACCTACTGAAGTCAACTCAGCGCGCAGGTCGGGGTACCCCCATCGAACCTCGGGATGTTTAAGAAGCTTAAACTCGACCTCTAAAATAGTTCGTCGGTCTGATTGTTTAAATACACTGTTCCGGTAGGCAAACTGGCAGTCGCTTTGCGTCAACGTAGAACATATGCCATCTTCATCGAGCACCGTTAAGCGGTCGATATACGCGCCCACCTCTACCCCGTAAGCACCAATATTTTGTACCGGTGCGGCACCAACAGAGCCTGGAATCAGGCTCAAATTTTCCAGACCAAACCAACCTCGCTTGAGGCTGTATTGAACAAAAAGATGCCAGTTCACACCTGCACCAACCGCAACTGAAATGTGACGCTGTGTTTCCGCGATCACACGAATACCCTTGAGGTCAATCACACAAACAAACGCATCAACCCTCGCATACGGTAAGATATTCGAGCCTTCGCCTAAGGGGACAAAACGCAACTTTTCCGCGCGCGCTATCTTGCGAGCCTGCCTAACCTCGTCAATAGAATGGGCGCGCATACCTTTAGCCGCGACAGCGTGTACGCCAATGGTATTTGGTATGACAAAGTGGCTTTCATCCATATCATCGAAACCTCTCATCGAGATGCTTGTGCAATATAACGAAACGTAAGGTTGATTCGTGGGCCAACCAACTTAGCTGTCTTGGCCAGTTTGTGTTGGCATCTCCCGTCGAAGACCAATAATGAGCCAGATGTCAGGTTAATTTCCTCGGCCTTAACATCAGGGTCCTGACGATAACAGAACCGGCGAGTATCCCCTATGCTGAGCGATGCAATCACCGGCGCCGCTGCTTTTTCATCGTCGCGGTGCCACCCCATATATTGGCCACCATGGTCGTAACGGTTTAACAAAACAAAATTAAACTCTAAGTCAAAACGTTCGCAAATTTGCACTTTGAGCGCCAACAAATACTCGGGCCAGCCACTTGCCAAATGGTTCAAACGGGTATATCGGTAGTTGACACCTTCATCTCCAAACCACGCGAGCCGCCGCGGAACCGGAGTGCGTTTACCAAATAGTTGGAACGTTTCCGACTGCCAGATTGTTGATGCTGGATCCATCAGTGGATTCAACAAAAGTGCCACCGCGTGCGAGCTCAGAAAATTCGGCTCGTAAGCAATAATTGGAGAAGACAGGGCGTTAGATGACACGTTTAAGAGGAAGATGTGGCAAGAAAATTCTCGACCCTGAGCAGATCCTCGGGCGTATCAACGCCAGCAGGGACGCGCTGAGCTGCGGGTAGAACCTGAATGGTCTGACCCGACTCCAGCCAGCGCAACTGTTCAAGACATTCAATATTTTCCAATAATGAAGGCGGCAGACCGATAAACTGCGACAGCGCCGAAACTCGAAAAGCATAGATACCCACATGCCGAGCCACGCGATGCTGCTCGAACCAATTCTGGGTGAGTTCATCGACCGGAATCTCGCGCGGAAACGGCACAGGCGCACGCGAAAAGTAAAGTGCCCTGCCATCCTTATCACACACCACTTTGACCACATTCGGATCCAGAAAATCCGCGGAGCTCTGCAGCAGTTCACTCAAAGTGGCCATACCCACGTCAGGCAAAGCGCACAGGGAACTGGACAGCTGATCTATCACGGCCGGAGGCAGTAACGGTTCATCGCCCTGAACGTTGATCACAATATCGCGATCACTCCAACCCAGTCGAGAGGCAACTTCCATAACGCGGTCTGACCCCGAGCGATGTTCTTTGGCCGTGAGCATTGCCTGATAACCCGCATTCTCCACAATTTGTCGAACGCGCTGATCATCTACCGCGACAACCACATCGTCAGCATTTGAGCGAGCAGCTTGCCGGGCAACCCGCACGATCATTGGCATACCAGCAATCACCGCTAGCGGTTTCTCGGGCAACCGAGTTGAGCCCAAACGTGCAGGAATCACAACATGAATTTTCATCAAATCTCCTCTGCTTATGGCCCTTCTCGACGCGGAACAATGGCTCGGGCGTTCAACAAATCAGCCAGATGTGATGTCGCGGTATCAGGCAACTCAACCGAAACACGCAAAAACCAAACATGACTGTAGTCGCCAGCCAGATGCTTGAACTTCGCGGCATCTTTTTCGGTACACACAACCGGCAGCACATCATCAAACTGAGCCTCTGGGCCCGCAAAGTTATAATGATCGCTATAGGTATGTTTTAGGGTGTTTAAGCCCAATTCGTGCAAAGTCTGAAAAAACCTTCCCGGATTACCGATACCGCACAATGCGTGCACCTTCGGGAAGCGCCGGACAAACTCTTCAGGATCTATCGGGCGCGCACGCCCCAAGCTATAAAAACCAACGGGGCGCATATGCATGACGGTCTCTGTTTCCACCAAGCCCGTTGAGCGCCCATTGGCTACCACCCAATCCACCTCTTTCAATCGAGCCGCCGGTTCTCGTAAGGGGCCCGCCGGCAATAAAAGCCCATTGCCCAAACCACGGATCCCATCTACTACCGCAATCTCCAAATCGCGGGCCATATCATAATGCTGTAATCCATCATCAGAGATAGCCACATCACACAGCTGCGTCTCCAGCAAACGCAACCCTTTGACGCGGCTAGCGGCAATGGCTAAAGGACAACCCAACCGGTCCCTCAACTGTACAGCCTCATCACCATAGCGGGCGGGATCAGCCCCGGTCGGCACCAATGTTCCCGAACGACTCAGCGCACCGCCATAACCGCGCAAAACAACACCCGGCGTAAATCCCATCTGCCGCAATGCATCAACCAACCAACCTACTAGCGGCGTTTTCCCGGTGCCACCCACAGTCACGTTGCCCACTACAATGACCGGCAAGCTGGTTCTCTTGGGTATTTTTTTACCGGTCAGATAGGGCTTCATCCGCCGCAACCGCAGCAGGTTATAAATGACAGAGAGAGGTCTAAGCAGATGCAGCCAACGTGCCTGTTCGTACCATGCTTTTGCTAGTCCTAACGAAGATTTTTCAAAGTAGTCACGCGCAGGGAAGTTAACAGACGAGTTGCTTTGAGCAACCACCGGCAAATCCGAACGTTCGTTTGGCGTGCGGTCGTCTTGAAAATGAACACTATGTAAATCAGCGTAAAGACCACCTTGGTTTAGCAATGCAGTGTGGGTTCCTGCTTCTACAATTGCGCCCTCATCTAGCACCACAATGACATCCGCGGACTCAACCGTAGACAACCTATGGGCAATGACAATGGTTGTACGCCCCTCAATTACCGCATCCAGCGCAGCTTGGATATGACGCTCAGACTCGTTGTCCAGCGCTGAGGTCGCTTCATCAAGAATCAATATGGGGGCATCTTTAAGCAACGCCCTAGCGATGGCGACGCGCTGACGCTGCCCACCCGAGAGCAGCACACCATCGTCACCCACTACAGTGTCTAGACCTTCTGGCAGTGCTTCAATGAATTCAGTTGCATGTGCTTTGGCGATCGCCTGGTGCAATGCATTTTCATCAGTGCCGCTTAAGTCACCATAGGCAATATTATTTCTCAGCGTGTCGTTAAATAGTGTCACCTGCTGAGACACTAGTGCAATCTGGCGACGCAAAGATTTCAGTGTGTAATCGCGAATATCTTTGCCATCTAAAGTAATTCGGCCCTCTTTAAGGTCATAAAATCTAGGAATCAGACTCGCGAAAGTCGTTTTGCCACTACCTGAACGCCCTACAAGCGCTACAGTCTGACCCGGATGAATGGTTAGGCTGATGTTTCGCAACACGGGTTTTTCATCCGCATAGTGGAACGATACATCCTCAAATTCCAATGCGCCTTCAGCATCGTCAAGATCAACTCCACCGGCATTGGTTTCAACGCCTTGGTCAAGTTGGCCAAAGACATCATCAGCCGCGGCTAAGCCTCGCTGAAGTTTTGCATTCACCTCAGAAAGCTTACGAATCGGTCGCCCCAGCAGCCCTGCCCACGTTAAAAACGTTACCGCTTGACCGCTGGTTAAATCACCGCCCGTGTCATAGAGCAGCAAAATCAATATACAAATAGCCAACGCTACAATCGTTTCATTGATCTGCGCGGAAAATACCTTGGTTATCGCCATCTTCAAATTTTGATTACGATTGACCCGACTGGAGCGATAAAAGCGTTGAGTTTCATAGTCTTCGCCACCAAAAGTGCGGACAACTCTGTATCCAGCAACCGCTTCGGACACAACATGCGTCACGTCACCCATCGAGTTTTGAATACGACGACTGATTCGCCTGAATCGATTACTTGCAAAAATGACCACTAAAGCCAGGATGGGCAACGTGCCGATAAACAACAGGGTCAACTGCCAGTTTAGCCAAAGCATGGCGCCTAGATACACTACAACCTTAAGCCCGTCCTGCATGATCGCGCGCAAAGCATCGGTACCGGTATCTCGCAGCTGAGCAACCGTAAAGGTCAATCGAGAAATAATATGGCCTTGCGTATTTAGGTCAAAATAACCGCTGGGCAGCTTTAGAAGCTGGTCAAATAGTGACTGCCTGAGGTTGAAGACCACGTGAAAGGACACTCTAGCTATTAGCGATTCACCCAATATCGTGCCGATTGCCCGGATCACCGCTGTCGCAAACATCAACAAAGGAATACTTGCGGCCGCGCGCAATACCGCATCATCCCAAGAATCGATTAGCTGACCAAAGAGATACCCAAAATAAGCTTCAGCACCGGCCGCCACCAGAAAACCTAAAATGGAAAAAAGCATCAGCAACCAATACGGGGCAACATATCCAAGCAGGCGTTTGTAGGTTTTCCAATCTCCATTTGGCGGGGCATGCCCCTTATCTCCCGAGCTCCTGGCATTATGCGTAGCCATCAGCCTTCCTCACCGCTTTGCTGGGTGGCAATGCTTATGCGCGTCAAGCCAACCGAGCCCGCCGCATCCATCGCCCTAACCACCGCCTGATGGGCCGACGACGCATCAGCCGTGATGATAAGCCGTGGAGACGGCTCTGAAGGATCAATCAGTTGCTGTAATGCGCGCATCAGTGTCTCTTTCTCAGTGTTCACCAGCACCTGATCATTGACCGCATAGTCACCGGATTTGGCCACCACAATTTCAATCGTATTTGGATCACCAGAGACTACCTCACCGCTGGCTTGTGGCAGCGTAATATTCATTTCCGATTCTTGAATAAAGGTTGTCGACACCATAAAAAAAATCAGAAGAAGAAATACCACGTCAATTAATGGCGTGAGCTCTATATTGGCCTCATGACGCCCGCGTCTGCGCTTCATCAACTCGCTAACTCAACGCATCAACATGCAGGCGGTGGCCCTGCACTAAATCAAGCAGTTGACTACTTTCATACTCTATCTCTACCACTAATTCATCAACCCGGCGAAGAAAAAAACGGTGAAACATGAGCGCAGGTATCGCCACCGACAAACCGGATGCTGTTGTCACCAACGCGGTCGAAATACCGCCAGCCAACAAATTGGCGTTGCCAGCACCTTGCCGCATCAGGTTGTCAAAAACATCGATCATGCCAATCACAGTGCCAAGCAAACCCAAAAGCGGCGCAATACTTGCGATGATACCCAGCGCAGTCAGATAACGCTCCAAATCCTGACTGACTTTATGGGTCGCCTCTTCCATCGCTTCTTTCATCAGCTCACGCCCCCGCTTCACGTTGCTGATCCCCGCAGCCAGGACATATCCCAAGGGGGATTGTTTGCGCAACAGGCGAACGTTTTGCCGGCTTAAATTGTCTTGCTTGAGAGCCGCCCAACTGTTCGCTAACAAATTTTTTGGTAATACTCGCCGCCGCTGCAACGTCCATAAACGTTCAACCGCTATTGCAGCGGAGACAACGCTGCACATCAGAATGGGTACCATAAGCCAGCCACCAGCCTGAACAATTTCTAACATGCATTTCTCCCCTTAGCGCAGCCTCACCAAACACATCCTCGCGCCGTGATTGGCCAACAGCTATGGATAAGGCCATCTGCTTCTTGCACCCAATAATAATCATGCAAGTTAACGGTTGGATCGCAGTGTGGTGTGACAAACTGCAGAACTTGACCCAACGCCACCGACTGCTCCCCCTTGGGCAGCAGCAAGACACCGTGCTCATCTCCAGCAAAATGAAAAACAACATTAGCCAACTCGTCACTCACTGGCGCAACAGACTCAGAGGCAAACGCCTTGGTGCCCCCATCAAGGGTTAACCTATTCGGCTTAGGCTGGCTGATCGTCGAACAAGCCACCGTGAGCGCAACTTCAAAATCGGTGAATCTTGTATCTTCGGCCGTGCGCACCTGGCGATATTCTTCATCCATGAAAATATAGCTGCCAACCTGAATATCGGTAATGGCAGGTACCTCGACATCAATATTGTAAGTACCGGTGCCCGAACCCGTTATGATCTCGCTGGCAAACCCCTGCGCTGCCAAATAATCCACAGTTGCCGTGACTTCTGCCCAAAGCCGTAAGGATTTTTCTCTGCGCTCAACAAAATTTTGGATATGCATCAAATGGCCAGCATAGTGCTGTACCCCCCGGAAACGCAGTCGCGAATCGGACCGAATCTTTGCAGCCAAGCGCAAAATTTCTTCTAACTCTCGAACGCCAGTGCGCCCCATCGCAACATCGATGTCAATCAGGACATCCATTTGCCCCTCAGCAGAAAGCGACTGTGCCAGCACATCCAAACCAGCCATGCTGTCAATCACACACATCAAGCCTGGTGTCGAGCGTGCCAGTTGCGCCATCACCCGAGCTTTGGAGCGCGTTGTGATTGGCGATGTAACCAGAATGTCGCTGACACCACCGGCGATTAATGCCGCCGCTTCGCTGACCTTTGCCACGCACACACCTACCGCACCCGCATTCAGCTGCTCGTGACAGATTAGCGGGCACTTGTGCGTTTTGGCGTGCGGTCGAAAACCCTTGCCATATTGATTTACATGCGCCGCCATTTTGACAATATTGCGTTGTAACGCGGGCCGGTTGAGCACCAATGCCGGCGTGAGCAGATCCGTGAGGGCCAACGGTTCCGCTAGGTGCACCGCAGCGTGCGCACGGCGAGTAATCTCATCTAAAAAAAATTGTTGTACCATAGCCCCACGATACTGAGTTTAACGATTGCGGTTGTAAACTTTTTCGTAATAGTAATTGGTGGCATCAACAAAACCCTCAACGGACCCACAGTCAAACCGCTGCCCCTTGAACTTATAGGCCATTACGCAACCCGATTGAGCCTGCGACAGCAGCGCGTCCGTAATCTGCACTTCTCCGTTTTTGCCCGGCGGTGTACCCCGAATAATGTCAAAAATATCCGGCGTGAGGATATATCGGCCGATAATTGCCAAATTGGTTGGGGCATCCTTAGGATCAGGTTTCTCGACCATGTTGGTCACACGCATCAAATTATCGCTGATTTTTTCGCCGTCGATCACACCATAACTGCTGGTTTGGTCATGAGGCACCTCTTCAATGGCCAAAATGCTACAACGGTACTGGCGGTACAAGCCCACCATTTGTGCTAGCACACCCACGCCTTCACCAATACACAAATCATCAGCCAACACCACACCAAAGGCTTCGTCGCCAATCAAGGTTTCTCCTTTGAGAATTGCATCTCCCAGACCATTCATATTGATCTGACGCGTGTAAGAGAAACTGCAGTTGTCAATCAGCGACCGAATACCTTCAAGCGCGGATTCTTTTCCGGTGCCCTCGATCTGATGCTCCATTTCATAATTGACATCAAAATGATCTTCGATCGCTCGTTTGCCTCGTCCGGTGACAAATCCAAGATCAGATAACCCGGCCTCGGCAGCCTCCTCAACCGCATACTGCACCAACGGCTTGTCTACAATCGGTAACATTTCTTTGGGCATTGCTTTGGTTGCGGGCAAAAATCGCGTCCCGTAACCAGCCACCGGAAAAAGACACTTTTTGATCATCTGCGCATCACCTGAGGTAAACGCAGAGTGTACCGAAGACATTGATTTGTGTCACACGCACAACCGCGCGCATATCGAGTTTATGGCGCTATAGCGCCGGAAGCGACGTTCAAAACCGGGTTTGATTTTGTTCTGCGCATACCTGCTGGGCCAACGAGGCCAATAGATGCTCGCAGATCGAAGTGCCTGCGCGCTTGCGCTGCCTGGCTGTTAAACGAACCACCTCTGCCTCGGCATGGCCGCGCATAGCTCTGCGTCTATGCTTTGCGGCTTTTAAGGCGCTTGCCAGCTGAAACGCGGCTTCCATATGTAAATCGGTTTCTGTCATTGATTGGCGTCGCGAAACACTCTGTTCCCAGGCGCCATCTGTGAATAAAGGCAACGTTTGCGCAACCCAGCGGCTGTCTCCACTGTCTCGCCGCTGACTTTCTGGGGCCTTACTTTCGGGAGCCTTGCGTTGTCGAACCTTACGTTCTCGAACACCACTTCCCGCAACGCTACCCGCTTGAGTGCCACTTCCGTGGCTGCTAGCTTTGCAGAAGCTATTTTTGTTGCTGCTACTCTTTTGCGCACTATTTTTTTTAATGCTTGCTTTGTGCATGCCACACGACGAGATCTCTACCTGACGACTCGAAACACTACCTAAACGCAGGCTCGAACAATCGCCTACGCCCGTTTTCAGCAACTCATGAGGCCACTGCCTTTGATTTCCAGCAGGCTGTTTTGCTGACCGCGATCGCGCGGCCATTGGAAAAAGTAGAGATTGCTCGCTCATGCCTCAAAGCATAACACTACTGTATATTTATACAACCTTTTCGGTTAGCACCAGCTGCTCATCGCACCAATTGCCTAAAACCACGCTGCCGCTTGAAAAACCAGTCTCTAACATCGCATTGGCAAGCGGGTTTTCAATTAAGCGCTGAAAAGCTCGCTTGAGCGGTCTGGCGCCATATACAGGATCATAACCCTGCTCCGACACGTGCAACATCGTGTCGTGATCCAATTCCAAGGCTAACCCTTGCTCGGCCAGACGAACATTTAACGCCCGCAACTGTAACTGCGCAATTTCTGCAATTTCGCTCTGATTCAAAGGCTCGAAAACAATCATATCGTCAATTCGATTAACAAATTCAGGCCGGAAATGTTGCGCCACCTCACCCAAAACCGCCTGCTGAATACGCTCAAAGGGTGATCCTGACTCAGTCAGGGCCTGAATAGCCTGTGCGCCTAAATTAGAAGTCATGACCAGCACCGTGTTTCGGAAGTCCACCGTACGGCCATGACCGTCGGTGAGACGGCCATCATCAAGCACCTGAAGCAAGAGGTTAAATACGTCACCATGCGCTTTTTCTACCTCATCTAACAGCACCAGAGAATACGGCCGTCGGCGCACCGCTTCAGTTAAATAACCGCCCTCTTCATAGCCCACATAACCCGGAGGCGCACCAATGAGACGCGCCACCGAATGTTTCTCCATGAATTCGGACATATCTATACGCACCATCGCGTCTTCACTGTCAAATAAAACTCGTGACAGCGCTTTACATAATTCCGTCTTCCCAACGCCGGTTGGGCCTAAAAACATAAACGAGCCGTTAGGTCGATTGGGGTCAGATAGTCCGGCGCGAGAGCGACGAACAGCTTGACTAACCACACTAATCGCATTGTGTTGGCCAATAACACCCTCATGCAACAAATCTTCCAGCTGCAAGAGTTTCTCTCTTTCGCCCTCCAAAAGTTTGACAACCGGAATCCCAGTCCATTTGGCTACCACTTCCGCCACTTCGCTTTCGGTGACTTTGTTGCGCAGCAGAGTATGCACAACCTCTTCTACCGGCTGCGCAAGCTCTGCCTCTAATTCAGGAATTACCCCATACTGCAATTCGGACATGCGGGCCAAATCACCCGAACGGCGCGCAGCGTCAAATGCTATACGCGCCGCCTCTAGCTTTTCTTTGGCATCTTGAGCGCCTCTCAACGCACTTTTTTCGGATCTCCAGACCTCGTCCAAACAATCATATTCGTGTTGTAACTGAGCAACAGAGCTGACTAGGTCATCCATACGTTTATGACTGGCTTCGTCCTTTTCTTTCTTGAGCGCTTCTATTTCCATTTTTTGTTGAATGAGCCGACGCTCCAGGCGATCCATGCTCTCCGGTTTGCTGTCCATTTCCATGCGAATGCGACTGGCAGCCTCATCAATCAGGTCAATGGCTTTATCCGGTAACTGCCGATCTGCAATGTAGCGGTGAGACAATCGTGCCGCGGCGACAATAGCTGGATCAGCGATATCGACCCCATGGTGGACCTCATAACGCTCTTTCAACCCGCGCAAAATAGCGATGGTATCTTCCATACTCGGCTCGTCTACCAAGACCTTTTGAAAACGTCGTTCCAGCGCTGCATCTTTCTCTATATAGGAACGATATTCGTCCAGCGTCGTGGCACCCACGCAGTGCAACTCACCCCGCGCCAAAGCAGGCTTGAGCATATTACCCGCATCCATCGCACCTTCTGCTTTGCCCGCGCCAACCATCGTATGTAATTCGTCTATAAAAAGGATGACACTACCTTCCTGTTTGGCCAGTTCGCTCAACACGGCTTTAAGTCGCTCCTCAAACTCTCCACGGTATTTAGCCCCAGCAATCAGCGAACCCATATCTAGAGACAGCACCCGCTTGTTCTTCAGGTTATCCGCAACCTCTCCGTTGACAATCCGCTGCGCCAGCCCTTCAACAATGGCGGTCTTACCCACGCCAGGCTCACCAATCAAGACAGGATTATTCTTGGTGCGGCGTTGCAGGACCTGAAGGGTACGCCGGATTTCTTCATCGCGGCCAATCACAGGATCCAGCTTTCCCGCTGCAGCGCGGGCCGTCAGATCCAGAGTATATTTGGCTAGCGCCTGCTGTAATTCCTCAGCATTACTGTCCTGCACTGTGTCTCCATTACGTTGTAATTGAACTGTTTGTTCAAGTCGTTGAGCGCTGACCCCAGCTTCTCGCAACAATTTAGAAATCGCCCGATTCTGCGCAAGCGCGAGCAACAAGCGGTCCACAGCAATGAACTTATCACCGGCCTTTTGCGCATCCACTTCAGCGCACCCCAGCACCCGGCTAAGGTCTTGCGTGATACCTACCTCACCGGTTGGGGTACTAACCTTGCCAAATCCCTCTAGACAGCGCCGCAGGGAACCATGAAGTTTCTGTGCATCACCACCACTGGCTTTGACCAGTTCGCTCACCGTTTTATCTACTGCATCGAGCAACGCAGATAGCAAATGAGCGCATTCCACCTGAGTATGATCCAAACGTAGTGCTAGCGAATGAGCGTCTGACAAGGCAGTCAGCGCGCGCTGTGTAAATTTTTCCTGTTTCATCGTGCCACCTCACTTCACCTTCACTCAATGACAATTAGCCTTGAGTCCATACAATGCGGGTCGAACCCGGTTTTTCAACCGCAGGACAATGTATTTATGCATCGGGCAAATTTTTCAAGGCATCTTCTATGATCGCCACCAAGTATTTTGATTCCTCACCCCAACGGCTAGACGGAGCCGTTGGGCACATTGTCTTGCGCCCTAATAACTCCATGACATGGCGGGCTGCACAATATTTTCTTGGGGTGCTAATGGCGATCTCGTTTACCGTGGCCACCGCTTTTCTATGGCACGGTTACTGGATGATACTACCGTTTACTGCAGTTGAAATGTCTTTCCTAAGCGCCTGTTTTTATTACATAATAAAGCGAAGCCAGCACCAGGAAGTTATCCGCTTCAGTGTCGACGAAATCACCGTAGAGTGTGGTCGAAAAACCCCTGACATTTGCCTGCAATGGCCCCGCTTCTACACCAAAATAATGGTCAGCACCCCGCGTCATCCTTGGTATCCGATACGCATCTCATTACGCTGCCGGCAGCAAGACCAAGAAATCGGCCAATTCTTGACCTCTGAAGAAAAAGACAAGCTGGTGAAGGACCTACGCCATATGATCAGCGCTGCCGACATTCAGCGCGTTCAGTACTCCCACCAATGAAACCCCGACGCGCGCTCTCCACTCGGTCTGGCATTTGGCTGCTCCAAGTAATCGCACCCTCTTTTTCTGTACTCAATATCAACGATCCCGTCGAACGGTAACGCTGCACCACTTCCTCGCGAGGGTGCCCGTAACGATTATTACGCCCGGCACTAAACACAACAAAACGCGCGCAGAGCCGATGAACAAAAAGTGGCGAAGAGGAGCTCGCACTACCATGATGAGGAGCCAACAAAAAATCCACACTGGCAGGCATCTGCGTAAGCATACGGCGCTCCACACGCTTACCGATATCACCGCTGAAATAGGCGGTGGCCGAGCCCGCAGAGACCACCAACGTACATGACCGATCATTGGCACTACTCGCCTGTCCATCAACCAAGAGCTTGAAAGTGACGCCCTCCCACTGCCAACTAGTATTGTTAACACATAGCCCTGATGCTCCTCGTAGCGATGCCGCTGGATACCTTCGCTGCACAGCCGCTAACCCACCCGCATGATCGTTATCCATATGGCTCAGCAAAATAGTGTCCAGATGATCTTCACCCGTTGATCGCAGCGCCGGAATCACAACCGCCTGCCCACTATTGTAACCAGCGTCAAAGGCTGGCCCGGTATCAACCAATAAACGATGATGCTGGGTATCGACAATCGCCGCACTGCCCTGCCCTACATCAAGCACGCGAACACGAAAGGTGCCCGCCTCTACTCCTGAGGATTGAGGAATTAGAAGGCCCAGCCAGCCAATGAGCGCTAATCCCCGGAAAACATTGCCAACAGGCAACAACACGACCGCCGCACAAAAGCCGGACACCCAAGCTGTCTTTAATCCGAAATAACCCACACTCGGTGCCAGAGTTTGCATTTTGCCCAGCAAATAGACCACTAAGTGCAGCGAATAATCCGCCAATAAAAAACAATAATCTGCCAACTGGCTCATCCCCGGCAGTTCCTGAAGCAACATACCCGCCAGACCAACAGGTAACGTCAAAAGCGTCATCACAGGCACGCTCAGAATGTTCGCCGCAGAAGCGATCAGCGGTATGTCACCAACAATTGCACCAAGCCAAGGCGTCAAAAACACCAGCAGCACCCCTTGGCAGAGCATTAAACCTCGAACCCAAGATGGCCGCGGCCTGCGTGGCTCGAAATACCACAAAAGGCCCAAAACCGCTGCATAAGAAAGCCAAAAACCCTGAAGCAGAATGACTCTTGGTTGCAGCAACACCAGCACCCCCATACTCAACCAAAAAATTCGCCAAATGTTGACACGCCTGAGAAAAATTCCGGCAACGGCAATGCCGCCGGCCATCAAACTTGCGCGCATGACTGGCGCCTGCAATCCCATTTGGCCAACTAATATACTCAGCGTAATCAAGCTGGTAAGCAGTGCCATCCGCTGTGGCACCCAACCGCTGCGATAAAAACGCAAACACCTGAGCAGCATGAATGCTAAGCCATGGATGAAGCCGACAAAAATGCCAACATGCAGACCCGAAACCACCATGAGATGAGTGGTGCCGGTCGCCCGGAAGAGCGCCCACAAATGCGCGGGGACGGCATCGCGCTGCCCTAACAAAACCGCATTTAACAATTCACGATGCACCAAGGCCGCGGTTTTAATTGCAGGTTCAGGTGATAGATTAGACGAACCCACCCACGCAACCGAGCGAAGATATCCGGAGGCCACATAACCTTGTCCGCGCAACCATTGACCATAATCAAATCCGCCCGGATTTTTCGCACCCCAGGGTTTGCGCAGCCGCGCAACAACCCGCATGCGAGCACCAATCCGGACAACTTCGTTCGGGTAATACCAGCTCACGCGCACCCGTTGCCCCTTGAGCATCTGACACTGAGATGAATGTAAGCTAAGAATTTGACTATCGAGTTGAATAACTTGGACGCGAGACTGTTTAACGCCACGGATTTCCAACGTTAAATCATGATCGCCAGCCTCCAGGCACGCCGGCGGGTGAGCCACGTCTAACCACCACAGACCAAACCGCAGGCCAATGGCCATGCACGCGCACAACATAAAAATATAATTTTGACGCTCAGACAACGATGCCGGGCTCACTAAACAGGCATAATACGCAGATGCGCAAAACCAAACTAAAACGTTACCTGCCCAGCCCACAGGATGTCCGCACGAATAAAGCCTTAAGACCTGTAGAACATCTCTTGGCGCGCAGTGAGATATGGCACCTTAACCGCCGATCAGCCGCGGGTGCGGTATTTATCGGGTTATTCTGCGCATTTATACCGCTTCCGATGCAAATGATAATGGCCGCTTCTCTCGCTGTGGCCACGCGCTGCAACTTACCCATCGCAGTCGGTTTGGTTTGGGTCTCCAACCCAATCACCATCGCACCGCTGTTTTACTTCACCTATCAACTCGGCGCGTGGTTGTTGAATTTGCAAATCTCCCAACCCAACATTGCAGTGAGCTTTGGTTGGCTTTGGGAAAATTTAGCCACCATTGGCTACCCACTGCTCGTCGGATCACTCCTGTGTGGTTGGGTTGCCGGTGTCAGCGGTTTTGTGCTGACTAGGGTTTTGTGGCGGCTACAAACAATCAAACGCTGGCGCGAGCGTCGCGCTAGAGGCCGTACAAACGAAAAATCCAGCTCTCAAGGCGATTAAAAAAACTGTCAGTGCAGCCCTTGAACAGGGTCCAGAGAAGCCGCTCGACGTGCGGGAAACCAAGCGGAAATAACACACATAGTGCAGCTCATTACAGCCACCAGCACAAGGTCTTGCGGCAATACCAAAACGGGCACCTCCACAAAAAAAGAACCATCGAGTAAGTGTCGGCCGGTCAATTCCCCGACCCAGCTCACAATTGCATTAATGTTAAACGCACATACCAGACCCAAGAGTAATCCCACGAATGTACCAAACACGCCAACGCAGACGCCTTGCAACAAAAAAACGCTTCGAATCAACTCCGTTTTTGCACCCATCGTTCGTAAAATCGCAATTGTCGCGCGCTTGTCGTTTACCATCATGGTTTGCCCGGCAATGATATTAAACGAGGCAATCGCAACAACCAGCAACAGTAAAATGAACATCATCGATTTTTCCAGACGCACCGCCTGAAAGAGCTCACCATAGGTACTGTCCCAAGAGTCAACGTCACGTTGCGGTAATCTTGTCTTTATAAATTGGGCGAGCCGAGGCGCGTTAAGCGGGTCTTGCAGTTGCACCTGTTGTCCGCGGGTACCCAGGGTTTGCCAAACGGCTGCCGACTCGCGGGCCAAATTGACAATAACTAACGAATAATCGGGTTCCGCACCAAGCTCAAAGGTGCCAGCAAGCGTAAACCGCATGAGCTTCGGCGCAATTCCCTGCGGCCCATTTTTCACGGTTAAAACAACCACAGGATCGCCCATTTGCAGGCCTAGGTAGCGCGCCAAAGGTTGGCCCATGACCAATCCCATTGGGTCATTCATTAAATTTTGAAGATTGCCTTGCGGCATTGTCTGCGCCAAGTAGTCCATGACACCCACGCCAGTGGAATCAACACCGTATAGTGACACCGGCTGCACCTGTGATCCGACGGATATGGCCGCAAGACCTTGAAAATAATCATGCACGCTGATCACCTCCGAAAGTTCACGTATCTCATCGAGCACTTCACTGTCAGCACCGGCATCAGCAATTGTGATATGCGGAATCGAACGCAACAACCGGTCCTTAAGTTGGCTATCGAACCCGTTCATTACCGTAATGACCACGGTCAAAACCATCACCCCTAACGCAAGCCCCGAAAAAGAAATCCACGTAACAAATCGAGCAAACCTGTTTTCGCTGGCAGTCAGAAAACGGCGGGCAAGAACAGCCGCGAACCCGGCTTCCGGTTTAACCTTCAACATGGTCGACCAATGTGCCATCTGCGAGATCCAGCACTCGATCGAACTTGCCCAGCATGGAGACATCATGAGTCACGACCAAGAAAGCGGTGCCCTTTTCAGCACTCAATCGGGCGATCATTGCCATTACAATGGCTGCATTTTCCCGGTCCAGATTGCCCGTCGGTTCGTCCGCTAAGACCACGCTGGGCTGACCGGCCAGAGCTCGCGCGACCGCTACCCGTTGACGCTCCCCCCCAGAAAGCGCATTCGGCAGGTGATTTGCGCGCTGGGTCAAACCGACTTCTTCGAGCAATCCCGCCGCGTTTGATTCAGCTGCGCGGCGGCGAACACCAGCGATCCGAGCCGGCATAGCAACATTTTCCAACGCGGTAAATTCAGGCAGTAAATGATGATTTTGATATACAAAGCCCATCTCAGCACCACGAATCTCAGCTCGAATATTAGGCAGTGCAGTCGCCATATTGCGATTGCCTACCTCAATCCGGCCCTGATCTGCAGTGTCCAGACCAGCCAAGATATGCAATAAAGTACTTTTGCCAGAACCCGAACGTCCAACAATCGCCACGCGCTCCCCTGCGCTGAGGCGCAGGTCAACGTTGCGCAGTACCTCAATGGCCGTGGATCCTTGATGGAATGTTTTGGCTACACCCAGCGCCAACAAGGCTTGCGGCAACCCCTTACTCATGAGCCAGCACTCGACTGGGCAAGAGTCGCGACGCCTGCCAGGCGGGATATATCGTGGCCATAAGCGATAGACCAAGCGCCGCCGCGGCAATCCATGCAAGATCTATCATGCGAACGTCAACCGGCAAATAGCCAATGAAATATTGACTCATGATATTTAACTCTAGCGCTTGTGATGCGTAATTGAATACAACGGGCAGAGCGAGCGCAAAAGCTGCCCCGGATAAGATCCCCATCACAATACCGCTGACAGCCAGAAAAAGACCGAGCGCGCAAAACAGGCGAATAATCGTCCCAGACGCTGCTCCTAAGGTGCGCAGCACTGCAACATCATTCTTTCGCTGCTCAACAATCATCATCAAACCCGACACTAAATTAAACGCGGCCACAGCAACCAAAAAAGACAGCAGCACAAACATGGTGACTTTCTGAACCGCGATGGCTTCATATAGATTACCTTGCGTACGCACCCATGAGCGCACCCGCACATTATCCCTACCCAGCGCACGATAGAGCTCGGTGCGCGCCACTTCCAACTCAAAGAGGTTGTTCAACCGCCCCTGCAAACCGTGCACTTTAGTGCCCATACGGAATAACCGCTGACCGGCGTTGAGGCTAATCAGTGCGTTGTGCCCATCAATTTGAGACTGGCTGCTAAACAGGTCAACCACTGTAAACCGGCGTTGCCGTGGAATTGCGCCCGCCGGAGTTACCGAACCCAGCGGCAGAATGACCAAAACATTGTCACCAGGCTGAACACCTAACTTGGCCGCCAAGCGTGCGCCAAGAATAATGCCATACCGCTCCTGATTCAGGGAGGACAATTCACCACCATGAGTATAACGAGGTAAATCAGTGACCTGCGGATAACTCTCCGGATCTACCGCAGTCACCTCAGCGCCGTGTATTTTGCCCTGCGCGGCTAACAATACCGTACCCCTTATGTAGGGGGCTAAGCCCACCAAGCCAGGATAAGGCTGCGCCTGTAACACCCGGTCAACGCTCGATCGACTCAAGCCACTGTCACTTTCTGCCACTATATGCGGCAACACCCCCATGACCCGCTCTCGCAATTCGCGCTCAAAACCGTTGATTATGCTAACAACCACCACCAAAACAGCGACACTCAGGATCAAACCGCCCAACGCGAGCCTCGACACATAGGACAACGCGGATCGGCGTGCCAACAGATATCTGCCGGCAATCCAAATAGGGAGACCCCTTAGGCGGGTCAGATCTCCCTCCGCGAAACAGCCTCTTGAGCCAACTCCTGAGCATGCACAGGAGTGGCAGGATCCAGTGGAGCGGAGCCGTCCGCGCTGTCACACAAGCTTGGATTGCCTCCACAAATTTCACAAGAGGTATCTAGTCCCAAAGCTTTCATGCCACCGCAGGTGCCCGCAATTGGCGGACGACCGGCCATCACGCCCACTGCCATAATCGCGGTCATCAACAGCATAAACCCAAACGCAAAAATCATGGTGGACATGTGAACACTCTCTTTATTGGCAATTCGAGACAACAATTTGCGGATAACCATTTGCCCTGTTACTGGCCATCCATCATCACCGCGTTTGACAGCGCCGCTGGCAGGTAGGGCTGCATGGCGGAAGTATACCGAAACTCAAACCGTTCTTCAGCAGCCGGTTCAGCAGATGACAATGGATCTGCTGGCAAAACATCAATGAGCATGTCGTCGGTAACTAAATCGCCTTGTGGTAGCCGAGCAATAACATATGCGGCCAGACCTGCCTGCGCGGCAAAGCGCATCCCCGCATCAAGGCCCAGCACCATGAGCGTTGTGGCATATGCATCCGCCCACATCGCTGACGGATGCAAAATGGTCACCGACACAACTGTATTATTTGCAGGACTTCCGCTGCGAGGATCTATGACATGATCTATCCGGCGCCCGTCCACAACGCGGTAGTTACGATAGTCTCCTGATGTCGCGACGCTATTGTCGGTGACTTCTAATACGGTTTGAAACATACCAAAGCGGCTAGGATCTGGTACCTCAACGCCAATACGCCAGACTTCGCCTCTTGGACTCAACCCTGCAACGCGAATTTCACCACCGATATCTACCATATAGCTCACGCAACCCATATCGGCGAGTAAGTCCGCCAATTGATCTACCGCAAAGCCTTTGCCAAGCGCAGACAAATCAATATAGACAGAGTCCAGATGCTTGACTAAGCGGCTACCATCGAGCGTGAGATGTTCCATACCTACCGCTTTTGAGGCCATGGCCTGCGCTTTAGCACTCGGTGCCTGTGTTTGCGCCTGGGGACCGAACCCCCAAAGATTCACGAGCGGCCCGACGGTAACGTCAAACGCGCCGCCAGATCGCCCAGCAAGCTGCAGCGCGGCATCCATCACAAAACGAAGATCAGACGACAATACATTGTTTTGATGAGCCAGAGATTGATTGATCAACGATAGCTCTGAATCTGCTTGATAGGTCGACATCGCATCATTAACTGCCTTCAAACTGGCTTCGATCTGCTGCTGATTAATTGCGCAAGACTCGCCCGCGGCGAAATGTACTGCGTAATACGTACCCATCGTTGCACCGCGAATCATGTCATACCTTGGCGAGCCACAACCGGCTAGGCCCATCAACAGCAAGGCAGCCGCAACTCGTATAGGCCAATAAGGCCACAGGCTCTGCGATGGAATGTGCCAAAATTGTCTGAACACCAAACATTTCCTCAGCAATACAACTAAATATCTGCCACTGAACTGGATTTGTCGCCAGAGATTGGCAGAATCCAACATCGATACTCCTAAACTCAGAATAACATATGACTTCAAAATGGTTTGCGCCACTTCTTATCTTGGCCGCCTTTTCCGGCTGGCTGGCGGCTTCGTTGTTCAGCGGGCTCACGTGGCTGGATACAACCACAGCCATCGTTCAATCCAGTTTTCTAGCCGCCCTGCGCATGATCATTGTGCCTTTGATCTTTTTCTCCTTGTTCAGTGGCGTGCTGCAGCTGCGCGCCGCAGGCGCAATGGGACGATTAGCGGGCGTGACGGTAGCTTATTATGCATTTACCTCTGCCATTGCGATTACCATCGGACTGATTGTTGTATTTTTCATCCATCCTTGGACTGCATACCCGCCGCTGGCCGAAATCCCCCCACTTTCCAGCGGGCTAATCGATGCAGAGGCTGGCGGCGTTGCATCACTCATCGGTAATTTGCTGAACAGTATGCTGGTCAATCCCTTTAGCGCATTGGCCGAGCTCAACATACTTGGTGTGCTGACTACGGCTTTGCTATTTGGATCAGCAGCAGCGTTGACCCTCCCCACCAACTCTCGGTGGCCAGCGCTTCTTGAAGAGCTCACGCAAACCATCTACACCTGTGCCCGGTGGGTGCTGACCACACTGCCACTTGGCATTTTTGCCATCACCTATCAGCTGACAGACCGCATAGATCTCAACACGCTGGTTTCTTTAGGACACTTTGCCGGTGTTGTATTCGGCGCGACCGCTATACATGGCGTCATTGTTCTGCCCCTAATTGCTTGGGTACTCGCGGGCGTCACACCACTTCAATTAGCTCGAGCGATCAGTCAGCCGGTGCTAACGGCCCTGATGACCTCCTCAAGTGCAGCCACGCTGCCCTTATCCATGACCACCGCTGAAGAAAAACTCGGCGTAACCCGGAATAAAGCCGCATTCGTCTTGCCCCTAGGGGCAACCATCAACATGGATGGCACTGCGTTGTTTGAGGGTATTGCCGTCATTTTCCTCGCTTATATGTTTGGCGTGCAGATTGACGCCGGTAGTGTGATCATTATATTTTTGATTACGATGCTGGCTTCTGCGGGCGCGCCCGGAATCCCTTCAGGCTCTATGGCAGGACTGCAGGTCATACTTCTGGCCGTCGGCATACCTCTGGAAGCGATCGGTTTGCTCCTGCTCATCGAACGCCCACTGGATACCTTCCGCACCGCGGTCAACGTTGAAGGTGACCTTGTTGGCGCTTTAATCGCCGAAAAATGGAGTTAATACACGCGTGAGTACAAAATTCTTACTGCTTCGTCATGGCCAAATCAAAGCCAATAAGACGGGCCGCTGGCACGGCTCGACCGACAGCAAATTAACCTGGCTCGGGCGGGGCCAAGCCAAACGTACCGGCAAATATCTGCGCAAACACAAATCAATACAAGCCGTCTACGCCAGTCCACTACAACGCTGCCACGCAACGGCAAAATTTGCGACTAAGGGCATGGAGCTCGACATTAATACTCTCGACGGACTCAAGGAGATGTGCTTGGGTGACTGGGAAGATATGCGCTTTAGCGAACTGGCTGAAGACCACGATTTTATTAATCGGGCCACGGGTGACATACACCACAGCGCGCCCAACGGAGAAAGCCTCGACCAGGTCGCTACACGAGTCGTTGCAGCCTTTCGCCAAATAGACGAACAACATGCAGACGACGAAACCGTTTTGGTGGTTAGCCATGGCGTCGCTCTGGCCGTTGCCATTTCCGTTTTTCTGCATAACTCCCCCGCCCGCTGGGGAGACTATCACCTCAACAATTGCAGTTTAACCGAGTTTGAATTGTCTCCTGACCCCATTGTTTATCGGCTGAATGAATATGCACATCTGTAATAGTCGGTTAAAGTTCTAATCATCACACCACATCACGATCTAAAAGGGGAACCTCATGACAAAATACTGTCTGGTAGAAAAGCATGACCATATTTTAACCGTGAAACTCAATCGGCCAGATCGATTGAACGCATTACACCCCTTGGCTAACGCAGAACTTGGCGAGGTCTTCGATGATTTTGCAGCGGACCCTGATATGTGGGTTGCGATTATCACCGGCGAGGGCCGCGGGTTTAGCGCAGGTAATGATCTTCGATATCAAGCTGAGGGCGGCGAGCGAGTAGCGGTGCCCAAAGGATTTGCGGGGCTAACAGCCCGATTCGATCTGAACAAACCGGTCATCGCCGCGGTCAATGGCGTGGCTATGGGCGGTGGATTTGAAATTGCTCTGGCCTGCGATCTCATTATTGCCTCCGAAAAAGCCTTATTTGCCTTGCCCGAACCCAAAGTTGGCTTAGCCGCACTGGCGGGCGGGCTGAACCGGTTACCTCGTCAAATTGGCTCCAAAAGAGCCTTAGGTATGATATTGACTGGACGCCATGTGAGCGCTGAAGAAGGTCAGCAACTGGGATTCGTCAACGAAGTAGTCCCACATGACACGCTGATGGAAGCAGCCAACCGGTGGGCACAGCAAATTGCGGCATGCGCCCCGCTATCTATTCGCGCCAGTAAGGAAGTGGTTTACAAAAGTTTAGATATGGGACTTGAGGAGTCCATGTCTCAAAAATATGATGCCGTTCAGCAAATGATTAAGAGCGAAGACTTTATTGAGGGTCCAAAAGCATTCGCCGAAAAGCGCCCCCCGAACTGGCAAGGGCGATAATGCATCTTGGCTAATAGACGCACTAAAGATCACCCTAAGCAGCCAATTGGGCAGCAGTAATGCTGTCCGCAACGACCGCTACGGCAAGACAGATGTCGTTTAGGGTTTCTTGTTCACCCCCAGCGAGCATTCGATCAATCACTTCGTTCTGCGGAATCATAATGTGCAACAAATCCGGGGGAACAGAAAATTGGTCGGTGTAGTAACGCGTGGATTGCATAAGTGGTTTCCTTGTTTGCTCAAACATCACCAGAAGGTAAGTCGAGTCAAACAAAGTACAATTTTCATGCCAGCATCCTAAATTTTTAACTGACTGATTTTATTGATATTTATTTTTTTAATTCTCGTTCGCTGATTTTTCGCAAGCGCCCTGAGCGTCATACTTGTGACTGAATTTGTCGAATATTTAAACTAGGAGTCCAAATATGCTTAAAGTCACACATAAAATGCTAATCGAGACGGCACTGGATGAAGTTGAAACTCTAGACGTTGATGACGCCGTGCCAATGCTCGAAGACGCAGAGTCTTTGTTTATCGACATCCGCGACCCTCGAGAACTTGAAAGAGAAGGCAAAATTCCCGGCGCAGTGCACGCCCCCCGCGGCATGCTCGAATTTTGGGTAGATCCAACCTCACCGTACTATAAAGATATCTTTGGATCCGGGAAGCGGCTTGTATTTTATTGTCAAAGCGGGTGGCGGTCCGCTTTAGCAACTAAAACAGTACAAGATATGGGTCTAGAAAAAGTCTGTCATATTGGCGATGGCTTCCGTGGTTGGAAGGACGCAGGCGCACCGACAGAAGCCGTTGAATCGAAATAGCATCTGATTCGATATCGCTTTAATTTTACTTATCTCTAACATTCAAGGCTTCTTATGAAACTAATTTTGGAAACCGTCATCGCGTGACCTATCTTATTTACTTACTCGCATTTACCGGTGGCTTTGTCATCATGTCCCTCGAGCTACTGGGCGGGCGCGTATTGGCACCGTACTTCGGCAGTAGCATCTACGTTTGGGGCAGCATCATTACGGTTTTTATGCTGTCTTTGTCGTTGGGTTATTTGATCGGTGGGCGCTGGTCAATCCGCAATCCCAGTTTAATGAGATTCGGCGGCATATTTATCGTCGGTGCGCTGTTGATGTATCCGTTAGTATCATTTGCAGAGCCAGTCATGCAATGGATTTTCAAGTCAATCAGCGATCCGCGTTACGGTTCGTTGGCGGCGTCAACCTTCCTGTTTATGGCACCCACCATCATTCTGGGCATGATATCTCCTTACTCAGTGCGCTTGCTTGTCGTTTCCATCGAACGCTCCGGGCAAGTAGCGGGTCGACTTTATTTCGTTTCCACGCTGGGCAGCGCGCTGGGCACGCTCATCACCTCGTTCTACTTTGTACTGCATTTCGAAATTAATACCATACTGCTGATGCTTACCCTTGCTTTGCTGTCTATGTCAGCCCTGGCGATCATGTGTGACAAATTTGGTTGGTATGGAGACGCAGAATGAAGCGTATATTTTTGAAATATTGCATCACCATGATTTGCTTTGGCGCTGCCTTACCGCTCAGCGCAAAGATACTGCATGAAGAGCGCTCGCTCTACAGCACTATTGTTGTCACGCAAACGGGCAACACCCGATGCCTGCAATTCGATGTGCGCAGCGAACAGCGCAGCCAAAGTTGTATCGATGTACGCCGCCCCAAACAAATGGTGTTTTCCTACACTCGAATGTCCATCACCAGTGTTTTATTTGCAGAAGCACCCAAAAACATTTTGGTCATTGGATTAGGTGGCGGCACTCTACCCACGGCATTTCACGCCCTACTGCCACAGGCCCGCATCGATGTGGTCGAAATCGACCCCGCGGTCATCTCGGTTGCAAAATCGTTCTTCAACTTCCAGCCGACATCCAATCTCATTGTTCACGCCCAAGACGCGCGGGTTTGGACCAAACGAGCGCTATTAGGCCCTACCCGTTATGACATCATTGTCTTGGACGCTTTTAACGGCGAGTACATCCCTGAGCATTTAATGACACAGGAATACCTCACCGAAACAAAATCTTTGTTGACACCCACCGGTGTTCTTCTGGCGAATACGTTCACCGGCAGCAACCTCTACCATAACGAATCTACCACCTATGCAAAGGTATTCGGTCCCTTCATTAACTTTCGCATCCCCGAAAGCGCTAACCGCATGATCGTGGCACCGAACATCAAACCAACAGATACACAATTGAAGGCGCGCGCCGCGGTTTGGAGTGACCGCCTACAGCCCTATGGCGTGCCCATCGTGCGCTTCGCCCGATTGCTGACCAAACAGCGCAGGGAAAAACCCGACTGGCGCCAAAACGCAAGAGTGCTTACCGATCAATACGCACCGGCAAACCTGCTACAAAGCGGCGACGAGTAGCCCCGCGCCCATGCACCCAGCAGCCAGCAGCCAGCAGCCACACGTAGTGCTATTTTTCCGTCGCCCAATATTCATCTTTGAGCAACCGCTTATACAATTTACCTGTCGGGTGCCGGGGTAACTCTTCGCGAAAATCTACGCTGCGAGGGCACTTAACGTGCGATAGATGGTCTCGACAGAAATCTAACAATTCGATTTCCAACATGGCGCTGGCCTGGCTGAAGTCTCGCAGCTGCACCACGGCCTTCACCTCCTCTCCAAATTCTGCGTTGGGCACACCAAATACCGCCACATCAACGACTTTATCATGCGTAATCAACACATTTTCGGCCTCCTGGGGATAGATATTCACGCCACCAGATATGATCATGAAATGCTTCCGATCCGTCAGATAAACGTAGCCATCCTCATCCAAATATCCGACATCACCTAGGGTGCTCCAGCCTCGCGCATGACGTGAATCAGCAGTTTTCTCCACATCTTTGTAATATTCAAACTCACCACCACCAGAAAAATAAATCGTCCCGGATTCACCCGCAGGAACGGGATGACCCTCGTCGTCACATATATGGATTTCACAGTTTAGCGGCTTACCCACCGACCCCTTGTGAGCTAACCACTCTTGTGAGTTGAGTTGAACAAAGCCGTTGCCTTCGGTACCTGCATAATATTCATTGATCACAGGGCCCCACCAATGGATCATCGCTTCTTTGATTGGAATGGGACAAGGAGCCGCGGCGTGAATGGCACACTGCAAAGAGGACACGTCGTATTTCAGCCGCACCTCTTCGGGTAATTTCAGCATGCGCACAAACATTGTAGGCACCCATTGGCTGTGGGTAATTTTAAAATCCTCAATACACTGGAGTGCAAATTCAGCTTCAAAGTGCGCCATCACAACAACGGTGACACCATTACGCAAACACGACATCGTGAACCCTAGAGGTGCGGCATGATATAAAGGGGCCGGCGACAGATAAATCGAATCCGACTGAGCACCATAAAGGGCTGACATCACATTCAGAGCCTCACCGTCTCCATAGGCCACATCCATCAGCGGCTTTTTCACACCCTTAGGGTAGCCTGTGGTTCCCGATGAGTAGAGCATCGATGCGCCTTCGCATTCATCATCAATCGGCGTTTCAGCAAAGGATTCCAGCGCGGCTTCAAAGCTACTGAATCCGTCGATAACGCCATCTAGCATGTATCGGCCTTGAACCAGAGGCGTCGTCGCAACCAGCGGCTCTACAACCCCTGCACGGGCATGCGAGGTGATAAATACTTTGGCCTCGCAATTATTGACGATATATTCAACTTCAGCTTGCTGAAGGCGCCAACTAATAGCCGTGTAATAAAGACCCGCCCGCTGCGCAGCCCAGCAAATCTGGAAAAAACTGACATGATTTTCCAGCAATAAAGCGATGTGGTCACCGCGCTTGAGTCCCAAACTGCGAAACAGGTGAGCCGCCTGATTGGCGCGCGCTTCGAGTTCCGCATACGTCACAACGTCACCTGTTTCGGCCATAACATAGGCCACTTTGTTCGGCGTGGCAGCAGCAATATCAGCTGGTTTCATGTCGCTCCCTAGCCCTTGGCTTCAAGATTAAGTGAGGCAGAATTCATGCAAAAACGCAAACCGGTCGGCTGCGGGCCATCGGGGAAAACATGCCCTAAATGAGCATCACAGCGTGCGCAGGTGACCTCTATCCGGCGCATCCCTAAGGTCATGTCCTCGTGAGTCGCAACGGCTTGTTCATCAATCGGCGCGTAGAAACTCGGCCACCCGCTGCCAGAGTCATATTTAGTATCAGAGTCAAACAGCGGCGCATCGCAACACTTACACTGATAAACCCCGGGCGTTTTTTCATTATTGTAAATCCCGGTGAACGCAGGCTCCGTGCCTGCTCGACGGGTGATCTCAAAGTCATCACGCGACAATATCTTTTGCCATTCATCATCGCTTTTTATCACTTTGGTCATTTTTTCTCCTAAACTTCATACCCATGTTCAATGCTATGATATCGCGCAGCTTAAAGGAACTTTTCATGGACTCCGATACCGAAATGGCACGTACCCTAGCTTCAACGGCCCGACCCAAGCGCAAAATTGTAAAATCGGCAAAGCTTGAGGATGTCTGCTACGACATCCGCGGCCCGGTGCTCAAACAAGCCAACCGCCTGGAAGAAGAAGGCCACAAAATTCTCAAACTTAATATCGGCAATCCGGCGCCTTGGGGATTCGAGGCACCCGAAGAAATTCTGCGCGACGTTATCCATAACATACCTGCATCGCAGGGATATAGTGATTCAAAAGGGATCTACTCAGCACGCAAAGCGGTGATGCAGTACACGCAGCAGATTGGCATTAAAAACGTAGATGTCGAAGACATCTACATCGGCAACGGCGTGTCAGAGTTAGTGGTCATGGCAATGCAGGGGCTAATCAACAACGATGACGAGGTTTTAATTCCGGCGCCAGACTTCCCTCTTTGGAGCGCGGCTGTAAATCTATGTGGCGGCAAGCCCGTCCATTATCTGTGTGACGAAAATTCAGACTGGGAACCCGACCTCAACGATATCCGCCAGAAAATAACCCCAAAAACCAAAGCTTTAGTGGTAATTAACCCTAACAACCCCACCGGTGCCGTTTATCAGCGATCCATGTTAGAACAGCTGGTAGCGCTGGCGCGAGAATTCGATCTTGTGGTCATGGCGGACGAGATTTATGACAAGATCACCTTTGGTGATGCCGAATACATTCCACTGGCCTCGTTAGCCGACGACCTGCTGATGCTGACGTTTTGCGGATTATCGAAGTCTTATCGAGTAGCCGGATTTCGTACCGGCTGGCTGATTGTCAGCGGCGCTACGCTGCGCGCATCGGACTATATTGAAGGCTTGGATATCTTATCTTCGATGCGACTTTGTTCCAACGTACCCACTCAGCATGCCATTCAGACTGCACTGGGCGGATATCAAAGTATCAATGACCTCACCCGTCCGGGCGGCCGCCTCTATGATCAATGCCACATCGCATGGGAATTACTGAATGAAATCGACGGTATAACCTGCGTCAAGCCGCGCGGCGCACTCTACCTATTTCCAAAAATCGACACCCAAAAATTCAACATCACCAATGATGAGCGTTTTGTGTTGGATTTATTGACCAAGGAAAAAGTGCTTGTCGTTCAGGGTACCGGGTTCAACTGGCCCAAACCCGATCATTTTAGAGTGGTGTTTCTGCCTCGCGAGGAAGATCTGCGCGAAGCCGTCGGCAGAATTGAACGTTTCCTGACCAACTATCGCCAGCTTTAGCGCACCTTTAGATCGTTGTGAGCGCGTACTCCCCGAGCCCCGCTACCGACACTTGTACTGTTGCACCTTTAACCCCCGATCGGGGAAAGCTTCGGGAAAGTCTTCGTGTGCGGGCATAACCTTTTGCAACTCAAACTGCGGACACCATCGCGCGGTGAGATTAAACAAGAAATCATGCCCTAAAAATGGCGAGTTCAAACACAGCACCACACTGGCATCCGTTCGGACCAGTTTCGGTACCTGTTTGAGCAACTGCGGATAGTCTTTTTCTGCGACAAAACTTCCCCGCTGGTTTGTTGGCGGGTCAACGATCACCACATCATAAGGCCCGTAACTGTTTATTTTCTTCCACGATTTAAATACGTCATGGGGCAACATTCGCACATCACGCAGATCCTGATTGTTCAACTGATGATTATGTTTACCCACATTGAGCATATTGGCGTTCATATCGCAATTGACGACCAATTTGGCACCCTGAGCCAGCGCTGAGACAGAAAAAGCACAGGTATAAGCAAATAAATTTAGAACTTTAGCGCCCCGCATTTTCGGCGCAAGTGCTTCGCGCACATGCGCCATGTCCATAAACAATCCCACATTTTGGTTGCGTTGAGGCTGAATACGAAAGGCCATCTCGTTTTCAAAAACGATATGCGACTGGGGAACTTCGCCAAACCAAACTTTGGTTTGTGTCTTACGCGATAGGCGAAACTGCACAACCACCCCTTCTACGTCCGGCACTACCCGCAGCAAATTGTCGACTAAATCATTAATTTCGCGCTCGGGGAGCTCTTCGTAGAATCCCAGCTGTAAATAAGGTGGAAACCAGTTAACGACCACGTGCTCGTAGCCCGGATATTGGTGCCCACGTCCATGAAAGAGTCTGCGTGCATCCTTTGAGACTCCGGAATTCACTTTTTCAGTACAAATATCAATTACCGTCTTCATGAGCACTAGACCGATAACCGATAGAGCATATATGCATCATAACCAGAGCAAACCTGCACAAGTCCGGCAAACTGATCATCCAAATCGCTGTCCCCTGAATCTATTAAAAGCGGGCGCTGGGCCAAGGAATCAAGCTTGGTCAGCGTAGAAACAATCAAAACATCATCAGGCCAACTCAGCAGCCGCAGAAACTTTATACTCAATTGCTGGTTGCCTCGGCCAAAAAGAAAACCCTGCGCCCGCGTAAAGCTGACGATCAGGTAAGGGCTTGTCAGGCCCTCAAGCATACTCGCGGTTGCGTCCTCTATCAAAGCCCCGTCGGCCAGCCGCACATCACAACCTCGCAAAGTCACCGGCATGGACAAGGCCTGCTTGATCGCCGCGCAGGTGCTGCCCGGACCAACCACAATATCTTTACCCGCTGGCAGATGCTCAAGCACCTCAGCACAAATATCCTGCACGGCCAGTGGCTCGCTCTCTTTGCCGCCTATCTTAGTTTGCTGCATGTACCCAGCAGCCTCGGGCACAGACAACTCACCATACGTGCGCACCGCAAAGGCCTCGTCCTGTGGGGCGTGGGCGTCAAAATCTCGGACTTCTCGAACTACCCGGGCAACCCATTCACCCTGCAGAATCTGGATCAGGACCTGCGCTGCCGCGCGCGGCGAGACGGCAAAAACGCCACTGTGCATTTTCACTCCAGCAGGCACCCCCAATACTGGCTGCTGCTGACCAACCCCCTGGCAGATCAGCCGAGCGGTCCCATCCCCGCCAACAAAAACCAATATATCCACGCCCACGTTTGCTAACTCTCGAGCACCAAGCAACGTATCCTGCCCTTGAGTGGGCGGCACAAGCGGACGCTCAACAATGTTGACCGGCCAAGAGCGATCAGTTAGACACTGGGCGCCCATCGGCGCGGCTAATGTATGCCAGTGAATCTGCGCGCTAATGCCCGAAGCGGCGCGCTCTAAATGATTCAAAAAGTCCTCACAACGGTGCTGCGCACGATAGCGCCCGCCTCTGGCGATGGCGGCTGTTTGGCGTTGCGGACCGTCACTGCCTTTCAGCGCAACAGGTCCCCCTATTCCCGCTACCGGGTTTAGAATTAAGCCGACTTTGAGATGCCTCATCAGGCCTTGACTAGTGATACCACTTCCTCCGCAATAGCTAAAGATGCGGTTAGCCCGGGTGACTCAATGCCCAAAAGATTGAGACGGCCTTTAACGCCGTGTTGCGCCGGCCCGTCAATACGGAAATCCTGAAAGCCCGCCTCGCGCGGTGCAATTTTAGGCCGAATACCCGTATAACTCGGGTGCAGACGCGCTGGATCGAGCCTCGGATAATAAGCCATGACCGCTGCCACAAAATCATTAAAGACCGATTCGTCAAACCCATAATCAACTTGATCTATCCAGCATACATCGGGACCAAACTTAAGCTGACCGGCAAGATCGAGCGTGGCATGTATACCTAGACCGCCTGGTTCGGCAAGGGGGTACACCAGATGCCTAAAAGGTGATTGACCCGAGTAGGCGTAATAATGGCCCTTGGCATAATACGGCCGCGGACAGCCAGCGGTGTCCGCCGCAAATTGCGAGGCGGACAAACCCGCACAATTAATCAACCATCGCGCTTGCAGCGAAAGTGCCTCGGTGTGGATTATCGTGGGATCATATCCGCTGACGTGCTCTACTTTTGTACGCAGCGACAAACAACCACCGGCCGCCTCTAACTGGCCCTGCAGACTCACCATGTATGCATGCGAGTCGATAATCCCCGTCGATGGAGACCAAAGGGCACCGACCCCCCGAACTTCAGGTTCAATCACCTTGATCTGCGCAGCCGATAACCAAGTTAAATCATGCACTTGATTGCGCGCGCCTTTGCGAAGATAACCGCGAACGACATCCAGCTGGTCTGCGTGACTGGCGACAATTAATTTCCCGCAGCGGCGATAAGGGACCCCAAAGGCATCGCAATGCTCGTATAACAACGCTTTACCGCGCACACACAGTTGCGCCTTTGTCGACCCTACCGGGTAATAAATACCTGCATGAATGACTTCGGAATTACGCGAACTTATCTGAGTACCGATCGCATTGTGTTGTTCTAAAACCAAGACCTCGATCCCGGCCATAGCGAGCCGGCTGGCCACGGCCAAACCAACCACACCGGCACCCAATACAACACACTCCACCTTATCCACTCTCACCGCCTAACAAGGCCGGGCTAGCAACGCCTGTTGCGAAGCCTTGTGCGGCAAGACAATCATAGAATGTGCGCGCCCGCGGATCGGAAGAATGCCGCATCCAGTGAGTCACATCTGATCGAGCATCGGCCAGCTGAGAAATAAACACCGCCAGATCCGCCTGCAGGTTATCGGCACTGGGTGAGAATTTTACGCCTGCTGCCTGAGCAAACAATGCCTCAAGACATTGCACACGCACCTCAGACCGAAAAAACTTCTCCTGGTCGGCAGGCGTCCGTGGCGGCGGCTTGTACAGATAGCCGAAATCAACCAAGGTTCGTCTGTGCGGTCCCGCGATACACCAATGTGCCGCTTCATGCAGCGCACTGGCAGCAAAGTCTTCACGATAGTACAGCCGCGCCTCGCCGGAAAACCGGTCACTAACCGTCTGGGCACCGTCAGCAATCATCGACGGCAAATAAATTGGCTCTGCCGCTCCGCCATACAGACGTGTCTGATAGGCATCTGCAAAACAAGCGTTAAAACAGGCCGCCACCATCCAATCTTGCATCGTCAAAGACACACATCACGCAGTGCGACAAGCGCATTGAAATAGCCTGGGCTAAGATATGGCCTACCCGCGAGCAAATGCTCAAGGTACTCGCAACTGGGCACCAGTCCTGCCTTGAGCACCGCCGGATTTGCCACATAAGTCCAGGCCCAAACGGCCTCCGACCCTCGCCTGATACAGACTACCTCGCGGCTATAGTTGATCGGCGCGCGCTCAAACGAATCCATCTTGGTGATCTCGTCCACATGAGCAAGCTCATACAACACCCCTTCGGTAAAGCACCCGGGCGCATAACGAATATTCGCATGCCCCGTACCCACAGGCGCCATAGACAGTTTGTCAAAGACCAACTCAAACCCGTCTAATTTTGCACCAACTGCATCGTGCACCCTTAACCCACGACTTTTGACTCGGCGCGGATTCATATTAGATCCATAGGCAAAATAGTGTTGAATCAAGCCCACCAGCCTATTTCTTTATCCAAAAATGCAGTTTTTCCTCTTGCGTATTTTCATGCACAAGTTCGTGCCCCATAAAACGGCAAAAATCCAAAAAATCACGACGCGTTGACGGGTCTGTCGCGATGATATGCAGGATGTCGCCTTTACTCAGTGCTCGAACTTTATTTCTAACCAGCATCAACGGCTCGGGGCAACGCAACCCCTGCGCGTCTAATTCTGCATCACTGTGCATGCGCATTCCTATTCAAAAACGCGGGAGTCATAGTCTAAGAGAAATAGCACAACATGTGGAGCGTTGTCATGCCGTCATCCGCTCGCGGTCAGACCGCTTGACACAATGCAGGATGCTCACCAGACTCAATGCACACAAAGCCACGCGGTCAGTATCGTACTTCGTTAACCACTTCATGCGCTTGCGGGGAGAGATTATCATCAGGTTGCTCACGCCTTGGACCCAGCTCAAACGCCGATGCTCAGCAGCGGGTGCTTGCCTATTGTTGGTTTCGACAATGACTCACGCTGAAGAAAGTGAAATCCAGAACCAAGCGCCCTCCACGCCGAATACCTCTGCCGGTACCGTGGATGAGTTCAAGGCAAACGGCAGCGTCGCCCTGGGCACCGAATTCGACTTTCTCGAGCAGCAAATCTTTCGCGGCGAGGCAGCTAACGCGCAGAACACTTTAGAGACGACCATTGCCCAAATTTCCGCACTCAAACATCGATATCACGAAGATCTGCTCGTACCGCTGGCACTGCTTGGCGACGCGCTCATGGTTCAAGGGCAAGTTGATGCCGCAATAGACCGCTATGTGCGCGCCCGCCACATCGCGCGGGTCAGCTACGGTTTATTCAGTCAACGCCAACTGCCCCTCGTATATCGCGAAGCCGACGCTTACCGCAGGATAGAAGATTTCCAGTCCAGCGCTAAGCGCGAGGAGTACGCCTATGATGTGAGCCGCAAAGCGCTTGGAGATTCAAACCCAGATCTGATACCGGCCACCATGCGGCTCGCCAATTTCTATCTTGAGACATTCAACTACTTCTCAGCGCGCGAGATGTTCAATCGGGCAATGATCATCCGCGACCAAAACGGCTTACAATTTGAACCAGCGGCCATTCCTGCATTAAAAGGCATTGCAATAACCCACCGGCTGGAAAAGTTTCCACTATTTTATGTCTCTTCAAGAAATGCCAACCCGGATAACGCGCCGATCTCGCAAACATCCACCCTGGACCGGCAGCAGGTGACGTTCAATAATTTTCCAGCTGGCGAGAAAGCACTTCAACGCATCGTCGAAATCAGACGCCGCCAAGACCCCCAAGACCCTTTGGCTACCCGCAACGCAATAATTGAGCTCGCCGATTGGCATCTGATGTTTGGGCGCACAAGCCCGGCTCATACCCTCTACACTTACGTTTACGAACAAATGTTGGCGTTGGATGAGGACCCCGCGCTTTTCTTTGCTGAACCCTACTTGCTTTACATGCCCAAGCCTGAAGACCCTCAACCCAAAAACGATCAAACCCCAGAGCAAGCCGCTACAGGGTATATCGAACTTGGATTTGATGTTGCAACAAATGGTCGGATAAGAGCGCTCACCACGTTGACGTCATACCCACCCAAACTGATGGATTTCAAAGTCCGCCGAAGTCTGCGAATGGCAATTTATAGGCCATCTTTAGTTGCGGGCCTGCCGGTCAAAGCGGAAAATCGCACCTATACCCACGAATTCAAATTTTACCCCCAATCACCGCCAACACAGACCGCCGCACCGAGTACGCCGGTCGATGAAATCACCGAGGTTCAAGAATGATTTTTTTTACCCGGCGTGGCATGGCCATGCTAGCACTCACGGCTTGTGTGGCTTGCGCACCCATCACCCCCTTACCCGGTGGCAGCACCTCCACCAGCAGTCCGTCTTCTTCGTCGTCAACTTCTTCCCCCTCTTCTTCCCCGCCAGCCGGAGGGGCCAGCGGCGGATCTGCCGGAAGTACATCAGGACAACAAGGTTCTTCCTCCAGCAGTTCCTCTGGCAGCAGTGGATCTAGCACCGGAGGTGGCTCGTCCGGTGCAGGCGCTGGCGGAACCAACACCCTGCCCGGAGGCAATCCAGCACCCGGCGGCAGCCCCGGAGACCCCGGCGGAGCAGGCGACAGCGGCAACAACGACAACGCTGGTGACCAGGACCCAAGTTGGGATATCCCAGAGGAAAACGGTGCTCAAGGAGGATGGCAGACCAGCAATGAATTACCCGCGGGTGATCAATCTAGCGCCGGCAGCCCATCCGAAGACGCAACTGCCAAAGGCTCCGCGGGCGGTGAAGGTGGTGGTATGGACAACACCCAAGACAGCGGCTCCGAGGCGGAACTACGCGGTGCACTAAAAGACTTGGACGGCGAAATCCTCGCTGAGCGCGAGATCATCAAAGACCATACAGCTTCTGGAAGCGCCCGTGCTGCACCTAACCCTACCGATCTGCCGACAGGCCCAACCAGCAGCAGCGATTCCGCGGGTGCAGGTTCGCAACAGGCGAGTATACCAACACCGAAAAGAGCCATGCCGCCAACGCCTGCGCCACCGCGAAGGCATGCGGGAGATATACCAAAAAATATTCCGGATGCTCGCGACGATGACATCATTGCCCGCCAACTGCGCGAAGCGGCAATGCAAGAAGAAGATCCCGAATTAAGAGAAAAACTTTGGCAGGAATATACCAAATATAAAAATGGCTAATGAACACACCCCAAGTATGCAGACCGTCGTGACGCGCGGGACCCCACATACATTACGTGCACTAACCATAATTGGCGCACTTGCCTTGGTCTGTGGTTGTGTCAGCCAGACCACACGCGTGGTCGACATGACACCACCCCAAGTGACAGATCGCTATCTTGCGGAAAATGAACTCCTTGATATTGGCATCGCCATTTTCGACGCTAACGTGCCCGACGATTACGATCAGCGCATCGAGGAAATCATCATGCCTGAGGTGCGTCGAGCAGAATCACAGCATGTGCCTTACTTCGCGAAAAACCTCTTGCAGTCGACTGGCAATTGGGGCGCAGTGCGCGTCATTCCGCGGCCGACGCACGCGGTAGACGTCATCGTCACCGGGAAGATCCTTCACTCCAACGGCGAAAGCATGGGCATCGAGGCCACCGTGACTGATGCAACGGGCAAGATTTGGTTTACTAAAACCTATGAGGCACTCGCCAGCAAATATGCCTATGAACCCTCCATGCCCGAAACTATTGATGCATTTCAATCTATTTATAAACGTCTTGCCAACGACATGCTGGCCTATCGACAAACCCTAGATAAGACCAAAATCCAAGCCATAAGAACAACTGCCGAACTGAAATTTGCACGCGAATTTTCCGCAGAGGCCTTTGCCGATCATATTGTTGAACAGTCACCTGGGAAATTTGAAATCACTCGCCTACCCGCCCAAAACGACCCCATGCTCAAACGCGTACAGCGCGTGCGCGAGCGCGAATATTTATTTATCGACACTCTGGATGAGTATTATGCAAATTTCCACAGACAGATGTATCCAGCCTATCAAGATTGGCGGCGGGCCAGCTATGACCAAGCCATAGCCTACAAAGCGCTGCAAGCGCAGGCACGTGAGCGCACGATCGGGGGCACGATTGCGATCATCGGCGGCGTCGCCTCGATCTACGAAAGCAGCGACGCATACGTCGATGCGAGCGGCATTGTCGGCGTTGTTGCCGGCGCAACATTGCTTACCAGTGCAGTCAGCAAACGCAATGAGGCCGAGCAACAGGCTGAGCGCCTGCGCGAATTAGGCAGCGCTGCAGAAGCCGAATTGGTTCCCACCACCATCGAACTAGAGAATCAAACGTTGCGCTTGCAAGGGAATGTTGACGAGCAGTACGATGAATTAAAAGCGATACTGCGTCAGGTATATTTCGAAGATCTCGGGCTTGAAATAGAAGACACAACAGCGCAGACACCGGCGAACCCAAGCACAACCACGACCCCTTAAACGCAGACCATGTCCAACGACACCCCCGAAACCATAGAAGCGCAACCCGCGCCCCTGTCTCACCTTGCGACAGCCGGGCAAAATCCGGCTTTTTATCGCCGGCTTGAATGGCGAAGCATAGCAGTGCTTCTACTGGTCGTTGCGGCGCTAATCGCGCTGGTTGTTGGCCCATCACTGTTGTCTTCGGATCAACCAGCACAACCAGCAGCGGCGGCGCCCCAGCCGTCCGAGCAAGATTCGCCTATGGCGCAATCAACGCCAGCATCTAGCAGCCAACTACCGCCTTTCGCCCAAGCGCAGAAAGCCAAAGCACGCACGACAGCG
>Ga0206125_10000432_pt1 | contig 54938 bp, 69 predicted proteins | sample Helgoland_Spring_4_FD_148598 | JGI IMG/M metagenome (GOLD analysis project Ga0206125, IMG submission 148598) | Pelagic subsurface seawater microbial communities from Kabeltonne, Helgoland, North Sea - Helgoland_Spring_Bloom_20160331_1 | ecosystem: Environmental > Aquatic > Marine > Epipelagic ... | reverse complement strand
AAAACCAGATTTAAATCTGTTCAGTCCGTTCGCATCAGTGATTTCAAAACTCTCTGCTTGGCGTTCCAAAAGAGAAAGGTGTGTATAATACTCAAGGTTACCAATACGGGTTTGAAGATTACCAATATCTTTCATGGTAAACCGTTGATGTTTCTCTCTGGTAATTACAATATTGTCAACCGAAAATGTATAAGCAGGAATGCGTATACTGGCCAACTTCATCGCATTTTCAGATTGTGTTGGGAATCTGGGTTGTTCATCAGATGCGCTTTCAATAACTCTAATCTTACCGTTACTGGCCATTTCAACAATTGCGTTCTTAGGTAAATAATATTCAAAATCTGCTTGCGCCAGAGAATTTGGTTTTGGACACTTACTAGCAGAAGAACCCGTACCAGTAAAAGAACGACTCATAATACCAAATGAAAATCCGGTAATTTCATCAACGGCCGTATGGTCTGTTCCTGCACCAGTGACATTCGCCACTGTTGGTCTGAAGTCAAAAGTATTTTGTAGTCTGGTATCTTTATATTTTGGAATATCAACATAATCCATTCTATCTGCTTCATCAGTGTACGAATCCACGGTGAACACATCGCCAGTGCCGTGTTCAAGATAATCATAGATTACAAGTAGTCTGTTTGTAGGAGCCGCGGCACCTCTACGTCTTATGATTCTAGAGATATCATAAAAGTTATCTCTTTGACCATTATCAAGAGTAAAGTCACTTGTAATAAGCTTATCACCGAGAGTAACAGCAGTTAGTGTTGCAGTTGCACCAGAAGATGCGCCAGTGATAATATCGGAAGTTGAGAACGCAGAGTCAGGAGCGCCAGTCATTACAACACTCATTGGACTTGTTGTATTGATAATCCTTGCAGTTGAACCACTAACACTACCAGTGATTTTTTCACCTCTTTTGAATGTGCCAGTTTGTGTTGTAAAACTAATCGTAGGAGCAACCGCATCAGTAGAAGCGGCAGTCGCCTCATACACCGCCACCAAGGCAAACGCATCAGCACGACCCAAAGATATTTCTCTATCACCTGGACGAGTGCCATATGCATCTGTTGTCCCAGTGTCCACTTTAAGTTGTTTCATCAATCTCGTTGTCTTGGTCTTTGGACTTACGGCAGTCTTCAACAAGGTTGCCATAACTTTAACTTTTGCACCACCTGAACCAAACGCACCAAGATTAGTGATAGTCAACTGTGATGTGCCACCACCAGCAAATCCAGTTGCTGCGCTAACAATATCACCCTGTTTGGCAGAACCACCACCGCCAGTTAAAATAGAGATTGTGTAATCTGATTCACTGTGTCCCAGGAATGTTTCGTTGCCCCCACCAGCAGATAAAGTGATTACACCAGCTGAACTTGCGGTTGCAATAAACTGTTGACGGAAAGTATATTGTGTATCAGAGACACCATCATTTGTTTCTGTTAACAATGTCTTGACAGGAGTTTTAGTTAGATTGAAAACATTAATATTCTTCTCTGGTTCAACGAGTTTAGCAACTGGTGCAAAAGAACGAGAACCACCGCCTGTGAAAGTTTCTAAAGCCAGTGCCCCACCATCTTCCAACTGATAACGTTCATCTTCTTTATGAGTTGTTCCAACTTCTGGACTACCAAAGAAAGACAAACCTCCACTTTCAAATGTTGTTTGAACATCAGCAGTAAAGTCTTGGCCACTATCGCCACCATTGTCCTGCATATAGACTGAACGAACATTTTTCAAGTCAGGGATTATAACGTCATTAATAGTAAGGTCAACATTACCTGAGCTCTCTATGATCTGGTCAGACTCAGAAGAATCTGTTATTGTTACTTTTTCTCCCGAACTAAAAGTGCCAACAACATTAACTAGGTTAACAATATTGTTACCAGAACGACCTGAATCCATAACCAAACCAGTAGCACCACTTGTCACACCTGTTACTAGTTGACCGCCACCAGAGTTTGAAGATAAAATCGTTGGACTGACATCATCACTCATAACAAGTGACGTGATAGCATTGATATCAAACAGATACAGTCGATAGGTCGCATCGTTTTCACCAGCGGTGCCAGAATCATACTGATATGTTCTTACACGAGCCACACCTATTTGTATGCCTGTTGCTGAACCTCTCGTTGAGATGTTGGTATCATACAGTTGCAATTCATTGTAACCAACTGTTTCACCGCTAATCTCTGTTACATCCGGTGTGCCATAAACATTTGTAACTTGGAGATAGTTCCCCAAATCAGCAGGAGACGCACCCGCATTTATAGTATTAAAATCTCTACCTTTCTTAACATCAACAAGAGTAGGTGCAATTTTTTCTATCTCATATCCTCTGACATATGCTTTACCTGGCGATACTTGCAATGCCATAAAATCATCTGAGGCTTTATTACCATCTCTTGTGGTATCACCCGAAGTATAGACACCAGTAAAATCGGTTTCACCAACACTAACATCGACTGACTCTTTCATCTCAAAAGTAAAGGGTCTTACAGTATAATCACCAGATTCATCAAACGTTCTACGTGCCAATGTCTGTTCAAGAATGGAATATTCAGTGTCACGATTAAAATGTTGAAGAACACCATCTTCTACTCTGAGAATTTCAATAAAATCTTTATCGTCTTTAGAGTTTAATTCTTTAGATGTTAAAGTAAGCGTAATAGCTAACCTATGAGCACCTTTCGCATTTATATTCGATGTACCAGTCGCATTGTCAGACAAACTCGTGTCTGACTCTGGTGTAACAATCGTTTCTACAACCTGGAAACCAACTCTTGCACTTGCATTGTTGTTATACTTTTCTATAACAAGTGTTTGATCTTCAACTTCAACAAAATAACCTCTAATAAAGAACACACCAGCCGATTGTTTTACAATGGCAGATTTACCAGTTACAGGTGTGGTTGAAGCAGTGTTTGCAACTCTCGATGTTCTAAGAACTTCAGATGCCTCTGTTGTTAGTGATGGAACATTTGCTTGATATGATGTGCTACCATGTTGCACCGCTACATCTGCACTCAAGTTTTCACCAATAGTGAATGAGTCAAAACCAGCAGCATCTAATGCGCTACGAGAAATAGTAGTAACATCTTCAGTGAAAGTTCTGCTTCCAGTGAGATTACTAGAAGTATAAACACCAAAAAGTGTTGCCGGGTCTGTTTCCGTTGCTTCAGTTACAGCAATGACTCTAAATGTAACACCAGACGTGGCTCCAGTCAGTGTAACGGGATTGTCCTCATTTACATACTGTGAAACATTAACAGTTTCGCCACCAAAGTTACCTTGAACCTTGATATACCTTGGAGCCTCAGCACCACCCAAATAAGTTGTTGCGCCGGGAATAATAACAGTTCCATCTTTGAAGACATGACTGAATCCCTTTTCGATTTGATCTTGAATTGTAGATTGAAGTCCTGTCAACTCTCTTGCTTGAATGGCAAAACCTGGACGAAATAATGTCTTTACATGATTTTCAGTTGAATCGAAATCATCGTAATACGGTGCTACATTTAGATTTGTAGATTCAGGCATTTAGAACTCCACTATAACTTTAATATCTTCAATCTGATCGTTTGACCGACTGATTGGTTTACGATTTTCTAAGTAGATAATGTTTCCACTATCAGCATCTAACTCAGGGTTCGCATATCCATCTGTAAACGTGATTGTGTTACCGCCAGCAAGGGTTACAGCAGCATCAGCATTTGCATCTGGCGTTCCTGTTGCACTGGATGTTGCTCCAGTGACAGCGTTTGCACCACTAAAGGCAACATATGCTCCAGTGGTGCCGTTTGTTCCGTAGTCACCAAATCTTTCCTGTGAATAGTACAGAATTGAGTTTGTAGAATCCCATTCAACAACTTTACCGATAGCACCAGTTGAAGCTTGACTAATCTTTTCGTCTGCATCAAAAGTACCAGACTGTGAGGTAAGTTTCAGTGCGTATGTCATTCTTGCTGTGGTAATTGATGCAACAGAAGATGTTCCGTATGTATTAGGATCAACCACAAGACCGATCTTTCTAAAATCATTTCCTGTTGTAATATCATCACCTTCGGCAGCTGTTAGAGTTGTTGCCAACATAACATAATGACCACCAAGTTCTTGCACAGCATTAAAACCATGACCACCTTTTGGACCAATTACCACTGAAATAGATCCACCAGAACCACCGATTGCAGAGGCACTACTGAGGGCGGCATCAGAAAATGTATAACCACTTGCAAGATTGACTGTGCCAAAAGTATAACCACTTCCCGCTGCATGAACTGTAGTATCTGTTCCCGCCGTCAAACCAAAGGGTTGAATCACACCACTCGACACGGTGATTCTTACAATCGCACCAGAAGATGTGCCTTGACTTGTACCATCACCATAAACCGCTGCATAGTAAGTCCCGTTTGTATATCCAGAACCAGCAGTGACAATCAAAGAATCAATCGCACCATCTGTTGCAGCTCCGCTGACTGTGCTATCTGTAGCTACCGGCATAAAATCAGCGGTAAGAAAGCTATTGATCTGAGAACTTGTCAAAGAATACATATATTGCAACACATAACCACCTAACGAAAACGGAGCATTTGCAGTGCTTGTGGGTTCAGTGCCACTATAAGCAGTTCCAGCATTGTTGTCCAACACCTTATACACGCGGAAATCAGAAGTCATAAAATAAAAAGTGGAATCGTATAAGTTAGTAGCACCAGACGTTGCTGTCACAGAAGCACTATAGTCCGGCCGGTACATATCAAACTTGGTACTGTTTACCCAGTTTCTACGTGGAATAACACGTTGAATTTCGGAAGAAGTAATCTTTTTGGCAGCAAGCATATCGTCCCACGAAAAGAACTCATCAGAGGGGCCATCAACAGGAGTCGGTGGCGATGAATCAGAACCGCCGCTTGTTCCCGAAGTATATGGTGTGGACTTACCTATAAAAAGATAATAGGTATTATTCGCAGACTCAGTGAAAGATTCCTCAAACTGGTCGGCGTTATGAAGTCTAAATTTTTCTGTGATAATAGCTGCCATTTCTATTTTCCTAATTTATATTTATGATGCACTACCAGCACCAATAACTGTTTTTAACGTTGAACCAGATGAATTTACTATGAGCAAGGTAGAAGAGCTCTTCAACATATTCCCAGTGACCGCATCAGAAGAGCCGGTTGTTATAACAGTTCCTGTTTCATTGGGAAGTGTAATTGTTCTAGCTGTTGTTGGGTCTGCAACTGTTAATGTGGTTTCGTTACCATCATCAGTGGCACCCTCAAAAATAATTGTTCCATCCTCAGTAATGGCCAAAGACGAACCTGTGATTGCAGCAAAAGTACCTGCTGCCGCTGAGTTAGCACCAATAGTTGTTCCGTCAATAGCACCCGCATTAATATCTACAGTGGCAAGAGTTGCCGTGCCTGTAGTAGAAATATTTTCGTTACCAAAACTAATAGAACCAGAACTATCTGTTATAGAACCAGCCGCAAGTGCTAATGTTCCTGCGTTTACAGTCGTGGATGTAAGTGTAGTAATTGTGGCAGAGGTTTGTGTTCCCGCAACAACACCACTAATATTAGGAGCAGACAACGATACAACAGTAGCCGATGCGCTGATACCACTACTTATGGAACTGCCATTACCAAGAGCAGTATACAACTCTACAAAGTTAGCATTAACTTTGGTTGCACCATCTCTTAGCGTGTCACCGCTACCATCATTAGCAGCTGCACCTAAGCCTATTGATTGATATGCCATTTATTGCCCCTCATCTTCTATTATTTATAATGATTATTATGCAGCATCAAAAGTTAAAATTGACGAATCAAACGTTCCGATCTCAGAGTCAAAGGAATTTGCTTGCTCCGAAAGAGATAATGATTTTTCACTTATTGGTAAAACAAGCCCACCCTCTTCAGTTGTTGCACCAAGTGATACGTTCAATGTGTTTTGTTCCAAGAATTCAATCGTTCCAGACTCTAACAACAATTCATCACCAGCATTCGTTGATGAACCATCTGTGCCATTCAACAAAACAAAACCACCCTCATTTCCTGGCACCAGATTATAATTTGTACTCATAAGTTGAATACGATCACTATCGTCTCGGCCACCAGTGCTATCTAATAACAGATTTTCTCCAACATCAGTGCCAGAAGCACTCGCATCCAAAATAACTGCTGAACCTGCATCACTTTGTGCGGCATCAGTACCGTCCAGAAGAATATTACCCCCAATATCCAGAACAGCAGATGTACCGTTAAGTATAATATTATCACCAGCATCTGTTGATGAACTATCTGTACCATCCAACGCTATGAATACATTAGTATCACGTTCATCCTGCAATGCTATTCTGGACACAACTAACTCTGTATGAACTCTGGCTTCTCTTGTGAACGGCACAACGTTTCTGTTACCAAAATTCCTTTCTGGAATGGTGCCAACATTAGTGTCACCTTCAAATTCAATCAGACTACCCTCAGTCATTATCTTTTCATTTTCAAGAAGACCGCTTTCTATAACAACATTGATACTACGATCTACGGCACTGATGGTATCATCCTCACCCAACAGATAACCGTTTGCATCTGTTTCTGTTTCCAGTTTGAGAATGTTGACATCAGAACCGTTTTTAAGGAAAGCATTATCCTCAGAACCAGACTCAACTGCTATGCGGCCAACTTCAGTGTCTCTAAACCTACCAGTGGTTTCTAGTAATATGTTCTGACCGTTCTCTGATATTATTACCTCGTTTCTTACTTCATCTGCGTTCAACTCAAACACAATGAAATCTTCTAAAACTAATTCGTCAGATGATGCACTTTGTTCAAATACAATACTACCCTCAGGCTCCTCAGTAAAGTTTCTGAATCCAACACCATTTAGAATAAGACTTGAACCTGCATCCAGTGATTTTTCATTTGTCCCATCCAACAACAAACTACTACCTGCATCTGTGGCATCACTATCTGTGCCATCAAGTAAAACGTTATCACCTACAGATTCTAAACCCACACCTTCAATATAACCTACAGTGTTAAGACTGACAATATCTGATATTGATAACGAGCTTCCTTCATTAGTGCTAGTATCAGGTTCCAGAACCAGAACATTACCACTATTTGAACTAGAAGAATCTGTGCCGTTCAGAATGATAGAACCACTCGCATCTGAACTAGAAGAATCTGTGCCGTCTAAAACAAGGTTATTACTAGGATTTGTGAAGTCTTCATTAATCTTGACAGTAGAAGAAGTTGAGTTATCCAAAAAGTCCTCGTAGACTATTCTATCTCCAGCACCAGTTCCGTATTGATCAAAACCATCCAACACCAAATTGTCTTGCATAATAATAGGAGCCTTATCTCTATTACCAGCTTCTAATTGAACGCCAGGTCTATCAAAGAAAAGTGTCCCAGGCAAAGTGTTAGCAAGTAAAGGCGCACCATAAGACCTTTTTGCTTTAACAAGTTGTGGCGTAACACTAAGTTTTGTTACCTTTGAAACCGACTTATCAAGAATGCCGTTCTCACCAAGTGCTGTTTCCATAAGTAACAAACCACCACCAGTGCCTGTTTCCAAAAGAACACTACCGTCACCAGATTTGGGAGAGTTTTCTATCGCAATATCAAGTCCACTTTCAAACTGTAGATTATCGCCATCTGTTTCTTCTAAAAGTTTGTCGCCAATAGCGACACCATTCTCTGTCAGAAGAGAATCAAACAAACTGCTCCCACCGTCTGCTGAAAGAACATTCTCACGAACGCCGTGATTAACTTTTATAGTTGGACCGAATATCAACCTGAACAGTGAGGCAAGTTCTGGTGTAAATGTATCATCAACTGTAGCATCAGCAACACCAGCTGCAGTGACACCAATGCCTGCTGAAAGTTGTGTTGAGATTGCAATCTTACCAAATGGAGCAAAACCAGCTGGATGCACAGATGTCTTTAACTCATTCATGTATTCAGATATGGCTGCGTTGACTCTTACCTCATAAGAAAACTGTTGATAAAAATAAGAGTCTTGAACACGGATATCTTTATCACTGATATGACTATCATTATTAGTGTATCGACCTACCCGAGTTGAAGTGGTTCCGAACGATGCCTCTGCTGTTGATGTGCCTTGAAAAAGAATTTTTGCTGTTGCACCATTAGACGATGTGATAGTATCTCCAACAAGATTGAAAACACTCGAGCCAGGTTCCAGAAGAACCTCATCACCAGCATCTGTCGCACTATTGTCTGTACCATCTAAGGCTAGTTGATCACCAAGAGTTTCATTTTCCATTAACAATTCAGAACCAGCATCAGTACCAGATTCATCTGTGCCATCCAAGATAAGATTGTTGCCAGAGTTTTCGTTTAGTATTCGACCATCATCTTCAAAAAGAATATTACCTAAACCATCAGATTGATCTCCATCAAAGATAATCTGATCATATAAAATCTTACCAGACGATACACTAGATACATCTGGTGTACTTTCTGTAATAAACGTTTCTAGGTTTTCTCCGAGAAGTCTATTGTTTGGAGTATTAACGTGTCTTATTGATTGGCCATGATTTATGAATATAGGCCCATCTGAGTCTTTCTGCAATTCAAGATCACGAATTACAAAGTTATCTCCAGCATCTGAACCACCAGAGTCTGTTCCATTAAAAACTAGATTGTTACTAATGTGCTCAGTGACCAGATAGACTTGTGCATCGGAAATGGTATAACTGTTTCGGCCAACATCAAAACCATCTAGAATAATTCTATCTTTTTCACCAGACTCCAACAAAATATTTTCACGACCACGACCCTCATCACCAAGGTCAGCAATACTATCTTCCAGTCTAATGTTAAATTCAAGTCTATCACGATCATTTTCTAAACTGATTTGGAAAATATCGGTATCATGAGCGTCTAACAAGATTTGGCCTGTCTCATTTTCTAAAAGAATATTTGACTCTATCTCAGCAGAGTTATTAAGTAAAAACCCAGAACCAACTTCATCAATAACTTTATAGATTGTAGCAACAGGGCCGTGATCTGGACGACCAGGCTCAACGATATCAAAGTCCTCTAACTGAACACCGTCATTATATGTGCTAGATTGTTCTAAATTGATACGATCATTTGGTGGAGCATCTATTACGAGTTTTTGCGTATCCGAATCATATGAAACTACCGAACCATTATGAGTGGTAAGTTCTTCTTCTTTTAGAAATGTTCCAACAACATCTTTGAGAATTAGATTTGTATTTAATGAAACATCTGGTGCAACTGAATACTTGAACCCTTCATCAGTAACCTTAATTTCGGTCACCTTACCAATATCAGTTGTGTTTGCAATAAGGTTTGCGTTTGCACCATTTTCTGTAATGATACTTAGATTCGGTAGTGAGGTATAACCACTACCAGAATTAGCTAAAAACACTCTATTGAGTTCAGTCTGTTCAGATTCACCAAATGTTGCTGTTTCTAAAACAATACCATCTGACGATGTACCATAGACATCCGTCAACAACAAAGATTCTTCAGATAAAAGTTTATCACCTAATCCGGTGCCAGTTGTTCCATCTTCTTGACGTAATTGTGCACCATCATTAAGAGCAGCCTTACGACTTTCAAACAAATCATAAATGTTACTATCAAAAGTTGACTTGGCATTATTCTGATTATCACTTGGCATCCAAAAAGTTATGCCGGGATATTGGTCAAAGATATATGCATTGGCCTTCACAGCCACAACGTTTGGTGTGATTAATATCAAACCATCACTTCCACCCATATCAGAAGTAGTTGTTAATTCTGGGTCAGAAAAGGTGAATCCACTTGTAAGCCTTACATTACCAAAACTATAACCACTACCTGACCTGTGAATTGTAGTTTCCGTTGCAAGTGTATTACCAAAAGAGGCAATCTTGTTTTCTCTAACAACAATTCTTATAACAGCACCTGTAGCCGTTCCTTGATTATCACCATCACCAGACACCGCTGCATAATAGGTTCCGTTTGTATAACCAGAACCAGCATTGACAACATTTACAGAAGAGATAGCTCCACCTGTTTTAGTTGCACTTACTTGTGCCTTTCTTTTATCAACGTACAAAGGATAATAATATAATGCACTATCACTAAATCTTCTATCAGTGCCAAGAACAGCATAAGGTTCTGATGCAGCATCGACCAGTTCAGTACCATCCAATAAAATCGATGAATGAACAAGTTGTTGATCTGCACCATCTTCTAAAAGAATATTTTCTGCCGTACTATCTGTGCTGTCTTCAGTGGACAACCTACCACCAACAACAGATACAAAGGCACGAGCATCAACAGAGTCAGCATCAGCACTTACAGCTGTAAACTTAATCGCATCACCAACTTTGTATCCAGTGCCGGAACTGTCTACAAAAACATCACTAACACCACCTGAAGTTATTTCGCCCACCTCAGCAGAAACATTACCGTTACCAATTGCTGTATCTACTGTTAGACTATCACCTTTACTATAAAGTAATCCACTATCTGTTACAGAAATGCTAGTTATTATTCCTTGAATAGTAAACTGCATGTTTATGTCTGCTGTTTCAGATATACCCGTAAACGTTTCTGATATGGTAAACCCGCTACCCTCAATGGTGTCTTCGCGAAGAGAAAATTCAGTTATGCTCTCGTTATCCTGCTGAAAAGTAAACTCGGAAATGATTTGAGCCTTTGTTCCAGAGGACGCGCCGGTAACGTTCTTACCAACCATGTCAGCAGGAACAGCACCTGATGTGTCAGAAGTACATCGTATGATAATAGGTTTGGACCAATTACCATCACTTACTCTTACCATATCCTTTTCAGGATAATAAATCTCAGCTTCCTGACCTAACAGAATTCTAAAAAAGAGTTTATGACCTTCAGACGTGCCTTTTGCCGCATACAAATCTCTGATTTGTTTAATAAGGTTTCGTTTAGATACACCACTTGCAAGAGATGTCGGTATAGATTCCATAAAGGAATCTCTAAAAGCATTTAGAAAATGATCTACCGTGTTATCTGGATCTGCATATTCAAAAAGTTGTTGAATGTTCTGTACAGGATTGGCACGATACTTGACCAAAGTGCTAGTGGCACCGCTAGTGCCACCAGTGATTGTTTCGCCTTCTTTGAATTTTTGGTTGGCAGATATGTAAAGAGTTTCATTGTCGTCTACTAGTATTGTAGCAGTTGCTTTACTTGTTCCACCAGTAATTGTTTCACCAACCTCAAACTTACCTGTGCTGTCCTCAAAAACAATTTTACTTGAATCATTTGAACTAAATCTATCAGTGCCATCTAACGTAAGAAAATTAGTTGATGCGGTTTCAAGCAAAACCTGATCTACTGTTCCTGTTATGGTTATTTGTGCAGATTCTAGAAACTTATAATACTGTCTCAGAAAATCAACAAATATAGGATGGTCAGCCTGAATATAATCAGGAACCTGACCATCAATCAGATTTGACACCTTGGTTGTTAGTTCTGAATCACCCATTTTTAATAACCTGTACCTGATGGACTTACAGATGCAGAGGGAGCAACATAAGATGATCCACCGCTGTCATCTCCCACAGCAATACTATCAATTACTCCAGCTACAGTAGTGTTAATTAAATCAAGTTCTAGGATTTGATTTCTAAGCGAAACGATGTCACGAGAGTTTGGTACAACTATAATCCTAATGAGAGTAGAGGACTCACCATCAATGTCTGATATACCTGTTATGTTGATTTGACTAATCTTAACATAACCAGTGACATAGTTTACAGTGCCAATGGTTGGATTTGTATAAACTCGATCACCACCTAGAGCAACGTAGTAAGCTCTCACGTTACCATTACCATCATCATCAAAAAAGTGTTCTTCAGTTCTACCAAAGATATTGAATCCCGAAGAAGTTAAAATACCACCAAGTTCTTGATTATGACCAGCATGAGGATTAAACAATGCATTGTTAAAAAACAAATTATAGTCTCTGGCACTGCTCAAAGTAGGTGAAAAATATTTCGCAAGTCTTGGGACAGCAGAACTACCAGTTATGGATGCATCTGTATCATCAATCGCTCTTAACAAAGAGGAGTTTCGTATCACGGCATCAAACTTTGAAAGTTCTGTTGTATTGTATGTTGTAAGTGTCGATGTAACCTCAGTTTCTAAAGTGTCTTTTGTTTTAGTTGTTAGATTAGAATCAAACTTAAAGTTCACTGTAAGAAAGACATCTGTATAGTCTGGATCTACAATGACAGGTGTAATCGACGCAACCTTAAACGGTTCTAAAGCTTGTATCAAAGAATTTTTTTCTTCTAGACTGAGATTTGTTCCTTGAGTATTACTTACAGAAATGAACACTCTACCATAGTCTGGTGTGCTTATGACACCAAGACTAGGATCGAAAGAACCGTTTTCTCCACCAAACACTTGAACATTTTCAGCATTAGCATAAAGTTTTTTCACAAAGACCTTATAATCATCTGTAGTAACACAACGTCCCTGTGCGGCATAGTCAAGAGGAGCCGAGAGTTTGATAGACTGAATACTTTCTGCTGGCAATCCACCATTTGCATTCTCAATGGTAACCGTATCAATATCAGTAACTGTATTGATTGCACCAGAGGCAGTAAAAGAGAAAGCACCGTTTGCTTCATCAATGTTAGTGACAACGTATTGAAGAATAACTATGTTACCATCGGACAGAGCCTTACTTACAACACCATCACCAAAGTATACTTCAAACCTACCATCGTCTATTTCTTGCAGATAGTAAACAGCACTCGTTCCTGTCAACTGCGTAACGTCTGTTGCTTTTGTATATGCTTCGGTAGTGCTATCAGTTGAAGAATTTTGCACCTTAACAGTAAGAGTAGATGTATCTGCTAAATTGCTTGTCAATATAAATTTTTGATTAACATTAGTGCTATCAACTGTGTATCTTGTTGTTACATACGTACCCTCATAAATTGGCACATCTGAAAACAGAAGGCCGGATCCAACTTGAGAAGCAGTAAAATCAGATACAGTGACAAACTGATAATTGACATTATCAATTTTAGTGGTAAACACTTGACCAGCGTTCATAGTTGCTGTGGCGAGTGATCTATCATTAAGAAAAACATTCACTCTAGCCTTTGGAGAACGAACTGATCTGACTTCATATCCTAGAGTCTTGGCATGAGACACCACACTTGAACGTAAGGCGGCACTATCAATGAACATCTCATTGGCAACCATATTGGCATGGAAACTTAAATAGTGAGTATTATATGCGAGCACATCTAACAATGAGCTCATACCGGAACCTTCAAAATCATAGTCAAGAAATTGATCTTGATTCTTCAAAAAAGTTTTGAGATTGCTTTTGATTGCGTCAAAATCAAGTTCAGAAATATCTAATTTTTGGTTGTTTGCCATTACCTTAATGCCTCCAATAGCACATCTAATTGAACTATTTCGCCTGGAGCATTTATCACTTCAAAGGTTACTGTTATATCATATGCGTTAGCATCTATGTTATCAATAACATCAATACCCAACAACAATGCTCTAGGCTCATAGTTGTTGATGACATCTTCCACAGATTGTGCCAACGCAATTGCAGTCAATGGACTAACAATTTCAAACAACAAGTCTCTGACACCAGAACCAATCTCAGGATGAAAAGGTTTTTCATAGAAGTTGGTTAAAATTAAATTGCGAACTGACCTCTTGACTGCTGTGACATTTGTAAGAACATTGACATCACTATCTCTTGACCGCCGTGTAAAGAACAGGTCTAAGTCTCTATATGTCTTAACATTTAGAGTTGATTCATTTTGTCTTTCTGCATCTCTAAGTGCTGTAAGTTCTTTAAATGAACCTGTTCTTTCTATTGTGGCCACAAAACACTCCGTTATTTTTATTATTTATAAGGAATCATTGGATAGTATATATTTCCTTTACTGGTCTATACTCATAATTATCAGAGTCCACAACAATGACCTCTGATATAACAGCGTTAATATTTTCTTTCCAGTAATTTAAAAACTGATGCACTCTCGGATATTCAGGAACAATATCCTCTGTTTGCCAAACAAATTCTTGCAAGATATTTGTATATTCTGGTAAATAATAAAACACATCAATCGTGACTATACTTTTTTTATGAAGTAGTATCATTGGTAATTAGTCTCCTATAAATACTGTGCCGGAACCAGTTTCAATTTTGTTGCTGCCATCAACACCAGATTCTCCTGGTGGGTCATCACCAGTATCAGCAGTATCATCAATTCTTGCAGCACCTTTCGTTCCATTGTTAATAGTAATTCTGCTGGATGATGTTGGTGTCCCATCACCTGATGTAATAGTTATAGAAGTTGCCGCAGTTATATCTGTCGTTGTAGTAGAACGAGCGTCAATGTTACTCGCTGCCTTCAATGAAATAGTTCCTTCGCTACTGTCGTTAGTGTTGATAGCAACATTCTTCATAGCCGACAACAAAATATTCCCAGTGGTTGATATAAGTGAAATGCCTTCTGTAACACCAAGTGTATCCTTACCGTTTATGATACTTGTTCTATTTTTATCAACCACTAAATCGTAGTCTTCTGTAACGTGTAATTTATAATCTTCGTTAATCTGTGCAGAATAGTTGCCTCGTATTTCTACCTCATAGTTACCACCGCCACCTTTGGCACCAATCTTTGTGTATCTACTACCATGAATCTTTTCATAGTAATCGCCTTCAACCTCTAAAATATAATCGCCTTTTACTAATTGACGAACATTGCCGTTAACAGTGAGGTTGAGAGCATCTTCTCTATTTGCTTTACCTGCTGCGCCAATGAATATGTTCTTTTGACCAGCAATGATTTCATATCCATCGCCTATAATTCTTACTCGTTTATCACCATTTGATAGATATTCGTCAAGTGTTCCTATCTTATGTTGAGTGAGCAATCTCTCACCGCCAAGAGTATCGTCCACAACACTAATGTGGCCGGACTCACTTTTTTCAACGTGAACATAAGGATATTGAGCACTTACATAAGTTTCATCACTAGGATCAACACCAGCATAGTGTGGTTCGCTCATTCGCAATTGTTCAGAATCTTCTGGTGTACCGGAAACCTTTGGATCGTCTGATACAGACGATAAGTTTGGTTTAGTCGCTACAGGTATACCAGTTCCATTTTCTGTTCTATGTTCTTGTGACCTGGCTTCTTTAGTTCTGAGTTCACCTTCCTGACCTTCAGGGCCCTTTGAACCTTTAGGTGAGCCTTCGTTTGAATGCCCACCTTTTCCTGAGTTTTCTATAGGGTTTGGTCCGTAAAATGTAGTATCTGCCATAGTATTGCTCTTTTATGTGATCTCTTTAACCGCTTCTTTCAGTCGTGAAGCACCCTTTTTTAGTGATGGTTTAATCTTATCAGCAGCCCCTTCTAAAAGTTTACCTGCATTCTCTATTTTACTAGAAAGAGCACTCAAGTCTAAAGGAGTTTTCTGGTCATTAGAAAACAGACCTTTGAGTTCTACAGGAAACTTGTTTATTTGCTCCTGAACATTTTTCCTTAGAATAGGAGCATTCTCAGATAACGCCTGGGAGAATTTCAGAATTTCTCCATCAACAGATTTCATTTGGTCTGTAACTTGACTCATCACTTTATCCAAATCTTTGGGTATATCAAGTTTCGAAAGTTCTTCTTTTACATCTGAAAGTTCTAGTTTAACTTTCTTAGCAACATCATCAAAAACAATTTTTCCTTTACCATTCCCAGCTGGAAATGCTGCAATATTGTTTTCTAGTTTCTTGGTTATCAATGTTATGTTAGCATTTAGATTCAGTGGAGTTGCTTGCTCTTGTATGGAATCAACAGCGGCCAAAAGAGATTTCTTTGCCTTTTCAACAATATCACCATTAGGTAACACTTGAAGATTTGGAACAACCTTGGATATCATATCAGTTATATCGCCACCACCTTTACCAACTAAACCGCTCAGTTTGTTTTTAAGGTTCTCTAATTGACCTACTTGAGAAGCAAGACTAGTCTTCAAACTTTTCAATGCCTCCTTGTTTATTGATGGAATTTGAATTTCTTCTGGAACGATATTAATAATTTCTGTTCTGTCAAGTGAATCTATTGCTTCCTTTATTCGTTCAGCATCCTCATCAGATAATGACCCACCAACATTTTGAGCTATCTCAAACGATTTAGTAAGTTCTCCTAAAGGATTACCCAGATTCTCTACCTTTGATTTCATATTATCAATCAAAGTATCCATATCACCCAATTGTGTTAACACATTAAGGTCCGAAGCAAATGTTAAATTATCAACTAGATTATCTAAGTCTATACCTTTGTTTGTTAATGCCTCACCAAAAGTATCCTTTATGGATAACAATTGCGATGCAACATCTGACCCACCGAGTTTACCGGAAAGCAATTCACCAAGTTGGTCTTGCAAATTTATGTTAGGTAGTTCAGGTATTTGTGGAATGGCTTTGCGAAGTTGCCCGAGCACTTCAACAGATTTACTCTCCATTAATGGAGCAAGAGTAGCCGCACTGGTTGTTAGGCCGCCAAGTGACTGATTAATCACGTCATCAAATTTTTGTTTTGTTAAATTGATTTCGCCAGAAAGTTCTTTTGCGATATCCGGCATATCTGCAAGACTTGTTGGTATAGATAAACCGCCAAGACCTTTTGCCGCACTTTGTAAACTACTCAAGACCTCAATGTCAGCCAAGTCAGGAATGACATCTCTAGCGGGTTCTGCTGTTTTTATTAAAGGTTCGCCAAATGGATCAAATTGAATTCCTTCAACTGCGGCCAATACTTTACCTGGTAATTTAGGATCTGCGATCATTTTAAATCTCTCTAGCCGCTGAGGCCGTTAGTGAAGCACTTGTCCTTTTCGGTCTAACAACATATGTAATCCTTTCAGTGCTCATGAGTTTTGAAGATAATGTTTTTAATTGATTTCCACCCAAAATACCAATACTTTTTCCAGATCTAGAGATTTCACCAGTGTAAAATCCAACATGACCTTTAGACCTACTTCCAGGTTTCCACGTATAAACTATCACATCTCCTTTTTTAAGTTTATCTACAGAAAAATCTTTACCTGTTGATATCAACTCGCCATACTTAGATGCGTTAACTCCGAATACTTGAGAGCTGGTTGTGTTTGGACTTAAAAACCCACAACGATTAAGTGCAGCAGAAGCGAAAGCAGCACACCATAGAAGTTCACTATCGGTTTTATTTGCAATATACCCGACGACATCTCGGCCACCGTACTCTTTAAGAAGTCCTCTGATGTTAGAATTTGCTGCACCCTCATTATAATTTGAGTATATCGTTCTACCACGATCATCTATGACGGATGGGCCAAACACACCATTTTCTGCACAAGTAACAACATCTTCTACATCATCCTCTACCTCGCCTGTCGGCACATATGGTTCTGCAGCTGCGCCGCCTGTTGCTCCAGTTCTTAATGATACGCGATAATCAGTTGATGCGCCTGGTGCGTCACGGCCGGGAATACAACCTAAAATAACAGGATGCTGTTTATCGTGTGCATCAATAAAGAAACCAAACACTGTGGTTCCTTCTAAAAGATTTGGGTTTGTTCCGACACCACTAATGCCAGGAGATGTTATTGGATGCATTACAGTTGCCCAAGGTAAATCCTCAGTGGGCAACTGATCTCTATCTTGAGTATGGTAACCTATACAACGAACCTTGACTCTTCCCAATCGTAAAGGATCGGGAACTGTTCTTATATCGGGAACTTGGACTTGCTCAGTTTCAATTAGTTCACTATCTGCATCGTATGAAGATCGTGTTACAGTTTTTGTTCCTGCATCATATGTTAATACACGAGCTTCTACTTGGCCAACAAACCAGCAAAAACCATCAAGTCCAGCAAAGTTTGAAACATCTTGAAGTTTCACAATTACAAACACTCCTATTATTGAAGTATTTATAAGTGAACTACAACCTGTTGACGTTGCCCCTGTTGCCGTAGACAGAACGCCATTGGCCTAATCCGCGATTCTCTAGTGTCTGAATATGTGAGAAAGGATTTATTGTGAGGTTACCAGCGATGACAATTCTATCATCACCGATATGTGCAGGAACCGAATGATTGACCCAGCCAGGAAACATAACCATCATACCTGTCTTTGGCATAACTCGCAAAGGTTTCTCAGCCTTGTCAAAGTTCAATGGTGCCGAACCTTCAGGGCAGTTCACATAGTAAACGAAACTCCAAAGGTGCGGCCAATGATTATGCATTATTGTATAATCACCATCTTTATATATGGCACCCCAACAATCATAAGCAATCATATCTAATTGGTGTGGATTGTTCTCTGTTGCAATATCAATTGCTCTATTGCAAACCCACTGAAAACCTTTAGAGTTATCATGCATGAACCAATCAGTCATATGTGCTTTGACATTGGTTTTCTTATGTTGAGTATCACCGTATTCGCGAATCTGTCTTTCAAGATTCTCATTTAATGTTAAGTCCTGATCAGGAATTTCTTTTGAAGCCAAAGGCATCAAGTCCACACTGATAACAGGAAACTTTTCTATAAAATTTTTTGAGAGCGGTGTTCTCTCAAACATCGATGATGGCTTGTTCTTTCTCTCCAATGTCTTCGCAAGATTTGACAAACTGCTCATGATCTTTCATTTTCCTTTCAACATTATTCATATAATATCTCAACAAGAAATTAACATCATCTATAATTTCTTGTTGCATATCACATCTCTTCTCTAAGGTTTCTATTTTTTCTTCTAGACTAAGACAATACTCTAGCGAAAAATTCATAATCAAGTTCTTCTCAATATAGTAATACTGCCCTGTCGATACTTATGTGGTTCAATTATATCTAACCGCTGTATATGTGGATTGCTTTCTAGAAACTTTGATATAGTTTCACCGTTCTTGTTTTCTTTGCCTTTGAAAAAAGTAAAGTGAACGATAAAATACTCTTTGACCATATCAAAATAATTGTCAAGAAAGAATTGCAATTCGATTGGGCCACCGCAATCAAACCAACACATATCAAATTCAGAGTAAGTGTTTTTTACCTGAGACATGATATCTGGATTCATGAAGTCGCCTTCAATGAAGTCAACCGTGTTTGTTGCATTGTCAGTAATCAACTTTCGTCTATTGTCTGCTCTAGTCTCATCCGTTTCTAGACTTTGATCATCAATTACAACCAATCGTGGATCGTATTCTGTTTTCATGAATTCAGGATCGCAATTACCGTCCCAATGCAATTCAAAATTATTCTTTAGTCCTTCCATAAGAAAAGGCGTGGTATAACCAAACCCAATCTCTAATACCTTTTGTGGTCTGGCCATTTCCATCAACCCAATTAGAAACGGACCAACTTTTTCTGTGCCATACCCTGGCGTATACCATTCTTTATGTTTCATAATAAGTTTTTAAAAATCTCTCTGTCAATACATCCTGCATTCTATATGCTTGTGTTTCCCACGGTTGCTTATCATATTCAGTCTTTGCATAGTTTCTATATTTTTTATCTTTACATTTCCAGTATTGAAGAGAACGGCCGATTTGGACTAACGATTTAGTTGCATACTGCATAACGTGTACCATCTCATGACAAATAGTCGCAACAAATGCATGTACACCATCATCAACATTTTCTATGATACCATCTCGTGAAAGCCTGCTGTCTATTTCAATTTCATAACTTTTGTTTTCGTTACCTTCCACACACCAACCGTATGCGCCATCCTTCTTAAGTATGTTTTTGAGCCTACAAGTTATGAGTAGATTACGATGGCGAGGCAATAATTCTTTGATACAAAAATTAATTACATTTTCAGCAAGAATCCTGTCTCGTTTTATGCCGCCAGATATGTCTAGAATAATCAACGCACTACCATCCAACAACAAATCGCAATAACAACAACATAAAGTATTTCTATAAGCATGACTACTCCTGTTGCAAATATGGAACGCATTCCTGCTGGAAAATAAAAAAGAAGATCTTCTAAATTTTTCATTTACAAATTATTTATTCTGCAATACATCGTTGTAAATTGGCACGCTCGGTAGGATTCGAACCTACGACCCACAGCTTAGAAGGCTGTTGCTCTATCCATCTGAGCTACGAACGCATTTGTGTTTAGTCTTACGAGTGTATTTTGTTTTATCACGAACCACTCGCATGCGAAACAGACCATTCGGATCCCGAACAATTCGTTTAAGTTTTGATTGTCTCTTTCTCAAGAGCTGAAATGAATTCACCAAACTACTCCCATTAGAAAAAATACCGATATAATAATAAACAAAGGAAGAAAAAGTCCGTTAAACAGTTTTTTCATATGTACCATCCGGCCATATTATTAGAGTTTCAACTGAGTGTTTTCTAGCATAGTCATGAGTATACCATGTGCCGCCGTTGCTAGACCATTCACTTTGCCACGGAACCACAATAAGAAGATTCACACTATCGACTATGTTCCTATTTCTTTTAAAGTGAGAAAATTTTTCTCTACACTCGTCATAAGGAACATAGGCTCTTAGGTCATCCTTCTCTGGAGGATGACAAACAATCTTCATTCCTAGCTCTTTTGCTAGAAGTGCAGACTCTGCGTCAACCCCAACACAATCACCATGATGAAATTCCGTAGCATTTGGATAAGTATCCAGAATAGAGCGCAGTTTGTTAAATTGCGCTTCAGTACATCCGTTTCTAGTACCAGTTATTCCAATTTTCACTTTACTTTACCTTCTTAATTGCATTTTACCAAACCAAACACATTAGAAAAAATACTAGTACGATACTTATGAATTTAATTTCGGTCACGATTTTCTCGAAAGGTTACAATTTCAATCTCATCTTCTGTAACCCAGCGTGATTTAGAAGAACCAAGGGCCTTAATGTCAAATCCTCGCTGACCGTCCAGGCATATAACCTTTTCGCGAATGCCGACCACTTCCCACTCAATAAAACCGTGTTGTTTGCGTAATTGACGCGCACGGTTATTAATCGGCAACAATTCTACAATGTCGCCAATCATAATCTTTCGAAACATCATAACAGATTCCAAGGCTGAACACCTACAAGAGCACAAGCAAAGACAATAGGAAAAACTACATACACAGTCAGATACATAACAGCGGTTTTCATTTCACACTTACTCAAAATTAACCAACACGTATAGTATACAGGAACCCGAACAGAATGTCAACACTTTCGGTCAAACTTTTTTGGTTTACCTCGCATATACTCTATGTCTGGGTTACAATGCGATTTCATTTGGTTCGCGCGACCGAGACGTACATCACGAACAGAATCCGAGACGCTCTGCAAGGTCATAGCAATGCTTTCATAAGTTCTCAAATCCTCAATATTCATTTTTCTTATACTTAAACTTTCGCTTTCGTTTGTCAAATGTCAGTGGCACAGAAAACTGGACCCATCTTTCATGATTTGCCCAGTAACCATGAGCCTTTGTTTTGCAGTTCGATAATAAGTATGTATGATTACAATCCCAATCTTCTGTAATTTCTTTGGCTATAATCATAAGTAGCACGCACCTGTCCATTCTATATTATAACTACCATCCAGCACATTACCACGAGCCGCATTACGTGCAGGAGCATTATAACTCGCGGCTTTCAGAATATCACCATACCGAAACTTTTTATCGTGCTCGGTATTCACAATGAAGGCTTTAACTCCGTCTCTTTTCGAGATCACCTTGATGTACTTGCTTCCATATGTCTCGGTTAAGTTACTCACATAATCATCAAACATTTCTCGCCGTATATCATTATTCGGCGGCATGAAACCTTGATAGTCAAAAATCATTGCATTTTTCATATGCAGAATACCATCTTCAATCGTTTTCGCGCTTTTTGTCACACGTACAGTCATTATATTAACTCTCCTAATTCGCTTTGAATACCGGCGCGATCTGCAAACAAGTCCGTACCATCGCGAAGTTTGATATCGCCACTCGGTAACCGAATCGTCACCGACAGATCCTTACCATACTTGGCTCGCACAGATTCAATAACACCAGTGTATTCTCTGGTGAAGATTCTACGACCTGCCGAAGTCCAAAGACTATTCATATATTCATTTAAAGTTTGCATGTTTACCAATCTACCTTGTAGCCTTTTTCTATAGGAAACTCTTTGCGAATGTCCGGCAGCTCATCCATCATCGCCGTGCCACTCATACCAGTGTATACAATACAGCAATGAAACTTGCCATTCTTTTCGATTAAAACGCGATATTCACCACAGTCTGCTGGAGAGGTGGGTTCAAAAGAAAGTAGTTTTCTCATAATAGATCCTACGGTTTTTATATTTCAGGGAAGGTAAAGCGAAAGTCGCTCAGTTTTGGGGGGGTGGGGCTTTGTAAATCAACCTACCATTTTATCCACAGTCTCAACCAAGTTTTCTACGAACACATTCTCGACCCTTGCCAGTTCTTTATACTCATACTTTCGAATCTTACCGAAAGTCACATCATACAAGTCATTACCATTCAATTTGATTATGACCTTACCCTTGTTTCTGACTAGACCAGAAGACTTGAACATCAGTCCATCTTCCATACCAACCAAGTCCTTGGCACCCCAAGCACACATGGCCATCTTATCTAATACATTGATTTGGGAGAGAATTGTTCTTGCAATTTCCATTTGAATACCTTGAATATTTGATAGAGACGTTATTGCATTTATAGATTGCAAAACGCAATCCAGTTTTGACGGGGTAGGTGCCTGCCAAAATGATAAAAAAGGGGAGGCTGACTGCCATAGAGATTTACTCAGTTTAGCGTCAGTCAGCTTCATTTGGAAACCTTTTCTTCAGAGACTAGCAGTGTCACATGACCTATCGGGTGATTCCCGATCCAGAAGTCTCTGGAGTAAAATGGGTGCCGAGCTTTGATGAGGTCGCATCTCCTGCATTACTCTAGGGCCGGACTTTCCCTAGCGCAGTGTGATTACTCCCCTACGGCACTGCCAACCTTCACACTAGGCGGCCGGATAATGGGGTGACTCTCGTCAGGGCATCAGGGTTTCCTTCTTTGTTCTCTCAACCAACACAGATATTATCTCATATCCTGGGGTAGAAGTCAAGGCTTTAGTCAAACAGATTTCATATACCTCCTCAACCGATTGCATATGCGAAAATCTCTGCATTTGAATCCTCTTCATACAAATCGATTGATTCTGCTGAGAGCTGACGCCTACCTGACTTGACCAGACTAACCTTGCTGGACCTTGAGTTAGGACGAGCAAACACCAGTATATCGCGATGACGGTTCAGCTTGTTCCAGATCTTACGCCCACCAATCGACTGAGAGGTGCCTGCCTGCATCTGTAACCCGAGTTTTTTCATAAGCAATACATAGACCCTTACTGCTAAGTTGCGTCCCTTGTAGCGACTGTCAGCGCGTGCTATGTCCACATGCCATGCCTTACCCGAAGGACTCAAATCAATCTCCATTGCAACCCTGGGCAAGCCACGCTTAGTGACACTCCGATCCACCACACTAACAAACTTTGTTATACCACTATGCTCAACCCAGACTTCAAGACCAGCACGCGTGCCAATCAGTTCGCCGAGATCGTCTTCATCTTCAATATAGCCAAGATTATTGCGTTTTTCCATGTGAATCGGTTCAGGCAATTAGTGAATCTCCCTCATGAGTCGGCCAATATCATCTGATGCATACTTACCAGTGCTTGCATAGTTGCGAAAAGCTTTACATTCTGTTGCTTTTATACCACAGCTGGTAATCATTGCACAGTTCTCACAGGGCTCAACTGGTAATTCAGCCAAAGCCTCAGTCAGCTCCTTGTGCTCTGACTCAACTCCACGACCATTATAGGCCTCAGCGTCAAACCAGACAGAAATATGTCCATTCATTGGCTATAGGCTCCTTTTCCAGCTCATCCTCGCAAGACTGAGTTCATCATTCCAGGCTTCAGCGAGCTCGTCATAGTTAACGTGCTCCAGCCCATCTCGCATCATAACACCGTCTTGCATGTCAGGCGTTCCATCAGGAAACACGTCGCGAACAAACGCTTCCACGAGATCAGCAGTCCATCCTTTGATCACTTTTCCCATCTCAACACGAGCAAAATAATACGGTTCTTCGTTGTCAACCCAGAGCGCAGTGTTCCAGGTCGCGTAGTTAGTCCAACCATTGTAATTGCTCATAAGCAAAACCTCTCAAGTTCTTCAGTTTTGAACATCACCGTGTGATTCAGACCAACCACAGAGCATTCCAGGTAGACATCATCAGTCTGACACTCAATCAGTTGCTTAATACCAACATAATTTTGGTGTCTGACACTGTAAGCAGTCTTATACAGACTCATTTTGAGGGGGCTGTGTTCCAAACCATCAGCACTCTTATACATTTGCATTCATCTCTTCAGTGATTTTCACGATTGATTTTTTGCAAGACTCAATAATCAATTGAGCATGCCGAGCATCTTTCGCACTCAGAATAGATCCCATGAGTTGTTCCAGGTAACCAGCTGCATATGCGTGACTCTTATACCGCTCAGTGGCAGCATCGATGAATTCACCCATAATTTCGTAACCTGATTTTTCCATTTCTGTGTCTCTTTTCTCAGTGTTCATACGTTGTATTTTACAGGAATTTGGTGAGGTTGTCCAATACTTTTTTTGTCTTGGAGCTGAATACTATCGATATATGCACTACAGAATCTATTCATACCCAACCAACATAGCTAATGATACAGGATTCTCAGCAGTACGTCAAGGGCTTTTGGTGAAATAATTCGGAATTAGTTAAACTTTTTTTGTCTGGGTAGCCTCTCGACTGGACGAGCGATATATGGGAGACTAAGATCACACTACCTCAGCACCTTTTAGCATATCCTCAGCACCTTTTCTCCCTTTATCCCACTATTCTCCACTTATCCACACATTTATCCACAGCATAGCTATGTTTTTTTGAACCTTTTTAAAACTAGTCAATTTTCTGCTCTGTTGTTGTTTTTTTACCACAATCTTCCGCACTAGCCAATTGACGACACAAAATCGTTGTATTTCTCCATGATGTTAATGTCCTTGATATTGGGTATCACCCTGTCAGCAAGAACCTCACAGTCATTTTCATCAAGGCGTATAGTAAGGTTGGAGTCAGCTGGCTTTGGACTAACCCATTTACCTCTGTCTCGTCTTACCTTTAGACACGAATTCCAGTTAGCCATGAGTACAGTGTTTTGCGTATAGTCAATAGCGAGCATGTAATCAAAGGTCTGTTCAGGTATGCCTTGACAATCACCACGATAGTTCTTCAGAGTGATAGGTTTCGTTAGATCCTTAGTCTTCTGTATTAAACTCTTACTTGCCTTACATTCATACCGCAAACCATCAGTGCCCGCAAAATCCTGTCCCACAGTCTTGTTTCCAACGTACTCTAACTGATCGTCACTATGCTTTGCGATAGTCCGTTCGATGATGTCACTAATCATAAACTTGTGCTGATTGTTAATCATCATTGGTGCAATGGCATGAATTATACCAAAAATCTCTGGCCAGTTGAAGTTGTTCCAATGTATATCTTTCATTTTAATCTCTTAGTTCATCAGGGTGGACAAAAACAGAGTAGCGTTTTCCTTTTACGAACCAGATGCGTCTCCCATCGTCATCCTGAGTTTCACTGATATAGAGTTCCACCTTATATCCTATGTCGGTCCATTTGACATAGTATTCATCTCGGGCCATCTCTACATCTTCTACTGAGTGAAATGGTCCAAACTTGACATCAACAGGTTTAGTGCTCATGTCATATGGTCCCAGCGAAACTTGTGTTCAGGGTACATGTTGTCAATCGCGTTAATCATTGTGGCTCCTGGTATATGGTAGTTCGATAGAAATGAAATCAGTTCTTCGTACTCACCATATTCTAGCCAATTCTCAGAGAGGTGACGACTGGTCACCTCACGCATACGTTCATCAATAATCCAGTAATTGTTCATTAGAACTTAATATCCTCATCAAGTGGGTTAGGAGTAACGGTGCCTTCTACTATGTCCACACCAGCATCAATCTTGGTGTAAAGGTCAATGAATGATGCCTTGGTGTCTTCATCAAAGCGATTGGTGCACATCTCGATTGCCGTCATACGGTCATTGAAGATGGCGAATGCCTTGGTGATATGGTCCAAGCGGCGAGTAGAAATGATCTCATCAATGCCACCATCATAGAAGGTCTTGCGAATCACTTCAGCCCACATGACCAGTTTGTCAGCGAACTCCGCGTCGATTGCGTTGTACTTCTTCATCGAACCGAGTACAATCTTTTTCTCGACAGTGGCAGTAGGATAGGGTTGTTCCAAAGTGACAGCGAATCGCTCAAGGAATGCTTCATTGAGAATGTTGGTGCCGATGAAGCGACCATCTTCAGAACCCTTACCTTTAGTGTTGGCGGTGGCCATCACGTTGAATCCAGGTTTAGGAGTAATCCACTTGTTAACCTTCTTAAGAAACACACCCTTGCCTTCTAGTACAGGCTGAAGTGCAAGCAACTTGTTAGAACCAAGGTCACATTCATCAAGCAACAACGTGCAACCACGCTCCATTGCCTCGATAACAGGACCAGGCACAAACTTTGTTTCACCGTTTACAAGGCGGAATCCACCAAGCAGGTCATCCTCATCAGTTTCAATGGTGATGTTCACGCGAATCAGTTCTTTGTTGAGTTCTGCGTGAATCTGCTCAATCATCAGTGTCTTACCGTTACCGGATAGACCAGTGACAAAGACAGGATAGAACAAGCCAGACTTGACGATCTTCTTGAGCGGAGTATGGTTACCCCATGCAACGAATCCATCAAAGGTATCAGGCACTAGGTTCTGAACGTCCATGTTGGACGCAATCAGGTTCATAACTGCTGCATCCTGAACAACAGGCGCAGGAGGCAGAGTAGGAACAGAAGCAGGAGCGCTCGTACCATCTACATCAGGCAGTTGATACTGGTTGTAACCAACAGAGCAGTTCTTGCGAAACCAAGTAGGAAACGGGACACCAGCCCGTTCTGCGGCATCACGAGTCTGCTGCTTGTTGATAACAGTACCGTTTCCGTACATCTCGGAAGCGCACACAACAAACTGAAGTTTCTTAGGAGTCAATTTCATAATATATAACCGTTTTTTCACTCTAATATAACTATTCTAACACGATTTGGGGACAAAAATCAAGGGCTTAGTCAAACCGATTTTGTATGGGGGGCATATCATTCCGGTATGCCCCTTGGGGATGGTTACGCCACCTTGGCGGTGAACTTGTTCAGGAGCACTCGACTGTGAGCACGTTTCTTGGATGCCTTACCGAAGGCGGTTTTCAGTTTTGCCTTGGAGGCACCAACCAGTTCATCGTCCAAACCTGAATCATTTTCGATAGCAAGTTGGCGGCCACCAGGCAGAACATAGTATTCATCGTAACCTTGCACATTAGGAACCACGACAGCACCGTCACGCTTCATAACCTTCTTAGTGTTTTCGATAACAGTGCTAGAGTACGTTCCAAGAATATCTGTCCATGTGTCCCAGCCGATTTTACCAGCGCGACCACGACCAGCGATGAAGAAACCAAGCACGTTCATGTCCAAAACACGATTCTTGAGCGCCTTCAGGAGCAGGATAGTCAGTTCACGACCGCCGTAGAAACTAAACGCATTACCTGCTGTTATATCGTACTGCTTGTTAGTAACAGGGTCGATAACCAAGTTTTCCTTACCCCAACTGCGGTGACGCAGTTGGTCGGTGCCATTCCAGGAACCGCCACTCGTGTGCTCATATTGTTCCCAGACACCACGATTGCCGTCTGAGTCACCATCAGTCAGAAAGACAGTGTTAAGTTTCTGAACGCCGGTGCGCTTCTTAAACTTAGGTGCATAGTCCATCATGGCGATGATAGACTCATTGAGCGGAGTAGAGCTGAGCGTATACTTACGGCAATAAGGCGCTGGGTAACCAGTTATGCTCCATTCTTCAAAGAATGGTCGCGTCATTTCTTTAATGGTCATCCACACATAGTGCATCATTTTTTCTTCATCAGCAGCATTCATGCGACTGGAGAAAAAGTTTAGAAGACGAGTGTCTTCATTAAGGACAATCTCGCCATTCTTAGGTTCAATTATGGCAGGGGCATCATTATCTGTGTATGAGCATCCTTTTCCAACGTAGGAATTAGTGAAAGCAAATACTTCAAACGGAACTTGAGTACGACGGCAGAACCATACCAACTGCATCAACTGATGAAAGGTATTGACAAGATTCTCAGACATAGAACCAGACCAATCAAGCACCATAATCATACCGTGATTAGTGGCACCCGGCAACGTAGTCACTTTCCGAAACAGATCATCGTTGAACTTGTATGTGTGTAGTGCACTCATGTCCAACGTGCCAGTCTTGGAAGTGGCAGCACGAGCATACAGGTCCGCAGCCTTCTTCATCTCGAATTCTTTGACCATGTAAGCAACAGACTTTTTCGAGTCATTTTTGAATGCGCGAATCTCGTCTAGAGAATACTGTATCCAGTTTGTTCTAGGTGAATGGTCATAATGCTCAGACAATTCATCAACGATAGTTTTGTAGTCAACAATCATTTTGTCCGAATCAATCTTAGGAATACGTGCGTAAACCTTCTCAGTGGCATCCAAGTCAGCCAAATCTTTTACGGACTCATTGGCAGCCTTGTCAGTCTTAGACTCTGGATCCTGGTCAACATCAGAATTGCCACCAGAACCATTATTGTCATTGGTAGTGCTGCCAGACTTGTTACCAGATTCACTGGACTCATTACCGGACTCGTCAGATTTGTCACTGGATTCACCAGACTCATTACCGGATCCGTCATTGGATTCACCAGACTCGTCACCAGACTCGCCATGCGTGTCAGTCATTGACTCTTGCGAACCATCAGAACCATCAGAATCGTCAGACTCATCATCATCCTGCTCGGGATTATCCTTCATGTACTGAGTGATATCCGCAGCAAGATCGAGAACTTCCGCTTCGGTGCGTAGTCCAGCGGTACGTTTCACAAATACTGATTCATCATCAGTGAATGTGACATTGGTCATACCCTTGAAATACAGATTGATGCGGTCAATCAAGTTTTGCTTTTGTGGATCAGTGTCACCAATACCAAAAAAGTCACGGTCCATCAGCGCCGCATACCCTTTGTTGAATAGGTTTACCGAGCCAGGATACTTGCTCTTTACGAACTTCTCAATACGTGCATCTTCAAGAACGTTGACGATGCTTTTGTTGAGCTTACGATTGCGAGAATCAATAAGTAGGTCCAAAGAAGTCCAGAGCGCGTGGCCAATCTCATGACAGACCATTAACTCCTCTTCTTCTTTGGTAATATCATCTTTCCAAACGGGCAAACCCAACTCGCGAGTTTTGACATTGAAGTACGCAGTCTCCATAGGTTTGGAAATTACGTGAATGTCTTCATTCGCGAGCAGTTTTGCAATGGTAGATTTTTTGTTCATCTTGTCTCGTTTTTTGACGTTACAGTAGCCATTCTACAGACATATTGGGCCATTGTCAAGTCATTTTGGAGGTTTAGTCAAACAGATTTCATATGGGGGACATACCATTTCGGTATGGTTGTAAGTCTTTGATTTTACTAGGTGGTTTCTGAGAGAATACTATTTGTCCCAGGACTTGATTGCAGTGAAATTGTTGAATGAGAACTCCATTCTGTCCACCAATTTTACCGCATTACCCGCCACCCTGTCAATAGCAACGTATCCTTCTGGGTTTGTCACTTTGAATCCGTTATCTGTCTTGATAAATGTGTCGGTGAGTCCTTTGACGCTGTTCAGTTTCTTGACAATCAGCATCTTGGCCTCAACTAGCAGATTCTGGAATGTGATCACTTGAACCAGATTGCGAGTGTGCTTCTTTACCTCTCGCACATACTCTTTTTGCAGGTTAGTATATTTTTCTTTACCCTTGTCACTTTTGGCTTTGTCAATCTGTTTCTGGATTGAGTCAAACACCCATTGCTCATAACCTTTTGCATGTGCTGTGGGATTCTTGATAATCTCACCAGCACGCACTTTACTGTTGTTATAGGTTTTCAGTGATGCACCCGCTAGTGGACCTGTCATGCTGTCTTGCAGTCTCAGAAATGAGGTCAGTTGGCCAGAGTTGATTTTTTGGAACGTCTTACCAGTATCACTGAGCACGGCAGTTATCTCGGTTGTCTCTTTTTCCGTGAATGTTGCTTTACCTGATACATCCTTATATGTCGCATCATCCATCCACACTGTGCTAGGTTTCTTCAAACCGCGAATGTCTGCACCAAACGATGCCTGCATGTCCTGTAGCGTCCCACCACTGTACGTTGTGTGCCAAACAATACCAATCTTCGACTTCGATATTGTCTTGCTTAAATCACTACTTACGGGCACAGCATAGACGATGGTGTTGGGTTGAAAGGTATAGTATTTCTCACCATCGATAGTGGTTGTCTCCACATCGTCAGTGAACATCAGGTCACCCTGCAAAACGTTCTTGATACCCAACTTGGATAGTTCTGCAAGAGCCACTTTGAACTTGGAGTTTAGTGTGCCAGATAGGTCAGCGTCTATCTCTGCATTTGTCTTGTAGAGTTTGGGATTGACATTGAATACACTTTTCTTGGCAACAAAGAACTTACCGTCACTTGGGTCTATACCAGCAAACACTGCTGGTGCTCCATCCCATTTGACTGTCATATTCACGGATGAACGACTTGCACCAGCCATCATATCTCTGAGTGAACGTAGAAAGTTGATGGCAGCACGACCACCTGTCACACCATAGTTGAGTATTTCATCCTCTAGATGCTCCAAGTGGAGATTCTTGCCACCCTTGTCCTCATTCAATATTTCAAAAAAAGATTTCATTCAAGTATTTATAAATCATAAATATGGTATGGAGAAACCATCATGTTGCACTGGTCTTTGTATGCAACTTATTGCCGCATATAATCAGGCAAGGATGTCTTGTCCCACCACAATGTGTAATCTGACAGAAACATCAGTTTGTCAAGAATGTGACAGAACTACCAAAGAGATTATAATGTCAGACTACACACTAAAACCATCATACCCAAAAGATGATTTATCAAAGACAGGCAGGTCATCATCTTGACCTGAGTCAGCCAAGTCATTCTGTTCATTCTGACTTATATCAAATAGTTTCATCTTTGCTCTGTCTATACCAATCACAAATCGTTTGTTTATGGTCGGGTCATTATACCTGTTCTTCAACTGTTTGATTGCAATCTGATTTAACTCTTCTAGTTCTTCATTGGAGATGAGTGCAAACATTAAATCAGCAGTTGCGGGTAGACCAAAACTTTCTGATGTGTCTTCTAGTCCGATGTCACTATTGGAATATCCTGATCTGGTTGTTTGTGTGGCAGACATGATAGGCACATTGATTTCAACCGCAAGGCCACGCAATTCTTCTGCAATCGCCTTGATGTACATGTAAGAGTTGACATTGCCATTTGCTTTGAACCTTGAAGATGCACAGATATTCAGATAGTCAATAAAAATGATGTCTGGCTTGAAAGATTTCTTGACTGCCAGTTCTTTGATTAGTCCACGAAAATGATTACTATGAGCAGAGGCAGTCGGATATTCTTTAATAACCAAATTTCCTGTTGTGCTCTGTATGATGTTGTCTATCTTGGTGTCATACATCTGCTTGGGTAGTTCATGCAAATCATCAATAGAGATGTTCATCAGGTTTGCATCGATACGCTCTGCAATGCGTTCTTCTGCCATCTCTAGTGTGATATACAGAACACTTTTACCCTGACTCAAACAGTTGGCTGCCATATGACACATGAACAGAGATTTACCGACACCAGTGCCAGCAAGTGCAATGTTCAGTGTTTTCTGTGGCAAACCACCTTTGGTGATTTTGTTGAAGAACTCCAAATCAAATGGAATCTTCTCCTCTACCTTGTGATAGAACTCATACCGTTCATCAGTGTCAGAAAGGTAATCATGGCCAACCCGATTATCAAAACCAACAGCCAAGGCATCTGTAAGAATACTAGGTATAGCATCTGCGCCTCGTGATTTATCTTTTCCATCAATGATTTTAATGCCGTCAACAATCGCATTATACACCGCCTTATCTTTACAAAACTGCTCAGTTGTTTCTACTAACCAGTCAAAATTTACATCATCGTCTTTCTTTAGACTCTGGACTACTTCTATGACTCTCTTGAAGTCATCTTCATTCAAATCTTTGCGGCTGTCCAGCTCAACCTCAATTGAGTTCTTGTTGGGCAGCGCATTATACTTCTCTACAAACTTCTGTATCTCTTCAAACAATATGCGCTCAGTCCTATCAGAGAAATAGTCACCTTTGATGAAAGGTAATACTTTACGTGCATATTGTTCATTGTGTATTAGGTTTGCGAGTGCTGTCTGTTCAATTGTTGTCATTCATAAACCTCGTTAGCCGCATAGTTTCATCTATGCGGGTTTTTGCTATCTCATAGTATTCCTCATCACGTTCGATGCCTATGAAATTCCTGTCTGTGTTTATACATGCAACACCTGTGGTGCCACTACCCATTGTTGGGTCCAAAACTGTGTCTCCCTCATTGGTATATGTCTTTATTAAATACTCCATTAGAGTCACAGGTTTTTGTGTTGGGTGATATCCTTTTTCCTGTTTGAATTTCTGCACCGTCTTTGGATATCGTGACCCATCTGGATTATCACGGTGCTTTGATTTTGCACTACCGTACACTTCACCAATTTTAGACTCATCAGATGAAAATCCACTGTATGGTGTTGAGTACCACATTTGAGGATTATATACTGGTTTCTTTTTATAGAACACAAGTATGTTCTCATGTGATTTGAGTGGCATCACCTTAGCGTTCATGGGATTTGTTCCTTGTGGTTTCTCCCATATCCACTCATATCTAAAATGATTAAGATTAGATGAAGCCAAAGTTGTTGTAAATGGTTGTTGTGCGGTAAATACCATAGCAGAATTATCCATTGTTACACGTTGTAATTCTTTCCAAAGAGGTTCTAGTGGTATAATGCTGTCCCATTTACAAGCAGTCGTACCGTATGGTAAATCAGCCATAACCATATTTACAGAGTTATCGGATACCTCTGTAAGTTTCTCTAGACAGTCACCTAATTTTAGTTCCATTCAACAATATCCCTTGTGTACTTAGATTTCATCCATTTTATTACATTTGCGCCAGCACACATGAAATCGTCATTATCTCCGTCCTCACCACCCTGTTGACGTTTGAAGAGAGTCGTTTCATTTAAACAATTTATGAAGTCCTGTTTTGTACACCATACAAGGTTAGGGACTGCAACACCATCCACTAAATCCATTCCACAAAAAATAAGTCGTTCCCAGCATTTTTCTACTGCGACATGATTAATTGTCCAATCCACAGAGCCACTTCGCTTCGCCCTTTTAATCGTAGGAATACCTGTTTTTTCAAAGGCAGGATTATCACTGTGAGCAACACTGAATTTAATTTCAGTGTTTATAACATCAATAATACGATCATATGGACCATTAGGACCACAATCAGGAGGTTGAACTACAGAACCATGTTCATTCTCCATATGATTAGAAACGTATACCTCGCCAACCTTACCTTTCTGGACGTTGCCAATAAATTTGTAACCTTCCATATCAGTGCCAATCCAAGGATCATTTATCTTACTCTTGATGTATTCACGAATGTTCATAATATATTCCTTCTTTATTTTTTCACCATAAACATTATCTCATCATTCAGTAGGTTTGTCAAGTGTTTTTTCAATCGTTATTATTCAGTGCCTCTTTGTCTATGATATCAACCAAAATGTCACCAATCAGATTCTTAAAGTCATCTCTAAAATACTCTTTTTTGTGACCATTGCTATCTACTATATCATATTCAAATTGGAAATTCAAGGTGCCATTAGGATTTTCTTCTTCTGCAACACTCACTCGGCCATAGTTGTATATCACACCTTGATATCGTCCAGCCTCTGGTGTTAGTCCAATGAATGTTTGATCCTCATACTCATTCTCACCAACCTTTCTCATTACGAATTTATACTTTTCACCAATGTCAGATACCATTAATATACCACTCCAAATAATGCTCCTCGTTCAAAATCACATAACCATCTGAATCACCATACGTCTTGATATGGCAATATATTTCTTTGGGGGCGTGTTGGTTAACTTTCTCTGCCCACCAGTCAACGGGTTTTCTTGTCACATGAGCATTTGAACCATCACTCAGAATTGCTGTGGATTCATTGTTTGCAATACCAAGATACACAAACCGTTCAGCCCGTGAGAATATCTGTTCAATAACCTCTGGCAGTTGTTCTTCGGGTACGTGTTCCAACACATCAGTAGATAGCACGCCGTGAAATGTGCCTGATGGTAACTCTGAATACTCTGGTATAGCAGGGTCATAAAGGGTCGGCATTGGCCAATGCCAATCATTTTCTGTGTAGATTTCTGCTTTGCCGCAACCAAAATCAAGCAGTGTTTCTGCCACTGTGTCTTTAATCAAATCATCTATGTGTAAATGGTGAAACTTCAAAGCGCCACCATTACCGTAATCATTTATATCTCTATGGAATTTTTTATATTCCTCAATCCACCAATTACTCATCTTCTTTACAAATTTCCTCACCTTTAAAAAATCTATGTAATCTACAATCCTTGTCATTTATTGCTGACAAAACATTATCAATAAATCCTTTTCCTGTGGTTACACTGGCAGCAGTATCAGCACCAGTATAAATCATTGTTGCAGTTGTAGAACAGCCACTAACGGCGACTATTAATATACTGGTTAACAGTATTTTCATTTATCAGTTCCGGGTTTCTTTTTACTAGTTCAGTGTAATTATCAAGATGCTCTTGGATTATGGCATCCTTTGACTGTCCATGATAATTGACTGCGTAGTTGTTTTCAATTAGAAACTCATTGATAGTTGTTTCTCTATCTTGTTTTGGGTCGAATATGATAAACTTACCAAGAGTTCTACCAAATTTGCCTGCTTTGTCTTTAAGTGTCTCAAGAGTCTGTCTTGAGCCCACTGGTAAAAAGTTCTCTACAATCCTTGAAGCTTCTTTACCAAAGACCTTCTCTATATGATCTCTTGTTCTACTCTCTGGCGTATCGACACCATGTAGACGCACACGCTCATTTAGTTTCCAAATATCAAAACCCAAATCAATATCTACATCAACTGTGTCACCATCAACAACTTTTCTGATTATGCAACTATATCGATACACCGTTTTCTCCTAGAAGCCTATGCTCTCACCACAGCCACATGTTGTCTTCACATTCGGATTGTTTACCACAAATGATTGCGAAAAGACATCGTTTTTAAAGTCCAAAGTAGAGCCTTCCAAATAAGTCATACTAAAAGGGTCTACCACCACTTTATTTCCTATGTGTATGTCATCTTCTTCAACAGCTGTTATGTCAAAGTTATACTTGAAACCAGTGCAACCGCCGCCTTGTATCTCTATGCGAAATACCGAATCAAAGGTAAGCATATCATCTATTCTTTTTTGTGCAGTTTCTGTTACGTTCATTTTTGTGCCAACTTATAAACAGTAATGGTTATTATATCAAAAAAGGACGTGATTTGTCAATAGATTTCTAGTTTACCCACAACCACCGGCTGAACCACAACCACCACACATTCCACTACCACCAGTGCTCTCAAATACATTATGGAATATGAAAGTGTTGCCAGATGGTTTTATTTCGTAGTCAATCTTAGCACCACGAAGATAATTCAGTGCAAATATGTCGATGTATATATCAAAAGTGTCCTCCGACTTAACCACATCAAATTCTGTGCGACGGTCAGTGAAGGTCATACCATATGTCATACCACCACAACCACCACCAGTGACATAAACTCGCACTGCTTCAATATTTTCATCTTTAACATCTTTCCACACCTCTGCAAATTTTGTTTTTGCTGATGGAGTCAATGCCAGTTCTGAATCAGAAATTTGATATTTGAATTCTGGTGTCATTGGTTAAAACCCTTTTGGTTTTCTTGTGATACCCCTACGTTTCATTTCCATATCAACCCACTGTTTCGCACTGTGGTTTCTGACCTTCTTACCAAGCATCTTACGAACTCCTTTGAAAACAGAAGTCAGCACATCTTCTTCTGCATCGTTGTTATCTACAACGATGAAATTGCCCTTGAAGAAATTTTGAAACTTACCGATATTGTTTTGCACTTCGTTCCAAGACTTGACCACTAATGGCTCAGGAACAGTTCTAGCTCTCTTCTTATTTCTTTCAAGTGCAACATCAAGAGAAGTGTTCACAAATAACATATGTGTGTCATAACCAAGCTCTTGAAGAGACGCAGCTTGTCTTGTGAGTTTTTCATAGTCCTTACCTGTGCCGTCAATGATAAGTCCAATGCGACCTTCTAGGTAATTCTCTTGTCGTGCTTTAGTGATTGATTTTGCTCTGGCCCGAGCAACATCTCTTTCTGATTCTTCTTCCGGCGGCATCTTCAAAGACAACCCTGCTTTGGTAAGCAGGGCTTCAAATGCATCATCGGAGTTTACAGTTTTAAGACCGGAACCACCAAGAGTTTTTCCAGCGACATAAGACTTTCCACTGCCTGGTCCGCCAGCAAGAAAGAACGCTTTAAATATGTCTGGGTCGTTGAGGCCCTCTCGTAGTTCGTGAAATGTTTTCATTACGTGCTCTCCCTATTAACTCTAATTCATATTTATAAGTTTTCGAAATTGGTTCAATTTCCTCTATCCTCCTTTCTTGTTTCTGAAAGTTCTGCATTTTTAAAAGTCGGTTACGTGATTTTTTCATTTTTTCTTCCTTATGAAGTGATAGTTTGTGTTTTGAGTTAATAGGTTTTTTTATGATTTTTCTCCTTTAAGATGCATATTTTCCACCATGTACAAAGAAATTTTTTAGAGATCTTACGGTGATGGGTCCATTATCAGCAGGGCGATACCACGAATTTTTATTCCATTCTTTTGAACCCACTGCATAAACAACTGTGTCATCTGGTTTGTGTGCAAAACCCGGCGCGGCACCATACACGGATAGAGAACCAACTCCACCGCCTTTATAGAGATATAAATAATCACTGTATAAGTCAACTTGTTGAGCAGGAGTCATTCTTAATATTTCTTGTCGTGTTGTACCAAGACCTTTTGCTGTGCCTATCGTAAATTGAAACAATCCCGCCGTGGTGCGTTTGCCGGTATCTGGATCCACGAATTCCGCCGTGTGATCACCACGACTTTCTCCATAAATCACACGATAAAATTCTGCCTTTTCAACTTGTGGACGTTTTGCCTTGAGTCTTTTCCATGCCGCTTGAAACTCAGGATCATTTTCAAACTTCTCAATCATCGCTTTTTGATTTCTAGATGCAGATCCGGCTGCAACGGTACTACTTCTGTTCTTACGTCTTTGTGCTGGTGTAAGTGTCCCATTAGTGGTTTGTTCAGGATTGCCTTGCCGGACAGACCTAGGCTCTTCATTGACGCCACTAGGCAATGGACTTTCCATAGAGTCCTTCATCACCGTCATTTGCATTTCATGTTTGTCATTAGCAAGTTTAAAGGTGTGTTCTATCTTTGTGACTAGAAAGTTTCCTCTAAAATACCGATCTTTAGGGTCTACTCTTTCTCCCTTATCTATTAATGGGCTTCTAAGATTCACGATAACGATATCACCGGCCCCAACTTTGGTGTTTCCATTGACACGTAAATTCAAACCTATACCCGAATGAAGATTCACCATAAATGAACGTCTACGTTGCAGCCACTCATTTGTTTTGATTGGTTCATAAGACAAAGAACCATCATCAGGTTGGTGCAAGGTATCTTTTTCATCGCTTGTTGCTGTAAAAGATAGAAAATCTACAGGAACCGAATCTGAAATTCTTTTATTTTCACTGGTTACTTCAGAGTAGATAGGGTTATCTCCCGTTGACTCTTTATCAAAATCATTAATGTGTTTCTCATTCTTCCTGTCATCAAAATAGTTATATACAAACGGAGTCTTTGGACCATTACCGCCGTTGAACTGCTTGGTCACAACATCAAAAGTTGTGAGTTCAGATGATAGGGCACCTAATGACATGTTTACTAATGTATCTTTCCGATTGATTATAGAGGCTGCCTGAATAGTTGACAACTCTCTCTCTAACCTTTCTTTAGGAAATTTTTGATTTTTTTCTCCGATTTCAACGCTGATATCGGGCCCGATATCAGCACCAAAACTAGATTCAAAGTAAGTCATCACTGGATCTTGTTCATACATTTTTTCTAATGTCTTAAAGTGATATCCTCTAAAGTTTTCGAAAAACACGTATGTAGGACTGTTGGTGGCAAAAGACACAGCCTTTCTTCTAAAAATCTTAATAAGGTCAAATGGATTAGTGTTAGGAAGAACGTATTTTCTCAGACCTGCTGATGCCTCTATATCTAATTTTTTTGTGCATTTCAGGTCACTTTTTAACAACGTCTCAACGAATTGATCATATGTCCCTTCCACACTTCTAGAAACTACAGCACCTTGATTTCTGACAGCCTCAGAAGTTATGACATTCATCAATATGAGTTCGCCTTTGTTACCCAGTTGAGATACGGTTACGTTTGTTACGTGAAGAACGTTCTCTGTAAAATCAATTATGTTTTTTTCTTTCTCAAATGTTGGTGTTCTGATTTTGAGTTTCAGATATTCTTGACCGATAATAGGACCACTGTTAGACAATCCATCTGTATTGACAAAAGAGACTGTTCCTGTTACAGATGGAGTATCAATATCTTCATAGAGTTGCACCTCTAGTAAAACACCAGAAATGTCTAATTCTACACCACTTGAGAGCGTAAGTTTACAAGTATCTACGGTAAAATCACCAGCTCTTTTTAGGTCATTAAGAGCAGTAGTCATGTATTACGCAATCCAGTTTTGTGTAGGGAAATATACTCGGAAACAAATTGACCAACAAAATTTCCTCTCAAGAGTTTTATCTGCCTCAACTCATCTTGTCTATTGTCTTCATATTCATAATTAGTCACAGACGTTGCGGTTGGATGATCCGTATTGTCCTGCCCAATGTCAATCTTGATTGTAGTGTCTCCAGAGGTTTGAGTTATTTCATAATGGTGCACAGCATTAACGTCCGTATACTTATCATTCACAAATGTAAGAAACTGATTGTTATTCATGGGCCACTGATGATATCTATCATAAATGTCATTGGTTAGTAGAATAACCCAGTGAAGCTCTGCATCGTTATAGAGATCAAACGCAAGATTTTCTGGTGACTCGTTTCCTCTCACTCTATATTTGGTGAAAAAGGTTGCGTTATTTTTGACTGCTTGTCTGGCGGCTATTCTTTTAAGAATATCCGTAACGGTTTGTTTTTGTCCACCAAGGACATTAGTGTATTGTACCTTTGGGAATGATGTGAAATACATTTTTAAAACCCTTTTTCTGCACGTTCTCTTGTTACAATTTCAACTTCTTGGAAGTTGAGAGTCACACTCGTATTTTGTGGTGGCGCACCAATATCGTCTGGCCTATACGCAGTATACCTATCGGAACCATATTTTACTGACATATCTGTAAGATAACAACTTGTTATTCTATTTAAATATTTATTTCGTTTTGGTGAATAGTTTTCATCAAGATACATGTATTTAATATCAAACAAATCTGGTACAGTCAGCGTTCTATCACTTATCGCACTAGTTATGTCATCAACTACTTCTAAATTTCCGATTACGGTGTTCCGCAGGCTAAATCCTGAATACTCAGGTAACATTGCTGACTTAAATTCGTTAATGATCCGATTAACCACTTTGCTCTCTGCTTCACTAGTTGGTATAAAAGTAAACTGATATTGAAATGATCTTCTGCCTATACCTTTGAAGAAGAGCTCCATTTTATCAGTTATCACCTTATTGGTTTTCAACTCAGCGACTTTATCAGCACTTGCGCCGCCAGGAAGAACACTGGCCAACTTCAATATACCCCGAGTCGCCAAGTCCTTAAGAAAATCATCAACTGTGCCGCCGCGTGATGTCGGCTGGTTTCCGCTGGTGGATGTTAACTCCTTGGCTGCTCCAATAAAACCTTTGTCCTTGATTGCATCAGCAATATTTGAACCTAATTCTGTACCTATACCAACCGAATCTGGTACATAGTCAGATTTATATGCAACATCAACCGAGGCTGGCATATAAAGAGCTATTTGTGCAACAGAACTTTTCGTTTTACCTTTTAAAGTTATGCTTTTATTACCCTCACTTCCTTTTCCTGGCGAAAGTTTTATTCTGTCAAAAATGATGTAGTGGCTAGGAACGGCTCTGCCATTCGGTACATTCTGTGGAAACTGTAAGATTTTTTTAGTCAATCTTGAAGGAGTTGGCTGTTCTTGAGTTGGAGATCCCAACGCAGCGTCTTCTATAGACCCGCTCGACTGAGAAGAGTTTCGTGCAGATTCCCGTGCTTTTGCTGCAGCATTGCCTTGTGTTCGCTCACTACCTTCAGTTGGTTTATAAACTGTGTATGTTTTAGCTTCATCCGCCATTTTTACTTCCTAAATAAGTTTACTACATATATTTATACACTATGTCATACAAAGGACGATACACACCACGAAATCCCAAGAAATATAGAGGTAATCACAACAACATTGTATACCGTTCCTTGTGGGAACTGAAGTTTATGAAGTATTGTGACAGAAGTGCCTCTATCCTTGAATGGGGTAGTGAAGAAATTATCATACCCTATATATCACCCTGGGATAATAGAGTGCATCGTTATTTTCCTGACTTCTACATCAAGGTTCATCAAGCAGACGGAAAAGTCAAAAAGATGATTATAGAAGTCAAGCCGAAGAAGCAATGTAAACCACCGACTACCACGCCCAAAAGAAAAACACAGAGATGGTTCAATGAGGTCAAGACTTGGGGTGTCAATGAAGCAAAGTGGAAGGCGGCTGTGCCTTGGTGTGAAGACAAAGGAATGGAGTTCAAGATATTAACAGAGGATGATTTAGGTATTCGTTATAAATAGTCTTATGGCACAATCAGATTATATTCGTCAGGTATTAGATGCGGCAGAGGGCCAAGAATACTCAACACAATGGTATAAAGATAAGATAAAAGAGTTTGGTACGCCTGGACGTATGGATTTGCTTAGAGATGGTAGAAGAAGTAAATCACCATCTTTTGGCCAATTGAATATGTTTGTCTATGGACCTAAAAATAGATTGACTCTACCCTATTATGATACCTTTCCACTGGTGATGCCAATAGGGGGAACTAGTGGTGGATTTTTAGGTATCAACTTTCATTACTTACCTGTGCCATTGAGAATGAGATTATTAGATAAGGTAGTTAACTTTCCTAATGATGTAAACTATCAGGGATTAAAAAGGATTAGTCTTTTGAAACCTACTATTAAAAAATACCTAAACGGTTTTGTAAAATCAGAATTTCGTATTATTCAACCAGACGAATTTGTTGTTGCAGCACTACTACCCGTGCACAACTTTAAGAATGCAAAGAAAAGTGTTTCTGCATCTGAAGTATGGGCAGACTCTAGGAGCATGGTCTAATGGCTAATCAAAATTTAAGAAGAACCTTTGACGTTACACCTGGCAAGAGAAATACTATTGTTGAGTTGCGAAACTCAATCGGTAAAGGCGGTATTGTCAAAACCAATCAATTTGTGGTTCGTCTAAATTTTCCTCCTGGGCCGGCAAATAGACCTTTCCGTGCAGTAATGGATGCACCAGACCTTTTGGTCAGAGCACAAACTGTTTTTATGCCGGGCACTAATTTCTCAACAGTGGAAGATACTAACATATATGGTCCAAATAGAAATATTGTTTCAGGTATAACTTTTGCTAATAGTGTGGGAATTACTTTCTTGCTTGACGAAGAATTTAAACTGAAACAAACATTTGATGCATGGCAGAGAGCAGCGTATGATGAGCATACTTGGAACCTGAACTACTATGATGAGTATAAGGGTTCAATAGAAATCTACAGTATGACTAATAAAGGGCCTAATGGTGTAAGCAATCAAGATGGAAACATCCCTAATGGTGATGTAAATAACACTGGAACAGATGTGCCAGGATATGGTCTTAAGTGTTGGGAAGCATATCCAATAACCATTGGACAGGTTGACTTTGATGCGGCCGCCTCAACTGCATTTGGAACAATCAACATAGATTTTGGGTTCAGATACACCACAGACATATCTAGGTATGGGTCAGATGCGCCATTTAATGAACCCCGAGCCGATTCAGATATTTCACAGTCATCTAGAAATCTTACTGGTGGTTTAGAATTCTAGGACTCATTGATTACATAAATTATAACAATTGAATTGATAGGAGAAAATACTATGGCCTTACCAAAACTTGAAGTGCCAAAATATATGATGACAGTACCATCCACAGGAAATGAGATAGAGTTCAGACCATTTCTTGTAAGAGAAGAAAAACTTCTTCTTCTGGCGATGGAAGAACAGACAGAGACTGCAACACACAATGCGGTTTTAGATTTAGTGCACTCTTGCACATTTGGTGATCTTGGTAAAAAAAGTGACCCAATGTTTGATATTGAGTATGCATTCATCAAGATTAGATCGAAGTCTGTTTCAGAAACCATTGATGTTAGACTATTGTGTCCAGATGATGGAGAAACCTATGTTGAGAAATCCATTGACATAGAAGACATTCAGATTTTGATGGATGATGAACACTCAAGTCATGTCAAACTAACTGACACGCTGGCCATTGACTTCACATATCCAACAATTGATACAACTCTAAAATCAACAAAGATTGAAAGTGAAACAGAAAGAGTATTTTTCATAATCAAGTCCTGTGTCCAAGCCATTAATTTTGGAGAGGATACTTATAATATTGTTGACATCTCAAAGAAAGAACTTAATGAGTTCATAGATAGCCTCACACAAGAGATGTTTGAGAAGTTACAAAACTTCTTTTCCACCATGCCTAGATTGAGACACGTATTAGATGTAGAGAATCCTAAGACTGGAGTAGTTTCTCAAGTTGCTCTAGAAGGGCTGGGAGATTTTTTAAATTAACTCTTTCTCATAATAGCCTAGTGAATTATTTTAAAACTAATTTTGGACTGATGCAACACCATAAATATAGTTTAACTGAAATTGAAAATATGATGCCGTGGGAAAGAGACATTTATGTGGGATTATTGGTTGAATGGATAAAGGATGAAGAACAGAGAATCAAACAAGAGCAACAACAAAGAGGATAATCAAAATGAGTCCAAAAACATTGGAACCAACGAGTGATTATGCAAAGTATGATGTGGATGGAGATGGTATCGTGAGTGATGAAGAACTAACAGCAGTAGCAAAACTTGAAGAACTTGAAATGCAAGAAGAAAAGGCAGATGCTCAGCGTCGTATGGCGTGGGTATCTCTTATTTCTATGCTGGTCTTCACTGGCTTTGTGTTTCTACCTATTTTCCCCGATTCAAGAATCCAAGCCCTTGCTGATCTTTTTGGTTTATTCTATATCGGCATGGCTGGCGTAGTAGGTGCCTACATGGGCATGACAGCATACATGAGTAAGAAGTAGAACGATGTCTAGTTTTGAAGCAGTGGTTGATGCTGTTAGAGGAGAGGGAACTGCACTAAGAAAGCAGTTGGCTGATCAGGCGCCTGAGCAGGAAAGTCCGGCAGTACGTGATAGAAAAGATTCACAAGAAGAAGGAAGAGAAGTTAAAAAAGTTGACCTTTTGACAACAATAGCAGAGAATGTCACTGGTCAGAAAAAGAAACTTGATCAAATAAAAGATACTGGTGATAGTAGTCTTTGGGGAGCACTTAAGAAAGCACTTCTCTTTGGTACGATAGCATTAGCAATTCCAGCAATTCAAGGATTCTTAGAAGCTAAAGGTTGGAAGGGACTCAAGGAGGGATTTCAGAAACTTTACTGTTTTCTTATGGAAGGCGAAAGCATAATTGATAAAACATCAAGGTTCGTCAAAGAAGAAATACTTCCTTTACTTACGATAGAAGGTTTAAAACGTTTAGCCAGTAATCTTAACAAATATATTTTTACACCTTTAAGAAGATTATACGGTAGTGTTGCAGGTTTCCTTAAAGATTTGTATGATGGTTGTTTTGATAAACAAATTGAAAAAATTGCAACTGATCTTAACAAATATATTTTTACACCTTTAGGAAGATTTTATGGTAAACTTGTAACTTTCTTTAGAAATTTGTTTGATGGTAAATATGATGATGAAATTGAAAGAATTAAAACTGGTTTTAACAAATATATTTTTACACCTTTAGGAAGCTTATACACTACTGTTGTAAGTGCCTTTAGAGATTTGTTTGATGGTTGTTATGATGAAGAAATTAAAAAAATTAAATTTGTCTTTAATAAATTCATTCTCAGTCCTTTGAAGAGTTTTGGTGGATGGGTTAGCAGTGTAAAAATGGAAGACCTCGAAAAAGCAGGTCGTGATATACAGGAGGTTTTAAGAACAATTGGTGGAGTTTTAGCAGCTACTAAGGCAGTATTTGACGCTATCACCATGCCAATTAGAGGATTGCTACTTCTTTATGATACAATTTCAGGTTTTTTCAGTGACGAAGAAAATAAACAAAAACAAACACAACTTGAGATCGCAGAGAGGCGGTTGCGGCAATTGGAAGAGTCAAAAAGCGCAAATGAAGAAATGAAGGCAGATCAACGGGAGACGGTAAAGCAGCTGCGCGCGCAGAGCGGGTTGCTGCGCCGGCCGGCGCAAGACGCGGGTAGTATGGAAGATGAAGCACCAGTAAAAACTTCCAACAAGGAATTCTTTATGCAGCTGCGCCGTGGAGAGATCAAGCGTAACAAGGAACTTGAGAAAGCTAAAACGGAGTTAGAAGGTGAAATTGAGAGAGCCGAGGCGGTGGCCACCCTTTTCCAGAGAAGATTGGCCAAAGGGTTGGTTGGCAAGGACTTCAAGTTTGCGACAGAGGCTATAACCAAAAGCCGTGAGAAAATTAAAGAAAAAGAATTGGAACTCAACCGTGTCGCCGTTGACCTTGCAAAAAGTAAGGGAAATAGAGATTATATAAACGCTGTCTCGCGAGGCAAAGCGTTTCTGCCTTTTGCAGAACGTGCGGAAATTTTGCAAAAACTCAGTAAAACAGGAGGCACGGCTGCTCCAGTTCAGATCAATAATATTACTAGCGCACCTGTTGATGCATCGTCATCCAGCGTCACTCACGCTGCGGCCTTGCCAATGAGTCCACCAACAAACTACAATGCTATACTATAATGGCGGAGCGGACGGGACTCGAACCCGCGACCCCCGGCGTGACAGGCCGGTATTCTAACCAACTGAACTACCACTCCAAAAAAGCCCAAGTCAAGGACTGACTTGGGCCCAATACCTACTGTCTCTCTAGGCTTCTTCTGCCAGTTTCTCAAAGTAAGACATCATATCTTCACCTTCTGACTGATCCGCTTTTGCAACAGATTGTTGACTAACACGAGCTCGCGAGCGTTCTCCGACTCCAATCGGTTCCTCTGGTTTAGTCTCAACCCTTGGAGTCGCAACAGGTTCATTCTCCATAAGAGTCTCAACTGTGCGAGAAGGTGTAACACCAGAAAGAACCAACTCAAAGCGAGTCTTCAGTTCTTCATAGGACTTGAAGTTTGACGGTGCAGTGAACTCTTCAAGAGAATACAACTTGTTGTAAATCCCTTCAAGTTCATCGTCATCATCCAACAAAGCAGATGGTGCAGAAAACTCTGACTTATCATAGTTCCAGTAACCATCAACCTTACGAAGCTTCAACTTGAAGTTCGCACCGTTCCAGAAATCAAACGGATTGATTGGAGTCTCATCCTCAAATGCTGGCGACATTGCTTCTGTGACCTTATCAAAGATCTTCTTACCAAATCGATAAAGAAATACTTTACCTTCGTTTTCAGGATGTGCACTATCAGTCACAACATAGATGTTGGCATAATATTGCAGCTTCCTCTTCTGCTTGCGAGCAATCTCTTTGTCGGACTCAATACCAGAGTTCCAAAGTTTGGAGTTATGCTCAGAAACAGGATCGTTGTTCCCCAGAGTAGTCAGCGAGTTCTCAATATACCACTGACCAGTTGGACCCTGAAATGCGTGATTCCAGAGTTTAGCCCAAGGTAGAGTTTCACCTTCGGGAGCAGGAAGAAAACGAATAACGGCATAACCGTTACCAGTCTTATCCATAGACGGCTTCCACAGACGTTCATCTGCATAGGACTTTTTCTCTTGGGGTGCACTTTCTTTCTGGGCGGCACCCAGAAGATCATCAAGTGCGTTATTTCGTTTCATTGATGCGAATGACATATTTGTCTCCTTATGTTTTCGTGTGTTAACGTATAGTGTTTATTAATAGTATCATAACGAATGTGTGTTGTCAATAGTTTATTTATCCTCCTTTAAAATGTTCCTACTCTGTCAAGAAACGCATTCTTGTCAATGTGCTTTATATTAGGAGTGAGAAATTTATCTGAATAGGCTTTCCATATGTTGTCTACCCAATAAAAAGTTACACGGCGATGCTTCTCGAACACCGAGTTCATCTGAATAATCCAGTTGACAGGATTAAACCCTTTGGCTGTCTTCGGCAAATAGTTTTCTGTTCCTTTGTAAATGTTATTCAGTGGCTCGTCGTAATCACTCAAGTCAAAACCTAACATGTAAACTTCAGTTGCACCGTTTTCTGCTGCAAGAAACAATCCAACATTTCCAGCAGACCAACCTTCAAGGTTTGAAATAGTCTGCACACGGTCCTCATCAAAAACTGGTGTAATCCAAACACCCACATCCTTTTCCATTTTGAGTTTCAAATCTTCTGTGTCAAGATGTGGAAAGTCTTTCATCATCTCATCTATTCTTGTCTGCACTGTGGCAGGATCTTTACCCGAAATAACACATTCATCAGATGCATTTGATTTTGGCCAATGAACAAATTCTTTTGGTATGGTTGTTCCCATCATCATCATTTCTGCAACTTGTGTAGGAACCCGAGTCCAGTTTGCAAACCAACACTTATGGTTCAAAGGATATTCTGACATGTAAATTTCTTGTTGCATGGCGTAATCCATTGAAACAAGATTGTCCACTACACCATCACGATAGATAGCATTACATCCCCATGTCTCTACATTTGCAATAGGATAATCTAAGTAGTCAGGACAAAACCAACTACGTGATTCACCATTGCCTAAAATTACAGCTGTCTTCATTTAGACATACGTCTTTGTATGGAACCTGATGCACCATCAGTGTCAACTGTGTAGTTAGTAGCATCCTCAGTATTCAGCCATCTTTCATTCTTTACAAAGTCAATGCGGTATGCATCCTTCTCTGTAAGGTTTGCAAGCACATTGAATGCCAGACTTACTCTTGATTGGTCTGTTACATTCTGTCCAAACCCATGAAACAGATATGAGTTAAACATAATCAAAGAACCCTGAGTGCAGGGCATAGCGAGTTTGTTTGTAAAGTTTGCGTTTGCTTTGTTGTAGTGTTTCCTCAGTGAGAAGAACGGGTCAGAGTTTGATGGCATTTTCTCAAACACTAGCGGTGGATGTTGTGGTGTAGATGAAACATAATATACACCACTGATAAGAGAGTTACCGTGATTATGCATACTCTGAGAACTGCCAGGTGCAGCCTTGTTCAACCAACTTTCATGAATCCAGAACTCTCGATAATCCAATGTCATTACATTATCAAGATAATCCTTTACACACTCTTCAAACCACACTTTCAAATCTGCTAAGCCATCATGGTCAACAATATTTGGTGTCTCCAAAAACTGTGTAGTATCTGGATTTGAAACTGCTTGCTGGTTGAACTGAAAATCCTCCATAGAAGGAATCTCAGGTGGATTGGGGTTATTATAAATCTTCAACACGCCTGCCGGAAAGACAGGTATTTCAATCGCGCTCATATTATCGTCCAATATCTTTAATGTTATCTTTACCTATAACCTGATATGCACCCTTGTTATAGGCGGGAGCAATGGTATAGTTTTTGGACACTTCTAACTCATGGTTATTGTCTCTCTTGGTTGTGTTACCAATACCAGTGCTGTTACTAGGTATATATGGTGTCTCACGTCTATATATTGGAGATGAAATACTTACACCAGTGAGTTTACTTCGGTCTAATTTTGTTGCAGTAACAACTTTCTTCTTTGTCTTCTTTCGTTTACGAGTATTGTTAGTAGTATAATAAATTGGCATCAGAGCCATAATCAAATAACCTCATTCAGTAAAGGAAAAACCTTAGCAATTTCTATTGCACATGCGGTTGCAATATCCACATGTTCTCTCTGCGTTCCGTTTGCTGTTCTCAATTCAATGTAATGAACCCAACTACGAAGCGTGCCATTCATATACATACGAGACATAGTTAGTCCTTCTGGTAAAACAGAACGAGCCTGTTCTTTGGCAATACCTTTTTCAATTGCCCACTGATAAACTTCTTTGCAAAGTTCAATCACTTCTTGCTGTTGCATATCCCAATGGTCTTGAACATCAATAGGTGCTGCATCAATTGAATTTTGTCTATTCTTTGGGTCTTGTAATCTGGCACCACGACGAACAAACTCCATATCCTTTGTTGGGTCAGCATATCGCTGACTAAACTCTTGAAATGAAAATGAGCGATGTCGCAACATCTGTCTTGCAATGTCTCTAGTGGTATTAATCTCCAAACAAACATTCACCATTTCAAGTGGTGACCAATGCTTGTTCTTTATGAGATACTTGATAAGTTTTTCAGACGTTTCTTCGTTGTTCTGATTACTTGGATTAGATACCCTTGCACAGTAAGCAACTAGATGTGTAAAATCAGCATGAGGTGATTGCATCCAATTATCAACTGATGAACGAGAATGTGATATCAACTTAACGCTCACGGCTCATAATCTCCATAGTCCACCATTTCATAATCAAAATTATTTTTCATAGTTTTTTTTGATTTTTGACCATATGGCCAATTTGGTGGATAGGATGATAGTGTAGATAGCCAAGGAGACTTGGTAACCGTTGCGGGAACCTTCTCGAGCTCCGAGCTCGGACCCGAGATAATATTCTCAAGTTCATTTACCCTGGCCAGGGCAAGTTTTAGAAGGTTGATAAGATCGTCACGATCTAGTTCAATCATTATTGTAAACCTTTATTTTGATTGGCTCCCCAGGATGGGCTCGAACCACCGACCGAGTGATTAACAGTCACTTGCTCTACCACTGAGCTACTGAGGAATATTGGTGCCGGTTGAGAGACTTGAACTCCCGACATGATGCTTACAAAGCAACTGCTCTACCAACTGAGCTAAACCGGCAATAATACATTATCGTCTATGAGACTTCTCACGATGAGGACGATATCCCTTAGGCCAACTAGGTTGACGAGATGCAAGTTTCTTCACTCGCTCACGTAGTTCCTCGTTCTCTTTCTTGAGATATGCCATCTCAGTGTGTTCATCACGCATCTCCTTACGAAGTTCGTCATACTTTGCCTGAAAGAAATTTTCAGAACGTTCTTGGTCGGTCACGTCAATCACTTTTTTCTCCTATGTGAATGTAACTATATCTATATTACTAAAATTTGGTGAAGTTGTCAATACCTTTTAGACAGGTAATTGAGCATGTTTTGGTAGGAAATTTAATTCTCTTGCATTTGCCTCAATCTTCTCTTTGAGAGATTTAGAAATAAGTCTGTTAATAGTATCTGGTTCGATACCTTCTTGTTCACAATACCAGAGAACTGCATCCATATGTGTAATATTTTTCTCTAAAACTATATTTTCTATATTCATTGAGAAAGTCTTTGCAGTGTTTAACGGCATCACTATGTCCTTTAAAAATGGCCCGTTTGGTAAAGGTGGGCCAATCCTTATTAAGTTTTACGCAGAGCGCAGTGCGGCGTAACCAGCGGCTACAGTTGCACGAGTCGGCGTTCCTAGACGATACTTGGAATAAGTTTCACCATCAAAAGAACTTACACGCTTGTTAAGAAAGATAGCATATCCTTCCGTGCGAAGTTGGCTGATAACTGCACGAACATTTTTCACACCATAACGGGCGCTAATTTGTTTAGCAGTAAGTTCTGCACCATTCTCAAGTGCATTAATGACACGTTGTGTCTGAGTCAAAGTAGTCATAATAAATTTTCTCCTTAGTCATGACAAATTTAAAAGGGTCCGTTGTATAACAAGGTGGAACCCATACCCCGTGAAGTTTTACGCAGCTAGCGCAAAGTCCTCAAAGTAAACGTCATCGTTGGCGTTTAAAGGTTTTGCTAGTTTTACGACATTCGCCTGTCGAGTTGTCCATTTCCCTTCTCTCACCACGTCGAAACCTTGTCACCCCCATCAAAAGTGTACGCACCATTCCCTACGGGCAGTTGGTTGGTGGTCCTCGTCTGCCAACGACTGTTCATACACTTTTGGTGGAGGTGGGGAGAATCGAACTCCCGTCCGCAATGCCTCCAGGTCATTTCTTACAACCATAGATAAAGTATACTAAAATCCTACCACTCTGTCAATAGTTTTTTCTCAAATAGCAGGTTTTATTTTACCTGAAACGATAGTATATCCTTCAATTATACCATTACCAGTATCTAATTCTACTTTAGCGACAACACTATCAATCTTACTATGATCCACGTATTCAGAAACTAAATCTTTTACCACAAATGGCGCAGGCTGTGGCAACACAAGACAAACACCCAAACCTATCATTTCTCTTAATGCCAATATGGTGCCCTGTTTAGATTCTTTATCAGCATAGACTAACTTTTCTATCGTTTCTTCATCTTTGCAAAGAAAAACAGTTCTAACTATTTCGCCAGGAGTCCATTCATGAACTTGTGGTTTTTGTGGTGTTTGTGGTGTTCCAGGCCAAGGTATAACATTACGTGGCACTGTTTGAGCATTTGCAATATTAGGCAGTAGCAACCCCAATATCATTGTCAATGTTAAAATTAGGTATTTCATTTTTCTCTTCCCATCAAAGAACTAAACAAAGGATTAGGGGGTAAAAAGTTAGGTATTTCATTTTTCTCTTCCCATCTATGTATAGATTCAGTAAGCATTGGAAGATAATCGTGTTTTTTCTTTATGAATTCTTGTGTTGTTCCATCTTCAGTAACTACAAGTATCACCACTTGATCAACGAGTATTCCCGCTCTCTCACCAAACATCTCAGCGTATGCAGCACCTTGAATGTAATAGTTTTCATTCCATGAATCTGTGCGCTCACTAGTGGAAGTTTTAAAATCTATGATTGATAGTTCACCATTGTATTCTGCAATACAATCTGTTCTACCAGCGACTCTATACTTGTCACTATACAAGCCACATTCCTGTGCATGTATATTATTTATATTACAAAGTAGTTTATCCTTCATTTCATTGAAGAGACACCAAGGTAGAAAATCCTTTTTATGATGTGAGATATCCTTATTGTTCAGATAGTCCTCACACATATGATGAACCTTGGTGCCTCTTGAAGCTGCCTTTCTTGCAATATGGTTTGCAACATCCTCACCCACTCTCTTACGCCACTCAAACAGTCCTTTCTTGTTACGGTCCGAGAGCACAGTCGTAATCGATGGATAGTATCCCTTTGGTGTTACATAGAATCTTCTACCATTGATGTTTTTTGTTTTCAAATCTGCCGTAGGATACCACGACATATCTACATGATCAAATTCAGCCATTTACGAAATCAACTCAAAATGTGGTGCATCAATAAACGGACGGCGACCCTGTGACCTACGAAGGTCAACATAACTCAGCATAGCCTCTTCCATAGTGTCATCCCACTCACGAATGTCAGACACACTCCACGCAGCGCCCCAACGAACGCCAACGTCCAACTCAATCGCAGCAGCCTTCATCGCGTCTGCAATCTCATCATACACGTTCAATTCCCAAGAACCGCGACCATCGATGTATGCCATCAAATCCACAGCCTTACCTTCTAGGTGCTTTGACTTCATAGTTTTGGATGCACCCTTTGCAACTAGTGATTTCTGTTCTTCCATAGTCCTGAGTCCTTGAATCACACCAAAGTCAACTTCTGTCAACTCGATAGCACGTTCAACAACTTTAACCAAATCTTCCTCTACGCCTTCTAGGCGACTTTTCGATCTTGACGATAAATTGTAAGCCATTAGTAAATCCTCTTTCTTGCTAATTTTTTCTGTCTATATTCTAGGTCTACCAAGTCAACTGATCTTGATAGATACGCCGTTACTTCTTTCTGTCTCTGATAGTTATAATTAAATAGATTTCTCAAGTATCTTAATACTCGCACTAGTGATTTTCTCCTTTTGGTGGTTGAGTTAATTTATGTTCTGTAACTGGAATCACACTTTTTTCCCAATCCACTGTTAAATTACCAACGGCCATCATTCTCTCGTGTTCACATTCTTGTTCAGGCACAGAATGATATAACCACGCAGGCCAAAGAATTACTTGACCAACATTTGGTGTTACCAAGAATGAGTTATCACCATCACCCAAACCATCATCAAAAACTAACGGAGAACAGCTGTCACAACCCTTCACACAATATGTAAAACTCCAGGTGTGTGGCCAGTGTTGATGTGGTTTTGTAAATTGTCCTTTCTCATAAATGAGCCCCCAACTGTCTACAACTTCATAGTCATATTGTCTGGGGTCACCATTTTGATTTGTTGCATTTGCAAGTGGCACTGTCTTGGCAAGACTAATTACCAATTCACCTAATTTCTTAAAAGAATCATATTCTTGATGCATATCCCATTGTGTCATATAACATTTTGCAGCAGTGGCACCTTGCAATCTATCACCAGAGTCTCTAATGTCATTCTCCAGTTCTTGATTAAATGCATCAACACTACTTCCCCGTAGATTTTTAATCTTTACGGGAGACTTCATGTGAAATATCGGCCAATCCTTTTGAGTTGGCTTGATATAAATTTTATTCTCCATGAAAACCCATTTTTATCTTGTTAATGATATAGTTTCTTATAAAACCAGATCTAACAATATCTCCAATGCCAAATTCTATACAATTAAATTCTTCCATCTCTTGTAGAATATGCAAGAAGTTATAAATACCATTTTTCTCACTCGTTTTCTGCAAATCGGTCTGACCAAAGTCTCCACAAAAAACAATTCTAGAGTCTTGTCCAACTCTTGTAATGATGGTATCAAGTTCATGAAAATTTAGGTTCTGACATTCATCTACTATAATCACACTGTTGTCAAATGTCAACCCTCTAAGAAAAGAAGTTGACAAGAAAAACAAAGAGCCCTGTGATTTTAGTTTGTCGTATAGATTATTAAACGACTGTTCATTTGGCATCTTGAACATCCAACGGACCATGTTTTGATACGGCACCTGATACAGTGCAGCCTTATCTTCTTCATCGCCCGGCAGAAAACCAATCTCTCTGGTAGGTATCAAAGAACGAACCAGAATCACCTTGTCATATGGTGTCTTCAAATCCAAAACATCTCTCAGACCAAGATACAAGGATACAAAAGTCTTACCAGTCCCGGCAGAACCATACATAAACTGGTGTTTATCTTTCTTCCACGAATCAAAGACAATCTTTTGGTTGTCTGTGATAGGTTTGATATCAACCAAACTAGATTGCACGATATCCTTAGCAACTTTCTTAGACGACATTATTTTCTGTTCCTATGTTTACTGTAAATGTTTTCAGCTTGTAATCTTTTAGTGCTCTTACCACTACCATACTTGTCTGCCATCGGTGAGTCAGGATGTTTAGAAGCAATGCCTCTCATCACATCTTTAAATCCTTCATCGTTCTTTGGACCCACACCCATAAGATGATCTCCAGCCAAAGCAGGAGCACAATCAGGATTCCACACTCGTTTAACATGTGGGTTTTCTTTCATCATTTTTTCCATAGCAGAAATAGACATGAACTCGTCATATTCTGTTCCTGATAACTCATTGAAAAATGTATATGTTGGCATTACTTTTTACCCTCTAACTCTTTGTTTAGTTCTTTTACCTTTCTGTGAATATAAGAAAAAACCAACTCTAACATCTTGAGCTGTCCCTTTAGTTTTTCAGTTTTATTTAGATTGTCAAAAGAATGTTTTTTGTTCAGTCTATCTATATATGAAAGAATCTGTTTCTCTGTCTTTTCTATTCTCTTGGAAATAAAATCATGCGGCCGCTCCGACATTAAACCACTCCGGTATTTTTGCATTCTTCCATTTTGCAAAACTTGCTTTCTCATTTATGTAGTAATAACGATATGCACTGACAGTATCTTCTGTCTTACAATAGTCTGGCATACATTGTGGTGGATCAAAAAAATCAACTACAGGAATATTAGTAGGAGTTTTTCTTAGAGGCGCGTTCAGTCGTTCTGATGCATGATGTTTATTATATCGACAAGTGTATTCTTGCATCAAACCATTCATATGATTGTACAACCAATTATAATTATGCACACTAGCACGAGTCCAGATGGTGCTAGGATGATTCTTGTGGGCTGTCTTGTACAAACCTACTGAGTCAGCATAGTCGTCACCATCAAGAACACGATGTGCAGTAGAGAGCAACTGTGCGCTCTCCAATATCATTTTCACCACATGGCGATCACACTGCATTTGTGCAGCAATCATGGGATCTTTATCAACATAAAATATATTCATTTTCTTAACCAATAAAACTCTTCAAAAATTGAAACCTCTTCATCAACATGTGCCGGTATTTCTCCATCACTATATTTCCATAT
>Ga0206125_10000431_pt1 | contig 55060 bp, 59 predicted proteins | sample Helgoland_Spring_4_FD_148598 | JGI IMG/M metagenome (GOLD analysis project Ga0206125, IMG submission 148598) | Pelagic subsurface seawater microbial communities from Kabeltonne, Helgoland, North Sea - Helgoland_Spring_Bloom_20160331_1 | ecosystem: Environmental > Aquatic > Marine > Epipelagic ... | reverse complement strand
ATATGGCGGCAAAGCTAAAAGAGCTGGGTGTGCCTGCTAGACAAGGGAGCTGACCAACTATAAAGCCCTGCGCCCTCGCGGTGTATTGCATAGATGGTTCATTTATGAAAGTATTACGGCGCTAGCGGGCTGGGGCGTTACTGGCGCTGTCAATATTTGTGCTCGCGATTCAGTATCGGCCCTGAAGCACTATAAAAAAACCATATTAAGGGCTTAAATAATGTTAAACATAAAGCGTAAGGCGCTAGCCGCGGGAGTCGTGCTAGCAATGAGCTCGCAAGGATTCAGCGCACCAATGTTAGAAGAAGTTGTCGTAACTGCTCAAAAGCGTTAGCAAACCTTAAAAGATGTCCCCATTTCAATCTCTGCTGTCTCAGGTGCGGCTATTGAAAATCGCAGTATTGATTCGCTGGCATCTTTATCGGCTTCCATTCCAAATTTTTTCATCAGTGAAAATCAGATTGATTCGAGCCTGAGTATCCGTGGTGTCACTACCGGTAATAACAAAGGATTCGAGCAATCAGTCGCGATGTATTTTGACGGCATTTCATATGGCCGCAGCCAGTTGGTTAGAACGCCATTGGTAGATCTGGAACGTATTGAGGTCCTTCGCGGTCCGCAGCCAACACTGTTTGGCAAAAACGCCATTGCTGGGGCCGTGAATATCACTTCGGCCAAGCCTACCGAAGAATTCGAAGGCAAATTCTCAACCTCTTATGAATCTGAGCATGAAGAATCGCAGGCTTTGTTGGTGCTATCTGGTCCGCTGAGCGACACGCTCCGTGGACGAATTGCAGCATCCTGGCGTGATATGGATGGCTGGATTCTCAATGAACAACTCAACCGCATGGAACCTCAACGGGAAGAGACCTACCTGCGCGGACAACTCGAATGGGATGCCAGCGAAACATTACAAATCAACTTGAAAGCCGAATCGGCACAATTTGATTCTTATGGGTATGCCATGGAAGCACTGGCCCCACAGGATGGCTACGGCTTGGTATTCGCTGGCCCGATTGCAGTGGAGACCGATGAGGACTGGGTTCGCGCAAGTGGCGATGTCCAGAGCATCAATGAAATGAGCAATTTTGTGCTAACCGCAAACTACGATTGGAACGGCTACACCCTGACGTCTATCACGGGCTATGTCGACTATGAGACAGATGAACTTCTCGATGTCGATTATGTGGGCTTGGAAATTCTTGATCGCACCAACCAGTCCGAAGATTACACGCAGTGGTCACAAGAGTTGCGAATTGCTTCCCCGGGAGATGAGAAGATCAACTTTATTGCTGGCGTGTTCTTTCAATCTGGCGATGCAGATGTAACTGACCAAGTTTTTCTCGGCAGCTTTCTGAATCTTGCCGGCCCGCCAGTATCGGCATTAGTGGATTCCTATTGGGACCGCACTTATAACCAAACCTCTGATTTATACTCAGTATTTTTCCAAACCGATATCGAGCTAACAGAACGGCTCGAGTTGACTGTCGGGGCACGCTACTCCAGTGAAGATAAGGAAGGCTATCGCCAGGTTGCGCTCGGGGCATTGCCAAATAACGTAACACCAGCTCCTGTGCTGGCAGCACTTTGGGCTGGAGTACTCAATGTCGGCGCCCATGAAATATCAGGGGAACGCAGTGAGAACTCTTTTGACCCCTTGGTGCGTTTAAGCTATGACGTCAATGACAATATCACCACTCATATCTCCTACACCCAAGGCTAAAAGGCCGGCGGCTTTGATATTCGTGGCAACTCTATCCCAGGCACCCCCGGCGTATCTGTACCCGGAACCTTTGAGTTCGAAAACGAGGAAGCGGACAACATCGAACTGGGCATCAAAATGCGCTGGGATCGAGCCGAGTTGAACGCAACTTACTATTCAACTGAGTACTCAGACCTGCAAACCAACATCTTTGATGGAACCCTGAGCTTCCTGGTGCAAAACGCATCGTCAGCCGAAGTAAAAGGATTTGAAATTGATGGTCGTTATCTGATCGCAGAAGGGATTGAGCTGTATGCCTCGGCTGCTTCACTTGACTACAAATTTACGGATTTCCCTGATAGTCAGTGTGGCTATGGTGAAGCGCCAACCAACGGTATCTATTGTGACCGTTCCGGTGCAACAGCACCCTACGCACCGGAAACAACCACTAACCTGGGTCTCGACTATTCGCGCGATCTGGGTAACGGCATGGTCATAGACGCCAACTTGAATGTTGATACGTCATCCAAGTACTTTATCACCACCAACCTCGACAAAAATATCGATCAAGGTGGTTATACAAAATATGGCGCTCAGATCGGCCTGGGCAGTGATGATGGAAAGTGGCGTCTCTCGGTTATCGGCGACAACCTGACCGATGAGCGTATCCGTGTGATTGGCGGAACCATTCCATTGGCTCGAACATTCGTCCAGTTAGCCTCTGGTGGAGCGCTAGACGGCATTGCCTACGATGCTATCTATGCTCGCCCACGCAACGTAACAGTGAAGTTTGACTACAACTTCTAACCGTGAAAACTGAGGGGTCAGGTCTCTGGCCCCTCTTACTCATCAATCCTGATTGAGACCCAGCTCTCGCTGTTTTTTCTTACTTAGTCCCAAAGAGACAATGCGGTGCGACTCGGTTAAATAGTACTCAAGCTCACCATCTTCGCTGCTCGGCGCATTAAATTGTTGGATCCACTTCATGCCGCGAGAGGCTAAATATGGCGCGGGGCGATAGCTGGAATGCTCCGGCAGGACCTGAAAATTGTGCTCTGAGACCTTAAAGCTGAAGGCTGGATAGCCCGACGAAGCGTCCGTTTTTACCTGTCTACCGATGGCAAACACCTTGCCTCCCACCTTCCAGACATGAGAACCACCCCACTGGACCACATATGTGGTAGCGGGAAGGGCTCCGCAAAACGCATCGTATTGATCAAGAGTCATAATGGCACTCCAAACTGATGACACTCTAAATGATCGTCAGGCCAACTATCGCACCAGGCAGGACAAGGATTATTCCCGAATTTTACCTGCGAAGAATAGAGGCGAGCACCTGTTTATGGAAGTCAAAAGGCTTGAGGCGCACTGGCCCTGGATCACCATGCCGAGTCCGAGCCTGTTATTGCAATCCTGAAAAAGCTTTCCCTGTTTTTACTCGCCGCCGAATCTTTTTATCGTAGACTACTGACAGCCTTCCTCCAGCCGGGCGCACGCACTCCCTCCCAGAGCCGCCCGGCATCTACGCAAAACCTATCTATATGGGTGCCTGTTACCTTATAATTCGCGGCTTTCTGACCAATCAAACAAGCAGTGATTCTTCATGACCATGGAACGCCCTTATAACCCCGCCGAGCTGGAGCGTGAAGCCCAGCAGTACTGGACTGACAACAAGACCTTCGAAGTCAGTGAAGAGCCTGATCGCGAGAAGTTCTACTGCCTCGCAATGTTCCCCTATCCCAGTGGCAAGCTACATATGGGCCATGTGCGCAACTACACCATCACCGATGTGATTGCCCGCTATCAGCGCATGCAGGGTAAAAATGTACTGCATCCAATGGGTTGGGATGCCTTTGGTCTGCCCGCGGAAAATGCCGCCATTCAGAACAAGACCGCGCCGGCAAAGTGGACCCATGAAAATATCGCCTATATGAAGGCACAGCTAAAATCGCTCGGCTTTGGGATCGACTGGTCGCGGGAGTTGGCAACCTGTGATCCCGACTACTACAAGTGGGAGCAGTGGTTTTTCACCAAACTGTATGAAAAAGGCCTGGTCTACAAAAAGACCAGTGCAGTGAACTGGTGCCCCAACGATGCCACTGTGCTCGCCAACGAACAAGTTGTCGATGGCTGCTGCTGGCGCTGCGATAGCCCGGTGGAGCGCAAGGAAATCCCGCAGTGGTTTATTCGCATCACGGATTATGCCGACCAATTACTCAACGATCTCGACGAGCTGGAGCACTGGCCCGAGCAGGTCAAGACAATGCAACGCAACTGGATAGGCAAGAGCCGTGGTGTCACTGTCAACTTTGCTCTCGAAACAGCCGTTGCTGAACACAGTGGTTTTGATGTGTATACCACCCGTCCCGACACATTGATGGGCGTGACCTATTTGACGCTGGCGACACAGCATCCCATCGCCCTGACTGCTGCTGAGACCAATCCTGAACTCGCCGCCTTTATTGATCAGTACAAAACTCAGCAAGTTTCCGAAGCCGAAATGGCAACCATGGAAAAGCGCGGCATGGATACTGGCATCAAGGCTATCCACCCGCTTAGCGGTGAGCAGGTTCCAGTCTGGGTCGGCAACTATGTACTAATGGACTACGGATCCGGTGCCGTGATGGCAGTGCCAGCCCACGATCAGCGCGACTATGAATTTGCGAAAAAATATCAACTGCCGATTAAACAGGTGATCGCACCGAATGGCGAAGATCACTGTGATATAGACACCGAAGCCTTTGTTACCAAAGGCTTGCTGATTAATTCTGGCAGCTATGATGAGCTTGAGTTTGAGGCTGCCTTTGAAGCCATCGCCAGCGCCCTTGAAGAGCTTGGTCAGGGCTCCGTGACAACCAATTACCGCTTGCGCGACTGGGGCGTTAGTCGCCAGCGTTACTGGGGTGCGCCCATACCTATGTTCAACCTGGCCGACGGGGGTGAAATCCCCGTGCCGCTGGAAAAATTGCCGATTCTGCTGCCCACTGATGTCACGATGGACGGCATTCAGTCTCCGATCAAAGCTGATCTCTCGTGGAAAAAAGACCAGCTCGACGGTCAATCTGTCGAACGCGAAACCGATACTTTTGACACCTTTATGGAGTCTTCCTGGTACTACGCGCGATTTACCTGCGCCGACCTCGACAGCGCCATGCTCGATCCTAAACGCGCCGACTACTGGCTGCCCGTGGACCAGTATGTAGGCGGTATTGAACACGCCATTTTGCACCTGCTTTACGCGCGCTTTTATCACAAGCTGTTGCGCGACGAGGGATTGGTCAGCAGCAATGAGCCATTTAAAAGTCTGCTCTGTCAGGGTATGGTTTTGGCCGAGTCATTTTATAAACAGCACGCTGGACGCAAGCAGTGGTTGGCGCCAGATGCTGTGGCGGTCGAGCGCGATGCCAAGGGCCGTACGATCAAGGCAGTTGAAATCGCCAGTGGTGAAGAAGTCCAAAGTGGCGGTATCACCAAGATGTCGAAATCAAAGAACAATGGCGTCGATCCACAGACCGCAATTGATAAGCACGGCGCTGACACGGTACGTTTATTTACCATGTTCGCCGCGCCGCCTGAACAGACTCTGGAGTGGAGTGACGATGGCGTCTCCGGCGCCAACCGCTTTCTGCGAAGACTCTGGACCATGGTTCACAGTCATCTTGAACAGGGTGCCGTCGAGACACTGAAGACCGATACCCTAAACGAAGACCAAAAAGACCTGCGTCGCAAGACCCATGAGACCATCAACAAAGTCAATGATGATTACGGTCGCCGCAATACCTTTAACACCGCAATTGCAGCTGTAATGGAACTGCTCAACGATGTAGCTAAACTCAGTGACAATGATGCTCAAAGCATTGCCGTGCGTCATGAAGCACTCAACAGCGCAGTATTGCTGCTGGCACCGATCGCGCCACATATCTGTCATAACCTGTGGCGAGCTCTGGGCAACTCTGAAGCGGTAGCTGATGCCGCCTGGCCTGAAGTCGACGAAACCGCGCTGGTGCGTAGCTCCATCGAGCTGGTGGTTCAGGTGAATGGTAAGGTGCGCGGCAAAATTCAGGTGGCGGCAGATGCATCAAGAGAGAGCATTGAGGCGCTGGCCCAAGCTGACAACAATGTGAAGCGCTTTACCGAGGACGTGACAATCCGAAAAATCATTATTGTTCCCGGAAGACTGGTTAATATAGTAGCCAATTAACAATTGGCTCGCGCCCGGCTATATTCAAAGCTGCGGTAAAAAATGGTGGAGACAATGCGATATATTTTGCTAGCGACAACGATTGCCATGCTCTGTAGCTGCGGCTGGCAACTGCGTGATGCGCAGGTGGTGCCCAGCACCATCGGCAGCTTACATGTCGCCACACAACTGCCCAACCGCGAAATCGTCAACCAACTGACGCGGGCATTAAACGTCTATGGTGTTGAGGTGGTCGATGCTGCATCCCAGGCTGACTACTCTGTGATGATTATCGATTTCCGTGAAACCCGCCGTATTGCCACCCTTAATGCCAGCGCTCGAGTAGCCGAATACCAGCTCAATGACGATCTCGAATTCATGATTGCTGGTGCCACCGGTGAACCGCTCACTTCCCTGCTTACAGCCTCAGTGGAACGCAGCTATGAGATTGAGGAACGCGATATTCTCTCTTCGGAAAACGAGGAACGGCTAGTAAAACGAGAGATGCGCGAAGAAATTGTTCGTCAGATTCTCAACCGACTCAAAGTACTGCCTGCCAATCCCCGCACAGCACCAACCGTTGAAATAGATAAATAACAATCGATGAAGATTCGTGCCGAGCAACTTCAGGATCATCTCAAAAAGCCGCTGTTACCGATCTATGTCATCAGCGGTGATGAGCCGCTGTTATCTCAAGAAGCTGCCGACAGTATACGCGGCGCAGCGCGCGCCCAAGGTTACAATGAGCGCGATATCTTTCATGCCGAGGGCAACTTCGACTGGAACCAGATTCTCAATGAATCCAGTGCACTCTCACTGTTCGCAGATAAAAAAGTTCTCGAAATAAGAATTCCTAATGGCAAGCCAGGCGACAAAGGCTCGGCAGCACTGAGCGAGCTCTGCGCCAACCCCAATCCGGATAATATGGTGCTAGTGATTGTGCCGAAGCTGGACCGCGGCGCACAAAACAGCAAATGGATGAAAACTCTGGAAGGAGCCGGCGCACATATTCAGGTATGGCCAGTTGATGCCAAACAGATGCCGCGCTGGATTCAACAGCGTTTGCGCAGCGCCGGCATTCACGCCAGCCAGGAGGCGGTACAAATTCTCGCTGATCGCGTCGAGGGCAATCTTCTGGCAGCGGTTCAGGAGATTGAAAAGCTTAAACTATTGGCTCCAGACGGCCGTGTTGACGGCAGCACTATGTCATCGGTGGTCGCTGACAGCGCGCGTTATAACCTGTTTGAATTTGTTGATAAAATTTTGGCCGGCGATGCCCAAGCGGCAGCGCGATCGCTGCGCGGCCTGCAAAATGAAGGCACCGACGCGATTCCGTTACTCTGGGCGATTACCCGTGAGCTGCGCATTCTGACCAAGGCCAGTGAACTGGTTGCTGCGGGTGAGCACAGTGACCGAGCGCTAAAAAATTCCGGTGTCTGGGAAAAACGTCTGCCGCTTTTTCGCGGTGCTCTGCAAAGGCTCCGCCCCGCTCATCTACGTATGCTGCTGCGCCAGGCCGGAGCAATAGATCGCGGCATTAAAGGAATGCGCGATGCCAATATCTGGGATGAAATAGCAACCCTGGTTCTCTCCTTTGCCGGCAGCCAAACCCTGCAACCGAGCAATATCAAGATTCTTCTAAAAGGCTAAAGCGGGCAACTCATCCATCAGGCCAGCCAGAAATAAACCACCAGTGTAATAACTGCCGCACCGATCAGATTCAGAGCGAACCCCTCGCGCACCATCTGCTCAATCGTCAGCTTGCCTGTACCAAACACAATTGCATTAGGCGCGGTGGCGACTGGCAACATAAAGGCACAGCTGGCCGAAAGCGCCGCGGGCAGCATTAACAATCCAGGTTCAAAACCTGCACCCAGTGATGCGGCAGCCAGAATTGGCATCAACAGTGTGGCCGTTGCAGTGTTGCTGGTTATTTCAGTAAGGAACGTCACAGTAAGTGCCACCACAGCAATCAGAACGATAATCGACAGCCGCGTAACACCGGAAAGCGACTCGCCAATAGCCGCACTGATGCCGGTCACCGCAAAAGCCTTGGCGATGGCGATGCCGCCGGCAAACAGCAACAGCACCCCCCAGTGAATTGTCGATGCCGACTCCCAGTCCAACAATTTGCCACCCTGTCCATTGGGCAAGGCAAACATCAACACCACCGATGTCAGTGCAACAGCGGCATAGTTAGCGCTGGGTACACCCAGCCAGTGACTCCAACCGCCGAAAGGTTCGCGCAGGGTAATCCAGGCTACAGCGGTCAGAGAAAAAATCACCAACACCCGCGCCTCTTCACTCCGCCAGGCGCCAGGCTGAGGGATCTGTAACGCCTTGGTCGCAACCAGGTGGCGGGTAATCCACAGTCCCGCCAGAGGTAAAAAGAGTATCACTACTGGCAGAGCCCAGAGCATCCATTGACTAAAACTCAGCACCGTGCCTGTGGCTTCACCGTATATTTTCAGGAAGATCACATTTGGCGGTGAGCCGATTGGCGTACCTAAGCCACCGATACTCGCGGCGTAAGCAATACCCAGAAACAGTGGCACCGCCAGCTTTTTGGCATCTTCTTGGCTGGCGCTTTCGAGCACTGCATAAGCCACTGGCAATAGCATCAGTGTGGTGGCGGTGTTGGACACCCACATACTCAGCACTGCGGAGGCGACCATAAACCCAAATACCAGCCTGCGCTGATGATTGCCGCCAAAGAGATTGACCATATACAACGCCAGACGCCGGTGCGCACCGCTTTTTTCCATGGCTTTGGATAACATGGCACCACCCATCAGCAAGATAATCAGTGGGTCGCCGTAGGCCTGTGCCACTTGCTTGCCATCGAGAATACCGAGCAGCGGAAAGACACCAAGAGGAATCAGTGATGTGGCGGGAATCGGGATCGGTTCAAATATCCACCACAGAGCGCAGAGTGTTGTCAGCCCTCCGGTCAACGCGGCCTCGCGTGTCCAGCCGGACTGTATCATCAGCAGACTGATAACCGCGGCCATCAGCGGCGCTAGCCACAGTGACAGAGCTTTCAACTTTGGTGTCATACTTAATCGTCCTCTAGCGCGTAGTCACCTTGCTCGAAGGCCTGAATAATATTGCGCGCGATCGCCTCGTCCCCATCATTGACAGTGATCGACAGGTGCCCCATAACAGGCACCTCGCCTAGCCCACCTTGCAGTGCGGCACCATGCAAAAACACCTGCAGGCCATCCTGCTCCATCAGCCCCTTTAAAAGCTGCGCTTCAAAATAGTCACTGCCACGATAGACCTCAATCATCGCCGTCGTCTCCGCCATGCCATCACTGCCCAGACTGCAACGATGCCACTGGTATTGGCGACCATATCCCACACCTCAGCCTGCCGATATGCCGTCATCGACTGGGCGGCTTCCATCCCTGCACCAAATGCAGCTAGCACTGCAGCCAACAGCAGCAGAGGATAATGATGCCCATAGGCCCGCGCACAGATAAAAAACAGCACAGCATAAATGGTGGTGTGACCTACTTTGTCTTGCAACTCAAATAACTGTTCGCCGGGAATCGAAGGGGTCAGCGACAGAAAAACGGTGCCCAGCAGGCACAGCCAAAAGACAATTTGATACTGGGTAACAGTGGGCATTGAATATCCTTTTATTGTGTTGCTCTAATCTCTTGCTCAAATACTTCGCCGTGCGCCGATTACCTGGGCGGACTGCAACTGTCTGTAGCGCTCAACCGTTCCCACGTCACACCAGCTGCCAGTATAGACTGTGCCTCCCACTCGACCCGATGCGATGGCTGGACGCAAAACATCGCGCAGAGGGAATGCGTCTTGCTGATCCGTAAAATTGGCAAACAGCGATGGTCGGATCAGGCTAATGCCACTGAAGGTGCAGTTGTTGTGGTCACCATATTCAACTCTATCGCGATTCAGCGCGAAGTCTCCGCACGGATTGTGATCGGGGTTTTTCACCAACACCAGACAGGCATCGAGCTGCTCAGATAAGCGGCGTTCACAAAGCTCGGTGAACTCAAAATCACTCCAGACATCACCATTGACCAGTACAAAAGGCTGCTCTCCGAGTAACGGCAAAGCATTGGCAATCCCACCCCCAGTCTCCAGCGCCCGTGTTTCACGAGACCAATGAATAGTAACCCCGAACCGATGCTCGGCATCGTGAAAATAGTCTTCAATTTGCTCGGCCAGCCAACAGGTATTAATCACAATCTGATTAATGCCGGCGGCAACGAGTCGCTCAATGTGGTGCTCGAGCAGTGGTTTGCCGGCGACGGGTAACATCGGCTTTGGCGTGCTGTCGGTAAGCGGGCGCAGACGTTCGCCGCGACCGGCGGCCAGAATCATGGCTTTCATCGGGCTAGCTCTCCGGCACTGCGCCAATCGCGATACCAGGGCTGATCGGTCAACAGCGGTTCGACATGCTGCACAAACCAGTGATAAAACGCGCGCCCCTCTTCATGGCGCTCTGCCGCTTCCAAGGTGTAGCGAATCACCAGCGGCAGATCGTGAAGATAGCCATGCTTGCCATCGCGCAGTGAGAGACGCACAAAAATACCTAGCACTTTAATATGTCGCTGCAGGCCAACCAGATCAAACCAGTGTAAAAACTGCTTATCACTAACGACATTCAATGTCCCGCGCTGCTCTAGACACCGCTTAAAGCCCAGCGCGCGCTCAGTGACCTGTTCCGCCGGCAAGCGCAGATAACAGTCTTTCAACAGTGATACCAGATCGTAGGTGATGGGTCCGACAATCGCGTCCTGAAAGTCGATAACACCGAGCGAGCCATCTTCCAGCAGCATCAGATTGCGCGAATGATAGTCGCGGTGCACCACCACCTGAGGTTGCCCAGTGGCACACACAACTAAATGGCTATAGAGCTGGTCGAGCAGACTGCGCTCTTCAGCGCTGAGCTCAAGACCCAGAAGTTGACCGAGGAACCAATCGGCAAACAGATTCATTTCTACCTGCAGCTGGTTGTTATCGTAATGCCCAAATACCCGAGCACTTGGCTCAACAGCTTGAATATCCTGCAGTAGCGCTTCAGCCTGCTGGTAATAGTTATCTGCAGAGTGCCGCTCCGGAGAATTCTCTCCAGCAATTAAACCGGCCATTAATTCTCGATGTAGCAATTGATGACCGAAGTCTTCCAACAGCATAAAGCCCCGTGCAAAGTCCACCGCAAGTATTTTTGGAGTGGTAATTCCGTGGCGCTGAAGACAAAGTGCCACGGCAATATAAGCCGGGTTATTTTCCTTCTCCGGAGGAGAATCGACGGCGATCAATGACCTCTGCCCAGGCAGCCGATAGTAGCGTCTAAAGCCGGCATCGCCCGCCAGTGCCTGAGGCTGCAGTGGCCGATCCAGTTGATAGGGTGACGGAGCGCAGGCCTCTATCCAGACAATAAAGTCTTGCTGACGCTGGTTGCTTAACGGGTCGATAGTGTTTTATTCCTTATCCTGTTAACGCAGGTCTGTGCCATGCCGGGCAAAACCCGGGCCAAAAAGCACGTTTCTGGGCGTATTTAGGTTAATTCAGGCCTCTACTCTGGCAAGATATCAGGTAAAATGCCAGCAAATTAGCATTCAGTAATCAGGCGTGTCTTTGACCTTTATTTGTTCTCAACAGTCTGCTGTTCAGCAGAGCCCGAATATTGCCAAAACGCGATTCAACAGCGTGGTTCGTCGCTGCCTGCCTGCCACATTGATCTGGCTTGGTATCGGTCTGTCTCCCTCGACTTTTGCCGAAGAGATTCAGGTTACCTGGAACTGCAAGGCGGGCCCCGATAATAAGTGGCTCTGCACTGAGCAACAGATTATAACGTCAAAGATCAGTCGCCCTCCAAGAGCCAATCCAGCCAAACTGCCGGTTTCGGATGAGCCCCGGGTCGCTGCCGTGCGCAATCTCGACTGGCTGGAAGAAGAGCAGATGACCGCGGAGCAGCGTCTGACAATTCAGAGCAACTGCTGTGGCGCCTATATCGAGCCTCCACGCAGCTATCCCGATGCCAATCTTGATCCAGAAGAGGCATCGCTTCAGGTCAATGCCAATAGCACTGAAGCACTGGAAAATAATGTTGCCCTGCTTGAGGGTGATGTGCAGATTTCTCAAGGCTATCGGCAGATTCGCAGCAATAGTGCACGAATTGATCAAGCCGGGCGCACAGTTAACTTGCAGGATAATGTGCAGTTTCGCGAACCCGGAATGTTGCTGCTGGGTAGTAGTGCCGAGATTGATATCGACAGCAAAGAAGTCAAAATTGAAAATGCCACTTATGTACTTCACGACGCCTCGGTGCGTGGCAGTGCAAAAACCCTGACCCGGACCAAAGATGGTGTGATCACGATTAGTGACGCTACCTACTCCACTTGCGAGCCCGGCGACAGCACCTGGCAGATGACAACCAGCGAAATTGCAATCGATCAGGAAGATGGCTTTGCGACCGTAAAAAATGCCCAGCTCAGAGTAAAAGATGTGCCGGTATTTTATATGCCGTGGATTAAATTTCCGATCAGCGACAAACGTTCATCGGGACTGCTGTTTCCGACTATTCACTCGAGCAGCAGCAATGGCCTCGACTACGCACAGCCGATCTACTGGAACCTGGCGCCGAACTACGACGCGACCATTACCCCGCGACTGGTTCAGGAGCGCGGTATAGGTGTGGCGGTGGAGCTTCGTCATGTAACCGCCACCACTGAGACCATAGCAACCACCGCCTTTCTCGGCAGTGATAAGGGCGGGCGTGACGATGAGGACATAAACCCGGATACCGGACTGCCCGAATACCGTGACCAGGATCGTTATCTACTAGGGGTTTCTCACAACGGAGGTTTCGGCACAAACTGGTCGACCTTGATCGATATCAACCGTGTCTCTGACAATGACTATTTCAATGACCTCGGCAATTTAAATCAGGAATCGAGTAGCATTATCAACCTGCGTCAGGTCGCCGGTGCGGGCTACCGCACGGAAAACTGGCATTATCAGGTCGAAGCGCTGGATCACCAGATTATTGTCAGTGGACTGGAAGAACAATACTCCGTGTTACCGAAGATCAGCGCAAATGGCTATTACCGATTCAATAACAATCTCGTTGTTGAACTCAACCATGAATCCGCGCACTTTGATCACGACAACCAGGATTTTGTCACCGGCAATCGCCATCGCATCGACTACGGCCTCAGCTGGGACAAACGTTGGAGCTGGGGCTACTTCCGCCCACAGTTGCGACTCAAACACCTAGCCTACAACATTGACAGCATCAACGGTGAGCCAGGCAATCCCTCGCTGACTGTCCCTGTCTCATTGCTGGATACCAGCCTGTTCTTCGAGCGTCCGGCAAGCTTTTTCGACGGTTACACTCAGACCCTTGAGCCAAGGCTCTACTACGTAAAATCCGACTACCGAAACCAGTCCAGGCTGCCGGACTTTGATACCCGCGAATTTACCCCGTCCTATGATCTGCTGTTTCGCGACGAACGCTTTAATGGCGGTGACCGGATCTCAGATGAAGACCGCTTGACCATCGCGCTGACCACTCGTTATATCGATAGCAAGACCGGGCAGGAACGATTCAGTGCCAGTATCGCCCAGGCGATTCACTATGCCGACCGGCGCGTAACACTGTCATCAAATCCCTCAGCAGAAGAGCTCGGAGATCTCTCTCGGGGGCAATCGCCACTCGCTCTGAAACTGTCGGGCAGAGTCACCAATAGCTGGCGCTTTACGAGCGATATCATCTATGACAGCCACGACAATGAGTTGGCTAAGAGCAGTGTTGCATTGCGTTACAATGATCGCCAGAATCGACTGCTAAACCTCGCTTATCGTTCAACACCTCGCGAGCCAAGACTGTTTGACGGTATGCAGCTGAGGCAGGATATAAAACAGGCTGATATATCCGGTTTTTTGCCGGTGCGCGGCAATTTCAACTTGGTTGCACGCTGGAATCATGACTTTACTCATAGCCGTATGCTGGATGTTTTTGCGGGGTTTGAATACAACAGCTGCTGCTGGCGAGCGAGCTTGGTTGTACGCCGCTCACTGAACAGGAAAGATGAAATACTGGTGCCGGAAGAGGAGTTAAATCTCGTCAATGGCATCTTTTTCCAAATACAATTTAAAGGTCTGGCTGGCTCCAATGGTCGGGTTGATTCAATGCTAAAACATGGTATCTACGGTTATGGATCTGAAGAAAACTTGTAACGCAGCGTTGCTCGCAATTTTACTCGCCGGCTTCTCAATGGCAGCCAATGCCCAGCTGGAAATTCTCGACCGGGTGGTTGCTGTGGTCGATGAAGATGTTATTCTCGAAAGCGAAGTGCAGCGCCGTCTAGCTACCATTTACGCCCAAATTCAACAGTCCGGAACACAACCCCCACCTCAAAATGTGCTGACACAGCAGGTTCTCGAACGTCTGATTTCAGAGCGCCTGCAGCTCAATATGGGCTACAAGGCGGGCATTCGGATCAGCGACGCAGAGCTCAATGACGCAATGGCCCGCATTGCCGCCGGCAATCAGCTGACCATGGAACAGTACATTGAACAAATCCATGCTTCAGGTTCGACCCTCTCTAATGTTCGCGAGGAGATTCGCGACGAAATGATTTTGATGCGAGTGCAGCAGGCTCAAGTGATGCGCCGTATTCGCATCAGTGAGCAAGAACTGGATAACTTCCTCAACTCCGAGGAAGGGCGCTTCATGAGCTCTCCCGACGTCAACGTTGGACATATCCTGCTACCGGTACCCAGCGGCGCAAATCCAGACCAAGTAAATGATATTCTCACTCGCGCTCAAGACCTGATGAATCAAGCGCGCACTGGAACCGACTTTCGGCAGCTGGCAATGGCGAACTCCGCCGATCAGACCGCGCTGCAAGGCGGTGATTTGGGCTGGCGAAAAATGGCTCAGTTACCGGGGGTTTTTATTGAGGCGGTAGAAGGTCTCGATCTTGGCGAAGTCTCCGAACCGATTCGCAGTGGCGCGGGTTATCACCTGCTTAAACTATACGAACGCCGCGGTGGCGGCGAGCAATTAATCGAACAGCACTTTGCTCGTCATATCCTGATCAAGCCCAATGAAATACGTGATCAGGAAACTGTTGTTGACCAGCTCAACACGCTGCGTGATCGGATTGTAGCGGGCGAGGACTTTGCTCTATTGGCTAAAGAATCCTCTGAAGATACAGGCTCTGCATTGACTGGCGGAGAGCTCGGGTGGTCGACTCCGGGAATGTTTGTGCCCGAGTTTGAACAGGTGATGGGAAGTATTGCAATAAATGAGGTCAGCGTACCGTTCCGGTCACAATTTGGCTGGCATATTCTGCAGGTCACAGAGCGTCGCAAACAGGACTTCAGTGAGAACATCACCCGCAACCGTGCTCAAAATGTTCTGCGTCAACGCAAATATGAGGAAGAACTTCAGGTGTGGCTGCAGGAAATTCGCGACGAGGCCTTTGTCGAAATAAAAAATGCAGGGACAGCTGAAGTCGCAGAGCCAACCGCGTCATGACCCTGCGCCTGGCGTTAACGCCGGGAGAGCCCGCGGGCGTTGGCGCTGACATCCTTATCGACCTGGTACAGCGTGGCAGCCCTCACGAGCTGGTCGCCTATGCCGACCCGCAACTGCTGCAACAACGTGCCGCGCAGCTCGGTTTGAAACTCCATTTGCGCGAGCCAGGCCCCAGCCCTCAGCCACTGGCAGCCGGCGAGCTGGCCATAGCTCCGATTGGAATGGCACACCCGGTAACCGCGGGTCACTTGGATAGTGCGAATGCAGCTTATGTACTCTCTTGCCTGGACGCAGCAATCAGTGCCTGTCTAGAAAATGACTGTCAGGCAATGGTGACCGGCCCGGTACAAAAATCTATTATCAACGAGGCCGGCTTTCATTTTTCCGGCCACACCGAATATCTCGCCGAGAAGACTGCAACCGAGCAAGTGGTGATGATGCTGGCTACCGCCGAGTTGCGTGTAGCATTGGCCACCACTCACCTGCCGCTGCGTGATGTGGCAGACAATATTACACAAGCCTCGCTGCGGCGAGTGATCGATATTCTGATAACCGATCTGAAGACAAAGTTTGGCCTGAGCTCGCCCTCAATCCTAGTCTGTGGACTCAACCCCCACGCTGGTGAAGGCGGTCATTTGGGTCGCGAGGAAATCGAGGTGATTGAGCCAGTGCTGGCAGAGTTTCGCCGTCAGGGCGCCAATCTGATTGGCCCGCTGCCGGCTGACACACTGTTTACCGCAAAATATCTCGACACGGCCGATGCCGTGCTGGCGATGTACCATGATCAGGGACTGCCGGTGCTCAAACACCAGGGCTTTGGCCGGGCCGCCAATATCACTCTGGGGCTGCCCATTATTCGGACCTCGGTCGATCATGGGACCGCACTGGATCTGGCCGGCACCGGTAGTGCCGACAGTGGCAGCTTGCAAACCGCCATTCAGGTCGCTGCAGATATGGCGGTCAGCACAACTTCGACGGATTAATCTATGACAATGCAGCATCAAGCACGAAAACGCTTTGGCCAGAACTTTCTTGTCGATCAGCAAATTATCGCGCAGATTATTGCTGCCATCGGGCCCAATAGCGATGATAATCTGATCGAGATAGGTCCCGGTACGGCAGCACTCACCGAACACCTTATTGAGCGCTGCCCCACCATGCAGGTGGTCGAGCTGGATCGCGATCTGGTGGATTATCTCAGCGAGAAGTTTGCTGCCTACCCCGACTTTCGCCTGCACAGTGGCGATGCCCTGAAAACCGACTTTGCCCAGTTCCATCAGGGCAGACAGATGCGCCTGGTCGGCAATCTGCCCTACAATATTTCAACGCCACTGCTATTTCATCTGCTTAAAAATCGTGAACTGATTCATGATATGCACTTCATGCTGCAACGAGAAGTGGTTGACCGCCTGGGCGCGGTGCCGGGCAATAAAACCTATGGTCGGCTCTCGGTAATGGTGCAATATCACTGCCGGGTGATGCCGCTGATTCCGGTGCCGCCGTCAGCCTTTAGGCCCGCACCCAAGGTGCAGTCGGCGATTGTTCGACTCAAGCCGCATCGCTCCAAACCCGCCACGGCTGATAACGAGATACTGCTCAGCCAATTGGTCAGTCACTGTTTTCAGCAACGTCGAAAAACCTTGCGCAACTGCCTGCGCCCCTACGCCGAACACCTGAGCCTAGCTGAGTCGCAACTCGACTTATCGAAGCGCGCAGAACAGCTCAAGGTGTCCGAATTTGTCGCGCTTTCCAACTTCATTAATCAAAGTCTATCGAGCCAATAATGAGCAGCCAACCAATCACCGTGGATGTTACAACCGAGTATCTACGTCAACAATCCAAACCAGACGAGGATCGCTTTGCCTTCGCCTACCACATTACCATTCACAACCAGAGTCAGGTCGCCGCCAAGCTCATGTCACGACACTGGGTCATCACCGACGGTAATGAGGCACAGCAAGAGGTTCGCGGTGCCGGCGTAATCGGCGAGCAACCCACCATATCGCCGGGACAGTCTTATCAATACAGCAGCGGTGTAATACTCGACACACCGATAGGCACCATGCACGGCTCTTATACTATGCTCGGTGACGATGGCAACGAATTTGATGCGCCGATAAAACCGTTTCTGCTCGCCATACCCCATGCAGTGAATTGAGAGAGCGAAATGACTGACTACGCGGTTGGTGATATTCAGGGCTGTCTCGACCCGTTGCTGCAGCTTCTCGACCGGGTCAATTTCGATGCCTCAAATGACCGACTGATTGCCACTGGCGATCTGGTTAATCGCGGCCCTCAGTCACTGCAGACATTGCGTTTTTGCCACAGTCTCGGCGATGCCTTCAAAACGGTTCTCGGCAATCATGATCTGCACCTACTCGCCGTCGCTCATGGGGTGAAGAAAGCCACGCCAAAAGATACTCTCGACGAGATACTGACCGCCGCTGATCGAGTTACCCTTCTGGAGTGGCTGCAACAGCAGCCCCTACTTCTCGAGGTCAATGACTTCTGTATTGTGCACGCTGGCATCCCGCCGAACTGGAGTCTCGATACAGCACGCAGTATGGCTCTTGAGGTGGAACAAATTTTGCGATCCGAACAGGCAGGCCACTACTTTGAGGGGATGTATGGCAATCAACCGCAAGGCTGGGATGATTCACTGGTCGGTCAGGCGCGCTGGCGGGTTATTACCAATTATCTGACGCGGATGCGTTACTGTACTGCGGCCGGTCGTCTCGATCTGCAAGCAAAGTCTGCACCAGAGGCGCTGGCAACAGAGTTGGAACAAGACCTTGCACCGTGGTTTAGCTATGCCGAGCGAAAAACCCGAGACGACAAAATTATTTTCGGCCATTGGGCCGCGCTTGAAGGCAGGGATTGTGGCGCCAATCTCTTTCCTCTTGATACAGGTTATGTCTGGGGCGGGGCCATGCGCCTGATGAACCTGACAAGCGGTGAGTTTACCCAGCAGCCTGCTTAACGCTTTCCAGGTACTGGTTTTTGCGGTGTTGCTTCCGCCGAGCGTCAGATAGTTAAGGGCTGACAGCTGGTGGCACAACAACACAGTCCTCTCCGGCATCTTCACACAGTGAAGGTAGCAATAAGGGGATATAACAACAGTTCTGCAGGTCAGTCTGACAGGACGATATAACACGGTTCAAACAACGAGGTAGCAGATGAATCAACGCTCAATGAAATCCACAAGACATTTCGCCAAATCCTGGCAACGGCTCGTAACTGCTTTATTCGGCTTGCTTTTGCTGGGCAGTTGCGCAGACCAACAACCTCCTCAGCCAATGCTTTCCGGCATCGATACGGCCGGAATGGACACCACAGTGCGGCCGCAGGACGATTTCTATCGCTATGCCAATGGCGGCTGGCTTGACAGCACCGAGATCCCGGCCGACGAGGTGGGCTGGGGAAGCTACATGACACTGCGTAAAGAGAGTCTTGATCAATCCCGAGTGATCGTCGAAGAAGCGGCCGCCAATGCCGGCAACGATCCCGCAAAAATCAAAATCGGTGACTACTACAACGCATTTCTCAATGAAGAGCGTGTTGAAGAACTCGGGACAGCACCTATTACCAATTACCTCCAGGCGATCGACAAGCTGGCGAATCACGACGAGGTAGGCGCGTTTCTGGGTAATATCAATCCCGACGGAATTGGTGGGCCCTTTAACCTCTATGTGGGGCAAGATGACAAAGAGGCGACACGCTATATCCTGCATTTCCTGCAGTCTGGTCTCGGACTGCCAGATCGCGATTACTACACTGATGAATCTGAGCGCGGGCAGGAAATTATTGGCCGCTATAAACAGTACCTCAGCGAGATGCTCAAGCTTGCGGGTATCGGTGACGTCGAAAACGCAACCCAGCGGATATTCAACCTCGAGTCGAAGCTCGCCGCTCAACAGTGGGACAAGGTCGATAATCGCGACGCCGACAAGCGTTACAATAAGCTTTCCCGCGAGGCATTTTACAGCCTGCTCTCAAACTTCAATGTCGATGGTTATATGAAAGGTATTGGCATCGATGTTCCAGACGAGGTTCTAGTCGGACAGCCAAGTTATTTTGCTGCGCTCAACGACCTATTTACACAGATAGACTTGGATGCCTGGAAGGATTACCTACGCATCCGGGTGCTCAACAGCTATGCTAATTATCTGCCCAAGGTCTTTGTTGACACTAACTTTGAGTTCTACTCGAAGTTTCTCTACGGCCGTGAGGAGCAACAGCCACGCTGGCGCAAAGCGGTTAGCTCGATCAATGGCAATCTCGGCGAGCTACTCGGACAACTCTATGTTGCCAAGCATTTCTCCCCTGAGTCAAAGGCTCGCATGGTCACAATGGTCGATAACTTGATCGCCGCATATGCCGAGTCGATTAACAACCTCGATTGGATGAGCGATGAAACCAAGCAACAGTCACTGGTTAAATTGTCTAAATTTACACCCAAGATAGGCTATCCGGATAGCTGGAAAGATTACTCCGCACTTGCAATAAAGGCTGACGATCTAGCCGGTAATATCAAACGCTCACGAATCTTTGGCCACAACGAGAACATGGCCAAACTGGGTGCGCCAATCGATCGCGGTGAGTGGTTTATGGCCCCACAAGAAGTGAATGCCTACTACAATCCAGGCTTGAACGAGATCGTCTTCCCAGCGGCCTATCTCCAACCGCCCAACTTTATACCGGAAGCCGAAGATGCGTATAACTACGGTACCATCGGAACGACCATCGGACACGAGATTGGGCACGGCTTCGACGATCAGGGCAGCAAGTACGATGGTGACGGTAATCTTAAGAGCTGGTGGACTGACCAGGATCGAGAGGCGTTTGAAAAGCGCACCAAAGGCTTAGTGGAGCAATTCAATAAATTTGAAGCGCTTCCCGGTCTTTTCGTCAACGGTGAATTAACCCTGGGCGAAAATATCGGTGATCTCGGCGGCACGTCGATTGCACTAAAAGCCTACCGCATGTCATTGCAAGGCAAACCATCACCCGTTATCGACGGCTTTAGCGGGGATGAACGTTTCTTCCTCGGCAATGCGCAGTCAAGTCGTATCAAATGGCGTGATCAGATTCTCGAGATCATCGTGAGAACCGATCCCCACTCACCCGACGTGTATCGTATTAATGGTGTGTTTCCCAATATGCCCGATTTCTACAGCACCTATGCCGTTAAAGAGGGCGATAAGTTGTTCTTGCCTGCAGAGCAACGGGTAAAAATCTGGTAGTAGTGGATCGTTTGTAACCAAGGTGCTGCGACGGGCTGTGCGTTAAGCCTGCTGCAGTATCTTGCGTATCAACTCCCTGCGTTCTTGAGCAAATATCCATGCGATGCTCTGAGCAATTTTTGCCAGACGAAAAAAAACCGGGCTGCATGGCAGTCCGGTTTTTTTTGCGCGGAGCGACTCTTCTTAAAAACTTACTCGCCAGTAGTCTCTGCAACGTCAGCCATATCATTAGCTGCGCGATCGACCAACTCAACGTAGGCCATAGGCGCATTATCACCGCTGCGGTTGCCACACTTGAGGATACGGACATAACCGCCTGGACGCTCAAGGAAACGTGGACCCAGATCAGTGAAAAGCTTGCCAACTGTCGCCTTATTGCGCAGACGGTCGAACGCCAGACGACGATTAGCAACGCTATCTTCTTTAGCCAGAGTAATAAATGGCTCGGCGAAACGACGTAGCTCCTTGGCCTTGGGCAGAGTAGTTTTAATCAACTCGTGCTCTACCAAAGAGGCAGTCATATTACGAAACATAGCTCTTTTGTGAGAGCCGCTTTTATTCAGTTTGCGGCCACTGTAGCGATGACGCATGTTCTTATTCCTTAGTTCGTTGCTTTCTCAGCAATGATATCTCTCAAACTCATTAACAGCCAGGCAAGCCAGACAGGATTAAACGAGTTCGCGTTCACTCTTCAGACTTGCTGGTGGCCAGTTCTCAAGGCGCATACCCAGAGACAAACCGCGTGAAGCCAGCACGTCTTTGATTTCAGTCAGGGACTTTTTACCCAGGTTCGGAGTCTTCAGCAACTCAACTTCGGTACGCTGAATCAGGTCACCGATGTAGTAAATGCTCTCCGCTTTCAGGCAGTTGGCTGAACGTACAGTCAACTCAAGATCGTCAACCGGGCGCAGCAGAATAGGGTCGATTTCTTCCTCTTTCTCTTCTGGCTCAGCAGCAGTTTCACCTTCCAGATTCACAAACACTGCCATCTGCTGTTGCAGAATGGTGGCAGCGCGACGAATCGACTCTTCAGGATCAATAGTGCCGTTGGTTTCAAGCTCGAGAACCAGCTTATCAAGATCCGTCCGGTTCTCTACTCGTGCATTTTCCACGCTGTAGGAAACTTTATGAATCGGGCTGAAAGAGGCATCAATTTGAAGACTGCCAATGGTGCGGTTCTCTTCATCGCTGATTCGCGAATCAGACGGCTGATAACCGCGACCACGCTCAATTCTGAGTTGCATATTGAGATTAACTTTTCCAGAAATCGTAGCAATCACGTGCTCTGGGTTAATGATCTCAACATGGCTGTCGACTTCGATGTCACCCGCTGTTACAACACCGGGTCCTTTTGCACTCAAGGTTACAGTCGTCTCTTCACGACCTTCCATTACAATGGCTACACCCTTGAGGTTGAGGAGAATCCCCATTACATCTTCATGAACACCTTCAATTGCGCTGTACTCATGTTCGACACCATCGATCTCGGCTTCAACAATTGCACAGCCAGACATCGAAGAGAGCAGAATGCGTCGCAGCGCATTGCCCAAGGTGTGACCGAACCCGCGCTCAAGCGGCTCAAGCACAACCTTTGCGTGGGTCGGGCTATAAGAGGTTACGTCGATATTGCGCGGCGTAAGAAATTCGTTGGCAGAATTTTGCATAGTTTTACCTGTGTGAGCTCAAAAATTACTTCGAGTATAGTTCGACGATCAGGTTTTCGTTGATCTCGGCCGGTAAATCAGAACGATCTGGGTTGCGCGTGAACGTGCCTTCCATCTTGTTGCTATCTACTTGCATCCATTCAACTTCACCACGTTGTGCGGCTAACTGCATTGCAGTCTGCACACGCAACTGCTTTTTCGATTTTTCACGCAGACCGACGACATCACCTTCCTGAACTTTGAAAGAAGGAATATTGACTTTCTGGCCATTGACCATAATTGAATTATGGGCAACCAGCTGACGTGATTCAGCGCGCGTGGCACCGAAGCCCATGCGATAAACAACGTTGTCGAGACGCGTTTCAAGCAGCGTCAGGAGGTTTTCACCCGTGTTGCCCTTAGTACGGGCAGCAGCCTTGTAATAATTGCGGAACTGCTTTTCAAGCACACCGTAAATACGACGTACTTTTTGCTTTTCACGCAGCTGAACACCATAGTCAGACAGACGGCCACGACGCTGACCATGCTGGCCAGGTGCGCTGTCTGCACGACACTTTGATTCCAGCGGGCGCACGCCACTCTTGAGGAACAAGTCTGTCCCTTCACGGCGTGATAATTTACAAGTTGGTCCAAGATATCTAGCCATTCTATGTCTCTCTTACACGCGACGCTTTTTGGGTGGACGACAGCCGTTGTGCGGCACAGGCGTCACATCCGTAATATTGGTAATTTTGTAGCCGGCATTGTTCAATGCACGGACGGCAGATTCACGACCGGGACCTGGGCCCTTAACTTCAACGTCGAGATTCTTGAGACCGTAATCCTTGGCGGCTTCACCAGCGCGCTCCGCTGCAACCTGTGCGGCGAAAGGCGTGCTCTTGCGAGATCCGCGGAAGCCGGAACCACCAGAGGTAGCCCACGACAGTGTGTTGCCCTGACGATCAGTGATGGTAACAATAGTATTGTTGAACGACGCATAGATATGCGCGACGCCGTCAATTACCGTCTTTTTGACCTTTTTACGGGTGGTTTTGGTTGCTGCTTTTGCCATTGCCGTTCCTAGGAATTATCTTTTAATGGGACGACGCGGCCCTTTACGGGTGCGTGCGTTCGTCTTAGTACGCTGTCCACGTACTGGCAAATTACGTCGATGACGCAGGCCGCGATAGCAACCCAGATCCATCAGACGCTTGATGTTCATGCTGTTTTCTCTGCGCAGGTCACCTTCAACTTCATTGTTACCCACAGCAGCACGCAACTGGTCGAGTTGCGCCTCATCTAATGCAGCGATCTTCGTGTCTTCTGCAATACCCACTTCCGCACAGATTTTTCTCGCGGTAGGGCGACCAATACCAAACACGTATGTCAGTGAGATCACTGCGTGCTTGTTATCAGGAATGTTGACACCGGCAATACGGGCCATTCACATTACTCCACTTCTACTAAGGTTTAATCAGTATCCCAGACCGCTGCAGTTACACTGCGAAAAGGCGCGGTAGAATACCGATAGATCTATCAAAAATCAACCAGATTATCCCTGACGCTGCTTATGACGCGGCTCGACATTACAAATAACACGAACCACACCTTTACGGCGGACAACTTTACAATTTCGACAAATCTTTTTAACCGATGCACGTACTTTCACAGCACCACCTCTCTATCGACGGCCAACGTTTTTAAGGTTGGCCTTTTTCATAAGCGAATCATATTGCTGAGACATCAAATGTGACTGCACTTGAGCCATAAAATCCATCGTCACAACAACGGCAATCAATAGCGATGTACCACCCAGATAGAACGGCACATTAAAGTACACATTCAGGAACTGGGGCATCAAACAAATCAGGGTGATGTAGATACCCCCGATCAACGTGAGACGCGTGGTCACACTATCAATATATTTTGCGGTGTGCTCACCGGGACGAATCCCAGGAAGATAAGCGCCACCCCTTTTCAGGTTATCGGCCACTTCTCTCGGGTTGTACATCAACGCCGTATAGAAGAAGCTGAAGAAAATTATCAGACCGGAGAACAGCAGTACGTACAACGGCTGACCTGGACCAATTAACAACGCAATGTCCTGCAACCAATCTGGCGCGTTGGTCGCCGATCCAAACCACTGACTAATCGAGGTAGGAAAAAGCAACAAGCTACTGGCAAAAATCGCCGGTATCACACCCGCCATATTGACCTTCAGAGGCAGATGCGAGCTCTGAGCGTTATATGCCTGACGGCCCTGACGCTGAGCATAGTTAACCGTTAACCGGCGCTGCCCGCGCTCAATAAAGACTACAAAGTAGACCACGGCGATGGCGACAATAAGGACAAAGATTAACGTCAGCGAGTTCAAATCACCCTGCCGCGCAGACTCGAGTGCCTGGCCAATTGCCCCCGGGATACCTGCAACAATACCAGCAAAAATTAACATCGAGATGCCGTTACCTATACCGCGCTCGGTGATCTGCTCACCCAACCACATAAGGAAAACTGCACCGGCTACCAGCGACGAAATGGCCACCAAGTAAAACATTGTACTGATTTCATAGGCCAGACCCTGAGAGGCGAAGCCAACAGCCATCGCAGTTCCCTGAATCAGAGCCAGCAACACCGTGCCATAGCGCGTGTACTGATTGATCTTGCGGCGTCCACTGTCGCCCTCTTTCTTTAACTGCTCAAGCGCAGGGACTGTCGCTGACAGCAGCTGCATAATAATCGAGGCCGAAATATACGGCATTACACCGAGAGCCAGAATACTCATGCGCTCAAGGGCGCCGCCAGAGAACATATTAAACAGACCGAGGTAGGTACCCTGATTCTGAGTGAACAATTCAGCTAGCCGATCGGGATCAAAACCCGGAACAGGGATGTGCGTACCTATACGGTAGATAACGATAGCAGCAAACAAAAAACGAAGGCGAGCCCACAGCTCGCCTAGTCCTTTTGGTGTGCCAGTCGGCATGTTACCGGGCTTCGCCATTACTTAGTCTTCTACCTTTCCACCAGCGGCTTCAATAGCTGCCCGAGCGCCCTTAGTTGCACCAACACCTTTGAGCGTGACAGCTTTAGTCACTTCACCAGATGCGAAAACTTTGGCACGTTCAATGCTGTTATTGATAATACCGGCACTACGCAGTGCTGCGATATCAACAATCTCGCCTTCAACTTTGTTCAGCTCGGACAAACGAATCTCAGCAGTAACTGCCGCCAGACGTGAGGTAAAGCCATACTTAGGCAGTCGCTTCTGCAAAGGCATCTGACCGCCTTCAAAACCGGGACGAATGCTGCCACCGGAACGCGAGGACTGACCTTTGTGACCACGGCCACCAGTCTTGCCCAAACCACTACCAATTCCGCGACCGACGCGCTTGGCTTCTTTAATTCGACCCGGAGCCGGGCTTAGGGTATTCAGACGCATCTTAAGCTTCCTCAACCTGCAACATATAGTGAACTTTATTGATCATGCCACGAACAGATGGAGTGTCTTCCACCTCAACAGTGTGACCGATACGACGCAAACCCAGACCGGAAACACAGGCTTTGTGATTCTGGAGACGACCGATAGTGCTCTTGGTCTGAGTAACTTTAATTTTCTTAACTTTAGCTTTAGCCATTATCTTCTTCCAATAACTGACGCTGTAAAGCGGTCACTTAGTTGAGGATTTCTTCCACTGATTTGCCACGCTTCGCTGCAACATCATCGGGTGACTTCATATCACGCAGTGCCTTAAAGGTTGCGCGCACAACGTTCACCGGATTGGTTGAGCCGTAGCACTTTGCCAATACATTCTGTACACCGGCCAGTTCCAGAACCGAGCGCATCGCACCACCGGCAATAACACCGGTACCATCCGATGCGGGCTGCATGTAAATCTTGGAAGCAGCATGAATACCTTTTGTCGGATACTGAATGGTGCTTCCGTCCAGCGCAACGTCAATCATGTTTCGACGCGCGGACTCCATAGCCTTCTGAATCGCCTGCGGCACTTCACGGGCTTTGCCACGGCCAAATCCAACACGTCCATTGCCGTCGCCAACAACAGTCAAGGCAGTAAAAGAGAACATACGTCCACCTTTAACCGTCTTTGCAACACGGTTAACCTGAACCAGCTTCTCCATCATGCCTTCAGCTGAAGAGTCTTTCTGATCTGTAAGAGCCATATCGTCTACCTATTAAAATTCGAGGCCGGCTTCACGCGCGGCGTCGGCCAGTGCTTTTACACGGCCATGGTACTTAAAGCCACTGCGATCAAAGGCTACTTTGGTTACACCCGCAGCAACGGCGCGCTCGGCAACAAGCTTGCCCACAGCGGTTGCAGCATCGGTATTACCGGTAGCGTTACCGCGCAAATCCTTCTCTAGCGTCGAAGCGCTAGCGAGAACTCGATCGCCATCAGCGCCAATAATCTGCGCATAAATATGGCGCGGAGTCCGGTTTACACACAAACGGCTAACACCTTGCTCACGGATCTTCATTCGTACACGTCGCGCGCGACGCTGACGTGAAATTTTCTTATCGCTCATCGTATTACCCTAATTACTTCTTCTTGGCCTCTTTGCGTCTTACGTGCTCACCGGAGATTCTAACTCCCTTACCTTTGTAAGGCTCTGGTGGACGGAAGGCGCGGATTTCAGCTGCAACTTGACCTAGCACCTGCTTATCCGAGGATTTCAGTAAAATTTCAGTCTGGCTCGGCGTCTCTGCAGTTACACCCTCTGGCAGCTCATACACTACCGGATGCGAAAAACCTAAAGTCAGGTTGATCTTATTACCCTGAACCTGGGCACGGTAACCAACACCGACCAGATCAAGCTTCTTTTCAAAACCTTGAGAAACACCTGTAACCATGTTGTTGACCAGCGCTCTGGTCGTACCAGACATTGCGCGGGAGAACTTGGCACTTGATCGAGCAGAAAAAGTCAGAACGTTTTCTTCCTGCACAATCTCAACTTCAGGGTTGATCGGCATCACTAAAGAGCCAATCTTGCCTTTCACAGTGATCTCGGAGCCGCCAATGGTGACTTGCACACCGCTCGGCAGTTCTACTGGATTATTTGCAACTCTAGACATCTCGTTTTCCTATCAGAATACGGTGCAAAGCACTTCACCGCCGATACCGGCAGCGCGGGCAGCACGATCAGTCATCACGCCATTACTGGTTGAGACAATGGCAATGCCAAGGCCACTACGAACTTTAGGGATCGCATTGCTACCCTTGTACTGTCGCAGACTAGGCTTGCTTATTCGTGCTATTTCTTCGATAACAGGCTTGCCTTCGAAATACTTAAGCTCAACAGTCATAGTTGGCTTAACGTCATCGGTCACAGAGAAGCCTGCGATGTAACCTTCCTCTTGCAAAACCTTGGCGACAGACGCCTTCAGCTTTGAAGCGGGCATAGAAACGTGCGGCTTGCTGCGATGATGCGCATTGCGAATGCGAGTCAACATATCAGATAAAGGATCTTGCATACTCATATCGTTTGGCTCCTCAAACTTACCAGCTGGATTTAACCAGGCCGGGAATCTCGCCGCGCATAGCTGACTCGCGCAGTTTATTTCGGCACAGGCCAAACTTACGGTAGACACCGTGTGGACGGCCCGTAATGCGGCAGCGGTTACGCTGACGTACTGGGCTCGCATCACGCGGCAATTTTTGTAATTTTACTTGCGCATCCCAACGCTCTTCATCAGACGCATTAACATTGCTGATGATGGCCTTCAACTGCGCGCGCTTCTCAGCGAACTTAGCGACTGTCTTACTGCGCTTATGCTCGCGCTCGATCATTGATACTTTTGCCATTTACCTACTACCTCAACCTTTCAGCGGGAAGTTAAAGGCGCGCAACAGAGCACGACCTTCATCGTCGTTTCGAGCCGTAGTAGTGATAGTGATATCAAGACCACGCAACTTATCAATTTTTTCGTAATCGATTTCCGGAAAAATAATCTGCTCGCTGACACCCATTGAGAAGTTACCGCGTCCGTCAAACTGCTTCGGGCTAATACCGCGGAAATCTCGAATACGTGGAATAGCGATACCAACCAAGCGCTCAAGGAACTCATACATACGCTCGCTGCGCAGTGTTACCTTGGTGCCGATGGGCCAACCCTGACGAACCTTAAAGCCCGCGATCGACTTACGCGCATTATTGATAACCGGCTTCTGACCAGAGATCAGTGTCAGGTCAGCAACCGCGTTTTCGAGTGACTTCTTGTCCCCAATCGCCTCACCAACACCCATATTAAGAGTGATTTTGGTGATGCGTGGAACTTCCATCACATTCGCCAGCCCGAGCTCTTCTTTAAGCTTGGATGCCAATTCGTTGTTGTACAGTTCTTTCAGCCTTGCCATTTCGATTACCTGTTTCTTAAGCGTCTACGGCTTCGCCGTTGGACTTGAAGATACGAATCTTCGTGTTATCTTCCAGAATCTTAAAGCCAACTCGATCCGCCTTATTGGTCGCACCATTAAAGATAGCCACATTGGAAACCTGAATCGGGGCTTCTTTTTCAACAATCCCGCCGGCAATACCAGCCTGGGGATTGGGCTTCTGATGCTTCTTAACCATCTGAATACCAGACACCAGCAGGCGATCACCGTCCAAAACCTTCAGGACCTTGCCGCGCTTGCCTTTGTCTTTACCGGCAACAACGATCACTTCGTCATCGCGCTTAATTTTGAGCATTGCCATTTCTAAATCCTCGCTTACAGCACTTCAGGTGCCAGGGAGATAATTCGCATAAAGCGCTCAGTGCGCAATTCACGAGTTACCGGCCCAAAAATACGGGTGCCAACAGGCGCCAGATTAGCGTTCAACAGTACTGCAGCGTTGTCGTCAAACTTGATCAAGCTGCCATCCTGCCGACGCAGGCCCTTCTTGGTGCGCACCACAACTGCGCTCATTACCTGGCCTTTTTTGACCTTGCCGCGTGGAATCGCTTCCTTGACGGTAACTTTGATGATGTCGCCAACGCGAGCATAACGACGGTGCGAACCGCCCAGCACTTTGATACACATCACACGACGCGCTCCGCTGTTGTCCGCTACATCAAGATAACTTTCTGTTTGAATCATTTTCTTACTCCAGACCCTTTACCGTCGACAGACTTATTCTGTTACAGCACGCTCGTCTATATTGACCAGCTTCCACGTTTTGTCTTTTGACACAGGACGACATTCTGCAATTGTCACCAGATCGCCTGTTCGAGCACCATTGTCTTCATCGTGCGCTTTAATCTTCGTCGACTTAGTCAAGATCTTCCCGTATACCGGGTGCTTGACGCGTCGCTCAACAAGAACAGTCACAGTCTTGTCCATTTTATCGCTGACGATACGGCCAGTTAGGGTACGTGAGCTAGTTTGTAATTCGGACATTGTTATTCCCCTGCCTTCTGGTTAAGCACTGTTTTGATTCGCGCAATATTGCGACGAGTCTGCTTAACTTTGTGGCTCTCGGTTAACTGACCAGTGGTCAACTGCATACGCAGGTTAAACTGCTGCTTGAGCTCCGCAATCAGCGCAGCCTCCAGCTCTTCACTTGTCTTTTCACGCAATTCGTTAGCTTTCATCTTTACATCACCGTGCGTTTAACGAAGGTGGTTGCAATCGGCAACTTAGCCGCAGCAAGGGCGAACGCTTCGCGCGCCAACTCTTCACTCACACCTTCCATTTCATAGAGAACCTTGCCTGGCTTGATCAATGCAACCCAGTATTCAACGTTACCTTTACCTTTACCCATTCGCACTTCAAGCGGCTTGTTGGTTATTGGCTTATCCGGAAAAACTCGAATCCAGATTTTGCCGCCACGCTTGATGTGCCGGGTCATAGCACGACGAGCCGCCTCGATCTGACGCGCCGTCAAACGGCCTCGTACAGATGCTTTGAGTCCAAACTCGCCAAAGCTGACTTTGCTGCCGCGAAGCGCCAGACCACGATTGCGGCCCTTGTGCATCTTGCGGAATTTCGTACGTTTTGGTTGCAGCATCTCGCTCTACCCTTGTCGCTTAATTCTTGTTACTTTTGCCTTTGGCGGGCGCTTGTTCAGCTTCCTCACCACCCAGAACTTCACCTTTGAAGATCCACACCTTGACACCGATAATGCCGTAAGTGGTATTGCCTTCAGCCGTTGCATAATCAATATCTGCACGCAGAGTGTGCAGGGGAACGCGCCCCTCACGGTACCACTCGGAGCGTGCGATTTCCGCACCACCAAGACGACCACCAACCTGAATCTTGACACCCAGTGCACCACCGCGCATCGCGTTCTGCACTGCACGCTTCATCGCACGACGGAACATCACACGACGCTCTAACTGCTGAGCAACATTCTGCGCGACCAGTGATGCATCAAGGTCAGGCTTGCGAATTTCTTCAATATTGATATTGACCGCACAACCCATTTTCGCTGCAATTTCATTGCGCAGCGCCTCGACATCTTCACCTTTCTTACCGATAACGATACCTGGACGAGCCGTGTGGATAGTGATTCTGGCACTATCAGATGGACGCTCGATATCAACTCGACTTACCGAGGCGTGAGCCAGACGCTTGCGAATAAACTCTCGAACCGTCAGATCCTGATGCAGCTTGTTCGCATAGTCCTTATTACCCGCGTACCAAGTAGAGGTATGCTTTTTCACAATACCTAAACGGATGCCAGTTGGATGTACTTTTTGACCCATGGAATGGTCTCCCGAACCTAATTCTACTTTTCAGCGACTTTTACAGTGATGTGACAACTGCGCTTAAAAATTCGATCAGCGCGCCCTTTGGCCCGCGGCTTAATGCGCTTCATGGTCATGCCTTCATCGACAAATATTGTCGACACTTTCAGCTCATCCACATCCGCACCATTGTTGTGCTCGGCGTTAGCAATTGCCGACTCCAGCACCTTCTTAATAATATCCGCGCCCTTCTTACCGCTGAATTGCAGAATATCCAATGCATCTTCAACCGCTTTGCCACGAATTTGATCAGCAACCAGACGCGCTTTCTGCGCTGACATTCTGGCTCCTCTTAATTTAGCTGCTACTTCCACAGTCAATACCTCTTAGACTCAGTGCTTATCGCTTGGCTTTCTTATCAGCAACGTGACCTTTATAGGTGCGCGTTGGAGAAAATTCACCCAGCTTATGGCCAACCATTTCTTCGTTGACTAAAACAGGAATATGTTGACGACCATTGTGTACAGCGATCGTGAGACCAACCATATCCGGTAAAATCATTGAACGACGTGACCAGGTTTTAATGGGACGACGATCATTGGCTGCAGCCGCTGCCTCTACTTTTTTTACCAAGTGGAGATCAACGAATGGTCCTTTTTTTAGAGAGCGTGGCACGTTTGCTTTCCTCTTCTATTCTATTTTGGTCAGCGCTTACTTGCGGCGACGAATAATGTATTTATCAGTGCGCTTGTTCTTGCGCGTCTTGTAACCTTTAGTAGGCATACCCCATGGAGACACAGGATGACGGCCGCCCGAAGTACGCCCTTCACCACCACCATGTGGGTGATCAACCGGGTTCATCGCCACACCGCGAACGGTCGGACGAATACCACGCCAGCGCGAAGCACCAGCCTTACCCAGCGAGCGCAAGCTGTGCTCACTGTTGCAAACTTCACCGAGGGTGGCGCGACAATCGACTGGCAGTCGACGCATTTCACCGCTGCGGAGACGAACGGTTGCATAAGCACCCTCTCGAGCCACCAACTGAACCGAGGCCGCCGCACTGCGCGCAATTTGCGCACCTTTGCCCGGCTTCATCTCAACGCAATGAACCGTCGAACCCACTGGAATCTTGCGCAGCGGTAAAGTGTTGCCCACTTTTATAGGGGAATCTTCACCAGACTGTACGATATCGCCAGCCGAAACACCTTTGGGTGCGATGATGTAGCGACGCTCACCATCGGCGTAACACAGCAATGCAATATGCGCGCTACGATTTGGATCATATTCCAGACGCTCAACTTTTGCAGGGATACCATCTTTGTTGCGCTTAAAATCAACAATTCGGTAATGCTGCTTATGCCCACCACCAATGTGACGCACGGTAATACGACCACTACTGTTGCGGCCACCGGTACGCTTTTTAGGCGCCAGCAAAGGTGCGTAAGGCGCGCCTTTATGCAAATCCGGAGTCACGACGCTTACAACGAAGCGGCGACCTGGAGATGTTGGTTTTCTTTTAATAACTGCCATGACTAAACCCTTACTCCGCTACTGCAAAGTCAATGTCTTGACCTTCCGCAAGACGAACATAAGCCTTGCGCCAATCGCTACGGCGGCCGATGCCAGTGCGCGTTCGGCGCGTCTTACCCTTGACGTTGACCACTCGAACGTCGTCAACCTGTACCTCAAACAGCTGCTCAACAGCACGTTTGACTTCCAGTTTGCTGGCGTCAGTAGCAACTTTAAAAACGATCTGCGTCGCTGCACCAGATACCATGGCTGATTTCTCAGTGATATGCGGCCCTAACAACACTTTGAAGACTCTTTCTTGGTTCATGCCAGAATCTCCTCAAGCTTTTTCAGCGCTGGCACAGTAACCAACACCTTTTCAAAATTAATCAAACTGACTGGATCGACCGCAGCAGCATCACGCACGTCAACTTTGTGCAGATTACGTGAAGAGAGGTAAAGATTTTCACTAACCTCTTCAGTGACAATCATTACATCAGTCAGGCTGTACTCCTGCAGCTTGGCAATCAAGTGCTTGGTCTTTGGTGCGTCGAGATCAAACTCTTCAACAATAACCAAACGATCTTGACGGGCCAGCTCGGAGACAATCGAACGCATCGCTGAGCGGTACATTTTTCGATTGAGCTTCTGACTGTGATCCTGAGGCTGGGCAGCAAAGGTAACACCACCTCCACGCCAGATTGGACCGCGAATGGTACCAGCTCGAGCACGACCTGTACCTTTTTGACGAAACGGCTTACGGCCACCGCCAGAGACAGCGGAACGATTCTTCTGTCCGCGAGTACCCTGACGGGCACCAGCCAGAAACGCTACCACAGTCTGATGAACCAGATCCTGGTTAAATTCTGTTCCAAACGCTAACTCAGAAACTTCGATAGTTCCTTTATTACCTTTGGGTGTCGCAATTGCTAATTCCATGGACACTCCCCTTTACGCCTTGACTGCCGGACGAACCACAACATTGCCACCAGGCGCGCCAGGAACGGCACCCTTGATTAACAGCAAATTGCGTTCCGCATCGACACGTACAATTTCAAGATTTTGAGTAGTAACTTGCGCATTACCCATTTGCCCGGCCATCTTCTTGCCTTTGAAGACCTTGCCTGGGGACTGGTTTTGACCAATCGAACCAGGGGCACGGTGGGAAAGCGAGTTACCGTGAGTAGCATCTTGCATAGCAAAGTTCCAGCGCTTGACGCCACCCTGGAAGCCCTTACCTTTGGAAGTACCCGTAACATCGACCATCTGACCAGCTTCAAAGCGCTCAACGGTAAGCGAACCGCCCACCTGAAACTCTTCATTACTGCCCTCTGAACGAAATTCCCACTGCCCACGACCAGCCTCAACACCAGCTTTGGCGAAGTGGCCTGCTTGAGGCTTGGTTACTCGGGATGCTTTGCGTGATCCAGTGGTCACCTGAATAGCTGAATAGCCATCAGTGTCCACTGACTTAATTTGGGTAACATGATTCGGCGTTGCCTCGACCACGGTCACGGGGATAGACACACCATCTTCAGTGAATACGCGAGTCATGCCGCATTTGCGACCAACTATACCTATACTCATTTTTTTAACCTCTTAAGCGTACGGGGCTGTTACCCGCTACGGCTGCCTATTTCAAGGCATTACACTTTAGTGTTTGCCCGGCATTACTGCCGAACCGCTACAGTCGTTATCATCTCAGGCTGATTTGTACTTCAACGCCTGCGGCAAGATTCAGTTTCATAAGCGCGTCAACAGTTTTTTCTGTTGGCTCGACAATGTCGATCAAGCGCTTGTGCGTGCGAATTTCGTACTGGTCGCGCGCATCCTTATTTACGTGTGGAGAGATCAGTACAGTGTACTTTTCCTTCCGGGTCGGCAAAGGGATTGGACCCCTGATCTGCGCACCTGTGCGCCGAGCCGTTTCTACAATTTCCTGTGTGGACGTGTCGATCAACTTATGATCAAACGCCTTGAGGCGAATCCTGATGCTTTGGTTTTGCATGGAATCGAAACTCCGCTATCTCTACTAAAACTCCAGGGTAACAACTGCCAGCCCCGAAAAAGGAGCGCGAATTCTAGTGCCGGGCCCCGGGACTGTCAAGCTTAATTACGCTTGAAGCTAAATTAATTAAAAGCCCTGAACCAAAGCGCTTTGACACTTTAACCAGGGGTCAAAAAAGGGGCCGTGAGGCCCCTTTTAACAGGCTATCGCAATTATTCGATAATCTTCGCAACAACGCCGGCACCAACCGTTCGGCCACCTTCACGGATAGCAAAACGCAGGCCTTCTTCCATCGCAATCGGGTGGATCAGCGTGACTTCCATCTGCACGTTGTCACCAGGCATGACCATTTCAGTTCCCTCTGGCAGCTCACACGCGCCTGTCACGTCAGTGGTACGGAAGTAAAACTGTGGACGGTAGCCTTTGAAGAATGGCGTGTGACGCCCGCCTTCATCTTTGGACAAGACATACACTTCTGAGGTGAACTTGGTGTGCGGCTTCACTGAACCGGGCTTGGCCAGTACCTGTCCGCGCTGCACGTCTTCTCGCTTGGTGCCACGCAGTAAGATGCCGCAGTTCTCGCCTGCACGACCTTCGTCAAGCAGCTTGCGGAACATTTCGACACCTGTACAGGTGGTCTTGACGGTGTCGACGATGCCGATGATTTCTACTTCTTCGCCTACTTTGACGACGCCGCGCTCGACACGTCCCGTTACTACGGTGCCGCGACCAGCAATGGAGAAGACGTCTTCAATCGGCATCAGGAACGCTTGGTCAATCGCGCGCACAGGCTCTGGAATGTAGGTGTCGAGCGCTTCTACCAGCTTCTTGACTGCGGTGGTGCCAAGTTCGTTGTCATCTCGTCCTTCGAGCGCCATCAGCGCTGAACCCACGATGATCGGGGTGTCGTCGCCGGGGAATTCATAGGTGTCGAGCAGCTCGCGCAGTTCCATTTCTACCAGCTCGAGCATTTCTGCATATTCTTCTGAGTCGACGCCGCCACAGTCTTCTGCAAGCAGGTCAGCTTTGTTCAAAAATACCAGTACGTACGGTACGCCAACCTGACGTGACAGCAGGATGTGCTCGCGTGTCTGGGGCATCGGGCCGTCTGTCGCTCCACAGACCAGTATCGCGCCGTCCATCTGCGCGGCACCGGTGATCATGTTTTTGACATAGTCGGCGTGGCCTGGGCAGTCTACGTGCGCGTAGTGACGTATCGGGGAGTCATACTCAACGTGGGCTGTCGAGATGGTGATGCCGCGCTCGCGCTCTTCAGGGGCGTTGTCAATCTGATCGAAGGCTTTCATTTCGCCTCCCCATACTTCTGAACAAACCCGGGTCATCGCCGCTGTCAGTGTCGTTTTACCATGGTCTACGTGCCCAATGGTGCCTACGTTCACGTGCGGCTTGTTTCTTTCAAATTTTGCTTTTGCCATCTCAGTGTCTCCTCAGTAGGCATGTCACTTTTAATGCTTTGATTTGGTATCACAACGGAGCTGCTAATTTACACCGATGCGCAAGGGACGCCATCTTATACTGCGATTCGCCAGAGTCAACGCCCCTGACATGCAAATCGATAATTTTTTTATGTTTGAGCGGGTTTTAAGCGGAATTATCTGTAATTTACCGCCAACAGTCACAGACTCACGCAATAAATCGCCGTGCTTTCAATTACCAGGTACTTTATATGCGATTTTTTCTCTGTTATCGACGCAATATCCTGTATACTCGCGCGCGTTTTTACGGCCATATAATTAACGAGCCATTTTTTACTAAAGTAATTTAATTGAGCATTCCCATGACTGATTTATCTCATTACAGAAACATTGGTATCTTCGCCCACGTTGACGCGGGTAAGACTACCACTACCGAACGAATTCTTAAGCTGACCGGCAAGATCCACAAGACAGGTGAAGTGCATGATGGTGCCGCAACCACCGACTTTATGGAGCAGGAACAAGAGCGCGGCATCACAATCCAGTCTGCAGCGACAACCTGTTTCTGGAAGGATCACCGTCTCAATATCATCGATACTCCGGGACACGTTGACTTCACCGTTGAAGTATACCGCTCACTGAAAGTTCTAGACGGCGGTGTTGGCGTATTCTGTGGTTCTGGCGGTGTTGAACCGCAGTCTGAGACCAACTGGCGGTACGCTAATGAGTCTGAAGTAGCGCGGGTTATTTTCGTTAACAAGCTAGACCGAATGGGTGCCGATTTTCTGCGCGTCGTAAATCAGGTTAAGACCGTGCTCGGTGCCAACCCACTGGTAATGTGCCTGCCTATTGGTATCGAAGAAGACTTCGTTGGCTTAGTTGATCTGCTTACTCGCCAGGCTTATGTCTGGGATGATTCCGGCCTGCCAGAGAATTACGAAGTGGTCGATATTCCTGCAGACATGGTCGACAAGGTTGAACAGTACCGCGAGCAGATGATCGAAACCGCCCTGGAGCAGGACGATGACCTGCTGATGGCCTATATGGAAGGCGAAGAGCCCTCCATTGAGGACATCAAGCGCTGCATTCGCAAAGGAACGATTGCTCTGGACTTTTTCCCGACTTATTGCGGCTCTGCGTTCAAAAACAAAGGTGTGCAAATGGTTCTCGACGCTGTTGTCGATTACCTGCCTTGCCCAACCGATGTTGAGCCACAACCATTGACTGATGAAGAAGGCAATGAGACGGGCAAGGTCGCAACAGTGTCGAAGGAAGAGTCGCTGAAAGCCTTGGCATTCAAAATTATGGAAGACCGCTTTGGCGCACTGACCTTTGTGCGCATCTATTCCGGCGTGCTGAATAAAGGTGACACCATCCTCAACTCGTTCACCGGCAAGACTGAGCGTATCGGCCGCATGGTTGAAATGCACGCAGATGATCGCAATGAGATCAGCACTGCACAGGCCGGTGATATTATTGCTATCGTCGGCATGAAGAACGTGCAGACCGGTCACACGCTGTGTGATCCTAAGAACCCGGTTACGCTTGAACCTATGATTTTCCCTGAGCCTGTTATCTCGATTGCGGTGAAGCCGAAAGATAAAGGCGGTTCAGAGAAAATGGGTATCGCAATCGGCAAAATGATCGCAGAAGATCCCTCCTTCCGCGTTGAGACCGATGAAGACTCCGGTGAGACCATTCTGAAGGGAATGGGTGAGCTGCACCTGGATATTAAGGTGGACATTCTGTTACGTACCTACGGCGTTGAGCTGATTGTTGGCGCTCCACAGGTTGCCTATCGTGAAACAATCACTGTGCCTGTCGAAGATAGCTATACGCACAAGAAGCAGTCTGGTGGTTCCGGTCAGTTTGGTAAGATCGATTATCGCATCAAACCTGGCGAGCCAGGCACTGGCTTTGTGTTTAGCTCGTCAGTTGTGGGTGGTAATGTTCCCAAGGAATTCTTCCCTGCGATCGAAAAAGGCTTCAGAGGCATGATGCAAGAAGGCCCTCTGGCCGGCTACCCGGTTCTCGACGTTGAAGTGGATCTCTACGACGGTGGCTTCCACGCAGTTGACTCCTCGGCAGTTGCCTTTGAGATTGCTGCTAAAGGGGCGTTCCGTCAGTCAATGCCTAAAGCGGGACCACAGATCATTGAACCGATCATGAAGGTCGACGTATTTACGCCTGAAGATCACGTTGGTGATGTGATCGGCGACCTCAACCGTCGTCGCGGCATGATTAAAGATCAGGAGCCAACCACGACTGGCGCGCGCATCAAGGCTGATGTACCACTGTCAGAGATGTTCGGCTACATCGGACATCTGCGCACCATGACCTCTGGACGCGGTCAGTTCTCAATGGAGTTCTCACACTATATGCCTTGTCCTCAGAATGTTTCTACTGAGGTTATCGCGGCGGCTAAAGCGAGGAAGGAAGCTAAATAAGCTTTCTTCGAGCAAACAAAAAACCCCGCTGGCGAAAGTCAGCGGGGTTTTTTATAAGATGGCCTCACAGGGAGAGTCATTTATTAGTGTAATCCCCCCATTTATAACGCCCCACATCAGTGGCGCGACCTTGCTGCGTCCGGCTGCATGGGATTGTTATGAGGCTGTCCGTATCCGATCGCTTTGGCACCTGCATTTACTTCAATCTGCATATGAGTTGGTTGCGTGACGGACAACAGCATCAACATGAATTGCAGCGCACTCTACTATTGGAAATTGAGTTTGATCTCCCTTATAGACCAATGTAAGGTCAGTTCCCCCCAGCATAATGGCGTCAACGCCCGCCTCTCGAACCAGCCACTCGCATGCTGAATCAAAAACAGCACGTTGAGAACTTGTTACGTAGCCCGACGCCGCCATCGAAACGTAGGCAGAATGTACGTCGTCTAATGCGTTACCGACTGGCGGGATGACCTCTGCAGTGCTAATCCCCGAATAAAATTTTGTTTGCATGACGGTTCGTGTTCCCAGTATTCCGACCCGTGCTAGCTCTCTATCTTTAACTGATTCATTCACTTCCGTTAGCATATCAATAACAGGTATAGGAGAACTTTCCTTGAAGGTATCAATGCAAAAATGCCCTGCAATTGAGCTAATCACCACGCACTCCGCACCTGCAGATACTAGTCTGTCAGTCAGTCGGTTGTAGATTTCGACTTGAGCACCTACGTCGTTACATTCGAGATTATTAAGTAAAGTGGGAGCGTCAGCGTGAACAATCGTCATCTCCAGCGCCGTACCCTTGCTCGCGAATTCTGAGATCAGCCGGCGGTAATAATAATCTGTTGCTGCGGGTCCAATGCCGCCTATCAATCCAATTTGCACCTGCCAATACCTTCTGTATCAAGACGATTCATTGTTATCTGTCTATATTGGGGATCTGCGCGCCTCATAACACCGTTTTAACTATAACTATAGTCTTCAGAAAAATTTAGTCTTAGCCCATATTTTTCGTCATTATCGCTGCTGCAATATTCTTCGGCGCTTCAGCATAGCGATCAAACTCCATGGTGAAGGTAGCCCGCCCCTGAGTGGCGGAGCGCAAATCAGTGGCATAGCCAAACATCTCTGCCAGTGGTACCTCAGCATCAATCACTTTACCCATCGGACTATCGGCCATACCAAGAATCGTGCCGCGACGACGATTGAGGTCGCCGACCACATCACCCATATTGGCTTCTGGGGTAACCACCTCGACTTTCATCATCGGCTCTAGCAGTACGGCACCGCCATGATCCTTAAGATCTTTGGTGGCTAAAGAGCCGGCAATCTTAAACGCCATCTCTGAGGAGTCAACATCGTGATAGGAGCCATCATATAACGTCGCTTTTACACCCAACAACGGGTAGCCTGCTAGCACACCGTTTTGCATTTGCTCTTCAATACCTTTGGCAATAGCTGGAATATATTCCTTCGGAACGGTTCCACCTACAATCTCATTAATGAACTCGAGTCCTTCAGCACCGGGGTCTTCCGCTGGCTCAAATTTGAGCCACACATGGCCGTATTGACCGCGACCACCTGACTGACGAATAAACTTACCTTCAATTTCACAGCCCTTTGTGATGGTTTCGCGATAGGCAACCTGCGGCTGACCTATATTGGCATCAACGGTAAACTCACGACGCATACGATCAACCAGAATGTCCAGATGCAGTTCGCCCATGCCAGAGATAATGGTCTGACCACTCTCTTCATCGGTCTTAACGCGAAACGAGGGGTCTTCTTGGGCCAGCTTTCCCAGTGCGACACCCATTTTATCTTGGTCTGCTTTGGTTCGCGGCTCTACGGCCACTGATATCACCGGTTCAGGAAACTCCATGCGCTCGAGAATAATTTTGTCGCTCTCGGCACAGAGAGTATCACCAGTGGTGGTGTCTTTAAGGCCGATTGCGGCGGCAATATCGCCGGCCAGGACCTGTTTGATTTCTTCGCGACTGTTGGCGTGCATCTGCACCATGCGTCCGACCCGCTCGCGCTTCATTTTGACCGAATTGTAAACTGCTGTGCCGCTCTCCAATTTGCCGGAATAGACGCGCATAAACGTCAACGTGCCAACGAAAGGGTCGGTGGCGATTTTAAACGCCAGCGCGGCAAAAGGTGCCTCGTCGTCAGCTTCTCTAAAGCCTTTCTCGCCACTTTCCAGCTCGCCCTCAATGGCTTTGACTTCAGTGGGCGATGGCAGGTATTCAATGACTGCGTCGAGCATGCCCTGCACACCTTTGTTTTTGAATGCGGACCCACCCAACACCGGAACAATTTCATTCGCCAACGTGCGAAGACGCAGACCCTGTTTGATTTCAGCTTCACTGAGAACCTCTTCATTGAGGTATTTATCCATCAATTCTTCGTTAGCTTCGGCAGCTGCCTCGACAAGCTGCTCATGCATTTCCTGGCACTCGGGTAACATGGCATCGGGAATCGATGCATACTCAAAGGTCATACCCTGATCCGCTTCGTTCCAGTAAATGGCTTTCATCTTGACCAGATCGACTACGCCTTTAAAGTTATCCTCGGCACCAATGGTCATCTGCAGTGGCACGGCAACGGCACCAAGACGTTCTTTTAACTGACTCAAGACCATCTTGTAGCTGGCACCGGCACGGTCCATTTTATTGACGAAGACCATCCTCGGCACTTCATACTTGTTTGCCTGACGCCAAACTGTTTCGGTTTGCGGCTGCACCCCGGAAGAACCGCAGAGCACAATCACGGCACCATCTAGCACACGCAGGGAACGCTCAACTTCGATGGTGAAATCAACGTGTCCCGGAGTATCAATAATATTGATTCGATGGTCGTCGAACTGCCCGTCCATACCTTTCCAAAAGCATGTGGTCGCCGCGGAGGTGATAGTGATACCACGCTCTTGCTCCTGCTCCATCCAGTCCATGGTCGCAGCGCCGTCGTGAACCTCACCAATCTTGTGCGAGAGCCCGGTGTAGAACAGCACGCGCTCAGTTGTGGTGGTTTTTCCTGCATCGACGTGGGCACATATGCCGATGTTGCGGTAACGACTAATAGGGGTCTTGCGAGACACAATATTTTCCTCTGAAGCTGGAGCATAAAAATCGGTTTTAACGCAGTGCCTATTTTAAACCCTGAGACGAAGAAGTAAGAACTCTTTCGATTCATCTGAGTTTAAAAATAGCGTTCTCTTGCTGGGCTATTTGCAGGCACCAAACAAAATTGCCACTGCCTAAATGCGAAAAAAGGTGGCCATGACAGCCACCTTTTTTACGCAAGACTACATTGAATGTAATCTTTTTAGAAACGGAAGTGCGAGAACGCCTTGTTGGCTTCTGCCATGCGGTGAACATCTTCACGCTTCTTAACTGCGCCACCCTTGCTCTGAACTGCATCAATCAGCTCACCAGCAAGACGCTGAGGCATGGATTTCTCGCCGCGGTTACGGGCGTACTCCACCAACCAGCGCATTGCCAGTGCAGTGCGTCGGGAAGGACGAACTTCAACTGGCACCTGATAAGTCGCACCACCGACGCGGCGGGATTTCACTTCCACCATAGGTGCAACGTTATCCAGGGCTTCTTCAAACACTTCAACTGGATTTTTCTTAAGACGCTCTTCGACGATATCGAGTGCGCCATAAACGATCCGCTCAGCGACTGATTTTTTGCCGCTAACCATTACGTGATTCATAAATTTGGCCAGGGTGACATTTCCAAACTTGGGGTCTGGAAGAATATCGCGCTTCGCCGCTACTCTTCTTCTTGGCATCGTTTTGCCCTTCTCTTCAGGTTACTTCCAGGGATAGGCCCTGGCCTTACTTGGTTGTATTACCGATTATTCGCAATGCGTCTCGCTGACACCTATTACCCTTTAGGGCGCTTGGTACCATACTTGGAACGACGCTGTGTACGACCGTTAACACCCGCTGTATCCAGAGTACCGCGTACCGTATGGTAACGAACACCTGGAAGATCTTTTACACGACCACCACGAATCAAGACAACGCTGTGCTCTTGCAGGTTGTGCCCTTCGCCACCAATGTATGAAGTTACTTCATAACCACTGGTTAAACGAACACGACAAACCTTACGCAATGCAGAGTTTGGCTTCTTCGGAGTAGTGGTGTAAACGCGGGTACATACACCGCGGCGCTGCGGACAGGCCTGAAGTGCTGGTACGTCACTTTTACTAACTTTGCGTTTTCTCGGCTTACGAACCAACTGGTTGATCGTTGCCATGCAATTTTTCTCCAAAAATAAAAAATACCTTCCGGGGAAGGCCGTACATTCCTTGAGCCCTGTCGCAAATCCGACTACGAGACCCAAAAGGGAGCGGCATTCTAAATACCGCACATCCGGGAGTCAAGCGGGCATTCAGTTTATCGGACTGCCCGCCCGTGTCCCTATTCTTCCGACAGATCGACGCTTAACGCTTCACTCAGTGCTGCTTCAACATCCGCTGCAGTCATTGCAGTATCCGCCATAAGATTCGCTTCACGCACTTTGCGACGCTGGGCGTGATAGGCAAGTCCGGTTCCCGCAGGAATCAGTCGCCCAACAACCACGTTCTCTTTCAAACCACGCAGCGGATCAGCCTTACCGGTCACAGCCGCTTCGGTCAGCACTCGTGTGGTCTCCTGGAAGGAGGCCGCAGAGATAAAGCTCTCGGTCGCCAATGACGCTTTGGTGATACCCAGCAGCTGTCGATCAAACTTGGCCGGCTGCATACCTTCCTGACGCAGGCGTTCGTTCTCAGCGAGAACACGCATATATTCAACCTGCTCACCACGAATTAAGCTGGAGTCACCCATATCGGTGATTTCAACTTTGCGCAGCATCTGGCGAATAATCACTTCAACGTGTTTGTCGTTAATCTTCACACCCTGCAGGCGATACACTTCCTGAATCTCATTGACGATGTATTTAGCCAACTCGCTAATACCTTTGAGACGCAGAATATCGTGTGGCGTTGGCGGTCCATCAGAGATCACCTCACCCTTCTCGACGTGCTCCCCTTCAAAAACACCGAGGGTACGCCACTTGGGAATCAGTTCTTCGTAATGCATTTTACCGTTCGCCAATGGCTGGCCGTCGTCTGGCGTGATCACCAAACGCATCTTGCCCTTGGTCTCTTTACCCAGAGTGACAGTACCTGTGATCTCAGCAAGAATTGCGGGATCTTTCGGCTTACGTGCTTCAAACAGATCGGCAACACGTGGCAGACCACCAGTAATATCTTTCGTACCGCCAGATTCTTGCGGAATACGCGCAATAATCTCACCGATATCGATGGTATCCCCGTCAGAAATATTGATGCTTGCGTTAGCTGGCAGAGGATAGTGAGCAGGAACAGTTGAGTTCGGGAACTGCAACTCTTTGCCCTTCTTGTCGGTCAGCGAGATCATCGGCTTGAGATCTTTACCTGCCGCAGGACGCTCATTCGGGTCAATCACAGAAATACTGGTCAGACCAGTCATATCATCAGTCTGTTGACGCACACTGAGGCCTTCTTCCATACCGGAGAAAGCAACTTTACCCGCAACTTCACTTACGATCGGATGGGTGTGTGGATCCCAGCTGGCAATGATATCGCCAGCGGCGACCTTGGAGCCGTCCTTAATCTTGATCAGCGCACCGTATGGCAGCTTATAGCGCTCACGCTCACGACCATTTTCGTCCGCAATAGCCAATTCACCAGAGCGCGAAACAGCAATCAAGTTGCCAGCCTTGTTCTCGACAGTCTTGAGGTTGATCAAGCGTGCTACACCATCCTGCTTAACTTTTACACTGTCGACAGCAGAAGCACGGGATGCCGCACCACCGATGTGGAAAGTACGCATGGTTAGCTGAGTACCTGGCTCACCGATAGACTGAGCAGCAATTACACCAACTGCCTCACCCTGGTTAACCCGATGCCCACGCGCCAGATCACGACCGTAACAGGCGGAACAGATTCCGTGAGTCACTTCACAGGTGATCGGCGAGCGTACAGTTACTTCGTCAATGCTCAGTTTTTCGATCCGAATAACCCACTGCTCATCGATCATAGTGCCAGCGGGAACAGCAATCTCTTCACTGCCTGGCTTATTGACGTCCTGAGCAACAATACGACCCAGGATGCGATCGCCGAGAGATTCGATAATATCGCCACCCTCAATGACCGGCGTCATTAACAGACCTTCGGTGGTGCCACAATCAACTTCTGTAACTACCACATCCTGGGCAACATCAACCAGACGACGGGTCAGGTAACCGGAGTTGGCCGTTTTAAGAGCGGTATCGGCAAGACCCTTGCGCGCGCCGTGCGTTGAAATAAAGTACTGGAGTACGTTCAGGCCTTCACGGAAGTTTGCGGTGATCGGCGTCTCGATAATCGAACCATCGGGACGCGCCATCAGACCTCGCATACCAGCCAGCTGACGAATCTGCGCTGGGGAGCCACGAGCACCTGAATCAGCCATGATAAAGACCGAGTTGAAAGAATCCTGCTCTTCTTCCTCGCCTTTACTATTGATAGCCATTTCGGTACTTATGCCTTTCATCATCGATTTGGCAACACGGTCATTTGCCTGAGACCAAATATCGATGACTTTGTTGTACTTCTCACCCTGAGTCACTAGACCCGAGGCAAACTGAGATTCGATCTCACGCACTTGGTCGTCAGCAGCTGCAATAATTTCGTGCTTGTCATCTGGGATAACGAAGTCGTTAACACCGATTGAAGCGCCTGAGCGAGTAGAGAAATCAAAACCGGTGTACATCAACTGGTCGGCAAAGATAACGGTATCTTTAAGCCCGACGCGTCGGTAGCACTCGTTGATTACCAGCGAGATCGCCTTCTTCACCATCGGCTTGTTAACCAGCTCGAATGGCAGACCCTGCGGAACAATTTCCCACAGCAGCGCACGGCCAACAGTGGTGTCAACAAGAGTTGTTTCCTCACTGCGCTCACCGGTAACCTCATCAACCAGAACTTCGTTGATGCGTACTTTTACACGCGCCTGAAGATCAACCTTGCCTGAGTAGAATGCACGGGAGACTTCAAGACCATCGGCAAACACCATACCTTCACCGCGCACATTAACTTTGTGGCGAGTCATATAGTAGAGGCCCAACACCACGTCCTGCGAAGGAACGATAATCGGTTCACCAGATGCTGGCGAAAGAATATTGTTAGTCGACATCATCAGCGCACGAGATTCCATTTGCGCTTCGATTGTCAGTGGCACGTGAACCGCCATCTGATCACCGTCAAAGTCGGCGTTGTAGGCCGCACAGACCAACGGATGTAGCTGAATTGCTTTACCTTCGATAAGCACTGGCTCAAACGCCTGAATACCGAGACGGTGAAGCGTCGGCGCACGGTTGAGCAGGACGGGATGCTCACGAATAACATCTTCGAGAATATCCCAGACCACTGGCTCTTCGCGCTCAACCATTTTCTTGGCCGCTTTGATAGTGGTTGCAAGACCGCGTAATTCTAATTTGCTGAAGATAAACGGCTTAAACAGTTCCAGCGCCATGCGCTTGGGCAGACCACACTGATGCAGACGCAGGGCGGGACCCACTACGATCACCGAACGGCCTGAGTAGTCAACACGCTTACCCAACAGGTTCTGACGGAAGCGACCCTGCTTACCCTTGATCATATCAGCAAGAGACTTCAATGGACGCTTGTTAGATCCAGTGATGGCACGACCGCGACGACCGTTGTCGAGCAGTGCATCGACAGATTCCTGCAACATACGCTTTTCATTGCGAACAATGATGTCCGGTGCATTTAATTCTAACAGTCGCTTGAGGCGGTTGTTGCGATTGATCACACGACGATAAAGGTCGTTCAGATCGGAGGTGGCGAAACGACCCCCATCCAATGGCACCAGCGGACGCAGATCAGGTGGCAGCACAGGCAGTGCTTCGAGCACCATCCATTCCGGCTTATTGCCGGAGCCATGAAATGCCTCAAGCAGCTTGAGTCGCTTGGAGAATTTTTTAATTTTGGTCTCGGACTTAGTGTTGGGGATTTCCTCACGGATATCCGCAATCTCATCCTCGAGAACAATCTCTTTAAGTAGGGCCTGAATCGCCTCCGCACCCATAATCGCGGTGAATTCATCACCGAACTCTTCGAGAGATTCAAAGTACTCTTCGTCGGTCAGCAGCTGACCTTTTTCCAGCGTGGTTAAACCTGGATCAGTCACCACATAGGATTCAAAGTAAAGCACTCGCTCAATTTCGCGAAGTGTCATATCTAACATCAAACCAATGCGCGACGGCAGTGACTTGAGGAACCAGATATGGGCAACCGGACAGGCCAGTTCAATATGACCCATACGCTCGCGACGAACTTTTGTCAGCGTGACTTCAACGCCACACTTTTCGCACACGATGCCACGATGCTTCATGCGCTTGTACTTGCCGCACAGACACTCGTAATCCTTTACCGGTCCAAAAATCTTGGCACAGAAAAGACCTTCGCGCTCTGGCTTGAAGGTACGATAGTTTATGGTCTCGGGCTTTTTAACTTCACCAAATGACCAAGAGCGGATCATTTCCGGTGATGCGAGACCGATACGAATATTATCGAATTCGGTATTTTGTTCCTGTTGCTTGAGTAGATTGACTAAGTCTTTCAAGGCTTTTCCTCCAGTAACTGGGTTTGCCGAGGCGATTCGCCGCCCCGGCCATCAGTAAGCAATACAGCGCTTATTCGTTTTCCAACTCCATGTTGATACCGAGTGAGCGAACTTCTTTCACCAACACGTTGAATGACTCTGGCATGCCAGGCTCCATTCGGTGATCGCCATCCACGATGTTTTTATACATCTTGGTGCGACCTGCAACATCGTCAGACTTAACGGTGAGCATTTCCTGCAGGGTGTAGGCGGCACCATATGCCTCCAGTGCCCAGACTTCCATCTCACCAAAGCGCTGACCGCCAAACTGCGCCTTACCACCCAGCGGCTGCTGGGTAACGAGACTATAAGAACCAGTTGAACGAGCGTGCATCTTGTCGTCCACCAGGTGGTTCAGCTTAAGCATGTACATGTAGCCGACTGTCACGGGACGATCAAACTGATCTCCAGTGCGGCCGTCATACAGGGTGGTTTGACCACTCTCATCTAAATCCGCCAGTTTAAGCATCTTTTTCAGCTCAACTTCATTGGCACCATCGAACACGGGTGTCGCAATTGGCACACCTTTACGCAGATTCGAGGCCAGCTCTAGCACTTCCGCATCAGACAGTTCTTTAAGGTCGGTACCGTAGACCGTCTCACCGACATCGTAGATTTCCTGAAGGAACTTGCGAATTTCAGCTGCTTTGGCCTGCTCTTTGATCATGGCATCAATCTTGACACCCAGACCTTTAGCCGCCATACCCATATGAGTTTCAAGAACCTGACCAACGTTCATTCGCGACGGAACACCGAGCGGATTGAGCACGATATCAACTGGCTCGCCCTTTTCATCGTAGGGCATGTCTTCAACCGGCTTGATCACCGAGATAACACCCTTGTTACCGTGACGGCCAGCCATCTTGTCACCAGGCTGGATACGACGCTTAACGGCGAGGTAGACCTTCACTGTCTTGAGTACACCAGGCGCAAGGTCATCACCGCTCTGCAACTTGCCACGCTTCTCTTCGAAACGCTCGTCGAGGTTGGTGCGACGATCAGCCAGCTGAGTTTGAGCAGCGGCAATCTGGTCGTTGAGTTCGGCAGCTTCCATACGGATGCTAAACCAGTCTTCGGTGCTGTATTCAGCAACCGCTTCGGCAGTCAAAACACCACCTTTCTTGAGACCAGCTGCTTTAACCACTTTACCGCCAACCAGCGCACTAAACAGACGTCCGAGCGTGGCATTTTCTACAATGCGGTACTCGTCATTCAGATCCTTGCGGTACTGATCCAGCTCTGCACGCTCGATATCCAGAGAGCGCTGATCTTTTTCCAGACCGTCACGAGTAAACACCTGAACATTAATAACTGTTCCTTTGATGCTGGTGGGCACACGCAGAGAAGTGTCTTTTACGTCAGACGCCTTCTCGCCGAAGATTGCACGCAAAAGCTTTTCTTCCGGAGTAAGCTGGGTCTCGCCCTTCGGCGTTACCTTGCCAACCAGAATATCGCCCGCCGCAACTTCTGCACCGATATGAACAATGCCTGACTCATCAAGTCTGGACAGAGCCACTTCGCCGACATTGGGAATATCCGCTGTAATCTCTTCTGATCCCAATTTGGTATCGCGAGCAACACAGGTGAGTTCCTGAATATGGATCGTGGTAAAGCGATCTTCCTGAACAACACGCTCAGAGATCAGGATGGAATCCTCAAAGTTGTATCCATTCCATGGCATAAACGCAATGCGCATATTTTGACCCAGGGCGAGCTCGCCGAGATCAACCGATGGTCCATCAGCCAGCACGTCACCACGTAAAACCTGGTCGCCCTGCTTAACAATCGGGCGCTGGTTGATACAGGTGTTCTGGTTAGAACGGGTGTATTTAGTCAAATTGTAAATATCGACGCCGGCTTCACCAGTCTCAATTTCATCATCATTGACTCGTACAACAATTCGCCCGGCATCGACACTTTCGATCATACCGCCGCGCTTGGCAACCTTACAGACACCGGAGTCACTCGCAACCGTGCGTTCAATACCGGTCCCCACCAGCGGCGCTTCCGCTGCCAGTGTCGGTACTGCCTGACGTTGCATGTTGGAACCCATCAAGGCGCGGTTAGCATCATCGTGCTCAAGGAATGGGATCAATGATGCAGCAACAGAAACAACCTGCTGCGGCGACACATCCATATAGTCGATATCTTCCGGAGCCTTTACGGTAAATTCATTTTGATGACGAACATTAACCAGATCTTCAACAAATTGACCTTTAGCGTTCAGCTTGGCTGAGGCCTGAGCGATAACATGTTGCGACTCGTTGATTGCCGACAGATATTCAATCTCATCAGTGACCTTGTTATTGACCACTTTGCGGTAGGGCGTCTCAATAAAACCGTAGCTATTGGTACGAGCATAGGTCGCCAGCGAGTTTATCAAACCGATGTTTGGCCCTTCTGGCGTCTCAATCGGGCACACGCGTCCGTAGTGAGTCGGATGCACGTCGCGGACTTCAAAGCCTGCTCGTTCGCGGGTCAATCCGCCTGGCCCCAATGCTGAGACACGACGCTTGTGGGTCACTTCTGAGAGCGGGTTGTTCTGGTCCATAAACTGCGACAGCTGACTGGAGCCGAAAAATTCCTTCATCGCTGCTGCAACAGGCTTGGCGTTAACCAGGTCCTGCGGCATCAACTCTTCCGACTCGGCCATTGACAGACGCTCTTTGACTGCACGTTCAACACGCACCAGACCCACGCGGAACTGGTTTTCAGCCATCTCGCCAACAGAACGGATGCGTCGGTTACCGAGGTGATCGATATCGTCGACAAATCCTTTACCGTTACGGATGTTGATCAAAGTCTTCATAACATCGGCGATATCGGAGCCTTCGCCATACTGCTCGAACAGCTCCTGCGCTTCGTCAGTCTTTTGCATGGAGAAATAACGGTGGTCGTAAAGCACACCACTGCCCTGCTCTTCTTCACGATCGAGACGACGGTTAAACTTCATCCGACCTACAGCTGAGAGATCGTAGCGCTCAAGATTAAAGAACAAGTTATAGAACAGGTTTTCAGCCGACTCTTTGGTTGGTGGCTCACCAGGACGCATCATGCGATAGATTTCTACCAGCGCTTCGAGCTGGGTGCGCGATGGGTCTGCACGCAGTGTATCGGCTATAAATGGGCCGCAATCGAGATCATTGGTGTAGAGCGTCTCGATATCTTTTACACCAGCCTCTGACAGCTGCTCGAGCACTTCCGAGGTCAACTCTGTATTACATTCGAACAACAATTCACCGGTCTTCGGATCGGCAATGTCGACGGCCGTTGCACGGCCCAGAAGATACTCAGCTGGTACTTCAAGAGAAGTTACCTTGCCTTTTTCCAGATCGCGAATATGGCGGGCAGTGATACGGCGGCCTTTCTCAACCACCACATTGCCTTTCTTGTCTTTGATGTCAAATACTGTGATTTCACCACGCAATCTTTCCGGATCAAGCTCCAGAGTGAAACCTTCTTTCTTCTGATGGAAGATGCTGGTATCGAAGAACATACCAAGAATTTCTTCAGAGCTATAACCCAGCGCGCGCAACAGGATAGTCGCAGGCAACTTGCGGCGACGGTCAATACGCACATAGAGAACATCTTTCGGGTCAAATTCAAAGTCCAACCACGAGCCGCGGTAAGGAATCACGCGGGCGGTGTAAAGCAGCTTACCCGAGGAGTGGGTCTTGCCTTTATCGTGGTCGAAAATAACACCCGGCGATCGATGCAACTGAGAAACGATAACGCGCTCAGTCCCATTAATAATAAAGGTACCGTTATCTGTCATCAGCGGGATTTCGCCGAGGTAGACTTCCTGCTCGCGGATATCTTTAATCGCCTTGTTAGTCGATTCTTTATCATAGATAACCAAGCGAACGCGGACACGTAGAGGCACAGAAAAAGTGACGCCGCGGAGTTTGCACTCTTCTACGTCAAACGCAGGCTTGCCCAATACATAGTCGACGTACTCAAGTGCCGCATGGCCAGAGTAGCCCACAATTGGGAAAATGGAGTTCAGCGCGGCATGCAAACCGGTGTTTTGGCGGTCGCCGACCGCAATACCGGTTTGAGTAAAATTCTTATAGGAATCAAGTTGGATTGCCAACAGGTAGGGCAAGTCCATTACATTTGGCAGCTTGCCAAAGTTCTTGCGGATACGTTTCTTCTCAGTAAAAGAGTAAGCCATCTGTATTCCTCGGGATCATCTTATTAGGGAATTACCAATCTTGGGTTCAACCCAAGTCATTTCTGCTCGCAAATTCCCATACTTACAAGCAGAAAAGGGCCGAAGGGAAAACCCCTTCAGCCCAGCCTGAAAAATCAGGCAACTCGCGCGACCAACTTACTTAAGTTCGACAGTTGCGCCAGCTTCTTCCAATTGCTTCTTAGCATCTTCGGCATCGTCTTTAGAAGCGGCTTCTTTAATCGTAGAAGGAGCACCGTCTACCAATTCTTTCGCTTCTTTCAGACCAAGGCCAGTGATTGCACGTACCGCTTTAATAACATTCACTTTCTTGTCGCCAACAGCGCTAAGTACTACGTCGAAGTCAGTCTTGGCTTCTGCAGCAGCTTCACCGCCGCCAGCAGCAGCTGGGCCAGCTGCAACAGCAACTGCAGCCTGAGCTGAAACACCAAACTTCTCTTCCATCGCGCTAACGAGCTCAACAACATCCATAACGCTCATTTCTGCGATTGCATTCAAAATATCTTCTTGTGATAAAGCCATTTCGGGCCTCCTAAATTTTAATGTTTACACTGGAAACGCTTACGCCGCTTCCTCTTTTTGAGTTTTAACTGCAGCCACAACACGGGTTACTTTTGATGGAACTTCGTTGAAAGTTCTCACCAACTTGGTAACCGGAGCTAATGTAACGGCCGCCAACATACCGAGCGCTTGATGAAGCGTCGGAAGATTGGCGAGCATGTCAATTTGCTCACTCGCAAGTAACTGGCCACTGACCGAGAGCGCCTTGACTTCAAATTCTTTGTTTTCTTTCGCAAAGTCTTTGAAAAGTCTCGCGGCGGCACCTGGATCCTCCATAGAGAAACCAAACAATGATGGACCGACCAAAACTTCTTCTACGCATGCGTAGTCAGTTTCAGAGAATGCTCGCTTAGCTAAAGTGTTGCGGACAACGCGCAACTGCACGTTTTCTGCTCGAGCTTTAGCACGCAGAGCATTCATAGCGGTAACATCAACGCCACGGGCGTCGGCAATCACTAGAGACAAAGCTTGAGCTGCTGTTTCACTTACTTCAGCAACAATTGCTTTCTTGCCTTCGAGATTCAATGCCACAATAAATCTCCTGCTTTTACCTGAGTTTCGGCCGAAAACTAATGTCTTCGACCACCTCGGCGAATTGTATCCAGTGCAACTAATCCTGTACTGGGTTCACCGTTTGCGTAGGAAAATTAACGCAGCCTAACACCGCTCTAATTTATTAATCCCCTTCGGGAACCTACGGTCTTTAACGACTCACGCCAGCGTTTAGCCGGCGCAAACCCCAAAGCCTGTTTGGCGGGACTGTCCGCCGATCGATTAAGCGCCCAGAGAGCCCTGATCAATCATTAATCCTGGACCCATGGTGGAAGATACGGTGATCTTCTTCATGTAGACACCTTTTGCAGATGCCGGCTTGGCCTTGGCCAGGTCAGCGATCAGCGCATTAAGATTCTCTTTCAGCGCAGACGCCTCAAACGTCGCCACACCAATACCACCGTGAATAATGCCGTTCTTATCAGCGCGGAAACGTATTTGACCCGCCTTGGCATTTTTGACTGCGGTTGCAACATCTGGCGTCACGGTTCCTGATTTAGGATTTGGCATCAGACCACGGGGGCCGAGCACTTTACCCAGAAGACCGACAACACGCATAGCATCAGGCGCAGCAATAACAACATCAAAATCCATGTTGCCGCCCTTAATATCGTCAGCTAGCTCGTCCATACCAACCAGCTCAGCACCAGCAGCTTTCGCCGCTTCTGCTGCCTCGCCCTGAGCAAAGACACATACACGCACATCTTTACCAGAACCATTTGGCAAGGTGGTAGCACCACGAACAATCTGGTCCGACTTGCGCGGATCAATACCGAGATTGATAGCAACATCAATCGTTTCGTTGAACTTAACCGCTGACAACTCCTTCAGCAGGTTCAGCGCTTCGTCGGCAGAATACAACTTGCCGGCTTCAATTTTTTCATTAATAGCGCGACGACGCTTGGATAGCTTAGGCATTTACACACCCTCCGTTTCAAGACCCATTGAACGGGCAGAGCCGGCAATGGTGCGCACCGCGGCATCCATATCAGCTGCGGTCAGATCAGGTTCTTTTGTGGTAGCAATCTCTTCAAGCTGTGCGCGCGTCACTTTACCAACCTTGTTGGTGTTGGGACGACCACTGCCGCTTTTGATACCGGCCGCTTTTTTCAACAGGAATGATGCTGGTGGAGTCTTCATCTCGAAAGTGAAGCTGCGATCAGCATAAACCGTAATAACGACGGGCACAGGAGCACCCTGCTCAATGCCTTGCGTCTGGGCATTGAAGCCCTTACAGAATTCCATGATATTAACGCCGTGCTGACCCAGTGCTGGACCTACAGGGGGACTTGGATTGGCCTGACCGGCAGGCACTTGCAGCTTGATATAAGCTGTAACTTTCTTAGCCATCTTTTTTCTCCACTAATGGGTGTTAGCGCCTCCAGACTGCTGCTGCAACCACTGCAGTAACCGACCTTCTCTGGCTCCCCGACAGGTCAGCGGAATTGCCAACCTATCAATTAAAACGTTCTATCAGGCTTTTTCGACCTGAGTAAACTCAAGCTCAACCGGCGTTGAGCGGCCGAAAATCGACACGGCTACACGGAGCCGGCTCTTTTCGTAATTAACTTCTTCAACCGTACCGTTAAAGTCATTGAACGGTCCATCGGTTACGCGGACCATCTCGCCAGGTTCAAACATGGTCTTCGGACGCGGAGCCTCTTCTGAATCGTGCACTCTCTGCAAAATCAATTCCGCTTCTTTATCAGTAATTGGCGCCGGCTTGTCCGCTTTGCCACCAATAAAGCCCATCACGCGTGGCGTTTCCTTGACCAGGTGCCAGGTATCATCGTCCAGCAACATCTGAACCAAAACATAACCAGGGAAAAACATTCGCTCGCTGGTACGCTTAGCGCCACCGCGCATCTCAACCACCTCTTCGGTGGGAACCAGAATTTCACCAAATCTGTCTTGCAACCCGTGAAGCTGAACGCGATCCTGCAGTGCAATCGCTACTTTCTTCTCGTAACCCGAGTAAGCATGTACCACATACCAACGCATTGACATGCCTTTCTCCTAGCCCATTATCTGTGCTGCGCCCCAACTCAGAAGAGAATCAATTCCCCACAGAATCAGTGACATTAATAAAATAACCGCAACCACAATCAACGTGGTCTGGTTGCGCTCTTGCTTGGTTGGCCAGACAACTTTGCGCCATTCAGTACGCGCGCCGATCGCCAGCTCAACAAGTGCCGAACCCTTGCTAGTCCGCGCGGCAGCAAAGCCGGCGACCAGAACGGCAACAAGCATACCAATAACCCGGTAGAGAACAGATTCAGCCGCAAAATACCAATTCGCGTAAATAGCTCCGCCCAGCACAAGCACTGTGATCGACCACTTAAGCCAATCCAACCGAAACTCTTTATCTTCTGTTGCAACACTCATTAACGCGTCCCGAACTTATAAGTGGCAGGCCAGGAGGGACTCGAACCCCCAACAGCCGGTTTTGGAGACCGGTGCTCTACCAATTGAACTACTGGCCTACAATAATTTTATTGCTTTCCCTATCTGACAGCTAAGCCGAGGCACCTGTCGATGCCTCGGCTCTACGCTTTCAATCGTCGCTATTACTTATTCGATAATCTTCGCAACAACGCCGGCACCAACCGTTCGGCCACCTTCACGGATAGCAAAACGCAGGCCTTCTTCCTTCGCAATCGGGTGGATCAGC
>Ga0206125_10000429_pt1 | contig 55107 bp, 55 predicted proteins | sample Helgoland_Spring_4_FD_148598 | JGI IMG/M metagenome (GOLD analysis project Ga0206125, IMG submission 148598) | Pelagic subsurface seawater microbial communities from Kabeltonne, Helgoland, North Sea - Helgoland_Spring_Bloom_20160331_1 | ecosystem: Environmental > Aquatic > Marine > Epipelagic ... | reverse complement strand
TCCCAACGCTTTAGTTCTTGCCAACCATTGCCATCATAGGCATTGACTAATAAGGCCATATAATCATCGGCATCCGCTAAAGTTCCTGCATCAGTATCACCATGATCGGTCATTCCCAAGTCAAAACTTAAATAGTACGTACTTCCTGAAAGATCAAATACAGGGCTTATCAGATAGTCATTTTCATTGTCATCATATATATTAATTCGGGCGGCTGCTCCATTTGAATGTTCGGAATCATTTAAATAGTCGTCTGAATCAAAATCAGAAGAACCACTAGCGTCGGGGTAGAATAAAACCCCCTCAGCCTCTGTCCAACCCTCTGGAAGATAGGTATTAAAGTCTTCTAAATAATTGGGAACAAACGGTTGCCTCCAAGTAGTCTTTCTCCAGGCACTAAAATTCCCGTCTCCGCACTTAGAACGTACATAAATATCGTATTGCGTACCTTCCACAAGTCCAGTCAATTCAATACTACTATTAGTAGCTATGCTTCCAGAGGTACCGTTACCTAAAGTAAAATTCGTTTCTCCATATTCATATTCATATTCATATTCAACTGCTATCCAAGTCACAGTTGCTGTTGTGGCAGTCGTAGCATAAGCGCTCACATCACTTGGTTCGTTACATTCAAAATCTACAAGGACATCGTCAATAAATAAAGAAGAACCATCTGTTCCCGTATATTCAAACTCGAATTGTAGATTCGATAATTGGTATGATGTAAGATCAATCCTAACTTCTAGCCATCTACCATCATGCATTGAATTAAATCCAAATTGGGTAGCTGTCTCTTCGGAAAAAACTTGAATCCTATTATTATCTTGAAGAATATACACCTTGAAATCGACTTCATCATAGGTCACCGAATGTTGATAATTCATCTTAAACCAGAAGACCAATGATGGGTCTAAAACATTACTAATATCTATTGAAGGTGATCTAAGTTTTTCGTTTTGGGCAGATTCACTAGTAAGTACACCACAATAGTTTGAACCGACATATGCTTCGCTTTGACTTGAAAATACTTGCCAAGTATTTTGCGTATTATCTTGAAACAGCGTCCAGTGGTTTGATAAGCTGTTGCTTTCCTCGAAAGAATCATAAAAACCCTGTCCATATATTGAGATTAAAGTACTCGTAAAAAAGTATATAATTGTAAGACGATTCCCCATTTTGTTATCTTTATTTAGTTATAGATGTAACGCACGGGGGAATATCTGCAAATATAACAAAAAAAATATCATTTGTTTCTTTATAAACTTTTTTTTACAACAAAGACAATTAGCCAAAAATTACGATGCATCCAATGCTAAAGCATAAAAAAATTCCCCAACATTTATATTGCTGGGGAACTAATTTATTGGGATGCTCCTTCAGGAGGCTTTTTATTACAAGCTTGTTTTGCTACTGGTATACATGTGGCAAACGGAATCAAATCGACTGCAGGCTAAGCGTATCGAATTGAACCAGGGCTACTTGTCGAAGCCTAGTTGTTTCCAAGAATCAATGGCATTCCATCTTTTCCAGAGCCCACTACTATTACTTTAGAATTTGGAGATTTTGCCAATTCTAAGGTTGCTTCAATCCCTTTTTCTTTTAAAATATTTTCACTCAAAGATGCATTTAGAATTTTATTTGCAGCCGCTTTACCTTCTGCATCAATTCTTTGACGCTCTGCCTCTTTTTGTGCTTTTTGAATGGTAAACTCGTATTCTAAAAATTCTTGTTCTTGCTTCAATTTGTTTTCAATGGCTGTTTTGATTGTTGGTGGCAAGGTTACATCACGTACCAAAATTTCATTCAACTGCACAAACTGATCATCCAAAATAGCTTTTGTTTCTTCAAATATTTCATTTTGAATAGCATCTCTTTTACTCGAATAAATCTGTTCTGGTGTATAGCGTCCTACCACACTCCTAGCCGCAGATCGGATGGATGGCTTGATCACTCTGTCTAAATAATTTTGCCCTCTCTTTTGATGTAATAATCCAAGCTGATCTGACTGTGGTTGGTACCAAGCAGACACCTCTAGTTGGATATCCAATCCGTTCGAAGATAAAACTTTCATCTTTTCTTGCAATTCTTGTTGACGTACTTCGTATACAATAACTTTGTTCCAAGGCGCTACAAGGTGAAAGCCTTCTCCTAGTGCTGGTTTGTCTGTTACCACACCTCCTCCAAATGTTTTGTACAATACACCTGCCTCACCTGAACCGATGGTTACTGTTGCTTTTGAAAAGAAAATGACTGCAAATACTGCAATTATAATAAAAAGGGCACCCCCTTTTGGAAATCGAATGTCTAATTGATTGTTACTCATAGTTTGATTTTTTAAATTCAATCAAACTTACAAATTGTATTCTAATTACGTGAGTACTATAAAAGAATTTTTAGAAACTTTAACTTTTTTTCGCAATCGTGAATAATTCTGACCTCCTGGAATGAAACAACAACCGGCAAATTCACAATCATATACCAATTCAAGATCGTATACGGTACTGTTGTCATTTTGCTCCTCATGAAGCACCATTATTTGCAAGTTGTCAAAATTGGGCCATCCGCCGTCACCACAAAATTCAGAAACCCGAAACTTATCAATATTGTTCAGCACGACATCTCTGAGTTCAGGCATGTTCATTTAATTTATAAAGTGGTACAAGAATACGATATCAGCTTGTAACGCTGGTTTTCTCTGACCTTTGATTTCAATAGAAATACTTAAGACGGCTTTGGAAGTACCTCTTAGGTTGACAATCGATTTTAATTCTGCAGACAATCGAAGTTCACTGTCTACAATTACAGGTGTGATAAACTTTAAATTTTCAATTCCATAGTTCACCATCATTTTATTGTTGCGCACTTCAACAATCTGTCCCCATAAGTAAGGCAATACAGATAAAGTCAAATAGCCATGCGCAATGGTGTTTTTATATGGACTTTCGTTTTTTGCTTTTTCTTGATCAATATGAATCCATTGGTGATCTAACGTTGCATCTGCAAATTTATTAATTTGATCTTGTGTGATTTTCAAAAATTCTGAAGAACCGAGTTCCTTTCCTTCATACGATTTGTACTCCTCAAAGCTATTGATTACCAATGTACTCATATTGATTGTTTTATATCTTTTTATCCTTTCTTAAGACTTACTATTAATTTTTAGTCTCCCGATTTTAAGCGGTAATCATTCCTCCGTCAACGTTTAACGTTTGTCCTGTGATGTATGCCGACATGTCTGATCCTAGGAACACACATGCATTCGCAATATCTTCTGGGGAACCTCCTCGCTTTAACGGAATTGCTTTTCTCCATCCGTCTACAACTGCTTCATCTAATTTGTCTGTCATTTCAGTTTCAATAAACCCAGGTGCAATGGCATTACAACGGATGTTTCTCGATCCTAATTCTAGCGCTACCGACTTTGTAAATCCTAGCATCCCTGCTTTAGAAGCTGCATAATTAGTTTGCCCAGCATTTCCTTGAACGCCTACTACCGAACTCATGTTTATGATAGACCCTGCACGTTGTTTCATCATTGGACGAATGACAGCTTTTGTCAAGTTAAATACAGATTTCAAGTTCACTTCAATGACCGCATCAAAATCTTCTTCACTCGTACGCATCAACAAATTGTCCTTTGTAATTCCAGCATTGTTTATCAACACATCTATACTTCCAAATTCTTTTAATACATCTGCTGCTAATTCTTGCGCAGCATCAAATTTCGCTGCGTTGGATTGGTATCCTTTTGCTTTGATTCCAAAGGCCGCTAATTCTTTTTCTAGTTCCTCTGCCGCTGCTACTGAAGAACTATACGTAAACGCCACGTTTGCACCTTGCTTTGCAAACGTAATGGCAATTCCTTTTCCTATTCCTCTAGTCGCACCTGTAATCAATGCTGTTTTATTTTCAAGAAGTTTCATTCTATTTTATTTTAAATTTTAAAACAAATATACTTAATCGAAAACAAATTTGATAATGATTGTAAATAAAATCAAAATGCATTGTACAAATGATTCATATACTGCTATTTAACTCACTAAAAAAAACAAGAACATCAAGGTTTAATGGTCGTTTTTTGATAGTTAAACAAATAATCTATCTTCAATTCTTCGACGTTTCCAAGTGCTTCTAATTTATCTAAATTCACATCTTCTTTGTTCCCTATAAGTACAATATTATAGTTTCCTTCTTTTATATTTTCATTGAAGAACGCAGCCAAATCAGCGAGCGTCATTGTTTTGATTTTATTAAATATATTTTCTCGATAGTCTTCATATATACCACGTTTTGCCCAGGCTTCATAGCTCCAAAACAATTCAGATTTGGTTATTCTCTGCGCTGCAATTTTCTTCAAAGCAGCTTCTTTAGAGGCTTCGAATTGCTTTTGTGCTAAAGGCATCTCATTCATCAATTCTAACATGGCAGCAATTGCATCAGTAAGCTTATTCGCTTGTGTGCCTATATAGGCATATACAAAGTTATGTTCCTTTTGTTTACTTCCGTTTACATAGGCTGAAAATGCGGAATAGGCCAAGGATTTGGATTCACGTATTTCTTGAAATACGATAGACGACGAGCCGTAGCCAAAATAATTATTGAATACAGAGGCAAATGCCAATTTTTCTGCATCAAATTCTTCTTGTTTTGCTACAAAAAGTATTTCTGCTTGTACCATATCAAAGTCCACAAACTCTACTTTAGTTCCTGTATGGAGTGGTTTATAAATGATGGGGACTGGAGTTGGTGCAAACGACTTTGGTACCTCATGGTATTTTTCAAGCGCATCCGTAGCTAATTCCACATCATTTCCGTAGTAGAATATTTTGTGCTTATAGTTTTTTAACTGTTTAATTTGTTGCACCAAATCCGACGGGTTCATGGCTTTTAATGTAGCTTCATTATGGATATTTCGCAGTCTTGAATGTTCACCATATTTTGCATAACTCAATAATCCAGACCAAAGAATTTGATCTTTTTGTCCGGTCTTGTTCTCCCGAGCTTTTAAAATTTTCGATATGTATTTGTCATATGATTCTTGATCTGCTTTTGCATTTTCTAGCAGCGATGTCAACAATTGCAATCCTTTTGAAAAATTTTCATTCAATCCAGAAATATATACAAATGATTGCTCATTAACTACGCTAACTCCATACTCAATTCCCAGTTTATAAAATTCTTTTTTCAACTCTTTAGCTGATAGTTTATCGGTTCCAATATAATTTAAGTACCCTACGGCAAGACTTAATTTTTTATCGTGATCTGCTCCCACATCAAAAATAAAATTGCAGGCAAACAAGTCGTTTGTTTTATTCGTTACATGGGTTACTTCTAAACCATTTTTAAGTGTTTTTCTTTGCAATTCATTTTTGTAATCTACAAATAACGGTTGCAATTTGTCGGACTTCAGTTCATAAAATGCTTTCACGAATTCCGATTGTTCCGTTCTATTGATTTGAATGGGCGTTATGGCGGGGTTCTCTACTTTAACTACGTCTTCATCTTTGCCTTGCCTTTTGTATACGACTACGTAATTGTTGTTGTATTGCTTTTTGGCAAACGCTATTATTTCTTGTTTGGTGATTTTTTTTAATTCTTCTAAGAAATATACACGTTTTTCCCATGCTTGCCGATGAATAAAGGCTTCATAATACCTTTTCGCCAACGCAGTATTATTCTCATTAGCTCTCATTTGCTGCAATTTCATATCGTTACATATGGCCGCCAACATCCAATCTTCAAATGCACCCGCTTTTATTTTGTCTAATTGAGCTAACAATAGTTGTTTTACTTCTTCTAATGTTTGCCCTTGTTTTGGGGAACCCGACAATTGCAGAAAGCCATAGTCATTTAAAAAAGTTGCGCTCGATGTAGCTTTTTGCACCAGCTGTTTTTGGTTTAAGTCGAGATCAATCAATCCAGCCACGCTGTTCGACAATAGCATATCTATCAATGTCACCATTTTTTCATCATCACTACCAATACCATTACTTCTAAAAGAAACGGACACTGCTTCTGCTGTGGGGCCGTATACTTCTTTTTCAACTACGTTCGAAATAGGTAATTCCTTTGGTAAATCAATTACGGGAAGTGGTTTTGCTTTAAGCGTTCCAAAGGTGGCATCTATACTTTTTATAGTTTGCTCATACTCCAAGTCTCCCACGAGCACCATTGCCATATTATTAGGCACATAATAGGTGTCAAAATAGCGGTGAATGGCTTGCATTGATGGGTTTTTTAAATGTGTTGCCTTACCTATGGTGGTTTGTTGTCCATAAGGATGTTTAGGAAACAAACCATCTGATGCAGCAGCATACATTTTTCTACTATCACTATCTTGTGTTCTATTGAATTCTTCAAAAACAGCCTCTAATTCTGTATGAAAAAGACGTAAAACCAATTCACCAAAACGTTCTCTTTCTAGTAACAGCCACTTGTTCAATTCCGTAGATGGAATATTGTTTTTATAGATGGTTTCTTCAAACCATGTATGTGCATTTGTCCCAGTTGCTCCTAAGGAAGTCACTAACTTGTCATATTCATTGGCAATTGCATATTTCGAAGCGATTTGTGATATACTATCAATTTTTTTATAGAGTCGTTGTTTTTGTTCTTTATCCGTCTCTTTTTTATGTTTTTCATACAATTCAGAAATTATAGCAATTTCCTTTTTTTCCTGCTCCCAATTCAAGGTTCCTAAATTTTGAGTTCCTTTAAAAAGCATATGTTCTAGGTAATGCGCTAAACCTGTAGATTCAATTGGATCGTAATTAGATCCGGCTCTAACGGCAATATAAGTTTGTATTGTAGGTACATCTTGATTTTTTTTCAAATAGATTTGAAATCCATTTTCCAAGGTATACAATCGCATATTGCTATGGTCCTGTTTAACAATTTCATAGGTATACCCATTTGCATCTTGCTGGCTTATTGTACGTTTGGTTTCACTTGTACAAGAAATAAATAAGACAAGTGTACCTAATTTAATAAACAACGATTTCATATAAATTATTTTAGCTAAGTAATGTATAAAAAAAATCCCATTCATCTAAAATGAATGGGATTATTAATTCTATTTTAAGAAGATTACTTCAGTACTGAAGCCACCATTTCTCCTATTTTTGCTGGAGAATCTACAACGTGAATTCCATTTTCTTTTAGGATCGCCATTTTTGCTTGTGCAGTATCATCAGCTCCTCCAACGATGGCTCCTGCATGTCCCATAGTTCTACCTGCTGGTGCAGTTTGTCCTGCGATAAATCCAATAACTGGTTTTCTATTTCCATCGGCTTTGATCCATTTTGCGGCATCTGCTTCTAACTGACCTCCAATTTCACCAATCATAACAATTGCTTCTGTTTCGTCGTCATTCATCAATAATTCAACCGCCTCTTTTGTCGACGTTCCAATAATTGGATCTCCACCAATTCCTATGGCAGTTGTAATTCCAAATCCTTGTTTTACTACCTGATCAGCAGCCTCATATGTTAATGTACCCGATTTCGATACAATTCCTACATTTCCTTTTTTAAAGATAAACCCAGGCATAATTCCTACTTTTGCTTCGTCTGGCGTAATGACTCCAGGACAGTTAGGACCAACCAAACGAGTATCTTTCCCTTCTAAATAGGCTTTTACTTTTACCATATCTGCAGTAGGAATACCTTCTGTTATACAAATGATTACTTTAATTCCAGCATCAGCAGCTTCCATAATCGCATCCGATGCAAACGCTGGTGGCACAAAAATTAAGGTGGTATCAGCTCCTGCTTTTTCTACGGCTTCAACTACTGTGTTAAATACAGGCTTTCCTAGGTGTTCTTGACCTCCTTTACCGGGAGTCACTCCTCCAACTACGTTGGTACCATAATCAATCATTTGACCGGCATGAAAAGTTCCTTCACTACCTGTAAAACCTTGTACTATTATTTTTGAATCTTTGTTTACTAAAACGCTCATCGTAGAATTATTATTAAATCGTTTGACTATTTTGAAAAACAAAAGTATTGATATTTTCTAAGATTTTAGCACACATTTGTAAAATTTGAATTTTCCTAATTTCTATGGAATGATATCTTCCTTTTTCTTTATTTGAAGGCTATATTTTTCGGTTTTGATAATATTATAACATATTGGCTAGATGTAAAACGTATTATATTATGAACACGTAAGGAAACATATTCTGAAACTCATCGTATTTTATCAAGTCTCATTTTTAAAACGAATCTCTTTTTCTTCCAATAAATCGACAATCTCAATTTTATACAGCTTTGAAAGCGGCGCAAGGAAACATGACCAAGAATTGGTTATCCCTCTTTCCATTCGAGAATATGCAGATTTCGAAATGTTCAAATACTCCGCTACTTGTATTTGGGATAGACCTTTACTTTTGCGTAAAGCATACAATTTCCCCCCTAGAATTTCTTTCATAACACTATTCCTTTAAGTAGTTGAGGGGATCTTACATTACAAATATAGAACATTACTTCAACTGACACAATCCCTAATTATAATGAAACCTCAAACTCATTATAATTAAGGATAGATATATTCATTTAAATTATTTTTTTTATTAAATAATTACTCTTTTGTATAATCAGTCACTGCCTTGTTTCTACAATTTAAAAAGTTTAAAAATTCATTTTCAAAATTCCCGATAATAGGTCTAAAGCATAGTGTTTTTCGTTTTAAATTTGACAAGTATTGATTCAATACAAATAACATACTATTAAATTAAAATTTTCACGATTATGAAAAAATTATCATTAAACGCTCTTAAAGAAAGAGCAGAAGCAGTTGCTTCAACAGATTTATTAAATTCCATTTCTGGTGGGATTGATCAAGCTTGTCATAGTGAGGGAGGGATATCTGAAACGGTAGGTAAATTACTCTTCGATTATTATAATAGATAATGGGTTATAGTTAAAGTGGAGCTGTAGTTCCACTTTAACTATAAAAAAACTTTACATCATTACAATTAGCCTGTCACGTCACTCTTTTATGAATAGAACAATTTATACTCTTTACCTCTTTTTTATTAAACCAAAGTATGAAGTGCACACAACGTTTAATGCCATCCAACTAATATATACAATTTTTCTTTTTTTAAGCATACGAATTTTATTGATTGCATTACTCTATTTATTTTTAAGTTGCACAACTTTTGATATACAAAATGACAGTTCATTTTTTGATGATTTTAATTACCTGCTTTTCCTGAAAGTTGTAATAATAGGCCCTGTATTGGAAGAATTTTTGTTTAGATCCATTCTAAGATTTGGTCGATTTTCTTTTGCCGCATTTTTATTTGCTTTGTTATATACGACAGCCGATTTTATGGAAATAAACAGCTACATACGTATTTTCATCCCATTGTTATTTGTATATGTTTTTTATGTTAAAAACATTCGAATTCCCGAAGGATTTTATCTTAAATACTATCCTGTACTTTTGTATTCATCTGCTGTATTATTTGCATATGTTCATCTCTGGACTTTTAACATTACATTTCATGTCCTTTTGTTTTCTCCATTGTTATTATTTCCAAAGTTTGTTAGCGGGATGCTATTTTCATTTATACGCATAAGATTTGGTCTCCTTTACTCAATAATCACTCATTCATTAAACAATTTAATAGCTGCTCTAATTTACATATATGTCATTAAATGAAATTAATACATCTAAGACTTGTCTTATAAATACTGTGAAAGTATTACTCTATAAAGAAAATCTAAATTTAATTGAAAAAATTAAATTTGATGATGACGAAATCTTTTTAGACCCCATATTATTTTCATATTTCAACAGTAAAAAAAACAACAAATTCCCAAAGAAAATTTTGAATGAAATACTTCAAGGTTACTTTTTCATAAAAGCCCCGCCAAATGTCACATATTCTTTAAACAAAAATCAGGTAGCATACATTCCTAAAATTGGATATTTTAAAAAAAATCAAAAAACTCCTTATGATTCAATTTTAGTAAAAGGTGATTTTGAAATTGTTAAAGAAATTCATCCAACCCAAGAAAAATATTTTACTGAATTTTATAAAGGACATACTCTAAATCAATACCCTGAACATAATTCAGTATGGAAATCACATTACAAGGAAGTATTTAACGCTATAGATATCATAAAAAAACATATCCCTCAATTTTACAATGAACTAGCTTTTGCAAATAAAAAGATATACCTCCATGATAATCCTAAAATACTAAATTTCACATCAATTGAGACGTTAGGCATGTTACACTTTTATGTCATCGGAGAAAGCAATCTTATTTATTTTATTGAAGAGTTGATACATCAAGGGTCTCATAATTTTTTCTATTATCTCATCCACGATAGAAAGGATTATTTTAAAATAGATGTAGAAAATTTATTGATGAGAGACTTCACTAAACAGAAATGGGACTATCGATCTATATATAGTGCTTTTCATGGTTTGTATACTGTGACGCAAAGAGTTGTGTATTTTGATAAGTTACTAGTTAAAAATGTTTTTTCAGGAAGAGAAAAGCATGAACTCCTAGGACGACTAACCGACCAGTTTTCAAGATTTAGGACTGGTTTGGAGCTATTAAATCTTGAAAAAACATACACTCCAAAAGGGATGAAATTGTACAATCGATTAGACAAAAAATGTGCTTCTATTTTAAAAAAGTATGCAATGCTTACAGATGAGTTTGATTTAAGCAATCGAGACGTAGATTTCAGATACGATGTTTTTTACAAACAGAACTTATATGAAGATTTTCAAACAAAAGACCTAAATAATTATTACAAATTTTAACAAACATAAAAATGAGAAGACACCTATTAATACTCTTTATCTTTATTCAAACTATGGTTTCTTGCGAACAAACAAAGAAAACCCCAATTAAAGTTAAAGAAAACGTCATCAAAGATCTTGTAATCAAAAACGTTTCAGTAATTACCATGACAACCAATTTGGTGCTTAAAAACCAAGATGTTGTTATTAAAGACGGTGAATTTATAATTCTTTCAGATACCGATACTACAACCTATAATAATATGATTGTAATAGATGGAAGAGATAAGTATATTATGCCTTCATTAGCTGATGCTCATGTACATTTTCCTAGCACCGAAACTGAAATGGAATATATCATGAAGCTCTACCTAATTAATGGTGTCACCAAATTACGATCAATGCGTGGGGATTGGAAACACATAAATTGGAGAAATAAATACAATACAACATCTTCAATATATCCTAAATTATACCTTTCTCCTCCACCTATCAATAAACACTATGATTTAATGCCTTCACAGATAGAAAATTTGGTTAGAAACTCAAAAGAAAAGGGCTTCGATTTTTTAAAAATATTAAGTGTAAAAAATCAAACTATTTTTGTTGAATTAGATAGTATTTGTAAAAAATACAACTTAGCTTTTGGTGGTCACTATCCCAAAAATATTCCAGATGCAATAATTTCCAAATCAAATTTCTCTTCTTTTGAACATTTAGATGGTTTAGCAGGTACTCCTGAACTTATAGAAAACAGACTCAAGTTTATAAAAGAAAAAAATATTTCTTTGTGTCCTACATTAAGTTGGTACGACGTTGGATCTGGTAGGTATTCATATGAAGAACTACGTAACCGACCTGGTATGGAGTTTATTCAAAAGATAACCTTTAATAATTGGATTGAAAAGACAAAACAGTATAGAGAAAAAATCGGGCTCCAAGCCTATAAAAAAGAAATTGACAATGAGTTAAAATCTTTAAAAAAGAAATACCAAATTATAAAAAAAGTGCATGATTTAGGTATAAATATGCTTTTAAGTCCTGATAGCTCCTCTAAGTATATGGCTCCTGGTTTTAGTTTATTAGGTGAAATGGAACTTTTAAAAAATGCCCATTTAAGCAATTATTCCATACTAAAAATGGCAACAACCAATTTTTCCCTTTTTTACAATGAAAACTATGGTACTATCGAAACTGGAAAAAAAGCCGATTTTATCCTTTTAAGTAACAATCCTCTAGAAGATTTGCACGCTTTAAAAACCATTCAAGGCGTGTATCATAACAATCAATTTTTAGACATTAAAAAATTAGAAATGATGCGTTCTAAATTGTCATCAACTTATAAAAACTAGGATGCTAAAAAAAGAAAAATTTCCTTTTTTCAGACAATTAGATTATCGTGATTGTGGACCTACTTGTTTAAGAATGATTGCTAAATTTCATGGTAAACGTTTTTCAAGGGAATTTTTAAGAGATAAATCGAGTATTACACGCCAAGGTGTAACCATGGCAGGTATTGCTGATGCTGCCGAAATCATTGAAATGCGCACTTTAGGTATGCGCGTATCCTTAACTAGTTTAGTAAATGAAGTACCTACTCCTTTTATTGTTCCATGGAGGCAAAAACATTTTGTGGTAGTCTACAAAACATCAAAAACTAAAATTTATGTTGCAGATCCCGCTCAAGGATTGTTAGAATATCCACATGATATTTTCCTAAAAGCATGGACAAATACTATTGACAACAATGGTTTTGTTCTGATTTTAGAACCTAATACTAATTTCTATTCTATCGAAGAAGCGCCATCAAAAATGAAAGATTTTTCGTTTTTATATCCTTATGTTAAACCCTATAAAAAATTAATTTATCAACTTTTAATAGGACTAACTGTTGGAACTACCATCCAGTTTATCACTCCTTTTCTAATGCAATCCATAGTTGATACTGGAGTGAACACGCAAAACATATCATTTATATACTTGATATTAATAGCACAACTAATTCTCTTTATATCTCAAACCTTAATTAGAGTGTTTAGAGAATGGCTATTAATACATGTAACGAGTAGATTTCAAATAAAAATGGTTTCAGATTTTTTATATAAAATGTTGAAGTTACCCATTACGTTTTTTGAAACTAGAAATACTGGGGAACATTTGCAAAGAATACAAGATCATACAAGAATTCAAAATTTCGTATCCTCTGCTACATTTAACATGATTTACTCAGTTGTCGTATTTATTATTTTCAATTTTGTATTAGCATTTTATAACCTAAAAATATTTTGTGTTTCCCTTATTGGTGCAATATTATATATCAGTTGGACATTTTTTTTTCTAAAAAAAAGGGCAGTATTAGATTTCAAACATTTTGACGAAAGCTCCCAGAGCCAAACATCTCTAGTTCAGGTAATTAATGGAGTCAAAGAAATTAAAATCAATAATTCTCAAAGAAAAAATCGTTGGAAATGGGAACAAATTCAAATAAGTCTTTTTAAAACGTCATTAAATTCTTTAACAATTGCACAATATCAAGCGATTGGTTCTGGATTCATTAATGAATTAAAAAATATCATCATCACGTTTTTATCAGCTACGGCTGTAGTAAAAGGAGATATCACCTTAGGTATGATGCTTTCTATTCAATATATTGTTGGTCAACTTAATTTACCATTAAGTAATTTTATTGGATTTATTCAAGTATGGCAAGACGCAAAAATAAGTATAGAACGTCTCTTACAAGTTCACACCAAAGAAGATGAAGATGATTTAAAAAACAACAAGGTAAAAGAACTACCAAAAAAGAAAGACATTCTTATAAAAAATCTGTCATTTCGATATGGTGGTAAGTCAACTCCTTTTGTATTAAAAAATATAAACTGCATACTTCCAGAAGGAAAAACAACTGCAATTATTGGAGCTAGTGGAAGTGGAAAAACAACACTTTTAAAATTACTTTTAAAATTCCATGAACCTACAAGTGGCTCAATACAAATTGATTGTGATAATTTGAAAAGTATCAATAATGATTATTGGAGAAGGAATTGTGGAGGAGTAATGCAAGACACCTTTATGTTCAATGATACTATTGCTGGAAATATTTCGGAATCCGAGCAGAATGAAATTATAGATAGAGATAAATTAAAAAAAGCTTCGTACATAGCTAATATTGAGCAGTTCATAAAAAAACTACCAAATAAATACAATACAGAACTAGGTACGTCTGGAATTAGATTAAGTGGTGGTCAAGAACAACGTATTATGATCGCAAGAGCTATTTATAAAAATCCTTTCTTTCTGTTTTTTGATGAAGCTACAAGCGCACTAGATGCCAATAACGAAAAGGTGATAATGGAAAAGTTAAATGATTTCATGAAGAACAGAACCTCTGTAATTGTTGCGCATCGTCTAAGTACTGTCAAAAATGCTGATATGATTATTGTATTAGAGAATGGAAAAATTGTTGAGCAAGGGAAACATGACGTTCTAACCGAAAAAAGAGGAAAATATTATGAGTTGGTTAAAAACCAATTAGAACTTGGAAACTAATATGAAAGGAATAAATGAAGAATTCGATATTTATAGTGAAGAGGTCAAAGATGTATTATCGACTCCTCCTAAAGCGATCTTTAGATGGGGAAACATCATCATATTACTTTTTATTAGTTTAATTATTTTTTTTTCATGGTGGATCAAATATCCAGATATTATTACTGCACAAGCAATTTTAACAACTAAAATTCCTCCCCAAAAAGAATTCGCTAAAGTTTCAGGGAAAATAGATTCATTATTTGTAACAAATTATCAAAAAGTCAATAAAAACTCTCCTTTAGCACTTATCGAAAACACGGCAAACTACAAGGATATAATTTATTTAAAATCTATTTTAGACACCCTAAACATAACTTCAAAACATATTAATTTTCCTGTTTATCAAATTCCAATGCTACTTTTAGGAGATATAGAAAATGAATTTTCTTTATTTGAAAAGAGCTATATACTATATGAATTAAATAAAAATTCACAATCATTTATAAACGCAAAATTAGCTAATAAGTATTCACTTTCGCAACTTAAGTATCGATTGCAAACTTTAAACTATCAAAAAGAACTAAATCGCAAAGAACTTATGTTTAAGAAAAAAGATTTAATACGAATTGAAACATTATTTACCAAGGGTATTATTTCGGAACAAGAATTCGATAATAAAAAGTTAGATTTTCTTCAAGCAGAAAGGAATTTCAATAATATAGATACATCAATATCTCAAATTAAAGAGACTATTAGCAACACCAATAATTTAGAAAAGCAAATAGCTATTGATGATGCTAGGGAAAGAATCAATTTATTTAAAGGAGTCATACACTCTCTAAATAAATTAAAAAATTCCATTAAAGAATGGGAACTAAAATATTTATTTAAATCAAATATAAATGGAACCGTTTCGTTCATGAAGATTTGGAATAAAAATCAAACAATAAGTAATGGTGATTTAGTTTTTACAATAATTCCAGAAAAACATTCCTCTTATATCTGTAAAGTTAAAGCTCCTGTATTAAACTCTGGAAAAATAAAAATTGATCAAGATGTTAATATTAAATTAAGCGGTTATCCAGATATCGAATATGGGGTTCTCAAAGGAAAAGTTCAGGATATTTCGTTGATTTCAAATAATGAAGGCATGTATCTGTTAGATATTTCATTACCCAATAATCTTATTACTACTTATAATAAAAAAATAAAATTTAAACAAGAAATGCAAGGATCAGCTGTAATTATCACTGAAGATTTAAGATTAATTGAGCGTTTCTTTTATCATTTTAAGGCTCTTGTCAAACGTAGTTAAAATAAAATCAAAAGGATGAACAATTCCTAGAAAAGAATAAGAAGATAAAGACGTATATAACAAAGTTATTATCATGAAAACTAACACATCTATAATATGCATACTATTCTGTGTCCTTTCAACATATTCTCAAAAAAAATGGACTTTAAAAAATTGTATCAACTACGCAATAGAAAACAATATTTCTATCAAACAAACTCAATTAGATCTGGAGATTTCTGAGATTAACAAACGTGGAGCTGTGGGGAATTTCTTACCTGACTTAAATTCAAGTGTAGGTCATAGTTGGCAAAACGGATTGACACCTGGGAAATCCGGTGTTAATTCTGTAAAAAGACAACAAACATCAAATGTCCTAATAAGCAGTAATATTGTCCTATATGATGGACTGAGAAATATTAGAAACTTGCACAAAGCCAATCTTGAAATTCTAGCTAATCAATATCTGTTAGAAGATATGAAAGACAATATCTCGCTAAATATCATCAATGCGTATTTACAAGTAGCTTTTAACAAAGAAACCTTAAAAATTGTAATCAGTCAATCAGAAGTCAATAAAAAAGAATTAGCGCAAACTCAAGAGTTAGTTGCTGCAGGAACGATTCCACAAGGAGACATATTAGAAATAGAATCTTCCATCGCAGACCAGGAGCAAACGATTATCAACACGAAAAATTTAGTGAGAATTTCTAAAATTAATTTGGCCAATATATTAGCCATAACTGATTATTATTCGTTCGATATTATTGACACTATAGAAATTACTGCTACAACAATACTAGAAAAAACGCCATTTGAGATTTATTCCAAAGCACTAGAAACTAAAAATGATATTAAAAATTCTGAAATTGCATTAGAGATAAGTGGGGTCAATTTAAAGCTATCTAGAGGTGTTAATCACCCAACTTTTTCAGGTGGATATAGTTTTGGGTCTAATTATTACAATGATAACATCGTCAGACCAGAAGATCAGACCTTAGGCTCTTTTAGTACGCAATTAAAAGAGAACAAAAATCACAACTTCTTTTTAAGATTAAATATTCCTATTTTTAACCGGTTACAAACGTCGAATTCGATCAGAAACTCAAAAATTAATTTAGAAAAGAGTAAATTGGCACTAGAACAGTCCAAAATTGATTTAAAAAGCAAAGTAAACCAAAGTTATAACGATGTTTTAGCTGCACATGCTGTATTTGAGGCTTCTGAAAAATCTTTGGTCGCAAGAAAAGAAGCGTTTCGATATTCACAAGAAAAATTTGACCTAGGACTCTTAAATTCTTTTGATTTCAGTTTGGCTCGTGTACGATTTGAAAACGCAGAAAACGATGTTATTAAAGCAAAATATGACTACTTCTTTAAAGCAAAAGTATTAGAGTTTTACTTTGGAATGCCCCTTTATTAAATTCATGAAAGAAAAAATTGAAGCTTATTATTTAAAACAAAAAGAACCTGAAAAAAGTTGTTTATTGGCTTTGCGATCGATCCTTTTGAGTTTTGCCTCGGAACATATGAGCGAGGAATGGAAATATGGATTGCCTTTTCTCTATTACAAAAAGAAGCCTTATTGCTATTTTTGGAAAGACCCAAAATCGCAACAACCCTATATTGGTTTTTCTAAAGGATACCTCATTTCACATCCACAATTAATTAAGGGAAACAGAACACGAATTAAAATTCTGCCAATAGATCCGAACAGGGATATTCCTATAAACACGCTTCGACAGCTATTCGAACTTTCCGTTGTTCATTACAAATAATGTAAAATGCTATCATCCTACGAATAGTACTGAAGTATATTTTGTTTTGCCTAAAATTAAATTATTGTTTTATCAAACTAAGCACCTTTGTATTTGTACCCACGCTAAGTTCAATAAAATAAATACCCGCTGTAAGGTCGCTAATGTCAATGACACCTGTTTGGTAGTTACTCAATTCTTTTACCAAGATTCCTACAAGGGTATGTACTCTTATGGTACCTGGTTCTGTAAGTCCCACAATTTCAAAATGAGTAGTTACCGGGTTTTGTGACAAGGAAACTGTATTCAAGAGTATATGTAAAACCTCTAGTTGAGGACTATTTCTAAATGCATATTGACTTCCGTTATTCTGATACTCTGTAAAGATATTATTTTCATCTAAGTTTTTTTCGGCCGTAGGGTCGTCATACCCCACAAAGTTATAGGCCGTATCCAATCCATTTTCTTCAGTAACACCGTTTAAAAGAAGTCCTGTTTCATCCTTATCGTCTAACGAGTCGCCATCTGAATCGGTGTCTAAAAAATCGGGGATATGATCACTATCTGTATCTACCGGTGTTAAACCTCCTGTATAATTTGTATCAACACCGTCATCGGCTCCATAGATTTTGTCAGGTGCTTTAAAAGCAGTAGTACTTTGTGCTTCTATAACATCTGGTATTCCATCGTTGTCGGAATCCAAATCTATATAGTTGGGTCTTCCATCTAAATCGGTATCAAAAATATCGGGAATACGATCGTTATTCGCGTCTGCATAATTGGTAATACTGCCATCTCCATTAAGGTTGTTAAGATCATCATCTGTGGTATCTCTATAATTTGGAATGCCATCACCGTCTTCATCTCCCCAAATACTATAGGTAACAACTCCACCGTTTTCGTAGAAGGTAACTTCATCGCTGTCTAAAATACCATCGTTGTCCAGGTCTTGGTCTACATACTGGAAATATTGAAAGTTACTATCTTGACTACCCATTAGCATATCCAAATCACCATCACCATCCATGTCTGCAAAATCAAGAACTGTTCCTTCATTATAATCAGACAAAAATCCATAATCCGTTATATTCATGGGGGTATCAAAATTAGGCGTACTAAAATTTCCTGTATTTTTTATATAATAAAAATTAGTGGCTCCGTACATTTTATCTAATATATCGAAATCTCCATCACTATCAAAGTCACAAAAACTTGGATAATGCCCGAGGCTGTTTATCTTTATTAGAGAATAAGCATTTTGTACCTTCCCTGCAAAAGAAGGGCTCGTATCATCTCCTTCATTTTTAAGATAAAAAAAATTACCAGTGCTATCTCCCGATAATAAATCCAAATCTCCGTCACCATCCAAATCTGCAAAAGTGAGGGTAGCATTTCGAATGCCGTTTGTTAGTGGTAGATTAAAAGGATTATTTATTTTCGGACCAAAAGTAGGGTTCTCAACGTCTCCAACATTCTCAAAATAATGGAAACTATCGTTATAGTGATTAACAGCCACTAGATCTAAATCCAAATCACCATCTAAATCTACAAGAGCAACTCTACTGTAATCTAATTCTCCGCCATTTGTTAGACCAAAAGGATTCAAGTGCTGTTCAAAATTGGGATTCGTAGCATTTCCTATATTTTCATAATAATAAACCTTAGAACCGGTACCATAGTTAGCGTCCGTCCCACTAAAAACATCAAAATCACCGTCACCGTCCAAATCTCCAAAAGAAACTGATATGTTCAGATAACCTGATTTCGACAAACCAAATGGATTTACTTCATGTATTTTGTAGGTAGGTATTTGTGCCTGTGCCGTTGCCATACCCAATAAAAATACACCTACTGCAAGGCGGGCTGCTTTGTGCTTTTGAAGCAGTCTCCAGAGATGGAGCAACTGTCTTTTAAGCTTTGCTAAATGCTTTTTCAGCACTTTTTGACGGTGGCTTTTTTCCCCTAAAAGGATCAATCGATCTAATTTTTTTTGATAGGCATGGTGTTTTAACCACAATCTGTTGTATCTAAAAATCTCTGATTTCATTTGTAACGATTTAGGGGTTAAAATTTTATAAATGGGGGAAGTATGCAACTGAATCCCATGCAAACCTACTGTTATATTTTAACATATGCGTGTTTTTTTACAAGTTTTTATTAAAAAAAGGTAAAAGGCTTCTATTAAAGTACCCTTATAAATACAATTCGCCTCGCAATAGCAATCCTTGAATTGATTCTGTTAAAGATCGTATCTCACAAGGAATATTAAAAAAAACGCACTATTTTCGTGCATCACAATCTAAAATTAAAACCAATGTTCAAAAAAGTTATCCTCCTAATTTTCATTGCAATTCATTCTTTGGTACATACTCAAATTAAATTGCCCTCATTTTTTACCGATCATATGGTCCTTCAGCAAGATAAAAATGTAACTATATGGGGCTATGACAAGCCAAAAAGTAAAATTAAAGTGACTGGTAGCTGGGGAGAAGATGCCTCTGTAAAAAGTGAAAAAGACGGCTCTTGGAAAGTTCAATTAAAAACACCTATTGCTGGTGGCTCCTATACTTTAGTTATCGATGGAAGTACCACTGTAACTATCCAAGATGTTATGATTGGAGAAGTTTGGTTGTGTTCTGGGCAATCGAATATGCAAATGACGGTGTACGGTTATGGAAATCAACCTGTAAACGGAAGTCAGGAGGCGATCTTAAACGCAGAAAATTCTAAGATCAGAATGTTTACTGCCAAAAGAGCTTTCCACAATACTCCTCAAAACAACGTGGAAGGAGATTGGCAGTTGGCAGCACCTGCTACCGTAGGGAGTTTTAGCGCAGCGGCTTATTTCTTTGGAAAGAAATTGGAAAGCGTATTGGATGTGCCAATAGGGCTAATTGTTACGTCATGGGGAGGTTCCAGTGCAGAAGCATGGACAGATAAGGAAACATTGGCTCAATTCAACAGTATACAAATACCTGAGGAAGTAAATACAAAGCGACCTAATCAAAGTCCTACTGCCTTGTATAACGGTATGCTACATCCTTTTATCGGCTATGCTATTAAAGGAGCTATTTGGTATCAAGGTGAAGCGAATAGAAATAGGGCTTCTGAATACAATGCTTTGATGGCCGCTCTTATAACTTCCTGGCGCTCACAATGGAACCAAGGGAGTTTTCCTTTTTATTTTACGCAAATTGCGCCATTCAATTATGGCAATGGAACCAATTCGGCATTGCTTAGAGAAGCGCAGTTGCACACCATGCAAACACTGGAAAACACTGGTATGGCGGTTACTTTAGATATTGGAGATGCTAAATACATTCATCCGCGCGAAAAGAAAACCGTTGGCGATAGATTGGCCTATTGGGCCTTAGCTAAGGATTATGGAATTCAAGGCATTGAGTATTCTGGTCCTATTTATAAGGAAATAAAAAGTATCGCTAACGGAAAAATCGAACTGTTATTCGAAAACAGTCCACATGGTATCAATAGTTTTGGCAAGGAGTTGACTGGTTTTGAAATTGCAGGTGAGGACAAAATATTTTACCCTGCAAAGGCTAAAATTGGACGTTCTTTAAATGTCGTAATGGTTTCTTCAGAGCAAGTACCTACACCTGTGGCCGTTCGTTATGCTTTTAAAAACACTTCTGAAGCTACCTTGTTTAGCACTGCTGGACTTCCTGCCAGTTCTTTTAGAACAGATACCTGGGAAGAATAAGTGTGCACCTCTAAATAAATACAATTAAGCGTTTCAGTTCGAAACGCTTTTTTTATTTTTGACCTATGGAAGATTTTATACTAAACTTACCCAAAGCAGAGTTGCATCTGCATATTGAAGGTACGTTAGAACCAACTTTATTATTTGAAATTGCAAAGCGGAATGGTATTGAGATTCCGTTTAAGTCAGTAGAGGAATTACAAGCTGCTTATTCGTTTGACTGCCTCCAAGATTTCTTAGATATTTATTATCAAGGGGCCAATGTTCTCTTAAAAGAGCAGGATTTTTATGATCTAACGCATAGTTATTTGGAAAAGTGTGCAGCACAAAATGTACGTCATACGGAAATCATGTTTGATCCGCAAACTCATACTGAGCGTGGGGTTTCTTTTGAGACGGTTATCACAGGAATTGCAAAGGCACAAAAAGACGCACAAGACAAATTAGGAGTAAGTTCGCTCTTAATCATGAGTTATTTAAGACATTTAAGTGAAGCTTCTGCATTCGAAACGCTTGAACAATCGTTACCCTTTAAGGAACTTATTACAGCAGTTGGTTTAGACTCTTCGGAAAAAGGAAATCCTCCATCTAAATTTCAACGTGTATTTAAGGCTTCTGTATCAGTGGGCTACATTCCTTTGGCACATGCTGGTGAAGAAGGCGATGCGGATTATATTTGGGAAGCGCTAGAACTTCTAAATATCAAACGTATTGACCATGGGAATAATTCCCTTCAAGATTCAAAATTGGTTGCTGAAATCATAAAACGAGACATTGCCCTAACGGTTTGTCCGCTTTCGAATACGGCTTTAAAGGTTGTAGACGACTTGAGAAATCACCCTTTAAAAACGATGATGAACAAGGGCTTAAAAGTAACCGTAAATTCTGATGACCCGGCTTATTTTGGTGGTCAGATAAACAAAAATTTTAGTGCCATTCAAAAAGCCTTAGCACTCACCAAGGAGGATCTTTATGAATTGGCTAAAAACTCTTTTCAATATGCATTGTTATCCCCAGATAGGAAAACTACATTTTTGACCGAACTGGAAGCGTATTACACTAAAAACAAATAGATTATGATTGTTGACAAAATAGAAAACCAGCATTTATATAGCGGGATTCATAAACATTTCAAAAAGGCATTTGATTTTATTTTAGAAAATGATTTGAAAACAATAGCCTTGGGCAAACACCAGATACTGAACGACGATATTTTTGCCATTGTCATGGAGTATTCAACGCAAACTGCCGACCTGTGTAAATCCGAGACGCACAAAAATTATATTGATATTCAATATATGATTCACGGCGAAGAACATGTTGGTTTTACAACTTTACACCAGCAAAAACCAACAACTCCATATAATACAGAAGGAGATTTTATGTTTTACGATTTAGAAAATCTACCTGAGTTTAAACTGAGTAGTTCACATTTTGCAATTTTCTTTCCAGATGACATTCACAAAACAATGATTCAAACTATGGAGGAACCTAATCATTTGAGAAAAGTGGTTATCAAGGTTCGAAAGTAACTATTTGTAAGTTTAGGCACCGTTATAAGTCACGTAGTTACGAGGAGTTTCATAAAGCGTTACGGCAAGTTCTAAATCCCTATTAATTTGAGAACGTAACAGGTTCCATATCACCACAGCTATGTTTTCTGCCGTTGGATTTAAGGTCTTAAATTCTTCGACCTCTTCATTTAGGTTTTTATGATCTAGTTTCTCCTCTATTTCGATTTCAATGAGTTTTCTTAAGATCTTCATATCCATCACAAAACCAGTTTCTGGATTAATTTCACCTGTTACACCAACTATGAGCTCATAATTATGTCCGTGATAATGAGGGTTGCTACATTTCCCAAAAACCTGGGCATTTCTTGCATCACTCCATTCTCCATTATACAAACGGTGTGCAGCGTTAAAATGCGCTTTTCTGTGTACAGTGACTTTCATATCTCTTTTTTGTGTTAATGGCTTTGTTATTGTCTTTTCCTCTTATTGTTTTCGCTCCCAGAATACATTTCCCAACAGGACATATCCTAACAAAAAAAACATGCTAAATTTAGTTAAAAACGGTTTGGTCAAAACTAGTTCTTGGAAATTTTCTGTTTCACTTAAAAAAAACAAGCTTCCAATTCCAACAAACAGCGCAAATATAAAACCTATTAAGAGTTTAAATCCAACTTTTTTCATTTGATAAAGTCATAAAATTTTTCAAAAATAATACGAAACCAAGCCGTATATAGTTCAGGCGCAATTTCCATATCTTTTTTGATCGCTTCAGGCGTCATCCATTTGTAACTCTCTACTTCGTCTCTATTGATTACTGGTGCCTCATTGTAGACTCCCAACATAACATGATCTAATTCGTGTTCTGTCAATCCATTATCAAAAGGCGCTTTGTATATAAATGAAAACACTTCCTTTAATTCGGTAACAAAACCCATTTCCTCTTGCAATCTTCTTTTCCCAGCTTCTAAATTTGTTTCACCATCTCTTTGATGACTGCAACAGGTATTTGCCCATAATAAGGGCGAATGGTATTTATCTGCTGCCCTTTGCTGCAACATTAACTCTCCTTTGTCATTTTGTACGAACACTGAAAAAGCTCTATGCAATACTGCTTTTTCATGTGCCTCCATTTTAGGCATTAAGCCTATCTGCAGATCATTTTCATCTACTAATATTACTTGTTCTTCCATCAAAATTATTGTGCCTAATGGTTATTGTTTTACCGTAATTTAATATACTGTATTCCTTTATTTTGCTATCAGTCTAAATCCTTCACCGTGTATATTGATAATTTCAACCTCGGAATCTTCTTTCAAGTATTTTCTCAATTTGGCAATATATACATCCATACTTCTTGAGGTAAAGTAATTGTCATCTCTCCAAATTTTAATCAATGCCAATTCACGTGGCATCAAATCATTTTTGTAGGTTGCCAACATTTTCAATAGCTTGTTTTCTTTTGGTGATAATTTTATAGGTTCTTGTTTATCGAAAGAAAGCTGTCTTAATTTTGAATTTAGGAAAAAGCGCCCAATTTGGAATTCAAATTGTTCCTCTATTGCGTCCATTGCACTTGATTTACGTTGCAATATTGCGTTGATTTTATATAGTAAAACTTCAGAATCAAAAGGTTTGTTAAGGTAGTCATCTGCTCCTACTTTATAGCCTTTTAAGATGTCTTCTTTCATCGATTTTGCTGTCAGAAAAATAATTGGTATTTCTTTGTTTGTTTTCCGAATGTCTTCTGCCAGTGAAAATCCATCTTTCCTTGGCATCATTACGTCCAAAATACAAATATCAAAATCGTTATTCTTAAATTCGATAAGTCCTTCCAAGCCGTCTTTGGCATGGGTTACATCAAATTTACTCAAGGTCAAATAATCCTTCAAAACAATTCCAAAATTAGGATCGTCTTCAACTAATAAAATTTTCTTATTGCTCATCTCTCTTTATTTCAAACGTTTATGATACTAATGGTAAACTTATGGTAAATATACTACCTTTTCCCTTTTCACTTTCAACAAAAATCGTACCCTGATGATTTTCTACGATTTCTTTAACATAGGCCAAACCTAATCCATGACCTTTTACATCGTGTACATTTCCTTTTTGTTCTCGATAAAATTTATCGAAAGCGTGCTTTTGAGCAGATTTGCTCATACCTATTCCTTGGTCTTTGATACTAATGGTTAAAAATTTCACTGAATTTTGCACCACAATATCAATCTTTGGTGAAGTAATACAATATTTAATGGCGTTTTCTAACACATTGACAAAGACATTGACTAAATGAAACTCGTTTCCAAGTCCTTCAGAATTTATATGCTCGTCATGAATTTCAATGATACCTGATTTTGATTGCAATAATAATGTGACATGAGACACTGCATCTTCCAATATTTCAAAATAGTCAACAGATGATTTTACAATATCTAGTTGTTTCTTTTGAAGACTTGAAATACGCAAGACATTCTCAACTTGTGTATGCATTCTTTTATTTTCTTCTTTGATCATGGCCACATATTTCATAACCCTTTCTTTATCATCAATTACAACCGGGTTTTTAATTGCGTCTAAGGCTAGATTTATGGTTGCAATGGGCGTTTTAAACTCGTGCGTCATATTGTTGATGAAATCCGTTTTAATAGAAGAAATTTTCTTCTGTTTTACAAGCTGATATAAGGAACTTGCAAAGGCCAGCATGATAATAATCGTAAAAAAGACAGACAACAGAAGCATCAATCCAATATCTGTATATATATAATTATCTTTTTCTGGAAAGATTACATGCAATTGATAATCTTTTGAGTTCCTTACTTTTGTAAATAAAGGTGTGGTATAGGTTTCTTTTTTTTGATCTTTATAATAGTTCGATTTTACTTTTGTAATGACGTCATCTTCATATATACAGTATTTAAACCCAATTTCTATGCCTCGTTCTTTCAGTTGATTCATCAGCACCTCCTCTATATCTTCCGTAGATACACGCTCATATATAGGTTTATTTATGTTGTGATAGGTATCCTCTAAAGTCAATTTTTCTATTTCAGAAAGGTTGTTGTAGAAGGTGAATTTTTCTACTGGGTTTATCTTTGACAATTCATTATTATTCGTCATTTTCTTTACCTTGTACACATCGTTTTTACTAGAAACGGATGCAAAAAGTATCGAATCATTTTTGTAGAAATCATTTAGTCCTTTGTAGGTTGTATTTTCATACACCCCACTAGAGGAAAACCGAAAGGTTTCATTTGTAGAGGTATTGATTTGTTCATAGACGAATTTCGCAAATTCAGATTGTGACTGTTTCACAAATTTTTTGGTTTTAAAGAAGTCCATAAATTGAACCGTAAAGTCTACCAAATCATTTTTATAAAGAATTTCATTAGATTTTGCCAAAGCAAAAGAAACATCATTCGAGAATTGTTTTTCCCGGATATCTATGGCATTACCAATCCAAAACACTTGTACTGTAATAATACCTACAAGAGAAATACTCATTAGAAAGATAATGAGTGCAAACATTTTTTTTCCCATAACTCAAAAATACTAGATTCCTTTCTGCGATACCAATTTTAACTAAGGCATTTTACGATACTATTTGTTTTTAACGATTCATTAAGATTTCCTACCTCAATAAGTATATGGAATACTGTTATGAAGCCGAAAATTGCTTGTGCAATTCATATACGCTCAATTCTGTCTCTTCTATGACCACGTTTTCTATGACAACACTTGCTTTTTCTTTGGATGCTTCGTCAGAAAGTTGGTTTTTTATACGCGCCTCAATTTGCGCTGTTGTCATTTGACTTCTATTTTTTACTCTGTCTATCCGTACCTCTTTAGGAGCGGTTACCAACACAATACAATCCCAAAAATCTGTCGAACTACTTTCCAATAACAAAGCACTTTCGTACACAATATAATCGGTATCCTGTTGCTCGCAAAATTCGAGAAAATCAGCACGTACAGCAGGGTGTACTATCGCGTTCAAGTCTTTTAGTTTGTCAGGATTATTGAAAACTTCTTGAGCAATATATTCTCTATTTAATTGACCATTATGATAAGCGGACTTGCCAATTAACTTCTTGATTTTGTCGACAACCAAAAGGTTTTCAGTCATAATTCTCTTTGCTTCCTGGTCGGCAATATAGACCGCCGCCCCCAATGCTTCAAACATTTTTAGCACGGTTGTTTTACCCGCGCCAATACCTCCTGTAAGTCCTATTTTTTTCATTTTTGGATGAGATATTCAACATGATTAGGAACTAGCTTTACAGACGATACCACCTCAGGTTTTTCAACCAATTTTGGAACGAGAAAGCGAACATTTTCTTTTTGTGATGTTGCAAAGTCGCAGACAACTTTAAAGTCTTCTGCCGATATTTTTTTATAATTACGAACACCTACCTGAAATACAACTTGTATTTTCTTAGGGTATGTAGTTATTTGTAAACCATCAGGCAGACCAGAAATGGAGAACGGTACAGAAAAACTATCTTCCGTAAATTTATCTACTTCTCCTGAGATACGAACTTGTTTCTGTGCAAATTTAATTTTATCAAAACCCGTTGGCAACAGCAATGATACTTCTTCATCAATTGCTTCATAAACATCATTTCTAGAAAAACGTTCTGTTGCAATTGACGTTAGTTTGTCTACCTGAGTTTCGGGCCCAGAAATTTGAATAGAATCAGGTTCCATCTTATAAGTTCCTTCAATATTATATCCAGATTTATAATTTATATCTATGTCCAACACAATCGGGATTTTTTTAATTTTATTAAACCCCAGTTCAAAAAACAAACTATCGTGTGTAGCGCCAATCAAACCAATGTTTTTTCCTAATTGCTTTTGAATCTCTTTTTGCTTCTGCCTTGTCAGTAAGTAATATCTATACGTATCTTTACGGGTTACATTTTTTAAATCGAGTTGAATGGATTTGGTAAACAAGTTTTCCTTTAACAATTGAAACCCCGACGCACTTATACTAAGTTCAATGCTTTCTTCAGGGTGGTTTTGAAAAAGTTTTGAAGCTGGTAAATTCGTATAGGTTAGTCTGTAATTTACAGTACTTACATAATTCTTAGATAAATTGGTCATGAGCCAAAACAAAAATGAAATCCCTAAAAAAAAGAACAATACATGTTGTTTTTTAGCTGTTTTTACTTTGGATGTATTCTTTGGAAGAAAACCTTTCATTTTTTCTACAATTTAAAACATTTAAATATACAAAAAGCACATTGGCAAATCCAATTATTAAGGATTGAATTGCTCGTTTTTGATTTCTTAGTTATAATCAATGACTTTAGCAGGCCCTATTTACGGTTAGCGCTCTACTATTCGACAAAAAAAACTGCCTAAAAAAAATTAGACAGTCCTAAAGTCATTTTAAAAAAGACTAGCTTTTTGCGGCTGCAATTTTATTGCTAAGCTCCATAGACAAGGCTGTTTTTTCAAATTTAATTTTACCTGCGCCTGTTTCGATGACAACTGTTGTGTCACTAATTTCTACAATTTTACCATGGATACCACTTGTAGTTACCACTTTAGATCCTTTTCCAATATCGTTTTGAAATTTCTTTTCATTTTTTTGTTTCTTTATTTGCGGACGAATCATAAATAGATATAATACGACAAACATCAATGCAAATGGCATTAAGCTTTTTATATCAAATCCTGCGGCTTGTAAAGGGAGTAATAAGTTCATTTGTTTTTAGTATTTAGAATTGATTATTTTTTTTCTTTTGGGGTTACAAATCCAGTGATTTTAACAAATTCTCTACCCTTAGCGGTATTTGTTGTCAGTGTAATGGCTTTGCTTTGTTTGTTCTTTTTTCCTCTCGAATTGAATTTCACATCAATCTTACCAGAGGCTCCTGCTTTAATTGGATTTTTTGGCCATGTTGGCACGGTACAACCACAAGATGCCTTTGCATCAGAAATGATCAAATCTGATTTTCCTGTGTTTGTAATTACAAAAGAAGTTTCTACAACATCTCCTTCCAATATGGTACCAAAATCGTATACCTCAGTGTCGAATGTAGCCACTGGAAGTGATTCTGATTTCAAATCACGCTCCTTTGCTATTTCAACATTGTTCTGTTTCACTTTTGAGGCCGCACTTTTTTTACAAGAAATACAGGCTACAGCCACTACGAAAAAGTATATAAATAATTTATGCATAAGATTTAATTTTGAAGTAAATGTATTAAAATAATGACAACTGTTCTAAAGAAGTTTCATAAAAGTATTACAACCTTCCTCTTCCTACTTTTTGAATTCTATCATTCTTTTCAAAGTCTTTACACACCTTATCCAAAACTCCATTTATAAAAAAGCTACTTTTTGTACTTGAATAATCTTTAGCAATTTCAATGTATTCATTTATGGTTGCTTTGGTTGGAATGGAAGCAAAATGCAAAAATTCACAGATCCCCATTTTAATGATAATCATATCTAAATCGGCTATTCTATCCGATTCCCAATTCGGTGTTTTATTCGCAATTTCTTTTTCGAATTTCGTATGATTTAAAGCTACTTTTCTAAATAAATCCATTACAAATACTTTGTCATCATCATCTTTATAAAGTCGATTTATAACAAAAGGTTTGTTCTTTTTTAGCGTTTGAATAGTTCTAAGCACCCAGGTGTTTACAAAAGGAATGTCATCTACCCAGCTAATATTTAAATCTTCAAAATAATCTGCTAACTTCTCATTGGGTGCAATAAACTCCGTAAATAAGTCCATAGCGAAGGTTACATCTTCTTTAAAACTTCCTGAAGTAGTTTCCATGTACTTTGCATACAAACTGCTTTGAACTAACTGTTCATATATCGTTCGTATGTATTTTTCTTCTATATGCCAATTGTCGATTCCATGCTCTTCTTTATAGGTATTAAAAGACACACTTTGTTCTATGGCAGCAAACACTTTATTGTCGATAAATTTTGTGTTTGGTTTTAAATTTTCTTCGGTTGCAAAATGCTTTTTCTTAGAAATTTCAATGGTTTCTTCGGCAATGTTTTTTAATTGCGGTAAAACATCCAACATAAGTATGTACAAGTCATACATTTTGTCAATACTGTTTTTTAAAAAATTTTCTTCCTTTACAAGATTGTCACTTTTTGAAGTCAGTAAGGCATAAACTGATTGCATTACTTTTACACGAATATGTCTTCTATTGATCATTTTTAAAGAACTTAATTGATTGGTATTTGTTTGTATGCAAAAGTACTACTATTTTTTTATTGTAGTAAGCATAATTCTAAGCTTTTTTATGGATAAAACTACAAGCACAAAGTGAATATTCATAATTAACCTGTATCTTGCGAAGCAAATCCAATTCACATTCATTGGTCTTAAATGAAAGCATTAAAATACTTAAATAAATACTTTTACAAATACCGCTACCGCCTAATTGCCGGAATTGTTATTTCTATACTTTCGCGCTATTTGGCTGTAAAAGTTCCCGAAATCGTAAAAAACTCAATCAATATTGCCGACGATTACAGGATAGGGCTTGTTACAGACATTGCTTATGTAAAAGATGAACTTATTTTGAACATTGGATTGATTATAGGTTTGGCAATACTGTCGGGCTTTTTTACATTTTTAATGCGACAAACCATAATTGTAACGTCACGTTTGATTGAATTCGATTTAAAAAACGAAATCTTTTACCAATACGAGCAATTGTCTGTAAATTTTTACAAAAAAAACCGAACGGGCGATTTGATGAATCGCATTAGTGAAGATGTTGGAAAAGTAAGAATGTATGTCGGTCCGGCTGTCATGTATACCATTAATATGTTGGTTTTGTTTAGTGTTGCTATTTATAAAATGGTGCAAATTGATATAAAACTAACCTTATACACACTGATTCCATTTCCGCTATTGTCAATTTCCATTTTTGTTTTAAGTAAAATCATTCATAAGCGAAGTACCATCGTACAAGAATACCTTTCTAAACTCACCACTTTTGGACAAGAGGTTTTTTCGGGTATCAATGTAATTAAGTCGTATACAATTGAAATGCAAACTGCCGAAGATTTCGATGGTTTAGCGAATGAAAGCAAAGAGAAAAACATCAATTTATTCAAGGCTCAAGCTTTATTTTTCCCTTTGATGGTATTGCTTATTGGTATGAGTAATTTGATTGTTATTTATGTTGGTGGAATGCAATACATCAACGGTTTGATTTCTATAGGAACCATCGCCGAGTTTATGATGTATGTAAATATGCTTACTTGGCCTGTAGCCATTGTGGGTTGGGTTACTTCTACCATTCAACAAGCGGAAGCATCGCAAAAACGAATCAATGAGTTTTTAGAATACACTCCTGAAATTATTAGTGGCGATTTGGCGCCTAATGAAAATATTGGAGATATCGTATTGAACCATGTAAGTCTTCGCTATGACGACACAAATATTGAAGCCTTAAAGAACATCAATTTACATATTGAAAAAGGGCAAACCGTTGCAATATTGGGTAAAACAGGTAGTGGTAAATCCTCACTATTAAATTTAATCGCAAGAATCTACGACCCCACTGCGGGTGCTATTTCTATAGATAACACGCCGCTTAAAGAGCTAGACATTTACGCACTTCGAAAAAAGATTGGATTTGTATCTCAAGATCCATTTTTATTTTCAGACAGCATTGCCAATAATATTAGTTTTGGCATAGAAGGCGCTCGTCAAGAACAGATAGAATTGGCAGCAAAAAACGCAGCCATTCATGAGAACATTAACAGTTTTAAAGAAAAATATGGTACGGTTTTAGGAGAGCGAGGAATTACGGTTTCAGGTGGACAAAAACAGCGTATTTCCATAGCGCGCGCAATTATCAAAGATCCTGAAATTTTACTATTAGACGATTGCTTATCTGCCATCGATACAGAAACCGAAGCCATCATTCTCAACAATTTAAAACGAATCTCTACCAATAAGACTACGATAATTGTGAGTCACAGAATATCTTCAGCGAAACATGCTGATAAAATCATTGTGTTAGATCAAGGACAGATTGTAGCAAACGGGACACACCAAAGTTTAATTAAAGAGACTGGCTATTATAGCGAATTATTCCAACAACAACTTTTAGAAAAAGAATAAAAATTAACATGGTTAAATAAAATATTTTTTTAGATTTGTAAACAAAGTAAATCTAACCCTAACATTTAGTATTAAAAGAGCATGAAAGAACATATTGAACAAGAAGAAATTTTTTCGCAAATATTAAGAGCTGGTAGACGTACCTATTTTTTTGATGTACGTTCAACCAAAGCTGGAGATTATTACCTTACTGTAACTGAGAGTAAAAAGTTTACACATGACGATGGTTCTTTTCACTACCAGAAACACAAAATATACATTTACAAGGAAGACTTTAACGAATTCAACGAAATGCTTCAGGCAGCAACTGAGTTCATTTTAAATGAAAAGGGTACTGAGGTGATTAGCCAACGTCACCAAAAAGACTATAAAAAGAATGAAACGGAGTCAGAAGATTTGGCTACTGCCACCTCTGAAACTTCAGATTTTACAGATGTAAGTTTTGAAGATATTTAAAATCGAATACACCTAAAAAAAACCTGCATTGTTATTCCAATGCAGGTTTTTTTATGTCGTAGATTCTCCATGTTTCTCAAATCCTAGAAAGACGATATCTATTTAAATGAAATCGCCCATTAATGCTTGACAAAATATTTATTTTCAATAATCAGATATAACCTATAAAAGGAAAGACCTATCAGCGCCCCTATTGAAGCACCTACGGTAACATCTATTGGAAAGTGAACTCCTAAGTACAGTCTACTATAGGTAAACAACAATGGAAACAATACAAAGAAATAGATATACTTAGTGTAAGGTCTTAGCAACTTAATAAAAAACACAGTCACAGCCGTTGATGTAGTTGCATGACCCGATGTAAAGCTAAAGTTTTGTGGACGAATGCTAGTTCGCAAAAAGTCAATAAGTTCGGGGTCATTATTGGGTCGCAACCGTTCAAAAATGCGTCGAATCATATTTGTGAACTGATCAGAAAACGTAACTAATACGGCGATAAAAACTAATAAAAACACGCCTCTCTTCCATCCTAGATAACGAAACATAACAAGCAACAAGAATATAAATAACGGAGCCCAGTTAAAGTGTCGTGTGATAAACAACCAAAAAGGATCCCACTGAGCTGTACCTAGATTGTTTAGATATAGCAATAGCTGTTTATCGAGTTCAATAATTCTTTCAAACATTATTAATTAATTTTAACGAGTTTAACATCAAAAATCAAATTCGATTTTGCAGGTATTGGACCGTAACCTGCTGCCCCATACGCCAAGGTATATGGTATAAACAAACGAGCTTTTCCTCCTTCGTTTAACAACATCACACCTTCTGTCCACCCCTCAATAACACGGTCTATTCCGATAGTAAATTCAAAGGGTGCATTTCTTTTAGAGGAGCTATCAAATATTTTTCCGTCTACAAAATACCCCGTGTAATCTACTTTTAGTTTGTCTCCTTTTTGAACTTTTGCTCCTTTTCCTTTTTCAAGGTGAATTATTTTCAAACCCGAGCTTAAAGTAATTGCCTTTACCTCTTCCATTTGTATAGAAAACTGAATACTATCCTTCATTCGCTGTTCCTTTTCCAGCTTTTTAAATGTTATCTGAGCCAACCTAGCATCCTCTATGGCTTGTGCTGGATCAAAGTTTTTGGCTGCGCGCCCAATCCTTTCTATTTCTATACTGTTGATTACATCTCCTTGTGTAATTGAATCAACAACCGACAAACCCTCAATCACTTGTCCAAAAACAGTGTGTTTTCCATCCAACCAAGGCGTTGCTTTATGTGTTATAAAAAATTGACTCCCGTTGGTATTTGGTCCCGAGTTTGCCATGGAAAGAATGCCTTTACCATTGTGTTTGTACAACAATTCTCCAATACTATCGGTAGGAAATTCGTCTTCAAAAGTAAAACCAGGGGTTCCTGAACCATTTCTTTTGATATCTCCTCCTTGGATCATAAAATCTGGTATCACCCTATGAAAAGGCAATCCTTCATAGAATTTTTTACCCTGTAATGAATCTGTAACTCCCTTATTTGTTCCTTCTGCTAAGGAAATAAAATTTGCAACAGTAATAGGGGTTTCATTATAATGCAAGACAATCCTCATAGTCCCTTTGTCGGTTGCAATATTGGCAAAAACACCATTGTCTTTATCGGATTTCTTACAAGCAAGCACTACTAGCAATAGTGCCATACATACAAATTTACTCTTTTTCATACTCTAATTTCAAAATTAAATTTAATGGTTTGTTTATTATAAAAAGTGGTTAAAACAAAAATAGCAATTCTTAAAGACTTTCTCTAAGAATTGCTATTATAAAATAGAAATTGAAGCTTCTATCAATAGATTTCAATCAATTCAATTTCAAATATTAAAGGTGTATAACCAGGTATTCCTGAAGTTCCATTAACTCCGTATGCCAAATCATACGGAATGTACAATTTGTATTTGGCACCTGTGTTCATCAATTGCAATCCTTCCGAAAATCCTTGAATCACGCAATCTACATTTAAATCGCTTGGGGTTCCTCTATCCACAGAGCTATCGAAAACATCTCCATTCAAAAATGTTCCGTGATAGTGTACACTTACATCACTATCTTCGCCTGCATTCTCGCCAGTTCCTTGTTCAATAATTTCATATTGCAAACCACTTTCGGTGACAGTAACAGCTTCTTTTTTAGCGTTGTCAAGAAAGAAGTTTTCTAGCAATTCTAATTCCACTACCAATGCAGTAAATGGCACAATTTCACCATACTGAAATTCTCCATATGCCAACTGATAAGGAACATAAAATTTATAAGCACTTCCAACATTCATCAAAGAAAGTCCTTCTCTAATATAATATTCATTGAAACCATTTAATCTGGAATACGGAATATCTTCTGATTCGGTTGTTTCATTCGAAAAATATTCAACGCCTTCTATGCTACTAACGGTATATCGAAAGCGAACAATATCGAATTCGGAAGTGTTCTCCCCTTCTCCTGGCGTCAACGCTTCGTATTGCAAGCCAGAATCCGTCGTTACAATTCCATCTTTCTTTCCATTTTCTTCTAAAAAAGCAATACCCTCATCTCTATTTTCATAATATTGTTCAAGACCTGGTTCGTCTTTCATACATGATGGGAGGATACATAAAATAGAAATAGAAAGTATTACTTTTCTAAGAAACATACTCTTATTTGTTTACTTTGATCAATTCTACTTCAAAAACCAAAGGCATAAAAGGTTTAATCACACCACCTCTTGGGTTTGCGCCGTACGCTAATTCTTGAGGAATAAAGAATTTAAATTTCGCACCTTCACCCATCAATTGCAGTCCTTCAGTCCATCCTTTAATTACTTGATTCAATCCAAAAGAAGCTGGTTCACCTCTGTCTACAGAGCTATCGAACACAGTTCCTTCTGGAGTAGTTCCATGGTAATGTACAGTTACGTTGTCTGTTGCCGCAGGCTTGGTGTCATTTCCTTCTTTCAATACAATATATTGCAAACCACTTTCGGTAACAACTACACCTTCATTGGCTTTGTTTTCTTCTAAAAATTTGATTCCTGCTTCTTTTTGCGGACCATGCTCTTTCAAAGCTTGCTCTTCAGCTTGTTTACGTTGTCTTTCCATGAAGAAATTACGTAAGATACCATCTAAATCTTTCAATTCTAACAATACATTTAAAGAATCGCTCAATTCGCTATATCCTTGTACAAACAAATCGTCGTTGATTTCTTCAAAGTTAGGTTTCATTTTGTTGGCCATATCCAATCCTAAAGCATAACTTACAGAATCTGCTTCGCTCAACAATGAACTTGTGGTGTTACTATTCACTTTTACTTCTGAAGCTACACCAGTAGTGTCTGCAGCTTGCGCCATCGCTTCTTGTTGCTTCTTCTGGAAAAAAGTTCTTAGAATACCATCAATGTCTTTGGCTTGAATTTTCACATTCGCAGAATCACCTGAAGCCTCATATCCGTCGATAAAAGCAGTGTTATTAGCATCTGAAAAGTTCAACTTAATTTTATTCGCCATATCCAATCCTAGCGCGTAACTTACAGAATCAATTTCTGTGTTTAATTTATCCTGTCTTTTTTGATTGTCACATGCAGTAAAAGTTACCATTGCAGCAAGCAATCCAAAATTTGCAATACTTTTGATTTTCATTTTAATAGTTTTAATTGTTATTTGTTAATTTTTAATAATTTAATTGTACATATGATCGGTTCATTAATCCCGATTATTTGATTTGAATCTCCATTAACGCGATAAGCTACGAATGACGAAAACACAAATTTCGCTTCTTCTCCTTCTCTCATCAATTTTATTCCTTCTTTTATTCCTTTCACTATATGCTGCTTATCCACAACATAGCTCTGAACTCCTAAAGCCTCCCTTCCATACAACACCGTGCCATCCAAAGCAAGTATTTCTTGCTCGTAGCTCACAATATCTCCTTTTATTGGTTGGGGGGAAGTACTCGATTTAGCCAATTTTGTATACCAAAAACCTTTATTGGAATTGATATAGGTATGGCTGCTATCTAATTTCATATATGCTTGCATCTTTTGTTGTTCTAATGCAAACATTTTTTTATTTAACGCAACTGTTTTTTCTAATTCTGAACGCTTCGCCCTTTCAACAGGTTTTCTTGCGGTTGATGTCTCACAGGAAACCAGAAAAACCAAAACTGCAATTAAAACACAGCTAGTTTTCATACGACTCAGCTATTTCTCTTTTATATTCTGGCAGTAAACTTACAAAATTTTCCACAGTATTTAACAAAGAATTTTCAGACCGACCACCAGCTGCATTGTTGTGTCCTCCTCCATTAAAATGATTTCTCGAAAATTCATTTACAGAAAAACCACCTTTTGAACGAAAGGATATCTTAATAATCTTCTGTTCAACATCTTCTATAAATATGGCTGCAAAATAGATACCTTGTATCGATAAACCGTAATTAACCAAACCTTCGGTATCTCCTTTTTGATAGTTATTAGCATCCAATTCTTTTTGAGATAAGGTAATATAGGCCGTGTTGTATTCTGTTAAAACTTTTAAATTGGTCAACGCTGTACCTAACAATTGTAATCTACTTAGTTTATTCGTATTAAAAACACTGTCGTGTATTCTCGAATTCTCTGCGCCCTTATCAATCAAATCTGCAATTACAGTATGTGTTGTACTCGTTGTATTGTCAAAACGAAAAGAACCTGTATCCGTCATAATTCCGGTATATAAACACGTGGCAATCTCAGCATCAATCAAAGAAAGATCGCCCATCATGTCTATAAAATGGTACACCATCTGACAGGTTGAACATATACTTGTATCTGAATAGGTGTATTTGGCAATCGCATCTGGCTGTTGATGATGATCTATCATCAGGTAGGTTCCTTTATAAACCTCTAGCGCCTTTTGCATATCGTCACCCACCCTGTGAAAAGCGTTAAAATCCAACAAAAAAACAAACTCCGAACTCTCTAATGAGCGTTTTGCTTGTTTATTTTGTTTGTCATATCTGTAAATAGTGCCTATACCAGGCATCCAATTCAAGAATTCAGGCAAATCATTCGGTAAAACAGTTTGCGCACTATGCCCTTTTTTTATCAAATAATGTTGCAAAGCAAGTGTCGAACCTACGGCATCTCCATCGGGGTTCTTATGAGACACTAATACAAACTTTTGAGGTGAAGAAAGTAATTTTCTTACTTCTATTATTTCTTGTTTATTCATACCCGGCGAAGATACAATTTAATACACAGGATTTGAACTTTCATTTTTGTAAAAAAAAGTTAAAAAACCGCTAAAAACGTCAGGCTGTTTATGGTACTTTCTAAAGTCTTTACGAAATCGATTGATTTCTACACTTTGGGGTATTTTATATGTAGAAAAAAAGTATATTTGCGGCAGTTAAAAACAGAGAAACAAACCCATGAAAACAAACAGAACATTTACAATGTTAAAACCTGATTCGGTTGAAAAAGGAAACATTGGTGCTATTTTAGAAAAAATCAATGCTTCAGGCTTTAGAATCGTAGCATTAAAATTAACGCATATGACACGAAGAGATGCAGAAGCTTTCTACGCTATTCATAATGAAAGACCTTTCTTTGGTGAATTGGTTACATTCATGACTAGAGGACCTATTGTTGCTGCAATCTTAGAAAAAGAAAATGCGGTAGAAGACTTTAGATCTCTTATTGGAGCTACCAACCCTGCTGAAGCAGCAGAAGGTACCATCCGTAAATTATACGCTAGTTCTATGGGTGAAAACGCTGTTCATGGATCCGATTCAGATGAAAATGCTGCCATAGAAAGTGCTTTCCATTTTTCTGAAAGAGAACAATTCTAAAAGAACAACCACAGAAATTAACTAACGCTACTTGAAAGGCTGATTGTTTTACAATCAGCCTTTTTTACATATATTTACTTTTATCTAGGATATTCTTAAACTCGTCATTCTTTTTTATGAAAAAGTATTTTGTATGCTTCGCTATTTTTTCTTGCGTTTCCGTAAGTGCTCAAGTCGACACAATTTTCACCAAGCAAGACTCCATTCGAGGTAGTATTACAAAGGAAAGAAGTTGGTGGAACTTGATGAAATACGATTTAAAGATTGAGGTAGTTCCATCCATGCAATTTATAAAGGGCACAAATACCATTTCGTACCAAGTACTCACTAGTGAAAATCGTATGCAGATCGATTTACAACCACCTATGCAACTTTTAACTGCCCACCAGGACAACAAAGCGCTAAAGTTTAAAAGAAATGGAAATGCTTATTCTGTTTTTTTAGAAAAAACCCAAAGACCAGGCGCTTTAGAAAGCATCACGCTCAGCTATGAAGGACATCCAAAAGTTGCAATAAAAGCCCCCTGGGATGGTGGATTTACATGGACTAAAGACAAAGAAGGATTCGACTTTATTGCTACTTCTTGTCAGGGAGAAGGTGCCAGCTTATGGTGGCCTTGCAAAGACCATATGTACGACGAACCCGAAAATGGAATTGAAATGCATTACACGGTTCCTAAACATCTTACAGCAGTTGGAAATGGACAATTGGTATCTGTACAAGAAAACAATTCAACAAATTCAAAAACCTATCATTGGAAGGTCATAAACCCCATCAACAATTACAGCGTGAGTCTGTCTTTAGGGAATTTTGTCAGTTTTAATGAAATCTTTGAAGGTATGTCGGGTCCGCTTACTTGTTCGTATTATGTTTTGAATTACAACCTTTCTAAAGCAAAAAAACAATTTAAAGAGGTAGCAAGAACTCTCGAAGCCTTAGAGCATTGGTTTGGTCCCTACCCGTTTTACGAAGATGGTTACAAACTTGTTGAAACTCCTTTTTTAGGCATGGAACATCAAAGTTCCGTAAGCTATGGAAATGGATTTCAAAATGGCTATAATGGTTATGATTTAAGCGGCACAGGATGGGGACTTAAATTCGATTTTATTATCGTACATGAAACAGGACATGAATGGTTTGGAAATAATATTACGAATAAAGACATTGCCGACATGTGGATACACGAAAGTTTTACAAATTATTCTGAAAGCTTATTTTTAGAATACCATTTTGGTCGTGAAGCAGGCAACGCATATGCTATTGGACTCAGGAAAAACATTCAAAATGACATTCCTGTTATTGGGTATTATAATGTAAATAACGAAGGCTCAGGTGACATGTATTACAAAGGTGCAAATATGTTACATACGATTCGACAAATTATTGCTAATGATTTGGAATGGCGAAAATTATTAAGAGGTTTAAATAGCACTTTTTATCACAAAGTTGTGACCTCCGAAGAAATCCAATCGTATATGCAAACATATTCAAATACAGACTTAGGTCCTATTTTTTATCAGTACTTACATACCACAGACATTCCAGTCTTCACCTATAAAATTGAGAACAATGCACTTTTGTACCGATGGGAAAAATGTATAGATACTTTCAACATGCCCATCGATGTTTATATCAATGGAAATAAAAGTAGAATAACTCCCTCCATTGAATGGAATGCCTTAGACTATAAAACCAAAATTGACTCCATTACAATTGACAACAACTTCTATGTAAACGTGCAGGAAAAGTCAAATTAACGCGGTGTCTATTGGTATTTCTTTGCCAAAGTAACGGCCTCTGGTAAAAACGCCTTTAAATTAGATATCCTAGTTGCATTTGAAGGGTGTGTGCTTAAAAATTCTGGTGTAGTTGTTTTAGAAAGTTCAGACATTCGCTCCCAGACGCCAACGGCTTCCTCAGGCGCATATCCCGCCATAATCATAAAGACCATACCTAATTTATCTGCTTCATTCTCATGGGTTCGACTAAATTTTAACATGCCCAATTGCGAACCCACACCATAGGCCAAATTCCACAACATTTGTTGCTCTTCTTCTTCATTGGCAGTTCCAGCAGCTACAGCAGCAGCTCCCATTTGCTGAATTTGGGCAGATGACATTCGCTCTTGTCCGTGTTTGGCAAAAGCATGCGCTATTTCATGTCCCATAATGGCTGCAATACCATCTGAATTCTTCGCTACTGGAAGAATACCTGTATAGAAAACGACCTTTCCTCCTGGCATACACCAAGCATTCATGGTTTCATCTTCAATTAAATTAAATTCCCATTGATAACTATCGGCTTCCTTGCCCATATTATTGGCCCTCATAAATTTTGTGACCGCTATTGAAATAGCCTTCCCTATTTCTTGAATTTCTTTTGTTTTCTCAACATCTTTAGAAACCTTGTTTTCTTCTAAAAAGGATTGGTATTGTGCAAAACTCGTAGGCAATACTTCTGCATCACTGACAAAATTCAGACGCTTTCTTCCCGTAATTGGAACTGTACTGCAACTCGTTAAAAATAAAGCGACCAGAAAAAATGCGATTAACTTATTCATAAAATATATGTTTAGGTATACAAATATAGAGGGAGGAAACGGATTGCCAAAATGTTCTTCATTTTTTTTATCAACGAAGTTTTATCTATTGCTATGTAAGAACACTATAACAACTGCGTCTATAAAAAAACTAAAATCACTCTCAAATATGAAAAATGTACAACTTGCTTTCTTCGTTCTATGCTTTAGTTCAATAATGTTCGGACAAACGCCAAAAAAAATCACAAAAACGGACCTTGAATGGCAACAGTCTTTGAGTGAAATGGAGTATTTTGTATTACGTCAAAAAGGAACGGAACGGGCTTTTACGGGACTTTATGATAAGCACTATAAAACTGGAACGTATGCATGTGCCGGCTGTGACACGGCACTTTTTGACAGCGCTACTAAATTCAATTCCTACAGTGGCTGGCCTTCTTTCGATGCGTATATTCAGCAAAATGTTTTAGAAATTCAGGACAACAGTCATGGCATGCAACGCGTTGAAGTACTATGTGCTGTTTGCGACAGTCATCTTGGACACGTATTTAATGATGGACCAAAAGAGACGACAGGAAAACGCTATTGTATAAATTCAGCGGCCTTGCAATTCCATGAAAAGAAATAAATATTACATTATTATTGCCTATTTTTAATGCCAAATAAATATGAATCATGAAAGAAAAAAAACAACGTTCTGAAGCAGAATGGAAATCACAACTCACAGAGAATGAATACCATATATTAAGAGAAAAAGGAACAGAAAGACCACATACAGGGAAATTCAATTTGCATTTTGAAGCCGGTACCTATGTTTGTAAAGGCTGTGGGGCACAACTTTTTCATTCCGACTCTAAATTTGATGCACATTGCGGATGGCCATCATTTGACCACGCAATTGAAGGCACCATTAGCTATCATAAAGACACTTCTTTAGCACGCATCCGAACAGAAATAGTATGTGCTAGCTGTGATGGACACCTAGGCCACGTTTTTGAAGATGGACCTACAGATACAGGCTTACGATATTGCGTAAATTCTGCGTCAATTGATTTTGAGGAATGATACACTTAGAGATAATTTCTCTTCAAATTCAACTTTCTATCCCACACAAATAAATATTGCAATTCGGGCTTTGAATACGCATAGGATTCTATTATCTTTGTGCCTTCAAAAAACCTAAGAATAGCATATGTTTCAAAATTTAAGTGATAAGTTAGACAAGGCGTTTCATGTTTTAAAAGGACACGGGAAAATTACTGAAGTAAATGTTGCCGAGACTTTAAAAGAAGTCCGTAAAGCATTGATCAATGCAGATGTCAACTTTAAAATTGCCAAAGATTTTACAAAAAGAGTTAAAGACAAAGCAATAGGTCAGGATGTTTTGACTACGCTGAACCCAAGTCAATTATTAGTTAAGATTGTAAAAGATGAACTAACTGAATTGATGGGTGGTGAAACCGTTGGTGTCAATCTTGCAGGAAGTCCAACCGTTATATTGATGTCTGGATTGCAAGGATCTGGTAAAACTACTTTTTCTGGAAAACTCGCTAATTTCTTAAAGACAAAAAAATCGAAAGAAGTACTGCTTGTAGGTTGTGATGTATATCGTCCAGCTGCGATTAACCAATTACGCGTTGTAGGTGAACAAATTGGGGTTGAAGTCTATGCTGAGGAAGGGAATCAAAACCCCGTTGAGATTTCTTTAAACGCCATCAAACACGCCAAAGCCAAAGGTAAGAACACTGTGATTATTGATACCGCAGGACGTTTGGCTGTGGATACGGAAATGATGACCGAAATTTCCAACATACACAAAGCAGTGAATCCACAAGAGACACTTTTTGTTGTTGATTCTATGACGGGTCAAGATGCAGTAAATACTGCAAAAGCTTTTAATGACCTGTTGAACTTCGACGGTGTTATCCTTACCAAATTAGACGGTGATACACGTGGTGGAGCCGCACTTTCTATAAAAACGGTTGTCGACAAACCTATTAAGTTTATTGGTACAGGAGAAAAGATGGAAGCCATTGATGTTTTTCATCCAGACCGTATGGCCGATCGTATTTTAGGAATGGGAGATGTGGTTTCTTTAGTTGAAAGAGCGCAAGAACAATACGACGAAGAAGAAGCTAGAAAAATTCAAAAGAAAATTGCGAAAAACCAATTTGGTTTTGACGATTTCTTAGGGCAAATTCAGCAAATTAAAAAAATGGGGAATGTCAAAGATTTGATGGGCATGATTCCAGGAGCTGGAAAAGCTATGAAAGATGTTGATATTGATGACGATGCTTTTAAAGGAATTGAAGCTATCATTCATTCAATGACTCCAGGAGAAAGAACAGAACCAAAAACAATCAATGCGAGCCGTAAAAAAAGAATCGCAAAAGGTTCTGGAACTAGCATTCAAGAAGTCAACCAGCTAATGAAGCAATTCAATCAAATGAGCAAAATGATGAAAATGATGCAAGGAGGCGGCGGAAGAAAAATGATGCAAATGATGAAAGGAATGCAGTAGTTCAGCAGTTGCTAAACTGAGAATGTATTTAATATAAACAAAGCTTATATATGATTATTTTAGACGGAAAAAAGACTTCAGGTGCCATCAAGGAAGAAATTGCAGCCGCTGTTGTTGAATTGAAAAAGCAAGGTAAAAAAACACCACATTTAGCTGCCGTATTGGTTGGTAATGACGGTGCTAGTATGACCTATGTTGGCGCAAAAGTAAAAGCTTGTGAATTGGTAGGTTTTGAATCCACCCTTCTCGAACTTCCAGATACTACTTCAGAAGAAGCGCTGCTTCACGAAATAGATAATCTTAATAACAATCCTGAAATAGATGGTTTTATCATCCAGTTACCACTTCCTAAACACATCGATGAGCACAAGGTTTTGATGGCGGTTAACCCCGAGAAGGATGTAGACGGTTTTCATCCTGCAAATGTGGGTAAAATGGCCTTGGAATTGCCAACTTTTTTACCAGCAACTCCTTATGGTATTATGGAACTATTAGAGCGATACGAGGTAGAAACTTCAGGTAAAAACGTTGTTGTTATTGGAAGAAGTCATATTGTAGGAAGACCAATGAGCATCCTATTGAGTCAGAAAAGAACGGCTGGTGATGCCACGGTTACTTTGACACACAGTAGAACGAAGAACTTAAAGGAAATCACAAAGGAAGCCGACATTATCGTAGCTGCACTAGGTATTGCTGAATTCTTAACCGGAGATATGGTAAAAGAAGGCGTCACTATTATTGATGTAGGAATTACCCGAGTGGAAGATGCAAGCAAGAAAAGAGGTTTCCGTCTGGCTGGAGATGTACATTTTGACAGTGTTAGTAAAAAAGCGAGTTATATCACACCAGTACCTGGAGGTGTTGGCCCTATGACCATTGCCATGCTTTTGAAAAATACGTTGCAAGCTTGTCAATAAACAATCTGAAATAGAACCATCAAAAAAGCCTGTTTGTTATTATAACAAACAGGCTTTTCAAAACAAAACTAACTAACAATCAAAACCTTTTCCACAGCAAGTATTCCGACAAAACAGTCAATAGTATCCTACCGACATATCTTTAAATGAATATACTCTTGCTAAAAATCAGTATCTAAAAAATACTTTTGATACCACCTTCTATGTACGTTTAATCAGGGGAAGTGATTTTTTTAAGGCTTACTAAAGTAATAAAAACAAACGTATTTTCCTAATACACAATACACAAACAAATGTATATACATACTTTGTTTTTAATGGAAATTATCTATATGATTTGTTATGGATTGCTCAAATTTTGTTTCGTTTTCTAAAAATTGAGGACGTATTGCAATGGAGAATAGATTTGATAGTTTTCCTTTTAATCGGGTATTATCTTTTTCTGTAGTTAGCATTATTTTTTTTGCCTCCGTATACGTACCGAACGCTTTTTCAATAGCTTGAATGTCTTTATTTGTGAAGTTGTGATGATCAGGATATGACATATGATCAAATGCAATTTCATTGTCTTCTAAAAACGCCAATAAAGGTTTTGGTTTTGCGATACCTGTCACCAATAGTACTCGATAGTTTTTTAAGCTGTTAATAGTTATTGACTGATCGTCCGAATGTACTTCATGAGCATAGGCTATTTTTGAAAAGAATACATCCCTTTTTACTTTAGGTGTCAGCGCTTTTACAAGCTGTTTTTTTTCCGATTTAGCAAGTGTTTCCGAACATTTGGTTACTACAATTGCATCAGCCCTTCTATAGCCGCTTCTAGGTTCTCTTAGATTCCCTAAAGGTAGAAGATAATCACTGGAATACGGAGCATCAAATGAAGTGAGCAATATATAAAAACTGGCTGTTACTTTTCTGTGTTGAAAGGCATCATCGAGCAATACAAGGTCTACCTCTGGATGCATCTCTTTTATCTTATTGATTCCGTTGGTCCGATCGCTATCCACCGCCACAACAATCTCCGGATATTTGGTTTTGTATTGAAAGGGCTCATCTCCTATTTCAACCACAGAAGTTTCTGTAGTTGCCAAGATAAAGCCTTTAGAGGTTCTTTTATAACCTCTACTCAATACGGCTATCTTATACTTTGGTTTGAGTAACTCAATAAGATATTCAATTTGAGGTGTTTTCCCAGTGCCACCTACACTTAAATTACCAACAGCAATGACAGGAATATCAAATTGAGTAGCGTGTAATATTTTTACATCAAAAAGCACATTTCTTATCTGCATGACCAATGCGTAAAGTATTGAAAATGGGGACAACAAACTTCGGGCTATTTTGATCAGTCGCTCTTGTATCATTCTTGGATTGCTTGACTCAATATTAAGTAAGATTCTACAATTATCAAATTTAAGGAAATACAGCAAGCTATACGCAAAGTATTCAACTATATTTTATATTTTTGAATCAAACTACTATTTATGTATACTGTAAAAGATATTACCGAACATATTGAAACCTTGGCGCCACTCGATTATGCGGAAGGTTTCGACAATGTAGGACTGCTTGTTGGAGACGCTTCGAGTAAGGTGTCTGGAGTTTTGGTCACTTTAGATTGTTTAGAAAGTGTCGTGGACGAAGCCATTGAGAAAAACTGTAATTTGATTGTAAGTTTTCATCCCATTGTGTTTTCAGGTTTGAAAAAATTAAATGGCAGTACCTATGTTGAACGGGTAGTTATTAAAGCCATAAAAAACAATATTGCTATCTATTCCATGCATACAGCGCTTGACAATTCCTTTGATGGTGTCAATGCAAAAATTTGTGAGGTTCTAGGATTACAGGATAGGAAAATACTTATTCCACAAAAACAAAACATAAAAAAACTGCTCACCTATATACCTATTGAAAATGCTGAGCGCCTGAGAAAAGCATTATTCTCGGCCGGTGCCGGCACCATTGGCAACTACGACAATTGTAGTTTTAACACAGAAGGATTTGGCACATATAGGGCAGGAAATGAAGCGACTCCCACACTCGGAAAGAAGGGCGAACAACATATTGAAAAGGAGATTTGTGTAGGTGTTGTTTTTGAAAAACATTTAGAAAAAGGAATCTTAAGTGCTTTGTTCGAAAACCATCCGTATGAAGAGGTAGCTTACGAACTGACCACCTTAGAGAACGAGCATCAGCACCGTGGAATGGGAATGCTAGGAAGTTTTGACAAACCGCTTTCTGAAACTCAGTTTTTACAGGTCTTAAAAAATACTTTTAAAAGCGATTGCATCAGACATTCGAAATTGACAGGTAAGAAGATAAAAACGGTGGCCGTTTTAGGCGGTTCAGGAAGCTTTGCCATTGCAAATGCAAAGCGCCACAAGGCAGATGCTTATGTAACATCTGACCTTAAATACCACGAGTTTTATCAAGCTGAAAATCAACTTCTTTTGACCGACATTGGTCACTATGAATCAGAACAATTCACAAAAAACTTGTTAGTTGATTATCTTACAAAAAAATTCACTAATTTTGCAATCGTTTTATCAGATAAAATTACAAATCCTATTTATTATATATAGACATGGCTAAGAGCAAAGAACTAAGTGTTGAAGACAAATTAAGATCACTATACAAATTACAACTCATTGATTCGAGAATTGACACGATTCAAAATGTTCGTGGTGAGTTACCATTAGAAATTGAAGATTTAGAAAATGAAGTAGCTGGTCTAAATAAAAGGCTTTCAAATTTAACTGAAGATGTGGCAAATTTTGAATCGGATATTGCTGCGCGTAAGATTGCCATTGAAGAAGCAAAAGAAGCTTCTAAAAAATATGAAAAACAACAAGAATCTGTACGCAACAATCGTGAGTTCGATTCTTTGACAAAAGAAATTGAATTTCAAGGTTTAGAGATTGAGCTTTCAGAGAAGCGAATTAAAGAAGCACGCGCTAAGATTGAGCTAAAACAAGAAATCATTGGTACTACTACAGAAAAGCTAGAAAAACAATCTTCCCACTTAGACCACAAGAAAAGTGAATTGGACGCTATTTCTAAGGAAACTGAGAAAGAGGAAGCAATGATGCGCAAAATGTCGGAAGAACTTTCAGAGAAAATCGATGTTCATTTACTTAAAGCTTATACACGTATTCGTTCGAATGTTAAAAATGGTTTGGCAGTAGTTTCTATTGAGAGAGGTGCAGCCGGAGGTTCATTTTTCACGATTCCTCCTCAAGTTCAGATAGAAATTGCAGGAAGAAAAAAGATTACAATCGACGAACATAGTGGAAGAATATTAGTTGATGCTACGTTAGCAAGCGAAGAGAAAGAAGCGCTTGATGCATTACTTAAGTCTTAATATAATATACACTCCTAAAAAAAGCTACCCATTGGGTAGCTTTTTTTATTTCTTATACTTGCACTAAAGTACACTTTTCAAATAGGTATACTTTCGTTTCCATTTAGTCAAATCTTCATTTTTACTGGCAATAGAATTTCTAACATTCACAACCAAAGGGTTGTCTTCCTTTGCATTGGCGATAAAACTAATATTGTTTTCTAACTGCTGTATGTCTTTAGTATACTCGTCTATTTTTTTTCTAACAAACTGAATTTCACTATCAATTTTTCTAGCATTATTTGAGCTTGCATACCCATTTATAGTCATTTTATATTTCAGGAATTTCAAAGCATCACCTTCTATAGACAATTGGGCAAATAGAGCTTCAATTGCTTTATTAAATCTCGATTCTATAGCTCTTTCATTTCGCGGTACTCGCCCAATATTATTCCATGTTTTTAAATAAGCTTCCACCTCTTCAATAGAGATATCTGGGTTCCCAATAACCGTTTGTATTTGCGAAAGAAACTCGTTTTTGGTTGCTAGCGCCTCAATTTCTTCTTCAGAACCTTGGTCTTGTACTGTATGTAAGTTGTCAAAATAATAGTTACATGCCTCCTTAAACTCCTTCCATATTTTGTCAGAATATTTTCTTGGCACATGTCCAATCGTTTTCCAATCGGCTTGAATTTTTTTCATTTGAGGTGTCACCGAAGCATAATCATCATTGTCTTTTAGTGAAACTGCCAAAGCTACCAATTCTTGCTTTTTCTTTAGGTTTTCCTGTTGTTCTGTATTTAGTTCTTTGTAAAATTTATTTTTTGAATGATTGAACTTCTTAGTAACCGTTTTGAGCTGTTCCCATACATTTTGTCTTTTACTTCCAGATACTTTTCCTATTTTAAAGTAATTTTCTCTCTTGGATTCAAATTCTTTGATTGCCTTCTGCCAATCAGAGTGACTTTTGCAATTTGTAGTATCGAACTTTTCTAAATCGGAAATTACTGCACGTTTTAACTGTAAATTCTCAGCATATTTTAATTTTTGACCTTCATTATACTCCGCTCTTTTATCATGAATTACTTTGGTTGCGGCACTAAATTTTTGCCATATTTCTTCCCGAAATTCACGTGAAACAGGCCCTATATCTTCTTTCCACAATTTGTGCAGTTTTTGAAGCTCGTTAAATGCTGTAGTTACATCATTAACTTTACTCAGGGCTTCAACTTTTGCTACAATTTTAAGTTTTTCTTCCAAATTGTGTTTGAAGTCCAATTCTCTCAAATCATTATTGATATGCAACAAATCGTAAAATCGCTCTACATGGTGATGGTAATTTCTCCAAGTATTATTGTATTTGGTGCGTGGTACTGGCCCAATGGATTTCCATACCGCATCTAGTTCTTTGAATTCCTTATGCATGGTTTTCGAGTCTGCATTTTCAATCAAAGATTTTAATTTATCAATTACCTCAAATCGCTTTTCTAAATTCTCTTTTAACTGTGCTTCTAGTTCAGCATAATGTGCATTTCTTCTTTTTCGATACTCTGCCAATAGTTCGTTGAACTTTACTTTTAAAGGACTGGAAAAGAAAAAATCTATAGACTCCCCTCCTTCTTTAAGAAATGCCGATTTCTTTTCTGCTAATAGGGCACTGAATTTTGCGTCAAAAGATTTTCTAATGGCTTCGACAGCCGATTTTACAGCTTGAATTTTCTCGTTTTTCAACAGACTTTCCAACTCTTTTACAAGAGCTTCCATATCTAAACTGTCGTAATTAACTTTTGAGACCACTTCTTTTTCAACAACTTTTTCAGCTTTCGCTGCAACCTCATTTTCAATTGCTTCTACTACTTTCTCAGTAGCCGCTTCCTCTTCATTTTTTGCCGCAGATTTTTCTAATGTCTCATCTTCAGTTATGGCAACATTTTCTTGAGCATCTACTGTAGTTTCAGTAAGTTCTTCTTTTGTATCTGCAGTAGAAGATTTTTTATCTTCTGTTTTTCCTTCTATTGCGTCTGTATTATCTTTTGTTGCATCTAACATCCTAAAGCTGTTTAAAGTTCCTATTTTACGATTCTTTAAATATAACCATAGCAGTCGAAACAACAAAATTTATGTTCAAAAATAGCGCTACTGTTCAATAACTAGTAAAGCAATAGGGGTACTATCAAAATCACCTTTTTTATGCATTCCAAATAGCCCACGATTTTTCTGCTTGAAGCTCGAGCATTTCCAATCCATTTTTTATATTGGCACCCTGTGCTTTTCCACGACGCAAAAAAGTTGTCTCTGCAGGGTTGTAGATAAGATCATATAGCAGATGTACATTACTCAATTCGTTATAAGGAATATGTGGCGCCAACTCTGTGTTAGGAGCTGTTCCTAAAGGAGAACAGTTTATTAAAACAGTGTATGTTGCAAGCAATTTCTTGTCTATGGAATCATAGCTAATTGTTTCTTCATTCCTAGGGGTTCTTGATACAAATTTATATTGAATATTCATCTTTCTTAAGGCGTATGCAACTGCCTTAGAAGCACCTCCTGTTCCAAGAATCAAAGCCGCTTTGTGATGCGGTTTTAGCAATGGCTTAATAGAGTTTTCAAAGCCATAGACATCTGTATTATAGCCTTTTGATTTTCCGTTTTTATCAATTTTAATGGTATTTATGGCCCCTATTTCCTTAGCATCTTCATCAATCGCATCTAGAAAGACACCAACTGCTTCCTTATAAGGTATTGTAACATTCATACCTGTCAAATTCCCTATATGTTCTTTGAAAATAGCCGGAAATTCTTCAATTGATTCTAAATCAAAGTTTACATATTTATGGTCATTCAATTGTGATTTTTCAAATTTTTCAGAAAAATATTTTCTGGAAAAGGAATAGGCTATGTTCTTACCAACCAATCCAAATAGTTTTTTAGTGTGCATACTTTTAAATATTCAATTAATTATTCTGCCTTTTTCTTTCAAAATACCCTATTCCCAAAACGATTGCAATTCCAACAAATATAAATGATATTATAAACCATGTATCTGCTGTAAAAAGATTTGGAAAGTAGTATTGATATGTATCTACAATAGGTGCGTTATTCTGATCTAAAACCAAATTACCGTTATCATAAAAAAATAATTTGTTCTTCCAAGGCCACAACATTCCGAGCGATCCGGTAATGAAGCCTATTATTAATGTGGTTACTATTGAATTCCACCTCTTTAACACATAACCTAAAAGATGAGACGTAAAAATCAATCCAAAAACAGAGCCTAGAAAAAATGTTCCTGCAATTTTTAAATACATGCGATTATAAGGCAAATTCAGTACTTCAAAATCACCTAAAATTATGGAGTGGATGGTTTCAAAAACTACATTGACACTATCTACTAATAATAGCACATAGTTCCCCATAAGCATTAGAATAAATGATCCGGACAAGCCAGGTAATGTCATCCCACTAACGCCAATAATTCCACAAGCAAACACAAACCATAAATTACTGTTTTCTGTTGCAGGAGGTAAAAAGCTGAGGGCTGCACCAATGAGTATGCCAATGAGCACAAGCAGTCTATTGTTCCAATTCCAATCTGTGAATTTGTTACTTATGTAAATGACCGACCCTATAATCATCCCAAAGAATGTACTCCATACTTGCATTTCATAGTGTAATAAAAGATAATCAAGAAGAATAGACATACTGAAATAGCTGAATAAACTCCCTCCCATTACCAGTACTAAAAACGAAGTATTTGTATAGGCTAGAAAACTTCTAAACCGTCCGCTAAAAAGAAGTTTAAAAGCTTTTAAGTTTATTTTTTGAAATGTATAGATCATTTCCTCATAAAAACCCAATACGAAAGCAACTGCACCACCAGACACCCCAGGTACTTTGTTAGCGGTGCCCATTAGTATTCCTTTTATAAAAAGAAATAGCTTATCGATAAATTTGCGTTTTTTAAACATGTTGCAAAATTGATTCTCTTCATTTACGCTACTACAAGTAAACTCTTCAACACTATAGAAAAGGTCTAGGCAATTTTGTTTGTTTGCATTTTTTCCAATAATACGATCAATGCATAGCCTATTATTGCAAAAACAATGGCAAAAATCAAGTCTGCATCTCCCTCAAACTGCATTGGGCTAATACTTTTTTGCAATACTGGCACCTGTTCTCCATGAGAATTTTCTCGCCAAGACAAGGTTTCTTTCCAAGGCCAAATTTTATTTAAAGACCCAATGATAAAACCTGTAAGTCCTGCTAATGTAATTGCCTTGTATTTCGCAAACAACCATTTTAGTACTTTTGAAAAGCTGAGCAAGCCCACGATAGCGCCTACTCCAACAGCTGCTATTGCTTGTGTATCTCTTGTGTGAATTGCTTCTAAAATAAGCTGATAAGAACCTAATAACACCAAAATAAACGATCCCGAAATTCCGGGTAAAATCATCGCGCAAATTGCCAAAGCTCCAGACAAGAATAGATACCCTATAGAGATTTCTGACGACACCATGGGTTCTACAATTGTGATACAATAGGCAACAACTATTCCTATGAGCAAAGCTATAACTGTTTTTACATTCCACTTCGCAATTTGTTTCCCTACAAAAAACACACTTGCTAGTACCAAACCAAAGAAGAAAGACCATAACAATATAGGCTCATTGGTTAACAAGTAAGATATTCCTTTTGCTAAGGATACTACACTTACAGCAATTCCTCCAACTAATAATGCTAAAAAATTACCATTAACAGCTTTCCAAACACTCGCTATCCCCTCTTCTTTTAGCAATTTTAAAATGCCAAAATTTATACTACTGATACTCGCTAACAATTCTTCATAAATTCCTGAGATGAATGCTATGGTTCCACCTGAAACACCAGGTACCACGTCTGCCGCACCCATAGCCATTCCTTTAAAAAATAATACTACCGATTGTTTGAATGTTCTTTGCATTTCTCTGTGATTTTTTGACAAATATAGTTTTTAATATCGAGAAAGGGCACAAATGCAGAATGTCGGTGGGAGATTGTAAATTTAGAAATTGTATATTCGGTCTAAACAAGCATGGATAGTCCAAATCCCCATATAGTAAGATTGGGATTTGTTAGAAATCTTGTATAAAATGAATGTGCTCTTAGTCTTTTGCAGAAGTATGGGCTGCTAACAATTGAATTACCTCATCCAATTTGAAGAAACCTGGGTACAATTCTTTCATTACTTTATGAAACTCAAAATCCATTGCCAACGCATTTTTTAAATGCAGCATAGCTTCATCTTTCTTATGAGTTTCCATAAGCAATCCAAAAAAGCGGTATTCAATTTCAGCCGTTTCTTTGTAATAGTTTTTGGCTTCTACTAAACTTTTTAAAGATTCCGTATAACTTCCTATGTAATATTGAATATCTACTAGGGCCAACCAAATCTCCAAAGCCTTATCATCTAGGCTCAAACAACGTTTAAAGGCGATTATTGCTTCTTCAAAAAAGCTCAACTTGACATTGATTTCTCCAAACTTCCTCCAATAAAAAGGATTGAATTCATCTATAGACAGCACTTTTTTCATATAGTAAAGAGCTTTCGAGTATTCCTCAAGCTCGAAGTATGTATCCGTAAGCGCAATCCATCCCTTATCTAACAAAGGGTCTTCATTCACTGCGTTTTTATAATAAGTAATAGACTTTTTCTTTTCTCCTATACTTCTATAGCAATTACCAATACTCAAATATACAAAGGCCGTTGGATCATCCAGTTCTAGCGTTATTAAATAATTCTCGATGGCTTCCTCAAACCGTTTTAAATGCTCTAAGGTTTTTGCTTTCTCCAAATAGCCACCAATAAAAGATTCATCAATGACAACAGCATAATCAAAAGCTTTGAGTGCATTTTCATAATCTTGTAAAACTATGTATTGCCTCCCCAACTGATGCCAAGCAATTTCTGAGTAAGGATTGATATCTATGTACGATAACAGAAAAGATACAGCTTCGCTATGCAACTCTTCCATATCAAAACAATAAATGATATTGTATAATGAGGAATAATCTTCACAATCTAATGCTAAACATTTTGAAAAATTCAGTCTTGAGTTCTCAAAATCGTCCATATATAAATATTCCATAGCCAACAAGGAACACACATCACCAATATCATTCGTAAATTCTAATGCTATATTTAATGAGGCTATCGCTTCTTTATGCATATCCTTTTTAGATAAAATTGAAGCTCTTTGTATATGTATTTCTTCATTGGTAGGCTCTAATGCCTCTAAATCATTTAAAAGTTTTTCTGCCAGGGCAAAGTTTTCTTCAAAAACATACAACTCAGCTTTTAACAACTTTAATAATACAGAGGACGGATGTTGTTCCAATCCTAACTCAACAGCTTTTTTTGCCAAAGACAGCCTCCCATTGTCGAGATAGTGGTGCACAATTTCTTCAAATTCTGAAGAATCAAAGAAATATACTTTGTTGGTTTTCAACATCGATTCAAACTTCGATAAAGCCATACTATTCTATTTTAAGTGGTACCATGAATCTACATGTTTAAAATTACTACATCTCTCTACGCATTCTGCAACGATGTGCAATTCTTTTTAACAATTTAATGAACAATTGTTATTCCCACGCTATCAATACGTTATTTATAACGCAAAATTCGTACCACATCGTATAGGAATTCAAAGAATTCCCTCCAACAATAAAAACGAAATAAAGGCTTTAATTTCTTCAAAAACAAGAATTGTCTACCCCCTTTAACTATTATTTGCATAAACGCATCCTAAATCTATCTATCGAATTCTCTTAAAAGCAATGCATTCTAAATTGCATTAAATTTTAAAAAATATTCCAATAGCATCGATAGAAATATTTCTTTGAGTATATTTGTTTTTGTAACGAACAAGAATCATGAGTGACAAAATATTACTTACTGCTAAAGAGATTGAAATCATTTTACATAGATTGGCCTGCCAACTTATTGAATCTCATGACGATTTTTCTAATACCGTATTAATTGGTATTCAACCTAGAGGGACGTTACTTGCAGACCGTCTTAAACAACTACTCGAAGAAAAATATGCTATCAGTAATGTTGCGCTAGGAAAATTAGATATTACTTTTTTTAGAGATGACTTTAGGAGAAGAGATGCTCCTTTAGAAGCGAATTCAACGACTATTGATTTTTTAATTGAAGATAAAAAAGTAGTATTAATTGATGATGTTCTCTATTCAGGAAGAAGTATTAATGCAGCACTTTCTGCCATCAATTCATATGGAAGACCAAAAAACATAGAACTCCTTGTCTTGATTGACAGGCGTTTTAGCAGACATCTACCAATTCAGCCCGATTACAGGGGGCGTCAGGTTGACGTTATCAACGAAGAAAAAGTTGCGGTACACTGGAAAGAAAACGACAATAAAGATGCTGTTTATTTAACAACAAACCACCAATGAAATCACTAAGTGTTAATAATTTACTAGGCATAAAACACCTAAACTCGGAAGATTTAGATCTTATTTTTGAGACGGCAGATCACTTTAAAGAAGTTATTAACCGCCCCATTAAAAAAGTCCCCTCTTTAAGAGATATCACAATTGCCAACTTGTTTTTTGAAAACAGCACACGTACTAAGCTCTCTTTTGAATTGGCAGAAAAAAGACTTTCCGCAGATATTATCAATTTCTCTGCCGCCCAATCTTCTGTAAAGAAGGGGGAAACTTTGATAGACACTGTTAACAACATTTTGTCTATGAAGGTAGATATTGTGGTGATGC